>SXGT01182463.1_pt1 | contig 13634 bp, 10 predicted proteins | sample 3176221 | NCBI WGS metagenome assembly SXGT01 (sample SAMN11356862, study PRJNA531348) | freshwater metagenome | isolation source: freshwater sample F1-120 | place: China: Fuxian Lake, Yuxi | collected 2017-12-25 | reverse complement strand
GCCGCCAGTTGTTCGGGCAGGTCGCCGATTGCACACGGATGCACGCCCGCACCATCCACCAGGCAGGGGACCTCCACGTTGCACGCCGGTGGCAGGTTGGAGATCAACACAGACCCGGCGCCACCGCCTCGGAACGCACTGCGCCCCCACGTGTTGGGCACGTTGGCGTTCATCACGTAGGGGACGTTCGTCTCCATTGCGTTCACGATGTACGAACAGTATTCATTGGTGCGGGCGGTCTCCACCGGCTCTTGCCCGGAAGCCTGCCGGGCCATCCGTTCCTCGTGTGGATCGCGACGGTTCACACAGATGTCGTAATAGTCCCACCGAGGCGTCGTGAACGCCTCGATCAGGTCCGGCGTGGTGCGGAACCACGGCACGTATTCCGACATGTGGTGGGTCGATTCGGTGACGAAGTAGCCAAAATGGCGCATCACTTCGAAGCGCACGCGATCCTCAGCGAAGATGGCCTCATCATCCATCTTCTCGCGCAGGAGTGGGTAGAGGTCCTCGCCACGTCCGCCACCATGTCCGCGACGCAGGTCGAGGTACCACGCCTGGTGGTTGATGCCGGCGCACCAGAAACTCATCTCCGCAAATGGCACCCCCATGAACCGGGCGAGGCGTTCGGCGGTTCCCTGCACACTGTGGCAGAGGCCGATGGACCGGACCTTGGTGGACTGCGACCACGCCCACATGTTGAGGTTCATGGGGTTCGAGTAGTTGACGAAGAGGGCGTGCGGGCAGAGTTCCTCCATGTCGCGCGCGATACCCTGGAAGACCGGCACCGTGCGCAATCCCCGGAAGACGCCTCCCGGCCCAAGGGTGTCACCAACAGTCTGGTCGATGCCATAGCGTCGCGGGATCTCCACGTCGTGGGCGTACATGTCGAGGCCGCCCACCTGGATCGAACAGATGACGTAGTCGGCACCATCGAGGGCAGCGCGCCGGTCAGTCGTGGCGATGATCCGGGCGGGCAGGTGTTCCTGCGCGACAAGCCGTTCGGCAAGCGCGCCGATCAGTTCCAACCGACCGGCATCAATGTCCATCAGGACAATCTCGCTAGCCTGCAAGGCCGGCCACGAAAGAAGGTCGGTGAGCAGGCGTTTGGCAAAGACGACGCTTCCTGCGCCGATCATCACGATCCGTGGCATGGCAGTCCTTACGGGGGAGGTGATAAGGCACGGCACCAAACAGCCTCTGTGAACCATGGGTGATGGGCAGGAGGCTTCTTTGATGCGCGGCTATGAGACGCCAGTCTACCGATTGCCGCCAGACGAAGCGGTGCCGTTCACTCGGCGTCGGTGACCTTACGCCGCCGTGGTAACCGTTCCGGAACCAGTCCACACCGGTTCAGGGACTGCCGGCAGGTCCCCAACGCGCAAGGCCGCTATGGCAAAGGCGTTCAGGCCATCGAGTTCACGCGGACCAAAACCGTAGTGCAAGGTGGAAAAATAGCGTTCCAACAGGGACGCCGGCAGATTCTCCAACGGGGAAAGATGCCGCGCCAGTGCCGGGGCATCTCGCAGTCCCGCGTCGCGGGCTTCCGTCAGGATCGACGTCACCTCGGCGACGGTCTCCGGACGCCGTTCGGCGTAGGCACGACGCGCCGCCCAGACCGCGTAGACCATCCGGTGGCCGGTGTACCGGGTCCATTCCTGCCCAAGATCGATGGTCCACATGCCAGGTTCCGGCCTCCAGAGGGCACGCAATGCCGGATCGCCAATCAACAGTTGCGCGGCAAGCGGATCGCTTGCCTGATTGCCAGGGTTCGGGGAACTGCCCGGCACACCGACGTACGGAAGCCCCCGTGACGTGCGGATCAAGGGTGATGATCCATGGCTTGGCATCTCCGGCACGAAGACCGGCGAGACACCCCACCACTCCTGCAGGAGAACCTTGGCGAGAACCCATGATGTCGCCGACGTGGACGTCAGGCCGACCCGCGCGCCACCCAGATTGCTCGGTGGAACCGAAGACACGAGGGCAATGCTCATCACCGGTCCATCGGAGGAAATCCCCAGACCGGGAAGCAGGCGGAGGTCGGCAGCGTTACGCAGGTATTCGATCGAGGACATCGGCGAGATGTCGAGTTCCCCGGCCAGAATGCGCCGGTTGAGCGCGCTTGGCACGCCCGGTTGCAGATGCATCCTGTCAGAACCACCTCGCAATGACAGACCATGCAGATGCGGCGCGCAGTTCAGGAAGTCGATGTGGCCGACGCGGGGCAGGGTCATTGGATCACCCCCAACGCACCTGATTGCACCGGCATGGCAATTGGCAGGTCGTCCGACGGATCGTCGTCGCGGGCGAACCGGCGCATCACGTTGTAGGTGGTGTCACGTTGCACCGGTTCGCGCCCGGCATCACGGATGACGCGCAGGAGTTCGTTCCGGCCCATCTCGTGCGGGGTGTGGGCCCCGGCCATGTGGTAGATGCGTTCCTCCACGACGGTACCGTCCATATCGTCGACACCAAACTCCAGAAGCATCTGCGCGGTGTCGAGACCGAGCATGATCCAGTAGGCCTTGAGGTGCGGGATGTTGTCGAGCATCAGGCGACTGATGGCAAAGATGCGCGCCGTCTCGAGCGGGGTAGCCATCGACAAGTCGGACATGCGGTTGTTGGCGTTGTGGAAGCGCAACGGGATGAAGACCTGGAACCCACCGGTCTCGTCCTGAAGATCACGAAGGCGGAGGAGATGGTCGATGCGGTCGGCAGCTGTCTCGATGTGACCGTAGAGCATTGTCGAGTTGGTGCGGATCCCAAGGCCGTGGGCGGTGCGGTGGACGGCAAGCCAGTCCTCCGCGGTCGACTTGTAGCCGCAGATCCGACGCCGGACGGCCGGGGCGAAGATCTCCGCACCACCACCGGGCATGGATCCCAGACCGGCTTCGCGCAGGTCGTGCAGGACTTCCGCATATGACTTGCCAGTTATGCGTGCGAACCACCAGATCTCGACGGCGGTGAATGCCTTGAGATGGACGTGTGGCAACGCGTCTGAAAGTGCGCGAAGCATGTCGACGTAATAGTCGAATGGCAGGTCCGGGTGGAGACCGTTGACGATATGCAGTTCGGTAATCGGCAGGGTAGCAACGGTCGCGCGTGCGGTCGCAACGGCCTCGGCGACGGTCATCGTGTAGGCACCGGCCTCGCCGTCGTCACGCCTGAAGGAACAGAAGGCGCACTTGGCCTTGCAGACGTTGGTGAGATTCAGGTGACGGTTGATATTGAAGAAGACGGTGTCACCCGAAATGCGACGTTGCGCATGACGGGCCAACCGGCCAAGCCAGAGGAGATCGGGGGAAGCGAAGAGGGCCATGCCATCGGCCGCAGACAGGCGTTCACCAACATGAACCTTGCGTTCGATCTCGGCCAGAATGTGATCTGGTGGCACCGGCAATCTTTCGCGGACACGCCGGAACATCGGCACGGATGCCTTGCCTGACGTCGTGGAGGTGCCTTCCGGCGACGTCTCAAACGGGACGGGTGCCAGATTCCCGGCAAGCGGATCCAGAAGGTCGCGGTCGGCGACCTTCCGCACGAGGCCGCCCTCGTCTTCCGGTAGCACCGAAGGGTCGCGACGCAGACCGTTAACCCCGGAACCAGTGGCTTCTGCCGGATCCTGAGTGAAAGCGGATGGTGGCGCGGGAATTGTTCTGGCCATTTCTTCTTTTCGCTATAACGTTGTGGGGATAATAATAGACCTCTGTTCCATTCGGCAGGCATTGACGGGAACATCCGTCCCGTAACAGATGCAGGACAGGTTTCGTTCGATCACCCTTTGCCTTCGCCGCCGGTTTGGATGCGCTTCGCAGTGCCAATGCGTGTCCGTGGGCATCCGCGTCTGGTAGGAACGGAGTGGCTGAACAGTGACGATTTCGCCTCAGGCACATGGACACTTGCCACGGCGCATTCCAGACCATGCGTGCTGATCCAGGCGACCAACCGTCCGCCTGAAGTGCCGGTGGTACCGATCTGGCGGATCTGTGCGGGCCGGGTCTGGCACCCCTGTGTACAGGCACCGCCTCCACCCGGACAGTGGCCCGCATCGCCGGCGGGCAGTTAGCTGACTGCCATGACCGGCGCCGGGATCGAACCGATGGCCGGTCGGTCCCGGATGGTGCTACGGTGGCGCCCGAGGAGTGACGATCTGATGGCTGAGCCGGGTGCAACGACGGCGCAATCGGGCGATGGACAGATGCCGGGAACCGGGTTTCACGTAGGCGAAGATCAGTCTCCGCACCGTCTGATCATGGTCGATTCCCTCTGGGAGGCAACGTGGCCACTGGTGGCGGAAGCCTTGCATGAAGTCTGGTCCGGGTCGGTTCCGGTAGCGCTGTTGCGTCACGACGCACCGTCATCCGTGACAGTCGGTGACCTTGTGCGTCATGCGGGGATCGATCCTTCGCAGGTGTGCCAACTGATCTCCCTCGGAATTCCGATGGTGCCGGGCGACCTGGAATACCTGCCTGCACTGCGCGAGGTGGCCCTCTCTCCCCGGTCAGGCTATGGGTCGGGTGTGACCGACGATCTTGCCGCGGTCTTCGCCTCGTCGGGTATCCGGCATCACGCCCACACCGCCGAAGGGTTCTGGGGGCAGTCAGTGGCCGAATACGCCCTCGCACTCACGCTGTCTGGGTTGCGTCGCATCCCGCAACTGCACCAGGCGATGCAATCCGACCTGCGCGTCTGGGACTACTCGCCGGATGGTGGTGACCGGCCGTTCGCACATCGTGGTACCCAGTATGGGGACGATGACCGCTTCACCAGTGGCACCATCGCCGGCAAGCGCGTGCGCGTGATCGGGGCGGGCAATATCGGTAGCCGGTATGCGTCGTTCTGCACGACCCTCGGTGCGGATGTGTCGGTCTACGATCCGCACGCCCCGGAACCGGCTTTCCACCGGGCAGGGGCACGGCGCGAGTGGCATCTGGACCGCCTGGTGTCCGATGCCGAGATCTTTGCCCCTCTGGTTCCGCTGATCCCGGCGACACGCGGGTTGGTCACCGCTGATCTCGTGGACGCATTGCCCCACGGGTCACTGGTGATCTGGGCGACGCGCGCGGGGGTCTGCGACACCGCGGCGGTGCGCCGGCGCGTGCTTGCCGACGAGATTGCCCTGGCGGCCGACGTCTTTGACGTGGAACCCGTGCCTCTGGATGACCCGTTGCTTGGCCGGGCGAACGTGGTGCACACGCCGCACAACGCTGGACGCACCCGCCACGCCAACCGGCAGTGGGCGATCCTGATTACCGCGCCGTTCCGGCCGATGCCCTGACCCGCACCGGCCCGTTCGCGGGCAAGCCCCCCACCGGTAGATTGAACACGCTTCGCTCACGGTTGCAGGCGGAGACCCAATCGACGGACCGGGAGAAGATGTTTCGGAAGGTCGGGTGGTCGAGTGAGCGCCGGTCGTGTCCCGACGCCAGGAAGACAACCCGTCCACTACCGTGAGTGGTCACGCAGGACATCGGCGGTGGCGAGGGTGCAATCCCCGTAGACGGTGACTGGGTTCGGGCGGTCGCCAAAGTCGCCGTTGATCTCGTGGAACTCATCGTCATCGTCACGGTTGTCATCCTCCAGACCGGAGGTCATGGGGTGCACCTGCGAGCGGATGCAGACACTCATGGTGGGGGCGAGGGCATTCTTCAGAGGCGACACTACGTTCACCGCGTGCAGGAGCTTCGGCAACGCGAGGTGGATGGTGTTCGCGACGTGCACGCCAACATTGCCCACCCCGGCATCGATGCGCGACTGAATCGCGAAGTACTACCGATCACTTGGACGCAAGGCCGTCGAGGCATTCACGAGGACGTCGAATGTGGCGAGCTTTTCCGGGGTCAGGGCGCGGATATCGTCGGTCACCTCACGGGACTGGGCATCGCAAGCGCGAATCAGGGAACGCAGAGATGCCCAGTGCGCGACTTGGGAACTTTGGCCATCATGATGGCAACTTCGTGGAGGATGCAGTGAACCCGGTGTCACCCGGCAGTTGTGCGCATAACCCCACCCCATCGCGCTCGACCGCTGATCCCGACCACCCCATCGCCGATGACCTGCATGCACGTCACTACCGCGCGTTGCGGCCTCGTTTATCCACCATAGGGCGGGGACGGCGTGGTTCCATCCGGGCAAAGCCCAATGGGAGCATCCCGACGACTTCCCAAAGGTGCCAGTCCGGGTCCCGGAAGTGGCCGGCACGACCTCACCAGAACGTCGCCGGCACCAGCTTTTCCGATCACCGTGCCCGCTTCCAGTGCGCGGGCCATGGTGGCGCATCCACCTCCGCCTCAGACGCAACGTTGTGGCCAATGGTCATGTCCGTACGTCTGGGTTCGTTGGGCGGTGCGGCGGGAATGCCCGCATCGTGGGCGATGCTTGCCCGGGGAAAGAGGGTGATTTTCAGTCCGCCTTCGAGATACAGAGGCGACCGCCCCATGGACGAACTCGGAAGCCATGATCCATTCGGACGGGAACCCCGAACCGTCCCGATCGAAGCGGACGGCGTGTTCGATGTCGTCGAACCCCAGTGTCAGGACGGTGATCCGCGGTTTCGTCGGCGGCCGACCCCTATTTCGGGATGGTGACGACGATTGCCTGGACGGCCTCGATGGCGACGGCGAAGTAGAGGCCCCTGACATCCGTGCCAAAGTCGTTCTTGAGCCCCATCGTGTTCATGCCAACGACCTCTCCCCTCAGGGAAACGAGGGGACCACCACTGTTTCCAGGGTTCAGGGGGGCATCGGTTTGCACATAGGTCACGCCCTGCATGGTGCGGTGGGTGGAATACACCCCGCGGGTGATCGACGGGCCACCACGCAGGTCGAGGGCATATCCGACGGCCATGAGGGTGTCGCCGGGCCGGAGAGCCTTGGATTTGGCGAGTGTCACTACCGGAAGCCGACTTGCAGGCAGCTTTATGAGGGCAATGTCCTGTTTCGCGTCGCGGGCGACGACCTGACCAATGAGAGTCTTGCCATCCTGGGTACGGACCTCGGCGGTGGGATTGGTCGATACGACATGGGCGTTGGTGGCGATGAGGTTGTCGCGAACGACGTAGCCGGTGCCCACGCTTGATTTGGTGGCAATGTGCACGACCGATGGCAAGACACGAGCGATAGCGTCGCGTTCGCTGAGGAGACCGGCAGCCGACCCGCCCGGTGCGGCGGCGGCCGCGGTGGCCCTCGCCTGGACGGCAGCGGCGGTGGCCGTGGCCTTGGGCGTGACATCGGCGATGAAATTGGCGGCATCGGGATAGGCGGGCCACTTCTCCTGTGCCTGCTTCGCCTGTTCGATGGCAAGGGCGAGGTTGCCTTCCTCCACCTTGTAGATAGCCGATCCCAGAAGGGCGACGGCCTCGGCCTTGACTTCGTTGGAGACGGTTGCAGGTACCGCGGTGGCGGGCGGTGGCGGGGACGCACTTGCTGCCTGGCCCTCCCGTGGCGCGCCGTTCCGTGTGGCGGACAGGTTGCCGGCCCATGCAAGCAGGGCAAACAGTACGACCAGCACCGTGATGGTCTGACTGGCGGTGGCGCGCTTGGGAACGGGTGGGGTGTACCGGTCCGACGTGGTGACGATGCGCGGGTTGGCAAGGCCGATGCCATCAGGCCGGTAGTTGGTGCGGTTTGCGGGAACCACGACCTCGGCGATCGGGATGCCTGGCTGGGTCGAACCCTTCGACCCACTGAAGTCCAGGACCACGTCAATCACGCGTTCGCGTGGCTTGCCATCATCCACCGCGGCCACGGCTTGGGTGTCACGCGGCCGTCCGCACCGGGTGCAGAAGCGCGCATCCGCAAGGAGAGGCGTTCCGCAATCCGTGCAATACATCCTCTGCCCCTTTGCCCCGGATCGCGAGCGAACACGCATCGGGGCATCTGCGTTCATTCTCGCACGTCGCACGATTCCCCACCCCTCCAAAAGGACATGCACCGCACGGAGGGTGATAGAAATCCCTTTGCCAACGCTGCCCTGAATGGCAACCCGAATGGGATTCGTTGCGGTCAGGAGGTGGGTGTGGCGGTTGGCATCGGATGGTGCGGCCCCCAGATCCACCCCTCAAGAAGAAGTGTTGGATCGGTGGTCGGGGCGAGTGAGGCGAGGGTGGCGCGATCTTTCCACATGACCGCGGCCGAGATGGCGGCGTCGAACGCATCCTCGGATCCCCGCGCGAGTCTTTCGATGTCTGGACGGAAAGGTGGGATACGGAAGTGATCGGTCGGGCCAGGTGGATCATCTTGCAATCGGGGGTGAGGTGGAGCGTGGGTAGCAAGCCACACATCTCGCGCATGCGGGTCACTCTTCACAACTGGCCCCGTGAAGCACCGGGGGTAGATCTCGATGACACGAGGCCATGCCGGCAGGTCGAATGGCCACACCGAGAACCCGGCGTCACGGAGTGTGGCCAGTCCGGGCATGCCCCGCAGAGACCCGGTCCCCACGGCGCCGGCACCACCGATCTGGAAGACGGACTTGGGTTGTGACCCACCAACCGGGGCGATTGCAAGGTCGGTGCAACGCAAGTGATGCGGGGTATCGGCAGGACGATGCTTGCCAGGTTTGCCCCAGAACGGCGGGTCGCATGATGCCAACCACCGTTCGCCGTTTTCGCCAACTTGTCGCCACAGGTCGGCGATGGTGGGAATGTTCCGGTCGCGCGCGAACCATGCCGGCATTCCAAAGGCGAAGTCGAACCCGACCACGAAGTGCGGATCGTCCGACGCGCGGGTGATCAGGTGGTCGAACACCTCTTCGCGCGTACGGCCATTCTCCAGTCGCACCACCACGCCATCGACGGCTTCGGCAAGCCAGATCTTGCGGTGACCACCCTGCATGGCCCCTGACCAGTCAATCGCGATGATGCGTCTCGGGGCCATGGGAACCGGTGTCTCGGGGTGGCGCGCGAGTTTTGGCGGATCCGGGCGGTTCGGAAGCATCACATCGGGCACGGCACCATCATGGCATAGCAAACCACGGGGATATCCGGCGCGCAAGGGTGGCGCCGTCGCCCCCGGAACACCCTGAACCCGGCTACACTGGTAGCAATAGCTTCACAGTGACTTCCTTTCTGGAGCACTGCCAGGCGTGCGCGAGGCCAGTGCGCCAGGGTCGTCGGGGGGGCGATAGTGAGCAACAACGGAGATCGCGCCAGAGAGTGGCGAACCAGTTCGATACCGCTGGTCCCGGAGACTGGCCGTGCACCCCGTTGGATTCCGGATTCGTCTGCACCGGATAGTCCGCCTTCGGACTGGCAACGCGGCGGTGTCGATGACGCTTCAGGCCATGTCGATGCTGGGGTTGCAATGGGTCTATTGCGTCGCCAGAACGACTTTGCCGACCGCCGACCATCGTCCGGTCTTGGATGCCGGGTGGATGACATCCGGGCCTGGATTGACGCACACCCTATTGAGGCGTCCTTGGGTCAGGGGGGCCGACATGATCCAAACGGGGCGGGGCGGGCCGAGCGAAGCGAATATGAACCAGGTGGAGTGGGGCGGGCCGAGCGAAGCGAATATGAATCAGGTGGAGTGGGGCGGGGCGTTTCCGGTCGAACTCCGGATTGGCCGAACCAACATGGATCATCAACCGATGAAACCGGTGGCGCACCTGCACAGCGCGGTGCGGTGATTGACTGGGAGGTCGCGGGGACGCAGGTGCGGGGCATCCATCTCTGCCTCGCCGTAACTCCCGAGGTGATCCACGGCGCGCTGGCGGTCAACGCCAATGTGATCGTGTCGCGCCGAACAGTCTTCGCTGCCGACGCGTGTTGTGGCACCCAGAATTCGTTAAGGGCGAACGCGAAATGGGCGGCCACCCTGTCCCGTCACAGTATCTCGTGCGTCAGTGTCCGGGAACGGGTCGGTGCCTGTTCGGGAGACCACACCACGGAAACATCGCGTGAGGATGACGCGGATGTTGCCTTCATCCTCGAGGAATGGGCGGATGGATTGCGCCGGGCCTTTCCCGGCGTGACGGTCACGCTGTAACCGGACCGCATGCAATCCCATCGGCCCCGATCTTCCGCGGTCCGCGGGTGCGGAACCCATGTCCGGCTAGACAGTTCCCCGTTGCCCAATGGTTGCGGCCAGAGATCGCGCAAGGGTCAGGACGGTCTTGAGATCCGGCAGGGGATACTCGTCCAACGGTACGCCCAAGCGGAGCACATCCCCTTCAGTAAACCAGGGAGCTGGTGTGGGGGTAACCGGTGCGGAAGCGGGATCAGGGAACACAAGCCCGGTGTCATTGGCATGCTTGCGTTCGACCAGTGGCAGAGGCCGTCGCACAACGCGGTACAGGACTTGTGCGGCGTCAAGGCAGGTACGCGACGTTGGCAGACTTGTCGGGAAGGTCCACTTTTGACGGTCGTCCAGCTGAGTGCCTGAAGTGAGGCTTGCCATGCCAAGCATGGCTGCCCCAATCACCGGGAGCCGTTCGGCCGGCAGTGACCGCCGCAGGGCTTCCAGATAGGCACGGCGCGCACGGGAGTGGTCACCGATGCCCATCGCGGCATGGCCAAGGGTAACCAGGTTGCGGGACATGCCTCGTTCCTGGCCTAGTTGTCGCATCTGACGAATGCTGCGTTCGGCAGCATCCAGGGCGAGAGCGGCGTTTCCTTCCAGAAACTCCAGTTCAGCAAGTGTGCCGATGGCATACATCGCACCAGTGCCGCTTCCGTAGGTGGTGAGGTCACGAATGGAACCCTCGATCAGGCTGCGGGCCACCGAGAGGTTTCCGGCGACCAACTCGGCGGCCCCTTCCGTGAACTGCACAAGGGCCCGGCCAATGGGCATCGCATTTGCCTCGAAGATCGCCCGCCCCTGCGATAGCCATCGGATGGCACTGCCATAGTCGAGGCGGTCGCACGCGAGCATTCCCAAGTGCCACAGCGAGATGCCCTGCCGGTAGATGAGTTTGTTCGCCCCAGCTTTGTGGGATGCCTCAACCCAGTACTCCGAGGCACGGTCATCATCGCCCCGGGCACGGGCCACGACAGCCAGATGGTGCAGGGCATCCGTTTCACTGCGGACCGGGCCATGAACGCGGGCCAAGGTGATTGCATCGGACAGGTAGCCACCCGCCCCGACATCATCACCGCTCAGGACGGAGAGGTGCCCGGCCATGGTCAGGGCACTGGCGAGTTGGCCTTGGGATGGGGTTTGGGAGATGCCCTGCCCGTTCGCTTCAAGCAACCGGCGCAACCACGTCAGGCCCTCCAGACGATATCCCTGAAGCCACCAGAAATACTCGAGGTTCACTAGAAGGGAGAGTGCATCGGCGACCTCGCCGGTTTCCGAGAGGAACTGAAGTGCCTCGCGGATGTTCGGCAATTCCGCGTCAAGGCGCTTCAGCAACTGGTCGGCAACAATCCCGCGCATTGCCGGGGCCACCTCAGCAGCGAGACGCAAGAAGTACGACGCATGCCGGCGGCGGATGACGTCGGTATCTCCGCGCGCCTTCAGCAACTCCATGCCGTAGGCGCGGATGGTCTCGAGCATCGTGAAGCGCGTCTCGCCATCCGGGAACGATTGCCGGCGAACCAGGCTGTTCTCGACGAGCGATCCCAGTCGGTTGAGGACGTCCGCGGATGACAGGGATTCCACCCCCGGTCTCGTTGCCGACAGTCCCTTCCCAGATTGTGGCAAGCGCCTGGCAGAAGGAGGAAGACCGGCAGGGTACGGAGAGACGATGGCAAGGATTGCATCCAGGGATGCGCCTCCGACGAGGATACTCATGTCACTCAAGAGGCGGACCTCGGTGGGATGCAACAGGCTTTGGCTCCACTCGATGGCGTGGCGGAGGGTCTGGTGCCGCACAATCCCATCGCGCGATCCGGCGCTGAGGAGGGACAGGCGTTCGTTCGGGCGTTCGGTCATGCGGGAGAGGATGGTGGGCGCGGTCAGGCTGCCAAGCCTGGCGGCGGCTAGTTCGATTGCCAACGGCAATCCATCAAGCAGGCGGCAAATGGCAACCGAGGCGTCGAGGTCCTGGGTGGTTGCGGGAAACCCTGGTTCGATGGCCCGCGCACGGTCGATGAAAAGTTGCACTGCCGGATTGGTCTGGATTGGTGAACTGTCACCATCTGGCGTTCCGGCAGCAGGAACGGGCAGCGGTTCAAGGGCGTACCGCTGTTCGGAGGCAACGCCCAGAGGTGCCCGGCTGGTGACGAGAACAGCAACGTCATGCGCATTGCTCACGAGGTTCAGGACGTCCCCCGAGGCACCGATGACGTGCTCGAAGTTATCCAGGACGAGGAGGCGACGCTGTCCGGCAAGGAAGTTGGCAAGTGCCGAAGAGAGGTCGGTGGCAGGCACGTCAAAGAGTCCGACCGACCGGGCAACGGCCGGAAGGACGAGCGACTCATCCGTCAGTTCCGCCAGCGTCACCACCAAGACGCCATCCGGGAAGGATTCGCGCATCTGGCGTGCAAGCTCGATCGCAAGCCTGGTCTTTCCGGCACCGGGAGGCCCTACGATGGTCGTGAGAGATGCCGACTGAACGACGTCCTTCAGGATTGCAAGATCGGCTTCCCGCCCGATGAACCGGGTGGGCACGTGCAACCGCCCAACATTGTTCACGATGGAGGCGATCATGGGTGCCGCGTTCGCATCCTCATCGGCAGTGCGTGCCACAAAAGCGTTCACGGCTTCCGTCCCCCACCGTCGACGCAGGACGGATGCAAGGGCATCCAGTCCTTGACGGTGTTTCCGGAAGTACTCGCTGCGAGAGATGTTGAGGCGTGCCCGGATTGCGGGAATAGGAAACAGATCGACATACCGCAGGCGCAAGACCTCGGCGCGTCGATGTGCCCGGGCGACCGCCGGGGAGGACCGCTTGGTGCCGTCTGGGACAGGGGTTCCGGTGTGCTGGACCGGCGCGGGCGCACCGGGAGGATTCACCCCATCGACCCGGAATGGCATCTGGCCTGGACCTTGTTTACCTCCGCCGGATGGTCGTGGTGTCCGGGGTTGGAGACTGATCAGCGCGTCATAGAGGTCCTGCGCGAGGACTTCGCCGGGGTTCTCCGGGGACATGCGATCAGAAAGATTGCCTCGACCCTTGCGCCGGTTGCGCCGGTCCCGTGCGTCAACGGCGATGGCTGCGAACGGGTGGGCCTGCAGGACAGTCTGGTCGTGCATGTGCACGAGAATATCGTGGAGAGCCTCCACGAAGGTGTCGTTCACGGGTTGGGAGAGAGAGAGCGGCACTGATGGTAATCCGTGTCCAAATGGCACTCTTTCCCGATTGCAAGTGTTCACCCGTGCGATCAGGGACAGACTGGTTCCCGAAGCACAATACCCGAAACACAATGCATCGTCAGGGAGAATCGGTGGCAGGTCAGTCACATTTCGCAGGTGGCGGAACTACCAGGCAGGCCACTGCCTCCTATGCGGGTCCACCCGACTGGCAACGGTTGCCATCCCCCTGGGAGCGCCGGCGCCCTTAGCCATGGGGGAAGTCCCACGTTCCGTCCGGTGTGGATCACCGGCAGCAGCGTCCCGTCAAGTCGCCGGGGTCATCACAACCGTCCAGGGATGCATGCCCCAGTGATTTTGGTAGACCTGCAGGCCCCCACCCCGCCCGGTTCATATACGCTTCGCTCTGCCCGCCCCCGCTTGGCTGCAACGTCGTGC
>SXGT01644290.1_pt1 | contig 13635 bp, 18 predicted proteins | sample 3176221 | NCBI WGS metagenome assembly SXGT01 (sample SAMN11356862, study PRJNA531348) | freshwater metagenome | isolation source: freshwater sample F1-120 | place: China: Fuxian Lake, Yuxi | collected 2017-12-25 | reverse complement strand
CTCTTATACAGCGCGTGTGATCGCACTCAAAAAGTTTCAATAGCACTCAAGGAAAATATGATTAAGAAATGTAAGTGGTGTAAAAAATCAAAAGAGATGAAGGGAAAGCGTGAGTATTGTGATGCTAAATGTAAGAAAGCGTTTGAAAATTCACAGCGCGGTAGCAAAAATAAACCTAATTTAAAAACAAAAGACAAAAAAAATAAAAGCAATCAATCGCCCTCACTGTCCACTCCCGACTTAAACCGTCCTGATTATTTAGTGGGGGATGCGGCTAATTATTGGGATAAGGTTTCACCGATTTTAATTCAACGTGGCCACTTAAATGCGCTTTCAGAAGATATTTTTATTGAACTTTGTGATCTCGTTCAAAGATTACGCGATATTAATAAGTCGATCAATGAGGCCAATAGAAAACTCACCGATGGAGAAGAGGAAAGCGCACTGTCTGATGTTAAGCGTAAATATTCCAAACTTCTTTTAGATTACTGCAAACAGTTTTATTTAACGCCCATGTCCAATAGAGGGAACTTTGGGATCACTGAAGAGGAAGAAGATCCGCTGGATCAATTCATAAAAGGACAAAATGGCAGATAAGAATCATCCAACAACTGAATATGCTCTAAAAGTTCAATCTGAAAAAATAATCGCCAACAAATGGGTTCGCTTGGCTTGTAATCGTCATCTTAACGATCTTAAGAAGTATGGTATTAAATACCGCAAAAATGAATTGTGGTATGACGAAACGTCCGCGCAAAAAGCAATAGACTTTTTCCCGCGATTCCTAAGATTCTATGAAGGGGAATTTGACGGCAAGGCATTCTTTTTGTCACCACATCAAGCCTTCATAGTGGGTTCTCTCTTTGGTTGGAAGCTGGGCGAGTTTCGGCGGTTTCGAACGGCATACATCGAAGAGGCCAAAGGCGATGGCAAAAGTCCTCTTGCTGCAGGTGTCGGATTGCTAGGTATGGTTGCAGATAATGAACCCGGCGCGGAAATATACGCTGCGGCAACAATGCGTGATCAAGCTGGTGTTTTATTTCGTGATGCCAAAGCCTTTGCTGAAAACTCACCTTCTCTATCTAAAAAACTCAACGTAGGTGTGGCTAGTATTGATTACCATGCAAAACGCTCGTATTTCCGGCCAGTATCTTCCGAACATAAGGGCCTTGATGGTAAGCGGCCTCATATTGCCTTAATTGATGAATTACACGAGCACCCTAATGCTATGGTCGTTGAGAAAATGAGAGCCGGAACCAAAGGCCGGAGACAGGCGCTTATTTTTGAAATAACCAATGCCGGTTTTGATCGTCATTCTGTATGCTATCAACATCATGAATATACCGAAAAGATTTTAGAGGGAGTTATTCACAACGATGCGTGGTTTGGTTTTATGACCGGGCTTGATGTTTGCGATAAGTGTGCGGCTGATGGGAAAACAATTCCCCAGGACGGATGCCCGGATTGTGATGATTGGCGTGACGAAAAAGTCTGGATAAAAGCAACGCCTAACCTTGGCGTGACCATCAAAAAGAAATATCTCCAAGAGCAAGTCGATGAAGCCAAAGATATGCCCTCTAAAGAAAATATTGTTAAGCGCCTCAATTTTTGTATCTGGACGGAATCTATTACAAAATGGTTGCCTGTGGATAGGTGGAACGCATGTGCCGATGTTGTTAATCCTGTGTCTCTGTATGGACGACAATGCTATGGCGGTCTTGATCTATCCTCAACAACAGATTTATCCGCTTGGGTTCTGGTATTCCCGCCAGTAGAAGAAGATGGGAAATATGAAATTCTCTGCCGCTTTTTCTTACCCGAAGATAACATGAGAGAGCGAGTCCGTAAAGACAAAGTACCCTATGATGTATGGGTAAGGCAGGGATTTATAACTACCACGCCTGGCAATATCATTGACTATGCTTTCATCATTGACCAAATTAAAAAAGATATGGCCAATTATCAAATTGCGGAACTTGCTTTTGACCGCTGGGGTTCCCAGAAGATAACAACCGATCTGCAAGAGTTAGGTTTTGAAGTTGAAGGAAAGCGGACACTGGTTCAATTCGGTCAGGGTTTTGCGTCCATGTCCGCTCCCACAAAAGAAGTTGAAAAAATGGTTTTGTCACAAGAAATATCGCACGGCGGTAATCCGGTATTGTCTTGGATGGTATCAAACGTGGCGATCAAGAGCGATCCGGCTGGTAATAAGAAACCAGATAAAGAAAAATCAACTGAGCGCATCGATGGCGCGGTAGCTTTAATTATGGTTATTGGCCGGGCAATGCTAAAGAGTGGGCCGGTGAAATCAATTTATGAAGGCAGAGGAGTAATTACGCTATGAACAAGTTACCAGATAAAAAATATCTTCGGCCTGATGAGGTTGCTGAGTTTTGGTCAGTGTCCGTCAAGACTGTTTACCGCTGGGTTGATATGGGTATTATTGATGGTGTGAAAATTAAGGGGGGAACATTAAGAATACCTCATGATTGCGTTGAACACATAGCGAAACCGGCAAACGAATAAAACTAAAACTTTCAGACAAAAGGTGGAAAAGGCAACCACAATTACATACCCTGAGCATGATCCAATCAAGTTACCATTATAATCGATTGTACCGGTGGCAACAGTTCCAACTTGGCTATTCTATTGTATATGCTCAGGCAATCCAATCCGCGAAATATAGTATGAAAATCTTTGACTAATTTTTTCTCGAAATAAGTCATCAAGAGAGCAAAGTCGTTTTCCGATTTGTTTGTATAGAACTTCTCTGTTTATTGTGAAAAAATGTTTGAAATCAATTATTAGTTCTGGCATCCCGCTATCTGGGAAGAATAGATAATGATATCTTGGGATTTCGTTATCAGTAATTTTTTTTATAATGGAGTGTTTTCTTTTTTGTGGCTCATTATTTGTGAATATTTCACCCCAATGTGAACCACTAAGGTATTGTTCAAAGATAAAAGCTGGTGCAATTGCTATATGTAGCAAATTATTATCACACTGTTTATTGTTATTATTTTTAAAATCATTTTCCAAATCACACTCTTGGTTTAAGCACACAACATAAGGGAAAGATATTTCCTTAACCGTTATCTTACTTTTTTCAATTTCTATATTTTCAATAATCTTTACATCTTCAAAAATATCACCTTGAGAAATCCTACTCGGTACTTTCTTTGCTTTTCTTGCTGATATCTTCAAAGTTGCTGGTTGTTTTATATTCAGTTTTGATTCGCTTGGGAGTGCGCTGTTCATCTTCATTTACCTCCACAGGTTTAATAAGCGGTAAACTTTCAGGTATAGGATTTATAAAATCAGACATTATTTTAAACCCTTTAGATACTTTTCATTAATTTCGTGACTAAATTTCCCATATGCAGAATGATTCAAATTGACGATTATTTCTTCCCACTCGTTTATGCCACTTGTGCTTTCAATGTATGAGTCGATATCCATAAGTAAGTCGAAAACAGATATTACGGAGGGGTAAAACTTATTTGGTATTCCATATTGGAATCTGATCTTGTAGCCATCATTATTATATTCTTCCATCCCGATAAGTCGTGATTGCTCAGGTTCTTTCAGCATCTGCTTAATAATAGTTGATAGTCTTTTGCCGTAAATATTGCTTATACCCTTAATGGTGCTGCATTTAAATTCATTTATGTAACGCATTCCAATACGTTTGGCCTGAATTTCCGGAGAAACAACATTAGCGGCTTCAATAATATTATGAATAATATTTTTATATACAGTGTTATCTTTGTATTGATTACTTTGAATCCAGAAAGCATCTTGTATTTCAGAGAAAGTCAATGTCACGTTATTATCTTCAGAAATTAATACATAATCAAAATTATCCTCTTTGGTCATTTCAGAATCATCTTGCGTAAATTTCAGTTTGAAATTTTTAATTTGCTTTTTTTCTGAACGATCAAAATTAATGGCCAACTTTTCAGCTAATGAAATAAAATTAATCATATCTGATTTTAAAAGATCAACTCGCAAGATAAAATTCTTAAGAGCGTTCTTAGATAAAGTATATTCCCCATCACTCATGATAATCTCCCTTTTAAATAATGATGACTGAGTATTTTGTATTATATCCAAGCCAACAATTAATATACCAAGTTGGTAATTTCCGATGTTTGCTGCAATATTAACCATTTCCAAAATAAAATGCAAAACAAATATCAGTTAAAATTCAATATGAAAGGGAATATTGTTACTTGGCATTTTACAGTAATATGGAGTAAATACCAAGTTGGTAAAAACTGGCATATTTGTCCAACTGCTATATTAATTACCAATTGAAATCTTGCATGGATGAGGAAAAACTTCTATGCTTTCTTAACAGGAAGAAGTCAATACATAAATTGACAATCACTGTCAACTCAAGTCCGTCCTCTTACAGTTAATAATCCCATCATAAATTTTGTCTCATCCTTCTCATTAGTGCCCATCCTTCTTAGACATTATTTTAATATCCTATCATAATTAAGCCATAAAATTGAATTGTCACAACGTAAATTTAATGGGGCTTGTTATGAAACGATGAAAAACATTATTCAAACTCTCAAAAACATTTCTTTACGGGACGCGCTTCTTGTCTTTGGCCTTGGCCTTATGGGTTACGGCCTTTATCTATTTAGTCCAGCTTTATCGTTTACCGTTTGCGGGGCTTTAATCCTTGCAGGTGCTTATCGGAGTGCTGATTGATGGGAATTTTCGGGAAAATATCTAACCGGGCAAACATGACTGATTATCCCTACGGGAATAATGGCGGTTTGTTTGGCGGTATTCCTACAAAAGCCGGAACTGATATTTCTGAATTTAATGCCATGCAACTGGCCGTTGTGTGGTGTTGCATCAAAATACTAGCCGAAGATTCAGCGTCCCTACCTCTTCACCTCTATAGGAAGTTAAAGGGTGGCGGTAAAGAACGGGCAACCGACCACCCACTTTATTATTTACTGCATGACCAACCTAACCCCGAAATGACCGCATTTTCTTTTCGTGAGGCTTATATGGCTCACCTTCTTTCATGGGGTAACGGTTATGCTGAGATAGTTAAGGCAGGGCGTGGCATGGTTGCCGGTTTATGGCCGATCACTCCAAACCGTGCAACGCCTAATCGAAACTCCGATGGTCAGATAATTTATAAAATTTCACTCCCGCAAGGCGGCATGACTGATTTACCAAAAAGTCAGATATTACATACTCCCGGTTTAGGATTTAATGGTTTGATCGGCTATTCTCCCATTGGCATGGCGCGTGAGGCAATTGGACTTGGTAAAGCCCTGGAAGAGTTCGGTGAAACATATTTTGGTAACGGTACGCATCCCGGCGTGATAGTCGAGCATCCCGGCCAGTTAAGTAAACAGGCCCATAGCAATCTTCAAACCTCTTTAACCTCAGCATCTTCAGGATTAGGCAAGGCTCATCGGCTTTTACTCCTGGAAGAGGGCATGAAATTTCAAAAGATAGGCATCCCGCCGGAAGAAGCACAATTTTTAGAAACAAGGAAATTTCAAAACATTGACATTGGCACGAGGATATATCGTATCCCCCCGCATATGTATGGCGAAATGGATAGAGCGACATTCTCTAACATCGAACAACAAGCACTTGACTATGTATCTAAGGCGCTGCGTCCGTGGCTGGTAAGACTTGAACAATCATTTAACATGGCACTTTTAACACCACAGGAACGAGGCACGTACTTCTTTGAGCATCTCGTAGATGGTTTGCTGCGCGGCGATCTCCGAAGCCGTTATTCGGCGTACCAAATAGCAAAACAAAGTAGATTTATGACCACAAATGAAATCAGAGAGATCGAAAACATGAACCCGATTGAGGGCGAAGATAAACTGGACGTAACGCCAAACATGACGCCAGCCGTTCAGCCAAATAAAAAAGCAAAACTTAAAAATAATAATCAGGCAGCATTAGAACTATAAACAGGGGGATAAAATGAAACTTTGGTACACAATCAAAGCAACCGCAGAAAAAGCCGAAATCTGGATATATGAAATGATCGGTGAAGATTTCTGGTCAGGCGGTGGCACTACCGCAAAGAAGTTTCTTGACGAATTAAAAGCAATTAAAGCCCCGCAAATCGATCTGCACATAAACTCGCCCGGCGGTGATGTCTTTGATGGTATCACAATTTACAATCTTTTAAAGCAGCATCCGGCAAATGTGACCACTTACATTGACGGGTTGGCCGCTTCAATCGCTTCGGTTATCGCATTGTCCGGCAATAAGGTTGTTATGGCCGCAAATGCAATATTTATGATCCACAATCCGTGGGGATGTACGCAGGGTGATGCTGAGACAATGCGAAAATATGCCGATGTTCTGGATAAAGTCAGAGATTCAATCTTAACCGCCTATAGTTCAAAGACGGCTCTTAATGATGATGAAATCAAGGCGCTGATGGATGCGGAAACATGGATGACAGCGGCAGAGGCGAAGGAATACGGTTTTGTGGATGATATTGCGGAAGAAATGGACATGGCGGCATGTTTCCAGTTCGTTTCCGCAATGAAAGAAAAAGGATTTAAAAATATTCCCGCTTTCGGGAATTCGGTAACAGGCGCGGCAAGTGTAAACAATTCAACCAATCAGCAAATAACGGCCCCTATAATGGCCGACAATAAGGAGGCAACAGCCATGAACCCCGAAGAAAAAGCAGCGTTGTTGGCCCAGGTAAGGGCCGAGAGTAGAAAAGAAGCAGAAGAAATTATCGCTATAGCAGTAAAATACGATGTCGCAGACAGAGCCGCCGCATGGATTAAAGCCGGTACACCCATGGCCGAGGTTGCGCGTGAGATTCTTGACATCGTTGCTAAGAAAACCCCGGCAACTCAGGGCGCAATTGTAATGTCGGCACAGGAAAAGAAACAGTATTTTTATGCCGATGCTATTCGCGCAGCACTCGGAAGAGTCGAAGGTGTGGTAATAAAGAATTTTGCAACGGAAATTTCTGACGAAATCGCCAAAAAAATGCCCTCTGGTTATACACCTCATGGTGGAATTTTTATCCCTTATCAGATCAAAGCGGCTGGTTTGGATACTCACACTTCAACCGCCGGTGCTGAATTGGTTTATACTGAATACGGCGGAGAATTGATCAATATTCTCCGGGCGATTGCAGTATGTGTCCGTCTTGGCGCAAGGGTACTTCCGGGGCTTACCGGCCCAATCAGTTTCCCGCGTCAAACCGGCTCTGGTACGGCATCGTGGGCTGCTGAAAATCCCGGATCTGATGCGTCCGATACCGATGCCGCACTCGATACAATATCGTTGACTCAAAAGTCTCTCATTACCACTTCTGCATTTTCCCGTCAGTTAATGACAATGGCGGTTTATGATGTAGAAGCTCTTGTACGTCAGGATATCGCTGCTATTCTTGCTTTAGCATGGGATCTTGCCTCAATTCACGGAGCCGGTTCCAGCAACGAACCCACCGGTGTATACAAAGCAACCGGCCCGAATGCAAAAGCTATGGGCGGCGTTCCCACTTTTGCCAAACTGGTTGATATGGTCGCGGAAGTTGCCAAAGATAACGCGATTCTTGGTTCTCTTGGTTGGGCAACCACTCCAGGTATGGCAGGTAAAATGATGCAGACTCTAGTTGCATCGGCAGCAGGCTCCGCAATGATTTGGCAGGGTAAAATCAACGACGGCAGTCTGATTGGTTATCCCGCGCTAGCTTCCAATCAGGTTTCTTCAGTAATGACCGCATCAGATAAAACCGGTGGTTCTGAACACGGTATCGTATTTGGAAATTGGAATGACTTGTTAGTCGGTCTTTTCGGTCCCGGTGTTGAGATCATTGTTGATCCTTACAGACTGAAAAAACAGGCCATGATTGAAGTTACCGGCTTCCAGATGGCAGACATTGCCATACGCCACGGTGAATCATTCTGTAAAGCCACCGGCGCAACAATCGTTTAAATAATCGGTGATATAGAATAGGGGGCTTTACTGCCCCCTATATACCGAAATGGAGGTAAAAAGAAATGACTCAATTAAGAATTTTACGCGGTTTTTGTCTTGGCGGCGGGGTTGATGTTTATCCAGGTCAGGAAATCAGCGGCGATAAAATACCGGCAGGTCAGCTAAAATCATATCTTCAGTCGGGTAAGGTAGAAGAAATTATTCCTGAGGATCATACCCATGAAGAGAATGATGCGGCTTCGGTTGTTAAGAATAATAAGGGAGGGCGCAAACGATGAAACAAGACTATTTTGGCGGTGTAGCTGGAATGGTAAAAAAGCTGGCTTTACTTGCGCCGGTGGCTATTACGGCAGATGGTAATTCGGGTGGTGTTGATATAACAAAATTTTCTGGTAATTGTTTGCTTGATCTTGCCGTATTCAACACAGCGGGAACATTACCGACACTCGACATTAAATTACAAACCTCAGCGGAAGTAGTTCCCATCAACGCACAAACTTATTCCGGTACGGGTAATGGAACCATTACGGAGATAGAAGCCGGGCCGGATGCAGTTCATGAAACAATCACGGTACATCTTGCCAGCGCGACAACCTTTGAAGTTACCGGGTCAGTAACCGGTTCAATGGCAGCGGGTATTGTCGGTACGAAATACGAATCCCCTCAGTGTTCCTTCCTTGTTACCGCAGGTGGGACGGCATTTATTCACACTGATGAGTTCACTTTTCATATTACCAAGGCGCGGGCATATACGGACGTCGCGGACGGAAGTTTTACCCAAGTTGTGGCAGAAAATGTATTAACCTATAAATCAATTAATGTTGATGAGCTTGGTAAATATCTGCGTTTCAATTTTGATATCGGTGGAACAGTAGGGCCTTCTTATACCGTTGGGGCTAACATTTTCGGCTTTACGCAGTAATTAAAAGGCTAGTGATGACTTCTAGCGATTGTCTGAAATGAAAGAAAAAATAATTAAGGCGGTGGGCCATGAGCGATAATGGGGAAAAAAACGTGAGTTTCAAATGGATTGCCGGTGTATTGGTTTCGCTCATTTTTATTGTTTTCGCCGGGATCATAGGAGATACGCGGCTCAATATGAGTGAGGCTAAGTCCAGAATAGATCAGATGCAAAAAGAAAAAGTGGATGTAGGCCAATATCGTTGCGACATAGAGCGTATGGAAAATAAGCTGGATAAGTTGATAACCATGCACTTGAAGGATCGTAAATAATGGCAAGCCGTGATCCACAAGAATTGACAGATGAAATGCAACGAATCTTTGCCCTATTTAAAGATGAAATGATTAAAGCCGGAGTCGATTTCATTGTCACCTGTACATATCGCAGCCAGATAGAGCAAGAGGCATTGTGGGCGAAGGGGCGAACCCAACCCGGGCCAATAGTTACTTGGACGAGAGCCAGCAAGCACACCGAAAGAAAGGCATTCGATATTGCGTTGGTTGTGGACGGAAAGATTACATGGGCAACTAAAGATTATCTTCTGCCGGGGAAAATTGCAATGAAACTCGGTCTTGATTGGGGCGGTGCGTGGGCGAGAGCTAAAGATTATCCGCATTTTCAATACAAGGAACCAAACGCATGAAGAAGGTTATATTATTTTTAATCATTTTTTTATTGGTTTCATGTGATGCTAAAGATAGCAGGGATATCCTTATTTCAAATTTATATCTAAAAGTATCAGCCCTGCAGGAAGATGTAAAAATAGAAAAAGAGAAATTATCAATACTGACATGCGAGAGCGGAATAAGACATGCTGGTGTCTGGGGCGATCAGGGTAGATCATACGGTATAGCTCAATTTCAGAAGAGGACGTTTGAATATCTTAAAGAGAAAGCCGGAAATTCAAAGTTAAACTGGAAGGTTCAGAAAGATCAGCTATGGCTTTTGGATTGGGCGCTTCGCAATGGTTACGGGCGCTATTGGTCTTGTTATAGTGGGAATAAGTGAGGTTATATTATGGCGGCACTCATCGAAGGAATTAAAATAGATGGCACTCTGATTAAAGATACTCTTAACGGTATTGGAGATCTAGGTAAGACAGTCAAAACAATAATAACCGGCAAATTAGATCCAAAAGACGAGGCTGCAATTGAGATGGCATTTGCCGAATTGCAGAACAAGAAAGATGCGGCACAAACGGACATAAATAAGATTGAAGCTGCAAGTTCTAGCATCTTCGTGGCTGGCTGGCGTCCTTACATCGGGTGGGTATGCGGAACGGCTTTAGCTGTATATTATATCCCTCAGTCTATCGCTGCGTCAATATTATGGGTTGTTCAATGCTGTATGGTTTTAAAACATGCACCGGATGTTACAACAGTAGCCCTTCCGGTATATCCGTTGACTTATAACATTGCTGAGATTGTAGGGCTTGTTTTTTCAATGTTAGGTTTCGGCGGAATACGTGCGTGGGAAAAATCGAAAGGGGTTGCAAGATAAATGAAGACAATTTTATACGCAGCGCCCGCAAGTAATCCGGTAACACTTCAGGAATTAAAGGACCATCTGCGCCTTGATAGCGGTTCTTTTTCTTCTAATGTGGACTCAGCACAGTCAATCGCTCCTGGGAACCATACAACCACAACAGGATATGCCTTATTGGGAACGGCGGTTAATGTACTTGGATATTCTGCTATTGTCAATTTATATTCCGGAACAAACGGCGCAACCGGCACTGTTGATGTTAAAATTCAGGAATCAGATGATAATATCAACTTTACCGATTGGACCGGCGGTGCATTTACTCAAATCACCACGGCCAATGATAATGCAACTTACGAAAAAGAATATACCGGTTCAAAGCAATATATCCGCACCGTGGCAAAGGTGCTTCTGGCCGCATGCGAGTTCGGTACTTCTATTATTCGTAATAACTTGCAAGTATCAGATGATGAGCTTTTAACAGACAAACTTCAAACCGCTATTGAATACGCAGAAGATTTCACAGGTCGGCAGTTACTTACGGCAACGTGGGATTTGTTCTTAAATGAATTTCCCACTGAAAACTATATTGAATTACCGTTTGGCAATTTGCAGGATATCACGCATCTAAAATATAAAGATTGCAATGGAAATGAAACAACGCTGGCAGAAAATACTGATTACATAGTTGAGGCAAATGGCGAAGGGAATGGACGAATCGTACTTGCCTATAATAAATCATGGCCGTCATTCACTCCATTCCCTTCGCATCCAATTTCAATAAGGTTTGTTTGCGGCTGGACTGCGGCGGCAGAGGTTCCTTATAAAATCAAGTCCGCCATATTGCTTATGGCCGCTGATCTTTATGAACACAGAGAAATTAACACCGATAAGCAGCTTTATGAAAACAAAACAGTCAATAATCTTCTGTATGCAAAGAAGTTGTGGAGCTTTTAGATGGTAGGTCGCAGATTTGGTAAATTAACAGTAATTAAAAAAGCAGAACCCAATAAGTGGGGTGGGGAAAAATGCTACGCAGTGGGGAATTAAAACAGAGGATCGAACTTCAATGTCCAACAAAAAGACCGGACGGTGTCGGTGGGTTTGTGACATCGTACAATACAATTTGTGTAATCTGGGCGGCTATCTGGCCTTTATCTGCTGCGGACGTATTGGAAGGCATGAAACTTTCCGCGCAAATAACTCACCGGATAAGAATCCGTTATCGCAAGAACGTGATTTCATCAATGCGTGTCAAGTTTGAAAACAGATATTTCAGTATTATGGCTCCACCGATTAATCCGAATATGAAAAACGAAATGCTTGATCTGGTTTGCAAAGAGGTTGCATGAAAAACTTTTATGCCGCACTTAATACATATTTCAATGCCCTTGACTCTATTACCGGTGAGCATAACGCTTTTTGGAATGATATCGGCGGTAGATTTTATAATGGTCAGGCCCCGGATGATGCTCAATATCCTTATTGTGTTTTTACTCATGTAAACGGAAACCCGGACGATGATTTTAAAAACAAAAACGATGAAATACTTTTACAGTTTTCAATATTTTTGAACAATCAATCGCCGGTGGAAGTAATGGACGCGGCTGATCATCTTCAGGCGTTATATGATGATTGCACACTGTCAATTACGTCCGCTACACTTGTTAATTTTATCAGGGGTGCTGATGGTTTAATTCCTGAAAACATTGAAACACCGGAAGGCACTCAACAGGCTTGGCATTACCATGTAGATTATAATATTTACATTCAAAGGACATAAAGAGAGGGGAAAAACAATGGCTAAGAAAATTTATAAAACTGTTGCATATGATGAGGTGGATAACTTGTCAGAGCTTGAAAAAATTGAACAGTTTATTATTGATGCCGGGTCGGACGATTTGCCTACCTTTGGGGGAAAATTTGAAGGTGGTATCCATTGTCAACAAATTCCTGATGAACTTGCGCCCTGTATTCTGGCAATATTGGAATCTGGAAAAGAAATTAAATCTTATCTGGAAATAGGAGTTGCCGCGGGGGGGACAACTTTTTTAATCACCCACTTTTTCAAGCCGGAAAAGATTGTTTTGATTGACGATAATCATCATCACAAAGCTCATTTGCGGCTTGACATTTTAAAAGACGTGAAGCGAGAGGAAATTATCGGCAATTCCAGAGAACAATCCGTTATGGAAAAATTATCCGGCAGCTTTGATCTGATAATCATTGACGGCGACCATCTTTATGAAGGCGTAAAAGCGGACGTAACTAATTATCTGCCGTGGCTCAGCGATGATGGGTTCTTAATGTTGCATGACTCTGCACTGACTCAGTGGGGAGTCCCGCGAGTAGTAAACGAATTAAAGACCGATGACAACATGAACTTTATTGGCGAATATGTCACCGCTAAACATCCAACGCCTTGCGGTATTGCGTTATTCAGAAAGGAAATTATAGAATGAAGGTTGCGTTTGGTTTACTTGTAAATGATTTGATGCGCTTAGACATGGTTTTTCGTCAGTCTGAAATTGACCCTGCTATTTCATGTCTAATAATCAAGTTGCCTGATTCCGCCTGCAAAGGATTGAATAAACTTTTGGGTATAATGGAAGCGGAAGGTAATGATATAGCAGTCCTATCTCATCAGGATATGTACTATCGCCAAGGATGGATTGAACAGGTAAAAGAGAAAATTGCCGAATTGCCGGATAGTTGGATTGTGGCCGGTATTATCGGAAAGGATATGGAAGGTAAAATTTGCGGACGTATTCATGACATGAGAATACCGCTGCATTTTTCCACCTCTCATAAATATCCTGAACCGGCCAGTTGCTTTGATGAATGTTGCATAATCGTCAACCTTAAAAAGGGTTTTAGCTTTGATGAAGCAATGCCCGGCTTTGATCTTTATGGAACGCTCTGCGTTCTTCAGGCAAAAGAAATGGGCGGCACGGCGTGGATAATTGACGCTTTTGCCGAGCACTATTGTATGAGGCCGTTTACCTGGTATCCGGGAAAAGCTTTTGAAGATTGTTTTAAGTGGATTCATCGGCGGTTTCCTAACGCCGATAGGATTGACACAACTGTTTTGGGAGTTCCGGAGGAAAAGAAGCAAGTAGCGTAATTTAAAATTTGAGGTTTTCTGAAGGTCCGGCCAGACCGACAGGAACGCAAGAAAGAATGAAGGGGCAATTACGGTGCCGTAATCATCGTATTGTCCCTTT
>SXGT01252950.1_pt1 | contig 13637 bp, 11 predicted proteins | sample 3176221 | NCBI WGS metagenome assembly SXGT01 (sample SAMN11356862, study PRJNA531348) | freshwater metagenome | isolation source: freshwater sample F1-120 | place: China: Fuxian Lake, Yuxi | collected 2017-12-25 | reverse complement strand
TGCCGCGCACGGACGGCGGCCAGATCATTCCGGTGGGATGGAACTGGACGAACTCCATATCCTGGAGCGCCGCGCCGGCGTGATAGGCGAGGGCCTGTCCGTCGCCCGTGTATTCCCACGAGTTCGAGGTGATCTTGAACGCGCGCCCGATGCCTCCGGTCGCAAGCACCACGGCCGCGGCCTTGTACAGCGTGAACTCGCCCTTTTCGCGGTCGTAGCCAAAGGCACCGCAGACGCGGTCACCGTCCTTGAGCAGGGTCAGCACCGTGCATTCCATGTGCACGTCGATCCCCTGATGCACGCCATGGTCCTGCAGCGTGCGGATCATTTCCAGGCCCGTGCGGTCTCCGGTGTGCGCGAGCCGCGGATACCGATGCCCGCCGAAGTTGCGCTGGAGAATGCGGCCGTCCGGTGTGCGATCGAATAGCGCTCCCCACGCCTCCAGCTCCTTCACGCGCTCTGGCGCTTCCTTGGCGTGCAACTCAGCCATGCGCCAGTTGTTCAGATACTGACCGCCGCGCATGGTGTCGGCGAAGTGCACCTTCCAGCTGTCTCGGTCGTCCACGTTGGCCATGGCCGCCGCCATGCCGCCTTCGGCCATGACGGTGTGCGCCTTGCCGAGCAGCGACTTGGTGATGAGTCCGACGCGGACGCCGGCTGCAGCGGCTTCGATCGCCGCGCGCAATCCGGCGCCGCCGGCGCCGATGACAAGGACGTCGTGTTCGACGGTGCGATGTGGCGTCATTGTGCCGCTCCGGCGAACCACTGGCATTCGCTCGGGCGCATCAGATGATCCTCCAGTCGGTGATCCAACCCATCGCACACATCCGGATATAGATGTCCGTGAATGCCATCGTGAACATCGAGGCCTTGGCGAGCGTCGCGTGCTTGCCGTTCAGCTTCGAGCAGCCCGCGTAGCAGGCCGCGCGCACGGGCTGTCCGCTCAGCCGGTCCTTGTACCCGCCTATCACGTGCCGAAGCGAATGGCAGCCAAAGGTGTAGCCCGCGGTGAGCGCGACATTCACCCACATGATCACGGAACCGAGGCCGACGCCGAAGTGCTCGACGCCGCCACCGTCCATCCACCACAGCGAAAGCCAGGCGTCGTACATGAGCAGCGGGATGAACACGATCGCGATGTACATCGCATAGCGGTGCAGGTTCTGCAGGAAGTTCGGGAAGGGGCGCTCCCCGCGATACGTCGTACGCGGCTCACCCACCGCGCAGGCAGCCGGGTCAGCCCAGAAGCCCTTGTAGTAGGCGCCGCGGTAGTAGTAGCAGCTGAAACGGAACAGGCCCGGGAATGGAAGGATCAGCAGGGCCGGGAAGAACAGGATCGGCGGCCACCATTCCGGACGTGGTCCAAACCACGCGTGTTGCGTGGGTCCCCAGAGTTCAGGCGCATGGAAGGGCGAGAAGTAGGGGCCGTAGGTGTACCCCCAACTTTGCAGCGCCGACCAGGTGCCGTAGATGAGAAAGGCGCTGAATGCGGCCAGGACTGAGAGCGGCGGCAGCCACCAGAGGTCGCGGCGCAGGGTCTCGCCGAATTTCCGTTGGATGGGAAGCGGGGCGGAAGTCATTCCCCAAAATAAGCTGTTAGCGCGGGGAACTGCGGGATGGGTACCACGGGTTACTACGGGACGTGGGAGGACGGGGAGGACGAGCACCCGACGTCATTGTCCGTGGGCCTCCTCCCACGTCCTCAAACGTCCTGATTTCACCTGTTGTTCCCCGGCTCGGTGTCTGCTATGCTTAAAGGCTACCAAGTCTCAAGCCGTCGGCGCGAGCCGATACGAAGGGGGGAGTAAAGTTTTGTCAGAAGTCATCATCCACGAGGACGAGAACTTCGAGCGCGCACTCAAGCGCTTCAAGAAGAAGTGCGAGAAGGCTGGAATTCTCTCGGACCTCAGGAAGCACCGCCACTACGAGAAGCCAAGCGAGCGGCGGAAGCGCAAGATGAACGCGGCGATGCGAAAGAATCGTCGAACGCGTCCAGCCTGAGTGTTCGTACGTGCGCGCTTCATGACGGCTACACCGCTTCACCCCTAAGGGACCTGGGATCGAAAGAGTGACCCCGGCGGGACCGCAGGACCCGAAAACCCGAACGAGCGATCTCGATCGCGCGGTCGGGTTTTTCCATTCAGGAGAGGCCCACGCGGCCGCTGACGCGCGTGCCCTGGCCGCGCTGCAATTCGGTGACATGGTTGCCTATGTCGCCGGCTTTGCCGGGACGGAGGCAGGAGCATCGCGCGTGCGAAAGCTCACGCCGCGCAGCGTCGGGCGCCGCGACGCCAGCGCCGACGCACGTGAAGCCATCATCGGTGAGCACGCCCGGGTTGCCGCAATGCGCGCCGTACTCGGCGGCGACGATCCCTGGCCATCGGCGCCCATCCCGGACGTGGCGGCGGCGCTCAGCCGGCTGCGCGTGCCGGGGAGTACGTGGCAGGGCACGGAGCTTCGCGATGCCGTCACGCTCCTTGTGTCGTCGCGGGTCCAGTCGGCCGCGCTGCGCGCCGCGCAAAAACGAGAGCCAACAGTCGCCGCGCTCACCGTGTTGGGTGCGGCGCTGCTCACGGACGCGGGTCTCGAGTCGCTGATCGACAAGGTGGTCGACGAGGTCGGCACTGTGCGTGACTCGGCGTCGGCCGAGCTGCGGCGCACCCGGAAACAGCTGCGCGGCGCCGAGGCCGACTTGATTCGGCTGCTCGAGAAGGTGATCGGCGGGCTCGAATCGCATCATCGAGTGGACGATGGTTCCGTGACGATGCGCAATGGCCGCTGGGTCATTCCGGTGCGACGCGAAGGCCGCGTCGTCGTGGGCGGCATCGTGCACGACACCTCGGCCACGGGTGCCACGGTATTTGTCGAGCCGCCGGCGGCGGTCGAGTTCGGCAACCGCATCCGGGAGTTGGAGTACGCCGAGACCCGCGAAGTGGAGCGGATTCTCGCAGACACGACCGACGCGATCCGGCCGCGCGCCGATGACCTCGTCGCGACGCTCGACGCATTAGTCGAACTGGACGCGCTCCTCGCCCGCGCGCGCTTCGCGGACCGGCACCGCTGCTCGCCGGCCACGCTGCAGTCGCCCGCCGACGGCATCGCCATCGTGGACGGGCGACATCCGTTGTTGGTGGCGCAGCACGCAGGCAAAGAGATCGATCCGGTCGTGCCGTTCACGCTCACGCTGGAGCCGTCGGAGCGCACGCTGCTGGTGAGCGGCCCGAATACGGGCGGCAAGACGGTGTTGCTCAAGGCCGTGGCGCTCCACTCGCTGATGGCGCAGGCGGGCATTCCGCCAACCGTAGGGCCCGGGTCAGCGTTGCCGCTGTACGACAGGGTCTTCGCCGATATCGGCGACGAGCAGTCGATCGAGGCGTCGCTGTCCACCTTCAGCGGGCACGTTCGCAACCTGATCGAGATCGTCGAGCACGCGACGCCTGATTCCCTGGTGCTTGCGGACGAACTCGGTTCAGGGACCGATCCGAACGAAGGCGCGGCCCTGGGTGGCGCGATTCTCGAGGCGCTCACGCGTCGTGGGACCACGACCGTCGCCACCACGCACCTGGGTGCGCTGAAGGAACTCGCGCACGAAGTGCCGGGTGTGGTGAATGCATCGCTCCAGTTCGATGAAGCGGCCCTCGCGCCAACGTATCGGCTGCTCAAGGGAATCCCCGGGCGATCGTACGGCATCAGCATCGCGCGGCGCCTCAAGATGCCGGGTGAGATCCTGGCGCGAGCCGAGGAACGGGTGCCCAAGGGCGAGCGCGATGCCGCCGCGCTGATTGAAGAGCTGGAGCGCAAGCAGCACTCGCTCGAGGAGCGCGACCGCGATGTGGCGGCGCGTGAGGCGAACTACGCAGCGCGTGCGGAACGAGTGGCCGAACGGGAAGCTCTGGTGAAGACGCGGGAGCGCGAACTGGAGCGCGAGGCCCGCGGCGCCAGCAAGCGTTACGTCCTGGAGGCGCGCAAGGAGATCGAGGCAGCGATTGCCGAGTTGCGACGTGCGTCGGAGTCGGGCGATCGCGTCGCCAGTGCCGCGGCAGAAGCACGCGGGTTGGCTGAGCGCGCCCTGCAACGCGAACGCCATGAACTGCAGAAGCTCGAGGCGGACGGAGCGGGCGAGGGCCGGCAGGGTGATTCCAGCGAGGCGTTTGTTGTGGGAGATTTTGTCTCCGTTCCGAATCTGGGAGGAGCGGCAGCGCAGGTGATTGAGGCGCGTGGCGAAGAACTCGTGGTGGTTGTGGGGTCGGTGCGAACGACTGTCCCCCGGGCCGACGCGCGAAAAGTCCGTGCGCCTCGGCGCGGGCGCGACGGCACGCTGCACCGGGAGGCGTCCCCCGTCGCCGCCGAACCTGTCGCCGTGATGGGACGGGTTCCGGATGTGGCCGCGAAATTCGAAGTGGACCTTCGCGGCATGCGCATCGGTGAAGTGGACGGGGCGGTGCAGCTCGCGCTGGACGCGGCGGTGCTTGGCGACCTTCCGTCGATGCGGATCATCCACGGGAAAGGCACGGGTGCGCTGCGCGAGCGGGTGGCCGAACTGCTCCGCGACGATTCCAGGGTGAAGAGTTTCCGGCTCGGCGCGTGGAATGAAGGCGGCGCGGGCGTGACCGTCGCGGAGTTCGCGTGATTCCCGAGGAAGTGGTCGATCAGGTGCAGGCCGCGGCCGACATCGTCGCGATCATCAGCGAGCACGTGCGGCTGAAGAAGGTGGGCTCGGTGTTCCGCGGTCCCTGTCCGTTCCATCAAGGCACTGGCCCGAACTTCTCCGTGATGCCGCGTGGCGGCTACTACTGCTTTGTCTGCCACGAAAAGGGTTCGGTCTTCAACTTCGTGCAGAAACGTCTCGGGATGGGATTCGTCGAGGCAGTGAAGTACGTCGGCGAAAAATCCGGTGTGGAAGTCCGCGAAGTGCAGAGGAATCGCGAGGGGCCTGATCCGCGCGAACCCTACTGGGAGATCAACTCCACCGCCGCCGCCTGGTTCACGGAGCGGCTCTGGGATTCGCCCGCCGGCTCGGCGGCGCGCGATTACCTCGCCAAACGCGGCATTACGCGCGCGACAGCCGACAAGTTCGCACTCGGATTTGCGCCGCACGAAATCGGCCTGCTCCGTGGCTATCTGAACGGCATCGGGTTCAACGACGAGCGGCTCCTGGAAGTCGGGCTGCTCGTGAAACGTGAGGAGCAGGAAGAACCGCGTCCGCGCTTCCGCGACCGTCTCATTTTCCCGATTCAGGACGCTTCCGGGCACACCGTTGGATTCGGGGGTCGCTTGCTCGGCCCCGGCGAGCCGAAGTATCTCAACTCGTCGGAGAGCCGCGTTTTTTCCAAGGGACGTCTCTTGTACAACTTTGCGGCGGCGCGCCACGCCATTCGCCGCGCCGAACGCGTGGTGCTGGTCGAGGGGTATTTTGATGTGGTGCGAATGGTTGACGCGGGGCTCGAAGAAGTGGTCGCGCCAATGGGTACGGCGCTGACCGATGATCAGGCTGACCTCCTGGCACGCAGTGCGCCTTCCGTGTTCCTGCTCTACGACTCAGACGCTCCTGGCCAAAAAGCCAGCTTCCGGGCTGCCGACGTGCTGCTCAATCGGGGGCTCGCCGTACGCATGGTGACGCTGCCGGACGGCGAAGATCCGGACACGTTCGTCGCCAAGCACGGCCGTGCGGCGATCGAGAAGCTCCTCGATCAGTCGATGGATGTTTTTGATCGCAAGGTCCAGCTGCTCGAGCGGGGTGGTTGGTTCGCCGACTTGCAGCGGAAGCGCCGCGCGCTCGACCGCCTGCTGCCCACGATTCGCGCAACGACAGATCCGATCACGCGAGACCTGTATCTCGCCCGCACGGCGACGGCGGCCGGGATCGACCGAGCCGTACTCGCGCGGGAACTGGAGATGACGCCGCGTGCGCGCCGCGCGACAGGACCCGCAGGGAACTACGGGACGTCGATAAGCCGGACGGGGAACCACGGGACGCGGGGGGACGTCAAGAGCCGGACGGGGAACGACAGGACGTCGGAGGACGCGGGAGGACGACCACCGTCGGAGCCGACGGACGACTCCTGGATGCAGGAGCCCTCGTTCGAGCAGCCTGAGCGCGCCGTCGATAGTTCGGCCGAGCGTGAGCTCGTGCGGGTCATGATCCTCGACCCCGAGATGATCGAGCGCATCGTCGAAGAAGTCGCCCGCGTTGAAACGGACGAGGACGTGCAGCCCGAGATTGATGCGGAAGCCGAAGGCCGCCGCGCAGGCGCGTTTCGCGACCCGGTGTACACGGCGATCTTTGAAGCGCTCGTGGCCGCGCCGGGCGCGTCGCCGGAAGTGCTCGCCGAATCGCTCGGGCCAATCGAGAACTACACCGTGGAGTTGCTCAGGGCGGAACCGGGGGCGATCGTGGATCCCGGCCGCACGATCACCGACGCCGTGCGCATGCTGCGCGCGCGCGTATTGCGCGAGCGCATTGACGAACACGCGCGGATGCTGCCACTGGCCGCAGAGGCAGACAAGCCTGCGTTGTTGCAGCGCGAGGTGGCATTGCGAAAGGAACTCACGGCCGTTGGCGGCCGCGAGTGGAGGAGCGTGCGGCGGCAGCGACTCTAAGTCGTCGCAGGTGGCACGAATGCAGCTGGATGGTGGTGAACAGTCACATAACACCCTGACGGAGGAATTGGTGCAGACGGAACTTGAAGCGTTGTTGGCACTTCAGTCGGACGATGTCGTGATTCATGGCCTCGAGACGAGGTTGGCCGCGCTCGAACCGCGCGTTCGCGAACTCGACGCCCGCCGGACGCGGCTTACCGAATCGATCGCCCGGTCCAGCACGGCGGTGGAAGCCGAGGAGAAGAAGCAAGCGTGGCTGCGCGACAGGCTGGCGGAACACAAGCAGCTGATTGAGCACAATCAGGCCGCGATGGATCACGTCAAGACGCTCAAGCAGGCGACGGCGGCGGCCGCCCAGATGGAGCAGGCGAAGATGATCGTGGCCGCAGACGAGAGCGACCTGCTGGCGCTCAACCGCCGTCTCGATGAAGTCCGGTCGTCGCTGGCGGCGCAACGCACGGAACTCTCGACCGTTGAAGCCGCGCTGGAGGCTGCCCGGGCGGAGGTGGCCACGGAGAAGGGCGAGATCGAAGCCGAAATGGCGAAGGCACGCGCGAAGCGCACCGGCACGGCCAAGGCAGTGCCAGCGGTGCTTCTCGGCAAGTACGATCGCATTCGCGGTGGCAAGAAGCGCACCGAAGTCGTTTTCGCGATGCGTGGCATGTCGTGTGGCAACTGCGATACGAACATCCCGATGCAGCGTCGTCACGTGATGACCTCAACCGCCGCCATCGAACTCTGCGAAGCCTGTGGCGTGCTGATGTACTTCACGCCGGGCGAGTGAGCCTGCGGCAACGACCGGCGGCGCGGTGGCACCACGCGCCGCCGCCGGACCGCGCCGGAGCCGCAGCGCTCGCAGCGGCCCTGGGCGTTCCGCTCACCCTCGGCCAGCTGCTTGTGGTCCGCGGGCAAGTGGAACCGGAGTCGGCCAAACGATTCCTTCGTCCGGAACTCGACCATCTGCACAGTCCCGGTCTTCTCGCCGGCATGCCCGCTGCCGTCGCGCGTCTCGCCAAGGCGATTCGCGGAGGCGAGACGATCCTGGTCCACGGGGACTACGATGTGGACGGCATCTGCTCCACGGCGTTGCTCACGCGGTCGCTGCGCGCGTTGGGTGGTCGAGTGGAGCCCTTCATCCCGGACCGCAAGCGCGATGGCTATGACCTCTCAATGGCGGGGGTGCAGGCTGCCGTTGCAGCGGGCGCCTCAGTGGTGCTTACATGCGATTGCGGTACCACCGCCCTTGCGCCGGCACGCGATCTCGCGGCGCGAGGTCTTGACCTGATCGTCAGCGACCACCACTTGCCGGGGGCCGAACTTCCCCAAGCCGTGGCGATTCTCAATCCGCGGCGCGCCGATGATACATCTCCCGACAAAGACCTCGCGGCGGTAGGTGTCGCCTTCAAGCTGGCGATGGCCCTGACCGCCGAGCTTGGCGGCAACGCCAACGTGGTACTCAACCAGCTGGATCTGGTCGCGCTGGCCACCGTCGCCGACGTGGCGCCGCTGCGGGGCGAGAACCGGGTCTTTGTTCGGCGCGGCCTGGCCCTGATGCGTGACACCAGGAATCGGGGGCTGGCCGCACTGATTCGCTCCTCCGGCCTCGATGGCAAGGAGATTACCGCCGGACGCGTGGGGTTCATTCTGGCACCGCGCCTCAATGCGCTCGGTCGCATGGACCGCGCGCTGCTGGGCGTAGACCTCCTGCTCGCTGCAACTGATGACGAAGCGCTGGGCATTGCCCGTCACTGTGAGGAGCGGAATCGCGAACGCCAGGAGCTGGACCGCGCCATTCTGGACCACGCGATGCGCCGGGTTGACGCGCTCGATGCAGGCAGCACGTGGGGAATCGCGCTCGCCGATTCGGATTGGCATCCCGGAGTCATCGGCATCGTGGCATCGCGAATTGTCGAGCAGACCGGCCGGCCGACTTTTCTTGTGGCGGTGGCGGACGGAGTAGGGAAGGGATCGGGCCGTTCGATTCCCGCGTTCGACCTCCACGCAGCACTGGGCGAATGCGCAGACTTGCTGCTCAAGCATGGCGGCCACAAAGCCGCAGCGGGTCTCACGATTGCGCCCGAGCGGATGGAGGCATTTGCCGAGCGCTTCAATGCCGTGGCCAAGGCCGCGCTCACGGAGGACGATTTGCGCCGCACCGTGCATATCGACCTCACACTGGAGCTTGCCGACGCCACGGCTGAGTTGGAACGGACGTTGCGCCATTTCGAGCCGTTCGGCGTTGGCAATCCGGGCCCGACATTCGCGGCCATGGGCGTACGCCTTGCGACGTCGGCGACGAAGAGTGGTGCCGACGGCGTGAAGTGCCTCGTCGACACTCCCGACGGGCCCATTGAGGCCGTGGGCTGGGGGCTGGCGCCGCGGGCCGGTGCACTTCGCGCAGGTACCGTGCTTGACCTTGTTTTCAAGCTCGAGCGCAATTCGTTTCGCGGTGTGGATCGGCTGCAGTTCGGTATTGTGGACTTTCGCGCAGCGTAGCGGGGTATGCCTTCCATGATTTGGCCAGCAGGTCACTGACTCCGATGCGCATCATTGCGGGTGAGTGGAAGGGCCGCCGGATTGAAGCGCCCAAGGGGCGCGCCGTTCGACCCACCTCCGACCGGGCGCGCGAAGCCTGGATGAGCATTGTCCATCCGTATCTCCCGGGCGCCACCGTGGTTGACCTCTGCGCCGGTACCGGCGCGCTTGGCCTGGAGGCGCTGTCGCGTGGGGCAAAGTTCGTGGATTTCGTAGAGATGGCCACCCGGACTGCACGCGTGCTCAAGGAGAATGTGCAGTCGCTCGACGCCGGCGCCCGTTGCGCCGTGCACGAAGACGATGCCCTGCGATTTCTAAAGAAGCTGACCCGTTCGGGCGCGCTTCCCTATGATGTGGCGTTTGCTGACCCCCCGTACAGGATGGGGCTCGCCGAGGCGATCGCCGCGCACTGGCTGGAGCATCCGTTCGCCACGGTGCTCGGTGTGGAACACGAAGCCCGCCTTCAGTTGCCGGGGGCGCACGATACCCGTCGCTATGGCGACACGGCAGTTACGTTCTATCGGTCGGAAGGAGCCGCTTCCTCGCCGTGAATCCCACCTGAGTCCGCCCATGCCAACGGTCGCCCTCTACGCCGGCAGTTTCGACCCGATCACCAACGGCCACGCCGACCTGATACGGCGGAGCCTGGGCTTTGTGAACCGGCTGGTCGTGGCCGTGGCCACGAACTCCAGCAAGAACCCGCTGTTCAGCCCCGAAGAGCGCGTCGCGCTGATCCAGAAGACCATGGCCGACGAACCTCGGGTCGAGGTGCGGCAGTTCGAAGGGCTGCTGGTGGATTTTGCGCGGGCCTCCGGTATCAAGATGATCATCCGCGGGCTTCGTGCCGTGAGCGATTTCGAGTACGAGTATCAGATGGCCCTGATGAACCGGCACCTCGGCGCGGAAATCGAGACGGTGTTCATGATTCCATCGCTGGACACCACGCATGTGAGCTCGAGCCTGGTGCGCGAGGTGGCGCGGTTTGGGGGCGACGTCTCGACGCTGGTGCACCCAGCTGTCGTCGAGGCACTCAAGGCGAAATACCACAAGCGCTGACGCCTGCAGAGTTTTCTCCGGCTCCCGTTTCGGAGCCCGCGATGAGCTTCTCCGTGTCGCCGGTCGGTGATGTCACCGTCGTGGAGGTTGAGGGCCAGTTGATCGTGGGCAACCGTCAGGACCTCAAGCAGAAGGTGCTCGACGAGGTGGAGAAAGGGGCTCGCAAGATCATGATCGACTTCGAGCGCACGGGTTACATCGACAGCTCCGGACTCGGCGTACTCGTCTCCCTCGCCAAGCGCATCCGTGACTCGGGTGGCGAACTCCGGCTGGCCAACCTGCATGACGAATTGCAGACGTTGTTTGAGCTCACCAAGCTCGACACGCTCTTCCAGATATCGAAGACCCGGGAACACGCGCTCGAGAGCTTCTAGGTGGGCTTCTAGATGACCGACGGGAAGTCGCTGGACTTCCGAATTCCGAGTGACGTCCAGTACATCGAAGAGGTCGTGGGGCAGGTGGTGGAGCGATGCCAGGCGCTGGCGTATTCGCGCCGGCACACCGCGCTCAATGTTCCCGTCGCGCTGACGGAGGCGCTCTCGAACGCGATTCTGCGCGGGAATGGTGACGATGTGCGTCGTGCCGTCGTCGTCCGCGTAGAGATTGATGACGTGCAACTGGTGGCCGAAGTCCGTGACGAAGGTGCGGGCTTCGACCTCGCGGCATGCACGGAGGATTCCACGTCTGCCGAAAACCTGCACCGCGAGGATGGGCGCGGCCTCTTTCTGATGCAAAAGCTGATGGATCGCGTAGAGCGGTACACCGAACAGGCGACCGGCGGAAACGTGGTGCGCCTCGTGCTGCACCGCGCCTAGCAGCTGATCGCGATGGACGAACTCGAGCGCGCGCGCCACGAGTTTCGCCTCACCGCGAACGCGCTGGCCGAGAGCTGGGAGGAGATCAACCTCCTCTATTCCATCGGCGAGATTCTCGGCCGCACCGTGGGCCTCGAGGAAGCCGCTGGCACTATCCTCAGCGAAATTTCCGAGACCGTGGGCGCCGACCTTGGCGCGATCTATGTGCTCGATGCCGGTCGGGGTCTGCTGATGCCGATTGCCGCGCGCGGTGCCGCTCCGAAGGATGTCGACGCGATACCGATCGACGACGAACAGGCTGCGGCTGCCCTGGTGTTTCGCGACGCCTTGCCCCGGCTGTATGCGGCGGGCGAGGCGGCGTCTCCGCACGAGGTGCCCGTGCGCCGCGGTGAAGTGATGGCGGTGCCGATTACCGGATCCACTCCCAAGGGAACAGTCGGCCTCGGTGTCGTGACGTTGTCAGCGCCGCGCTACGAGCGCGGGTTCACTGCCGGCGACCAGAAGCTCGTCGCGGCGATCGCATCACAGATTGGTTCGGCCATCCAGATCACGCGACTCGTGCGGGCGTCCGTGGAGCAGGAGCGTCTGGAGCACGAGATGCAGCTCGCGCACGACCTGCAGATGCGCCTGTTGCCGGCGCCATCGAGCGTGGCCCCGGATGCCAGCTGCGCGGCGCGGGTCGAACCGGCGCGCAGTGTGGGCGGGGACTTCTACCATCTCTTCCGGCTGGGCGGAGGCCGCGTCGGCGTGCTGATGGGGGACGTGTCCAGCCACGGCTATCAGGCCGCACTGATCATGGCGCTCACCATGAGCGCCATGGCGATCCATGCGCAGAAGGGCGATGGGCCGGCCGTTACGGTGACCGCCTTGCTTGATACCATCGCCGGCGAGTTGGCTGAAACGGAAATGTTCCTTGCGCTTTGTTACGCCGTGATTGACCCGGCAAAGGGCGAAATCTGCTGGGTGAATGCCGGGCAGCCGCACGCGTTTGTCGTGGATCCCGCGGGTGGCACACATCGCCTGGCTGCCACCGATCCGCCGCTCGGAATGGGCTCCTCGGCGCCGCACGAGTCCACGCGGCCGTGGGCGAAGCAGCGCGACACGCTCGTGCTGTTCACCGACGGGGTGTGCGATGCACGCGACCTGGCGGGAGCGATGCTCGGCGAAGCGAAGGTGCTGGACGTGTTGCGCGCCCGCCGCGCCGAAACGCCCGAGCGAATTGTTGATGGTGTTTTCGCGTTGCTCGAAGGGCATATGGGGGGCGAGGCGGCACCGGATGATCAGGCAGTTCTCGTTTTGCGGGCGTGAATTGAGCGGGGACACTACGGGGAACGACGGGACGTGGGGGGACGTGGGGGGACGGGCGCGCAAGCGCTTCGGGCAGCACTTCCTCACAGATCCGCGGATTCTCGGACGCATCGCCGATGCGCTACGGATCGCACCGGGCGATTCCGTTGTGGAGATTGGGCCGGGGCGGGGCGCGCTCACTGAGCCGCTGTTAGATCGCGTGGGGCCCAATGGCCACGTGGTCGCAGTGGAAGTCGACCGCGATTTGAGCGCGCTGTTGCGTGAGCGTTACGCGGGTCGGCCCGAGTTCACGCTGGTCGAGGGTGACGTACTCAAGACCGAGTTCACGCCCTACGTTGCGTCGCCCTTTCTGCTGATCGGCAATATCCCGTACAACATCACCACGCCAATCCTGTTCCGTGCGCTGGAACCGCCACGCGCGGAGCGCATGGTGTTCCTGATTCAGCGGGAAGTGGCGGACCGGCTGGCGGCGGCGCCCGCCAGCGAAGACTACGGCGCGCTTACCGTAAATCTCCAGGCGCTGGCGACTGTGGAAACGGTTTTCACGGTTCCGGCGGGCGCATTCAACCCGCCGCCGAAGGTCGAGAGCGCGGTGATCCGGCTCGTGCCGCGCGCTGAGCCATTGATTGCGCGCGACGAGGAAGAGGCATTTCGCCCGCTGGTGCAGGGGCTCTTCTCGTATCGCCGCAAACAGATGCTTCGCGCCCTCAGATCCGTGCGAGGAATGTCCGCCGCAGACGCGGGCGCCGCGCTGGAGCGAGCACAAATTGTGGCAACGGACAGGCCTGAAGTCCTCGCGCCTGCCGATTTCGCCAGGCTGCTGCGGGTTCTGCGCGAATCGTGTCGGGGAACTACGGGACAGGGCGGGGCGTGTGGGGACAGGAGGGGACGAGCGCGTGATCGCCGCGGAAGGGCGCAACAGCAAAGCGCGTCCCCTGTCGTCCTCTCACGTCCCGTATTTCCCTTTTACTTCGAACTCAAGGCCCAGGAAAGCACTTCGAGTTCAAGCGCCATGTCCACCGACCGCAGGGCAACGCCAGGGCCCGCGTGAAGCGGCGTCGGCGCGAAATTCAGCACCCCCCGAACGCCTGCCTTCGTCACGCGGTCCACGAGTACCTGCGCGGCTTCCGGGGGAACCGCGATGAGCGCGATGTCCGGATGGAGTCGCGCGACATCCGCGTCCATCTCCTTCTGGTCCTTCACCGTCACGCCATCGAGCGTCTGGCCGATGGTCGCGGAGTCCACGTCATAGATCCCGACGATCACGAATCGGCGTTCCCGGAAACCGCGGTACTGCGCCAGCGCCGCGCCAATCTTTCCGGC
>SXGT01547176.1_pt1 | contig 13638 bp, 7 predicted proteins | sample 3176221 | NCBI WGS metagenome assembly SXGT01 (sample SAMN11356862, study PRJNA531348) | freshwater metagenome | isolation source: freshwater sample F1-120 | place: China: Fuxian Lake, Yuxi | collected 2017-12-25 | reverse complement strand
GGTGAACGTACGAGTTTCGTGGATGGCGACGTGTGGCGTACTTGCGATCGGCATGGTCACGGCACTGGCCACTGGTGCTGCGGCTACCGATGCGGGGCCTTCCCCGCCCTTACAGTTCAATCGTGACGTCCGCCCGATCCTGGCGGAGCATTGCCTCACGTGTCACGGATTCGACGCGAAGGCTCGGCAAGCCGATCTGCGGTTGGATGAAGCGGAATTCGCCACAGCGGAGCGCGACGGAACGTTTGCCATCAAGCCAGGTGATTTGGAACATAGCGAGGTCTGGCAGCGGATCAACACCGAAGACGAGAGCCTGCGCATGCCGCCGGCCAGCGCACCGAAGCCACTGACCGCGGCGCAAAAAGAGATCCTGCGCCGCTGGATCGAACAGGGAGCGCCTTATCAGAAGCATTGGTCCTTCGTACGTCTCGGCAAGGTGGCCATACCCAAGGTGCGAGAGGTCTCCTGGTGTCGCAACCCCGTCGATCGGTTCATACTAGCGAGATTGGAACAAGACGGATGGCAACCGAATCCTGAGGCCGACCGAGAAACACTCATTCGTCGCGTTGCCTTCTCGCTTACCGGCTTGCCTCCCACTCAGGACGAACTGCATGAATTCCTCGTCGATCCGGCTCCAGACGCGTATGAGCGCATGGTCGATCGCTACTTGGAATCGCCCCGCTTTGGCGAGGAGCGCGCGAAATTCTGGCTGGATGTGGCCCGCTACGCCGACACGCACGGCTTACACTTGGACAACCACCGTCACATGTGGTCGTATCGCGATTGGGTTGTGAACGCGTTCAACCGAAACCTTGCGTTTGATCAGTTCACGCGTGAGCAACTGGCGGGAGATCTACTGCCCAATCCGACTCAGGATCAAAGGATCGCCACCGGTTTCAATCGTTGCAATGTCACCACCAGCGAAGGGGGGGCCATTGACGAAGAGTATCTCTATCGCTACGCCGTCGACCGCACGTCAACCATGATCGAGGCTTGGATGGGATTGACGGGGGGGTGCGCGGTTTGCCATGACCACAAATACGATCCGCTGACCACGAGGGACTTCTATTCGTTGTACGCGTTCTTCAATAGCGCGGCCGATCCGGCCTTAGATGGAAACGCCAGTAAGACTCCCCCCTATCTGGTCGTATCGAGCCAGCGGCAGGAGACCCAGCTGAAGATGTTGCTTGAATCCGAAGCGAGTGCCAAGCAGGTTCTTGAGGAAGCCGCTAACCGCATCGCTGGTCACGAACTCACGCAGGATTCAGCCGGGGAAGAAGCGGCGACCATCGAGGATGTTTGGTTGGATGACTTGTTTCTTGGCGAAAGTCCCGGGCGCAGTAGCTCGCGTAACGAGCCGGTGTGGAGCCTGCCTGCCGAGGTTGAGCCCGCCCGGGGGCACCGATCTCTCAAGCAGGCGAGCGCGGTTGGATGCGATGATAGTTTTGGAGTGGGGCGCCTCCCTCTGGTGATTCCTGACGCAGCCGTGCTGAAAGTCGCCGTCCGGTTGGATCCACATGCCACGCCGCGCGTCATTCTTTTGAACATCAGGACCGACAAAGGCGAAAAGTCGGCCGTTTGGGGGGACATGACGGCGTTAAACGGAGCACGCATGGCCGACGCACAGCGCACGCGGGTCGGCGACCTACCCACGCCGGGAGCGTGGTCCGAACTCACCGTGCATTTGGAATCGCTCGGCGTCACGTCCAGCGACTCGGTCCAGGGTGTGACTCTGGGGCTCTACGGGGGCGTGGCGTGGTGGGACAACCTGCGTGTGCACGGGCGTGTGAAGCGATCGACCGACCCTCGCAGCCACTTCATGGCGTGGTGGAAGTTGAGCACGGGAAAGGACACCCCGGGGATTCCTGCTGAGTTGACCGAGTTGCTGAAGGCCGGTCCGGATCAAGCCGATCCGTCCGCGAAGTCAAAATTGGGGGCCTATTATCTGGCCCATGTCGTCCGTGAAACGCCTCGCGAATTGCAGATTCTGCGGCAGGCCTATGAAGAGGCGCGGGCCGCACGAACGTCGATTGAGGGATCCCTTGCCGGGACGCTGGTATTTCAGGAACTCCCCAAACCGCGCGAGTCGTTCGTCATGTTACGCGGCCAGTACGACAAGCCGGGCGAAGCGGTACAACCGGCGGTCCCCGTCGCGTTTCCACCGCTCCCCGCGAAACCCGATCGACCGCAGGCCAATCGGCTCGATTTGGCCGAGTGGTTACTCTCCGATGACCACCCCCTCACCGCGCGTGTCACGGTGAACCGTTTCTGGCAAGAAATCTTTGGACGCGGTTTGGTCAATACGAGTTACGACTTCGGTTCGCGCGGTGCCCCTCCAACGCATCCTGAATTGCTGGATTGGTTGGCGGTGCGATTTAGCGCGAAGGGGTGGGACGTGAAGTCGCTCTGTCGCCTCCTGGTTACCTCCGCGACGTTTCGGCAAGCATCGCACGTTCGTCCCGAGATCTGGAAGGTCGATCCGGAAAACCAGTGGTACGCCCGCGGGCCGCGGATACGATTGGACGCCGAGCAGATCCGTGACGCCGCGCTGGCCGCTAGCGGTTTGCTTGATGGCCGCATGGGTGGGCCAGGAGTCAAACCCTATCAACCGCCAAATGTTTGGGAACCGGTTGGCTATCAAAACAGCAATACACGGTTCTACCTACAGGACCACGGTTCAGCCCTCTATCGACGCAGCCTTTATTCCTATTTCAAACGGACGGCACCCCCCCCGTTCATGAGCAATTTCGACGCGCCAAACCGAGAGCAATTCTGTACGCGGCGAGAACGGAGCAACACGCCGCTGCAGGCGTTACAGCTCATGAACGATGTGCAACATTTTGAGGCGGCCCGTGCATTGGCGGAACATATGCTGCAAGACGGGGGCAACGCTCCGTCGGACCGATTGAATTTCGCCGCGCGGCGCGTGCTGTCTCGCCAATTGCAAGAGGCTGAAATCACAGTCCTGCAGAAGTCACTCAACCTTTACGTGCAACGATACCGCGAGGACGAGGCCGCTGCCGAACAGGTGGTGAATTGCGGCGAATCCAAAGCCGATCAATCACTGGATCCGGTGGAATTGGCAGCCTATACGATGGTGGCCAATCTCCTCTTGAATCTTGACGAGACCATCACGAGGAATTGATATGGATCCCGCGCGGGAATTCTTCCAACAATGCACTCGGCGACAATTTTTTGGCCATGCTGGGCTGCGAGGAGGCAGTCTGGCCTTGGCATGGCTCATGGGCCAGGAGGCCTCCCGCGCGCATGGTGCGGACCCGGTGGCCAGCAGGGCAGGTTCCGCTGCAAATCCTGGACTGCCAGGCTTTCCCAATTTCGCACCGCGAGCAAAGTCGGTGATCTACCTCCATATGAACGGGGGACCTTCCCAAATCGATCTTTGGGATTACAAGCCGCATTTGGCCAGCTACTTCGATCAGGATCTGCCCGATTCGGTGCGCATGGGCCAGCGCATCACCACGATGACGAGCGGTCAGAGCCGCCTGCCGGTGGCCCCGTCGAAATTTTCATTTCAACAGGCCGGTCAATGCGGGCGTTGGGTGAGTGAACTGCTACCGCACACCGCTGGGGTGGTGGATGAGCTGGCCTTGGTCAAGACCGTTCAAACCAATGCCATCAACCACGATCCGGCCTGTACTTTTGTGATGACCGGCAGCGAAGTCCCAGGTAAGCCGAGCTTGGGATCGTGGCTGGCCTACGGGTTGGGGAGCGTTTGCAACGACTTGCCGGCATTCGTCGTGTTGACCCCCACGTGGTCCTCGGCGGCCGACGCGCAGGCCCTGTTTACACGCATGTGGAGTAGCGGTTTTCTGCCGAGCACCTACAACGGCGTGGCATTGCGCAGCGTCGGGGATCCCGTCCTATACGTGCAGAACCCTCCCGGAGTGCTCGCGCGCGACCGCCGCGTGATGCTCGATGCGCTCGCAGATTTGAACGGCCAACGGTACCAGCAGTTCGGTGATCCCGAAATTCAAACGCGAATCGCACAATATGAAATGGCCTTTCGCATGCAGACTAGTGCCCCTCAATTGGTCGACCTGGCGGAGGAGTCGGCCGCGACGTTGGCGATGTATGGACCGAATGTCACGAAGCCTGGCACATTTGCGGCGAGCGCGATTTTAGCCAGGCGGATGGTGGAGCGTGGCGTCCGCGTCGTACAGGTCCTGCACCGCGGCTGGGATCAACATAGGAATCTGCCCAGCGATCTGACCGCCCAATGTGGCGATACCGATCAGGCTGCAGCGGCGTTGATCCGCGACCTGCGTCAGCGCGGATTGCTCGACGAAACCTTGGTCGTTTGGGGAGGAGAATTTGGAAGGACGGTCTACTCGCAGGGCGTGTTGACCCACGAGAACTACGGTCGCGATCACCATCCTCGCAATTTCTGCATGTGGCTGGCCGGCGGGGGAATTCGCAGTGGCATGTCGTTGGGAGAAACGGACGATTTCAGCTACAATGCCGTCTCGCGCCCCGTGCACATCAACGACCTGAATGCCACCATCTTGCATTGTATGGGCATCGATCACGAACGGTTCACGTTCAATTTTCAAGGATTGGACCAACGCCTCACGGGCGTGGAACAGCCACGGATCGTTCCAGAACTTTTGGCGTAGGCAATACGTCATACGTCTAAAGACTCCGGTGCCCTTTCCCGGCGTGGGGCACATCGACTCTGCTGGCAGGGGGCGGCCCTATTGGATACAATATCGGCCTTACCCCATGTCCTTACCAGCGCAGGAACCTTCAATGAATGCTCCGGCATTGTCCATGAATCAACGGATCCTGGTCCTTATTGTCGCTTTTGGTGGGCTGGTATTTGACGGATTCGAACTGGGGCTCATGCCTCAAGCCTCGCTACCGGTGACGGTCAGCATCATGGGGGAGGAATACGCGAAAGAGCACGGGGGGAAATGGTTCGCCTGGTACACCGCCAGTCTGATGCTGGGGGCTGCTTGCGGAGGCATTGCCCTGGGAAACCTGGGGGATCGTTGGGGGCGCAGCCGCGCCATGTCGTTAAGCATCTTGATTTATTCCCTGTTTGCTGGCTTGGGCGCCTGGGCCACGACTCAAGAGCAAATGCTGGTTCTGAGGTTTCTTGTCGGGATGGGAACGGGAGGCATGCTGCCCAACGGAGTCGCTTTGGTTTCGGAATGTTGGCCGAATGCCTCGCGCTCGGTGATAGCCGGCATCATGGGAGCCGGCATCAACGTCGGCATCATGACCTTCGGACAGGTCACAAAAATCGATGGATGGGCCGTTGACGCGGAATCCTGGCGGTGGGTCTTCAAGGTTGCGGCCATGCCTGCCCTCTTGGGGATCTTCTCATTCATCTTCGTGCCCGAATCCCCCACGTGGCTGGCGAATCGTGGTAAGAGCAAGGCACCTTCCATATCGCTCACCGAGCTGTTCGGATCCGATCTCCTACGTGTTACGGTACTGGGAATTATTCTGGGCGCCATTCCGTTGCTCGGTGCCTGGGCGGCCTCCAAATGGATGGTGCCGTGGACGGACCAAGTCGCGACCGCTGCGTTAAAAAGTTACGACGGCGCGGATCCCGCGGTGGCCGCCTATTACAAGAGCTACAAGGGGAGTGTTCAGTTCTGGTGGGCCCTGGGTGCCATTGTGGGAAGTTTTCTGGGGGCTCAGGTGGCAGTCTGGTTGGGCCGGCGCTTGAGTTATTTTGTCATCAGTCTGGCCGCGGTATCGCTGACGTGGACCATGTTTCAACTTACGGCGCCGCTCCAAGAGAGTTTTCTGCCGATCGTCACCGCACAGGGCTTTGCCTCCACTTTGTTTTTCGGTTGGTTGCCGATGTACCTTCCGGAGCTTTTTCCGACGCGAGCGCGTGCCAGCGGCATGGGGCTCTCGTACAATGTGGGGCGCTTTGCCACCGCAGTGGGGATACTGGCGGCTGGCTGGTTGTTGAAGGAAGTGTTTGCCAACTCGATCTCTAACACGGGTGCCGCCTGCGGACTCATCTACGCCACCGGGCTCTTCGCCATATGGTTTGCGCCCAACACGGCCGGCAAATCGTTGGACGATTAGTGCTAGGGCAGTCTTGCGATATTCCGGCTCGGCTTGAGCCGCATGCGGACTGTAGTTTCGGATAACCGCCGACTGCCAGCGGATTCAGGGGAAAGTAGTCACTGAAGCCCGGGGCGCCGAGGTACGTACACTCAGTCATCTGGGCATCCGACCGACTGACGATATCGTTGACAACTCTCTGCTCTGCGGCATCGAATCCTTGGAACGGACCGACACTCGATAAGCGGTCGTTGAGCCATGCCGCGTCGACGGTGCTCGCTGTTAGGGGCGGCCAGGCAGGGTCGTGTCCCGTCCAGGGGACTGGCCGGGCGACAAATTCGCCATCGAGTCGTGCTGGGACCAAATCGAGCTGATCATTTCGGAGGTCCGGATCGGCCACATTGCCGGACGTGTAGATCGAATTGGTACCTATGCCGTAGTCATAGGCATTGCCGATCTGTAGCCACTGTAGATTGGCGCCGGATGGAAAAGCGATTTCAGCCGCTGGACCCGTGAGCCGTAGGTTGGATACCAACTCGACTTGCGTATCCACAAGAGTCCGGCCCGGCGCGCCGGCCAACACCATACCCGCCATATCACGTTGGTTATAGACCACGTTTTCATAGATCTGAAATCTCTCACCGCTAACGAGGGGCGCCCGCCAAGGTGTGTGAGCCATCACATTGCGGTAGATGGTGACACCCTGGCAGTCGTCGAAAGACATGGCCGACTTACCCGCTGCGTTCGATGCGACGAAACAACGGCACCACTCATGAAGAAGGCAGTATTGAATCGTAACCCTCGCAGCGCGATGAAAGGACAGCATTTCATCGGTAGACCAACTGAACGTGCAACGATCCACAATAATATCAGACACTTGGTGCTGGCTGCCATCGAAGAACACGCACCACTTCACGACGTCGGGGAGTGGATCGCAGCGAAATCGCAGATTGCGAATCACCATATTCTCAGCGCCATTAAATCGCAGATCCCCCCGCCAACAGAAGCCATCCCCGGGAGCGGTTTCTCCAGCGATCGTCAGATTGGCCTTGCCGGTGAAGACGGCCGACTGCGTCTCCGTCGTCCCCGCTACGGCAAATACGATGGTTCGAGGAACCTCCGGGCGACTGCTGGCGATGCCTTCATACAGCGAACCGGGTCCCGACGCGTGTAGATTTGTGACGTGGTAAACCTCACCGCCGCGCCCGCCCGTTGCGTATCGCCCAAAACCCACAGCCCCCGGGAAGGCCAACGGAACCGTGTGCATGTCCAGTGGCCATTGCACGGCCTGTCCGGCGAGACAATCCGGATGAACCGAGAAGGCGAGCACAGTGACAGCAGCTAGTGTCCAGAATGCCAGGTGTGCGTGGAGTACTTTGGTTGGCATGTTTGGTCGCCCCAACGCATTTGGTTACGATGCCATCGATTCCTTGATCTAAGACTCTACCCACATCGTAGCAGGCCAGTGCCTGGATGCGAGTATTGTCGACGTGACTCAGCGAAAATCCGTGTGTGTTGTCTTGCGGGCCGGCTGCGCCGCTTGACACGGCGACTCGCGGCGAGCACAATGCCAAGCTCAGCGGACTGTGACCATATGGCGTGTTGAATCGATCCTAGAAACAAAGGCTAAGGTTGTGGCAAACTCTCCATCGGACTCTTCTCGGCGTCGTTTTCTTCAGGTCAGTGTTGGCGCCAGCGCCGCCGTGGGAACAGGTGGTGTGTTGGGGCTTGCGGCAGGGGCAACGTCGGTTCCCGGTGCCACGGCGCCCACTGTGTCGCATCCATCGCCGCGGTTGATTTATAACGATGATGGAGACAGCGTAGTCACCATCCCACATCGGGTGCCGATGGCCTTGGAGCACTTGACCGATCTGGTGAATCAATTCGCTGGGACACATGTCGGTCGATACGTATTCTGCCTTGGAAACGGTCGCGTTGCGAGTCACAAGAGTGAGGTGGCGGATCAATATTGGGCCGTGAATGGCGGGAAGTACGATCAGCATACCCGCTATCGAGTTGGTGAAAACGCACGACAGCTCATACAACAGGGGAATGATCCCCCAGCCGCGTTGGGGAAGCGGGCTCGCGAGTTGGGCCTGGAATTCTATCTCAGCCTCCGCTTGAATGATGCGCACTTCGCCTATTCCACGGATGGCCCCGCCAAGGCCCACACGGCGGGCAGCTTTTGGCATCGATATCCACAGTATCGGCTGGAGGGAAACGGCCAGCATTATTCGCGACATCTCTTCGACTACTCCCATGCCGCCGTCCGTGACTTCCGATTGGCCTACATTGAGGAGGTCTGCCGAAATTACTCGATCGATGGCTTTGAGCTGGACTTCATGCGACACCCGTTCTACTTTCCGGCTTCGGTTGCCAGCGAGCGAGCGCCGGTGATGACGGAGTTCGTCCGCAACGTCCGACAGAGACTGGATGCCATTGGCAAAGAGAAGGGAATGCCCATCCCTCTCCAGGTGTTGGTGCCACGGACCCTGGCTGCGGGTCTACAAGTTGGGCTCGACGTTGCCAGCTGGGTTCGCGAAGGACTCGTGCAAGCGATTGTTCCCAAGCACTTCATTCAATTCAACATGGAAGTTCCGGTGGACGAATTCCAAAAAATTACCCAGGGAACTTCGGTACAGCTGTATCCGTGTATTGAACAACGGGGGGAGTCGGGGCCCCGATTGGAATGGTTGGTTTTTCCGGATGAAAAGTTTCGTGCGGCTGCGGCACACTATTGGAATGCCAACGTCGACGGTATCTATTTGTACAATTTTTTTAATCACCGACCGCACCCGCTGTGTCAAGAGGATCGACGATTGCTTCAAGAAATTGGCTCTCCCGATTCGTTAAAGCTAAGGGACAAGCACTATTTCTTGATGGCCGCCGAAACCGAAGTGCGGCGACATTTTCTTATGACGGCAACCACCGACCTGGCGGGTGAGAGGCGCCAGGTACCCCAGCCACTGGACACGCGCCCCGAGGGTCATGTTTTTATCGTGAACATCGGAGATAATCTGGCAGAGGCCCATCAGCAAGGCATGCTGAAACGGGTCCTTATGAAATTAGAAGTTCCGGGCATTCTGCCGGAAGGAGATCGCTGGGAGGTTCAACTCAATGGCCGAGTGATCCCAGAGGATCAACAGACGTGTGTGGCGGACGCTGTTACCTTCAGCGAGCGTTACATCGATATAGACTTAACCAACGGTCCCCACCCGATACCCGGTGCCAATGAGATTCGCGTGATTCTTAAACAGCGCCATCCGGCCGTAGGCAACATGCCCCAATTGACCAATGTCGAGACGATCGTAGAGTATCGTTGAGGACGCGGATTCAGGCCATCGCCGGTCCGGTTGGTGGTTCGTGGTTCTGTGAAAAGATGATGCTCTACCGTCACCCATGCTAGAAATAAGGAACGGTTAGAATCTGGCAATGGAGGCGAGGATGCCGTATCGCAAGCAGGAAATTCGACCGTGGTACTCGCTGAGCCTGGATTCGATTTTGGCGGCACTCGACGGGATGCCGCGCGGTTTGACGCCAACAGAAGTCGAGCGTCGGCGGCGGGAATTTGGCCCCAACCTGCTACCTGAAAAGGGGCCGACGGCCCTGTGGCTCATCGTGCTGCGACAGTTCGTTAACCCGCTGATTTATATTTTGGTCGTTGCTGCCGTTGTGTCCGCCGCAATTGGTGACCTCAAGGACGCGGGATTCATCGCGGCAGTGCTGGCCATCAATGCCGTGATCGGAACCTGGCAGGAAGCTCAGGCAGAAAAGAGCAGTCACTCCCTGCGCAAGCTGCTGCGCATCCATGCGCTGGTCGAGCGTGATGGCGAAGTCCACGAAGTCATGGCAGATGATGTGGTTCCTGGGGACATTGCTTGGATCGAGTCTGGCAATCGCGTTCCCGCGGACATTCGCCTAATTTCGGCACACGGTCTGGAGATCGACGAGTCATTGCTCACCGGCGAGTCCCTGGCATCGGTCAAGGATGCGGAATGGAAGGGAGACGAGGGGACGACCCTAGCCGACCAACGCAACATGGCATTTGCTGGATCCATGGTCGCTCGAGGTCGCGCCAAGGGTATTGTGGTCGGTACGGGATTGGCCACCCACATCGGCCAGTTGGCTCTGGACGTACTCGGCAGTCTGGGGGGCAAGCCGCCCCTCATCGTGCGGATGGAACGGTTTACGAACTACGTGGCGGTCGGCACACTCGCGGCATCGGTCCTGATCGGCGGGCTGGGGATTGTGCTGTGGAAGTACACGCTCGTTCAGACGTTCTTCTTCGTCATCGCTTTGGCAGTCTCAGCAATCCCCGAGGGATTACCGGTTGCGATGACGGTGGCCTTAGCGGTCGCAACCACGCGGATGGCGCAACGCAACGTCATTGTGCGGCGATTGACGGCCGTTGAGGGACTGGGGAGTTGCACGCTCATCGCCACCGACAAGACCGGAACTCTGACTTGTAATGAGCTGACCGTTCGCGAGGTGATGCTTGCAAACGGCACCGCCTATCACGTAACGGGCGAAGGGTTCATCCCGAACGGTCAGATCCTGCTGGGGGGCCGCCTCGCCGATTCGACACTCGATCCCATCTTAGCCACCACGGTGCAAGCCAGCGTGCTCTGCAACGAGGCCGACTTGCATCACCGCAACGGAGAATGGGTCTGGCGTGGTGACGCCGTAGACGTGGCACTGTTGAGCTTGGGGCAAAAGGCCGGGTGGACACGCGAGAGACTCTTGGACGACTTTCCACAGGTCAATCAGATCCCCTTTGAATCTGACCATCAGTTTTCAGCCTCATTCCATGGCGATGCAAAGGACACGGTCGTGTTTGTGAAGGGCGCACCGGAACGAGTACTGGACATGTGCGCTTCGCATCTATCGGAAGTGGATCGTCGACGAATGGACAAATTGGCACACGATATGGCAAGACGTGGGCTACGTGTGATTGCCGTGGCCAAAGGGCGACTGGGGCAGGCGGTTGCTCCCAATGTTATTCCTGCCAAGCCGACAGGATTGGAACCCTTTGGGTTCCTCGGAATGATCGATCCGCTCCGGGCCGGAGTCCGGGAGGCGGTTGCCAATTGCCACGCGGCGGGAGTCCAGGTCACCATGATCACCGGTGATCATCGCGTGACGGCCCTGGCCATCGCCCGCGACCTTGGATTGGCGGAACGGGACGACGAAGTCATCACGGCTGCGGAATTGGAGACGAAGTCGCGCGAAGAATTGGCGGATATCGTACGGCGAGTCCGCGTGTTCGCCCGCGTCACCCCCCGACAGAAACTCGAAATAGTAAACGCCGCGCGGCAGGCGGGGCATTTTGTCGCTGTGACCGGCGATGGAGTGAACGATGCTCCAGCCCTACGTGCGGCAAATGTCGGCGTGGCAATGGGCAAGGCCGGCACCGACGTGGCTCGCGAGGCCGCGGAACTCGTCATCAGCGATGACAATTTTAGTTCGATCGTAGGGGGTATCGAGGAAGGACGTATTGCCTACGATAACATCCGTAAGGTGATCTACTTGCTGCTATCGATGGGGGCGGCTGAATTGCTGATGGTCCTGCTGGCAGTAGTCACGGGGCTGCCGGTGCCGTTACTTCCCGTGCAGCTCCTTTGGCTAAATCTCGTAACCGACGGGATTCAAGGCGTGGCGATGGCGTTCGAACCGGGTGAAGGAGATAGCCTGAAGCGCAATCCACGCCCACCGGGTGAGCCAATCTTCAACCAGTTGATGCTCGAGCGCCTGTTCGTGGCGGTATTGGTGGTCGGCGGTGGCGGATTCCTCACTTATTACATAGCTCTTCGGATTGGCTGGAGTGAGTTCGATGCACGCAACTTGTTGCTGCTGTCGATGGTCTTATTCGAGAACTTCCACGTGGGGAACTGCCGATCGGAGACACGTTCGGCATTTGCATTTTCGCCGCTCCGCAGCCCCATGCTGTTTTTCGGGACTTTGGGCGCATTTCTCTTACATATAACGGCGATGTACGTGCCATTCTTGCAAGACATGCTTGCCACGAAGCCCGTTGATCCGTGGCTATGGGGGGTTGCCCTGGGCGTCAGCGTGTTGATCGTGCCGGCAGTGGAATTGCACAAATGGTGGTGGGCACGCCGATTCGGTTCGCTCGTCGCCCAGGCAATGCCGGGGAACGAGTGAAATTCCCATCGCTAGCCGACAAGGTGGCGCAACGCCGCCTCCAAATGGGGTTGGCGGAAGATGTAGCCGGTGCCTATTAGCTTGTGTGGCTCGACACGGGTGCTCGACAGCAATAAGGCATCCGCCATCTCGCCCAATGCCAAACGCGCTGCGAAGGCTGGCATGGGAACCAAGGTTGGTCGGTGCAGCACACGGCCAAGCGCCTTGGTGAATTCACGGTTTGTGGCGGGGTTGGGTGCCACGACATTCACGGGGCCCGAAAGACAGTCGGTAACCATGGCATGTTGAATAGCCCCGATCACGTCGTCGATGGCGACCCAGCTCCAAAACTGTTGGCCGGACCCAATCGGTCCACCGGCCCCCAACTTGAATGGCAGCAGCATCTTGGCCAACGCGCCGTCTCGCGGGCTGAGAATGACTCCGAACCGCAAGTTGACCACACGGATGCCGGCATCGCGGGCGGCGGCCGTTGCCGCCTCCCAGTCGCGGGCAATTTCCGCGAGAAAGTCCGTCCCTGCGGCCGATTCCTCGTTGAGAATCTCGTCGCCGCGATTTCCATAGTAGCCAATCGCCGATGCACTCACCAAGACCTTCGGAGGCGTTCGCATTTGGGCAAGCGCTTCGCACAGGTACCGAGTACCTTGCACGCGGCTGCTTCGAATGCGATCCTTCACCGCGGTATTCCAGCGTGCAGAGGCAATGCTCTCACCGGCCAAATGCACAACGCCTTCGATCCCATCCAGCGCCGAGAGATCGAATGAGGCCGTTGGATTCCAAGTCGCCTCGCCGGCCCCCGACCGTTGTCGCACCAATCGAGTCACGCGGTGCCCGCTGGCTGTTAATTCCGGTAATAAGGCGGAACCGACCAGGCCCTTGGCTCCCGTCACTGCAATGTGCATGGTGGTTGACTCGCTTGCCGTCTTAATAATTGCAAACCGCTTTGATTGGCTATCTATCTTATCTATATCGCTGAGAACAGCCCGTGACAACGGGCGAATCTGGGAAAATGGTTGCATTGCTCACTCTGCCCAGTACTTCCCAGGCATTCTGCCTGGGCTATGCAGACGGATGGGCCGTTGGCCCGAAAAAATCCGATAGGGCCGCGCGGATGCCGACTCCGAACATGTGGGTAATGACAGGGGCCGGAGCCTGGGCTTGAGCGCCTACCATGACACCAACAAGGAAGAATCCCTCACGGCGTTGCCGTGCGGAGGAATTGGCCGTGGCCGCGTCTTGGTGTACAATCATGTCGTTGTCTTGCGGGCAACGAATCGTCCAAAATCAGGCTTACGATGGCGGCCAGGGAGGTTACTCATGAGCACCGGGTTTCCCGTTCGCACTCCCCATGTGCACAGTCGTAGTAACTGCAATCACGCGATCAATCGTCGCATGTTTCTGGGCACCGGCACCGGACTGCTGTTGGGAGGAACT
>SXGT01151730.1_pt1 | contig 13638 bp, 8 predicted proteins | sample 3176221 | NCBI WGS metagenome assembly SXGT01 (sample SAMN11356862, study PRJNA531348) | freshwater metagenome | isolation source: freshwater sample F1-120 | place: China: Fuxian Lake, Yuxi | collected 2017-12-25 | reverse complement strand
CGGTCGTAGCCGCGGTCGTAGCGGTCTGCGACCACCCCGAACGCCCGCATCTGGGCGCTGGAGATGAGCCCGTAAGGGATCGCGACCCGTAGCATGTAGGCATGGCGCTGCATGTAGAGGCCGTTCATGAGGCGCAGCGGACGGAACTCGTCTTCGGTGAGCTCGCCCGCCCCTCGGCGCCGCACCTGGTCTCTGAACTCGGCCACGCGCTCTTTGACGAAGCGCAAATCCATCGAGGAGTACTTGTACATGCGCGGCAGCCTAATCCGCCGAGGCCATCACTGCGACTGAATAGTTCTTATTGAGACAATCAGTCATAGTGATGACTCACCCCCGGAGACGGAGGCCCATTGGACACGCACCCGCCCTTTACACTCCAGCACTTACGCATCCTGCTCGCGGTCGCGTCGCAGGGCTCGGTCACCCGCGCAGCGGAGTCTCTCGCCCTCACCCAGCCCGCGGTGAGCCAGGGGTTGAAGGAGCTCGAGCGCCGGCTGGGCGTCACGCTCCTCGAGCGCGGCGCCTTCGAGCTCACGGACGCTGGCCGCGCGTTCCTGCCGGCCGCGCGCGACGTCCTCGAGGCCGCCGAGCGCGCCGTAGAGGCCGCCGCGTCGCCCACTGTGGCCGGCAGCCTCACCCTCGCGGCCAGCACCACCATTGGCAACTACCTCCTGCCCACGCGCCTCGGCGACTTCGCCTCCCGGTATCCCGCGGTCGAGCTCCAGCTCCTCGTGGGCAATACGAGCGATGTTTGCGACCGGGTAGCGAAGCGCGAGGTGGACGTGGGCTTCATCGAGGGGCGGTGCACGCGCCCAGAGCTCGACGCCACCACCTTCGCCACGGATGAGCTGGTCCTCGTGTCGGCGGTTGGCGGGCCGCTGAGCGGCGAGGGGCCGATCGCGGCCTCGGCGCTCGAGGGCGTCCCCTTCATCTTGCGCGAAGCGGGGTCCGGCACGCGCGAGGTGATCGTGGACGCGCTGCATGCCGCGGGGGCGCGCCTCAGCTGCTCTCTGTGTCTCGGCAACACGGAGGCCATCAAGACCGCGGTCGCGGCGGGGCTCGGCGTCTCCATCGTGAGTCGCCTCGCCATCGGACGTGAGCTCACCGCAGGGGTCTTGTGCGCGCGCCCCGTCCAGGGGGTCTCCCTGGTGCGGCCGCTGTATCGAGTGGAGCGCCGAGGCAGCCCGCGGCGGGCCGTCGTAGCGAGCCTCCTCGCCTGCCTCGGTGAGCGGTGACAGAGCCGGGGAGGGCGGGTAGAGTCCGCGCCGCAGCGGGAGGACCTCATGGCGCGCACCGACATCTACAACCCCAGCTCAGACCACCAGGCGCTCCGCGAGCTGGTTCGCACCTTCGCGGAGCGCGAGGTCGAGCCGCAGGCACACGAGTTCAACGCCGCCGAGCGCTTCAATCGCCCGCTCTTCGACAGGCTGGGGGCGCTCGGCCTCCTCGGGATCACCGTCGACGAGCGGTTCGGCGGCTCGGGCCTCGACGCCGTCGCAGCGGTCATCGCTCACGAAGAGCTCGGCGCTGCGGACGCTGGCTTCACCCTCTCGTATCTCGCGCACGCCATGCTGTATGCGAACAATGTCAACGTGAACGCAAATGACGACCAGCGCGATCGTTGGCTTCCGGGCGCCTGTTCGGGGGCCGAGATCGGCGGTATGTGCATGAGCGAGCCGGGCGCGGGCACCGACGTGATGGGCATGCGCACCACGGCCGTGCGTCGCGGCGACGCCTACGTGCTCAACGGCACCAAGATGTGGATCACGAACGGCGCGGTCTCCGACACCGAGCTCGGGGACGTGTTCCTGGTTTACGCCAAGACCGAAGACGCGGGCGGCAAGGCGCTCAGCTCGTTCCTCGTCCGAAAGGGCACACCGGGGTTCAGCCTCGGGCAGCGGCTCAAGGACAAGCTGGGGATGCGCAGCTCGCCCACCGCCGAGCTTGTGTTCGAGGACGTAGAGATCCCGGCGGCGGACCGGCTCGGAGCTGACGGACGCGCCACGCTCTGCATGATGCGCAACCTCGAGCTCGAGCGGCTCACGCTGGCGGCCATGAGCCTCGGTATCGCCCGCCGCGCCATCGAGATCATGAACCGCTATGCGTCAGACCGGCAGTCGTTCGGCCGGCCCCTTCGGGATTACGGTCAGATCCAACGGCACGTGGCCGAGTCCTACGCCGAGTTCATGGCCGGCCGCGCGTACGTGTACTCCGTGGCCGGCCAAATCGATCTCACGCGCGCCGGCAACCGGGTCGACTCAGACGGCGTGAAGCTCTATGCCTCCACCATGGCCAAGAACGTCGCGGATCGCGCGATCCAGGTGCTCGGCGGCTTCGGCTACATGGGCGAGTACACGGTGGAGCGTCTCTGGCGCGACGCGAAGCTCCTCGAGATCGGGGGCGGCACACTCGAGGCCCACCACAAGAACATGACGCGAGACCTCCAGAGCCTCGAGCGGATCCGCTAATCGGGGTCCCCGCCGGGCCCCCACGAGGCGGGTCTCCACGTCCTCGCGCGCAGCGATAGTCCTCGACATAGAGCCGTGTTTTCGCGTAGCTTCCCGCGACCCTGCACCCAGGAGAGCTCCTCATGCGCACGTTCTCGCGCCTCGCTATCGCCTCCCTCGTCTCGGCTTGCGGCGGTGCCGCCGAGGTCCTCGAAACCGGCAGCAGCGACTTCAACGAGTCGGCGGCCAACCCGTTTACGGACGCCCCCACCACGGCCGGCAAGGCCGACACGCAGTACTTCAACCCGGATGGGATAGAGGTCGAGGTCGACATCGAGGGCGACGTCGAGGCGCCGGACTACAAGAAGGCCGACGCCCCGGCCGTGATCGGGCAGTACGCGCTCACCTACCTGCGGCAGAACAAGGAGATCTACCTCGAGTCGCTGGCCGAGCAGGCCACGAGTGACGACCGGGTCGAGTGGCTGGTGGATGGCACGTGGCTCTCGGCGCGCGAGGCGAAGGCGCTCGAGGGCTCGAAGCTCACGCACTTCCGTATCCGCGGGATCAACGCCGTGTTGCTCCACGAGGCGTCGAACGGGGTGAAGGAGGGCACGGTGTTTACGGCCCCGGTACCCATCAAGCCCCACTCGATCATGGCGGACGCCGGCGCGGGCTGCGCCACCGAAGACGGACACATGCCCCTGGACCAGTCGATCTACTGGTACCTCTGGAACCCGGACAAGTCGGGCTGCACGGCGCGCACTCAAGACCTGAAGATCACCGTCTCGAAGATGCTCCCGTCGAAGGTCACCTACCCGGAGTACGACCTCCTGGTCGCCGACGGCAAGGTCACCATGGTGGTGTTGTTCGGCCAGATCGGCGACGGGGCGATCACCGATGCAGACATCGGCGTTCGCGCGTTCAACCAGATGGCGCGTTGGCTCAAGGACGGGAAGTTCACCGAGGCGACCTCCGCGCCCGTGGGCAAGCGCTTCAGCAAGGTGGTGGGCGGGGTCACGGTCGAGGTCGATCTCTACTCGCCCCGCGACTTCTCGGGCCTGTCCGACTTCGCGCACATCGGCAACTTCCGAAAGGCGCTCACCGAGCACGAGATCGTGGCCTACGACGGGCACAGCATGCTGGGCGCGTCCGACTTCTGGTCGGAGCAGGTCACCTACCCGGACTTCTACCAGGTGTTCCTGTACGGCGGTTGCCTCGGGTACGAGTACTACATCGCGCCGATCCTGGCCGGCAAGGGCGGCTGGGACAAGGTCGACATCATGTCGAGCGTGATCGAGGTCACGGCCAACGCCAACGAGTACGCGGGGCCGTTCCTCGCGAAGCTCGTGCAGGCGCTCGAGAATGGCTACAAGGTGTCGTGGAAGGACATCCTCGGGGCCGTCCGGACCCGCGTCGGTGACTCGACCTTCGGGATGAGCGGCGTGCGTGACAACTGCTTCGCGCCGGGCGGCTCGCTGTGTGGCGGGAGCCAGCCGGTCGAGGGCGCCAAGACCTACGAGTCCACTCCGGGCGTCGCTATCCCCGACGCTAGCGCGAAGGGCGCGAAGGACACGCTCGCGGTGGAGGACGACATCGTCATTGGCTCCGTGTCTCTGCACCTGCAGATCGACCACAGCTACGTGGGTGACCTCACGATCACCCTGGAGCACGGCGGCTCGAAGGTCACCGTGTGGGACGCCGAGGGCGGCGAGGCCCGCGGCATCGACCAGCGCTTCGAGCTCAAGGGCTTCGCCGGAGAGTCGTCGAAGGGCGACTGGACGCTGAAGGTCGTGGACGGCGCGGCGCAGGACGACGGGTCGATCACCGCCTGGAGCCTCACGATCGCTCCGTAAGCACCCCGGTGTCCGACAATGTGCTGAGCCTCAGCGGCGTCGAGCGACGACTCGGCGACCGGACCCTCCTCGACCGAGTCACTCTCGGTATCGACCGGGGCGCCAAGGTGGGCCTAATCGGCCACAACGGCGCGGGCAAGTCGTCGCTCATCCGCCTCATCACGGGTGAGGACGCCCCTGACGGTGGCACGGTGTCGCTGCGCACCGGCACCCGCCTCTTCCATCTCCCCCAGGACCCCACCTTCCCCCCGTCCGCCACGCCTCGCAGCGTGTTGCTCGAGGTGCTTGCACCTCTCAGGGCCGCGATCGCGGAGTGGGAGACACGGGTCGCGGCCGGGGATCCCAAGGCCGAAGAGGTCCAGCATCGCATCGAGGCGCTCGGCGGCTGGGACTACGAGCACCGCCTGGAGAAGGCTGCCACGGACCTCGGGGTGGTGGCGATGGACCGCACCATCGAGGGGATGAGCGGCGGCGAGCGCAAGCGGCTCGCGCTCGCCCAGCTGCTGCTCGCCCACGCCGACCTCTGGCTGCTCGACTATCCCCCCAACCACCGCGACGCCGAGACCACGGAGTGGCTCGAGGAGCAGATCTCCGGCACCACCGCCACGGTCTTGCTCGTCACCCACGATCGGTACGTCCTGGATCACACGGTGGAGATCATGGTCGAGCTCCGCGGCGGTCAGCTGCGTCGCTACGACGGCAACTACACGGACTACCTCGAGGCGAGGGCGGTCGAGGACGCGCTCGAGACGCGCGCTCGGGACCGGCGCGAGCGCCTGTTCCTGGCCGAGCTCGACTGGGCGCGGCGTCAGCCGAAGGCGCGGACCACGAAGAACCGCGCCCGCCTCGATCGGGTGGACGCGCTCAACGACTCCTTGCGCAACACCGACACCCGCGCCTCGGTCGAGTTCCGCTTTGGCGAGGCGCCTCGGCTCGGCAAGACCATCCTCGAGTTCGTGGACGTGGCCAAGGGTTACTCGGGCCGCACCCTGTTTCGCGGGCTCTCGGCCACGCTCCGGCGCGGCGAGCGCATCGGGATCGTGGGCCGGAACGGCGCCGGCAAGAGCACGCTACTCCGGATGGTCGCCGGCGAGCTGGCCGCCGACCGCGGCACCGTGACGCTGGGACCCAACTCCGAGATCGCGTGGCTCGACCAGCATCGCCTCCGCCTCCTCGACCTCGACAAGACGGTGCGCGCCACCGTCGTCCCCGAGGGCGGCGACACCGTGTTCTTCGGGGAGGAGAAGCTCCACGTCGTCAGCTGGCTCGACCGGTTCGGCTTCTCGTCGCGGAGCCACCTCATGAAGGTGAGCAGCCTCTCCGGTGGGGAGCGCAATCGGCTCGCCATCGCGCGCTTCCTGCTCCAGCGCGCCAACCTCCTACTCCTGGACGAGCCCACGAACGACCTGGATCTCGAGACGCTCAACTTGCTGGAGGGCGCGCTCGTGGAGTTCACCGGCTGCGTCCTGGTGGTCACGCACGACCGGTACTTCCTCGACAAGGTGGCCACCGGCATCCTGGCGTTCGAAGACGGCGCCGACGGGGCCTCGGTGGAGCTGGTCCAAGGCGACTACACCCACTATCGGCGAGTGCGCCCGAAGCGGGCCGTCGTCGCGGCGCGAGCAGAAACGCCCCCGCCACCTCGCGAGGCTCGCCCGAAGCCTGCCCTCACCTCGAATGAGCGGCGCGAGCTCTCGGGCATAGAGGCGCTGATCGAGGCCGCCGAGGCCGAGCAGGCACGGTTGGAGTCCGCGCTCGGCGACCCCGCGATCTGGGACGTGAAGGAGCAGGCGCGCGCCGCCTCCACCCAGGCCGCCCTCGTGGCAGCGCGGGCGCGGGTAGAGCAGCTCTACGCGCGCTGGGAAGAGCTCCTGGCCAAGGCCGCCGCCTGACGGCTGGGCCCCGTAGTGGAGCCCGCCGGACGGCCATGCTCCTTGCTACTGGCCAAGGGCGAGAATTCGAGTAGAGTGCCGCCCGCAACGCGTGGCTGCGTACCTCCCGTTGGCAAGGGTCGGACCATCGGTGGTCCCACCGGCGCCGACTCCTAGAGCAACCAGCCGAGTGAACATGGGCCGAAAGGCCGCTGGAGAAACGCCATGAAGAAGACCGCACTCCGCGCCGCGCTCGCTCTCGGCGCGCTCATCGCCCTCACCGCCACGTCGGCGGGCTGCGGCGGCCCCTACATCCCGTCCGTCCGCGACGGCAAGTGCAACGTGGGCCGCCAGTGGGTGCCCCCCGCCGAAGAGGGCGGCAAGTGGCGCGAGGGTTACTGCAAGGACGGCTGAACGCCCCCTTCGTAGTCAGCTGGGAGGCCCGGGTCGCAAACGCGACGCCGGGCTTCTTCGTTTCTGGAGGACCGATGCGCCCCGTAGTCATCCCCCTGTTCGCCTTGATGTGGGGTTTCACGGCCCTCGCCGACGAGGGCATGTGGCGGCCCCAGCAGCTCACGCTCACTGCGAAAGCGCTCCGCGCGGCGGGCGTCACCGTCGACCCGGCGCGACTCGCGGATCTCCAACGCGGACCACTCGCGTCGGTGGTCAGCCTCGGAGGGTGCAGCGCCTCGTTCGTCAGCCCCGACGGGCTCGTGGCCACCAACCACCACTGCGTCGTGGGCGCGCTCCAGTACGCCTCGGTCGCCCGCGGGGGAGACTCCCTGCTCGAGTCCGGGCTCACGGCTCAGAGCCGCGCCGAGGAGCCCTGGGCGGGTCCCAGCGCCCGGGTGCGGGTCACCGTGAGTGAGACCGACGTCACGGCCGAGTTCGCGGCGGTGATCGCCGCCGCCTCCACCGAGGCCGCCGCCGCGCTCGCCGTGGAGTCAACCCTCAAGGCCAAGGTGGCCGCTTGCGAGCAGGGGCGCCCCGGACACCAGTGCCAGGTCGCGCGGTACGACGGCGGCACCGCCTTCGTCCTCATCGATCAGCTCGTCCTCCGCGACGTACGCCTCGTCCACGCGCCGCCGCGCGCCGTCGGCGACTACGGCGGAGACGTTGACAACTGGATGTGGCCCCGCCACTCCGGCGACTGGGCGCTGCTGCGGGCCTACGTGGGGCCCGACGGTCAACCGGCGGATCACGCGGCGGCCAACGTCCCTTTCAAGCCAGCGGCCCACCTCACGGTGAACCCTGCCGGGGTGAAGGCGTCTGACGCCGTGCTCGTGGCGGGTTATCCCGGGCGCACGTTCCGCCATCGGACCGCGACGGAGCTGGAGCTGACGGAGAAGGAGTATCCGGCCACGCTCAAGATGCTCGGCGAGCTCCTTACGCTGGTCCGCGAGCTCCAGGGGCGCTCCAAAGCGCTCGAGACCAAGCTCTCCGCCCTCGAGGCTGGCCTCTCGAATCGCCAGAAGTACGTGCAGGGCAACCTCGACAGCTTCGCGGCCTCCGACCTCGTGGCCGTACGGCGCGGTCAGCAGCGGCGCTTCGTCGAGTGGGCGCGCCGGCAGCCGGACGGCGCGGCGGGGTTGCGTGCGCTTCAGGACGTGGACGCGCTGGCGATGAAGACGGCCGAGATGCAGCCGGCGTCCGAAGTGCTAGGCGCCCTCTCTCGCACGTCCTCCGTGCTCCGGGCGGCGTTCGCCATCCATTGGTTGGCCCTTGAGCGGGCGCAGCCGGACGCGGAGCGTCAGCCGGGCTTTCAGGATCGGGACGTGCCCGAGCTCGAGGGCCAGCTGAGCCAGGCGCTCAAGTCCGTCGAGCTCGAGGCCGAGCGCCCGATCGTCGGGTTTCTCCTGGCGCGCGCCGCTCGGCTACCCGCTGCCGCGCGGATCGAAGGACTGGACGCGCTCTTTGCGCAGCACGCCGATCCGAACGACACCACCGAGGTGCTCGGTGCTGGGATTCGCCAGGGGGCCGTAAACCGCCTGGTGGATGCGGTGTTCTCCGCCGTGAAGCTCACGGACGGCGAGGTCCGTTCGACGCTGCTCCGGGCCACTCGCGAGGTCGTCGAGGCTTCGGGTGACAGCGCCGTAGCGTTCGCGGCTTCTCTGGCGCCCGATCGCCTGAAGGAGCGCGATCGCCAGCGCGCCGCGCAGGGAGCGGAGCTACGCACCCGGCCCCGCCTCATGGCAGCGCTCGCGGCGCATGCAGGTCGTCCCCTATACCCAGACGCGAACGGAACGCTGCGCGTTACCTACGGGAAGGTGAGGGGCTATGCCTACCGCGACGGGCTCACCGCGGAGCCGCAGACAACCCTGCGTGGCGTGGTCGCGAAGGCCACGGGCAAGGCGCCGTTCGATGCGCCACAGGCCCTCTTGGACGCGATCGTCGCCACCCACGAGCGCATGCGCAGCGGGCAGCTCGAGCGCTTCGGGGACGCCGCGCTAGGCACGGTCCCGGTGGATTTTCTCAGTACCTGTGATGTGACCGGAGGCAACTCGGGGTCGGCCACGCTGGACGCCAAGGGGCGCTTCGTGGGGTTGCTGTTTGACGGGAACTACGAGTCCATGGACTCCGATTGGATCTACGACCTCCGGCGCACTCGGGCGATCCACGTCGACGTTCGGTATCTCTTGTGGTCGCTCGAGCGCGTGTACGGCGGGGCCCACCTGCTGAAGGAGCTCGGCCTGTAAGGCGCGTCCTGTGGGTCGGGCGCTTCAGTCCGAGGCGATCCGGAGGAGCCGCCGCTGCAGCTCCATCACATATCGAGCGATGTGTTTCTGCTGCTTCGCGAAGTGTGCGGAGCCGGAGGTCACGAACGCCAAGCCGACGCGCGCGCCAACGGGGGAGGGCGTGACGTAGCGAACCTCGGCCACGAGCCTGAGGTGCGCGCCATCGAGCGGCGAGTCGAAGGAGACCCGGTAGATGTCTCCCACCACCACACGGCTCGCGGCTTGCGCCGGGAGCAATACGCCTAGGCCCGTGACCGACACGCTGATTACGCTCGCGGAGAGCTCGAGGCTTGTCTCGGTGTGGCTCAGCTGCGCCAATATCGGTGACCGTGACTCTGGGACCACGCGGAAGGCGCCGCGCCGATTGAACGCGAGCTGGCTCCGCTGGGGGAGCGCGCTGTGCACCGCCTCCGCGTCCACGAGCTGCAGGACGAGGCGCGCTCCACCCGACCACGAGGTGGTATCGCGGATCCAGGCGGTGGCGGTGACCGCCTCGCCGTCCCCAGGGACGAGCGCCACCGTGCACCGATCCCCGGGCTTGAGGCCGAACGCTGAGCGCGCGCCCAGCTCCAGGAGGCCGAACGCGACGTTCAGGAGGCGCACCGGCACGTAGTCGGTGTCGATCCAGAGCGCCGCGCCGAGGCCGTAAGGCCCCTGCGGGCCGCCGCGAATCGCGCCAGGTCGTCTGGGTCCGCTGCTGCTCATGCCATCACCTTAGCGTCAGCCTCGTCTGCGCACACGGTCCAGCACGAGGAGCAACGCCGGGAGCGTGGCGCACGAGCCGATGAGCCCTAGCACCGTGCCCACGGAGGCTGTCGTGCCGAGCGACCGGATGCCCAGGTTGTCGGCGAACCAAAGTCCGCCAAAACCGATGACAGTAGTCAAGGTGGTGAGGACGTTGGCGGCCCCTGTCTCGCGCATGACCACAGCGAGGTTCGGGGACTCGCGCCAGCGATGGTAGACGTGGACGCCCTGGTCGATGCTCATGCCAACGAGCAACGGGAACGCGATGATAGAGTAGAGGTTCACCTTCCAGTCGAAGAGCCAGTGCAGCCCTGCCAGCCAGGTGATCGCCATGACCAGCGGGAGGAGCGTGACGAGCGCCGCGCCCAGGGACCGGAAGAACACGATGAGACAGAGGAGCACCACGAGCACGGCCGCGCTGAGCACGACCGGCCCGTCCTTCGTGAGGGTGTCGATCACGTCGACCAGAACGAAGTAGTTGGCCGCGGTGGGCACGGTGGTGGTGAGGGCAGAGCCCATGGGCTGGCCCGCTGCGCTCACCGGGAAGTCGAAGAAGCTGAGGAAGAGCTCCTTCGACTCGTTGTAGTTGGCCTTCGCGCCTCGATTCCAGAGGATGATGAAGCGGCCCAGCTTCCCCTCTGCGTCGATTAGCTGCTCCTTTACCCAAGTGGGGAGGGACTCGGGCGTGATGACCTCGCTGACCTCCAGATACCTGTGGAAGTCGTCCACCTTCTTCCTGGTGTCCTCGGGGAACGCGCCGCGCTTGTCGTCGATGCGCCGCCGGATGTCGGCGATGATCTCGAGCTTCTTCTCCTGGTCGTCTGGTACGAAGGTGTAGAGGCTGAGGTACCCCTGCAGGTAGTAGCGGATCCACTCGACCTTCTGCAGCCCCAGCCGCTTCACCAGCGCCAGCTCGGTGGGCGAAAGCGGGTGCTCGGCCAGCTCCTTCTCCAGCGCCTCGAACGGGTCGGTTCGGCGCCGCTTCGCGAAGGGATCGTCTTCGTCGGCGTCCTCTTCCTCGTCTCCCGCGTCCTCCTCAGCATCGAGGGGCACGTAGGGCTCGGGCGGCAAGGGCGCGAGCTCCCCCTTCATCACCCTCACGTCGCGGTCGCTCAGCTTCTTCACCGCTGCAAGGGTCCGCGTGACCTCGCCGCATTGCTCCATCGTCTCGCAGAGCGTCACGGCGGGGGCGAACGTGGTTACACGCCCCACCGCGTCCTTGTAGTTCTTCCGCTCCTTCGGGGGCGGCCCTGCGGGCACGGGCTGGGGCTTCTTCTTCGCCTCGAGCTTGGTGAAGTCGTACTCGAACGGGACGCGGCCCTGGAGGAAGCCGTAGACCGAGATCCCCGTATAGAACACGCTGATCGCGAGGATCGTGCGCGCGAGGCCTACGCCCCGACGGCTAGGCGGCCCCGGCGGGAGGTTGTCGTTGCCGCCCGGGACAAAGCCTCCCTTCTTCCAAGGGAACCAGCGGTCGAATCCCGCCACTAATGCCGGCATCAGGAGGAAGGTGAACACCAGCGAGAGGAAGATCCCGATCCCCGCCATGATCCCGAACTGGGAGAAGCCGCGGAACTCGCCCAGCGCCAGCGCGAAGAAGACGGAGAGCGTGGTGACGCCGCCCGTGGTGACGGCGTCACCCGTGGAAGCGAGGCAGATCCGAAGCGCCTCGCCGACATCCAGGCCCCGCTCGCGCTCAGCGGCGTATCGCGCCAGGGTGTGGATCCCAAACTCGATCCCCAGGCCCAGCACGATGGCGAAGATGAAGACGGTGACGAGGTTGTAAGAGCCGTATGTGAAGGCGCCCACCGCCTGCGTGACGAGCGTGGAGGCGATGACGGGCAACATGATAATCGGGACCGCCTGGGCTCGACGGAAGTACAGGCCGATGACCAAGAGCAACAGCCCGACCGCGAAAGCGGCGCCCGCCATCACGTCCCGCCGCGCGCCGCTCGTCTCTCCGACGCGCTGGACGTACTCGCCTTGGACGGTGGCGGTCATCCCCGCGTGATAGCTCGTGGGTCCGAGCTCCTTGATCAGCGCCTCGGTGCGCTCCACCAGGGCCCGAGCGAAGTCGACGTTCGTAGTGGCCTCGGTTGGGCGCGCCTTGACCACGACGACCTGCCCCTCCTCAGCCTCGTAGTACTCGTCCGGGGCTTCGTTGCCCCCGAGGTACCGCTTCTGGAGCTCCTTCTCGTCGAGATCGAGGACGTCGTCGTCCTTGCCGTCCTTGCCGTCCTTGCCGTCCTTCGGCGCGGGCTCCTCCTCGTTCCCCGTGAGCTCTCGCTCCGTCTCCTCGCGAATGCGGCGCACCACCTTTCGGCGTAGCTCCAGCAGGTCCTTGGTGGGCAGGTAGAGCAGGGCGCGGTCCTTGAAGAACTCCGGATCCCTGTGGAACTGCACGAAGCGCAGCTCCTTGAACTCGCGCATGCGCTGCGAGAGCGCCTCGCCGAAGCGGAGGTTGGCCTCTCGGCTCGGCGACTCGATAGAGACCATCAGCTCGGTCTGCGCACCCATGCGACGCGACAGCTCGTCGAGGCGCGTGATCGTGTCGTGGTCGCGCGGCAGCAGCGCCTTGAGGTCGGCGTCCACCTTCAGCTGCATCGTGCCCCAGAGCCCGATGGCGGACAGCAGGAGGCCGAGGAGGAGGACGCGGCCCGTGTATTTCGTGCCCCACCGCGCGAAGGGGTCGGTCCAGGAACGTTGGTGCGACGCGTTCATTCGGCCTCCCGGTCGCACGCCTTGTACTCCCCCCTACCCGGGCGCCGCAACCCGAGTACACTCCGCGCGCTCCATGGCCTTCACTCATCTCCACGTCCACACGCACTACAGCTTCCTTCAGGGCGCGCTGCGCATGAAGGACCTCTGCTCGGCCACCAAGGCCGCCGGCATGGACACCGTGGCGATCACCGACCGCGGCAACATGTACGGCGCCGTGGAGTTCGTGAAGTACGCCAAAGAGTACGGTATCCGCCCCATCTTCGGGGCCGAGGTGTTCGTGGTGGGCCGCCACGACGACCCGAAGGACAAGCGGCACAGCTCCCTGGTGCTCCTCGCCGAGAACGTCGAGGGATATCGAAACCTCATAGCCTTGGTCAGCCAGGGCTGGATGGGGGGCTACCACCACGACACCCCCAGGGTCGATCGCGCGCTGGTCGCTCGGTACCGCGAGGGGCTAATCGCGCTCTCCGGTGGGCTGGCCGGCGACGTCTCCCAGCTCATCCTCCGGCGCGACCTCGACGGCGCCGTGAAGGCAGCCCAGGGCTGGTCGGACCTGTTCGGCCCCGACCGCTACTTCCTCCAGGTGGAGCGGCTCGGCTTCGCCGAGAACAAGCGCGTGACCGAGGCGGTGCTCGGCCTCGGGCAAGAGCTGGGTGTTCGGTGCCTCGCAACGAACTACGTGCACTACAAGAAGCCGGACGACGCTCGCGCCCACGCCGCGCTCGTCTGCATCGGCCTTGGCAAGAGCTTCGCGGCCCTGCAGGGCGACATCCCGAACCAGCTGTATCTGAAGACCGAAGCCGAGATGCGTGCGCTCTTCGTCGACCACCCGGAGTGCGTCGACGCGGCGGCCGAGGTCGCCCAGCGCTGCCAGGTGAAGCTGCCTCTCGGGAAGACCTTCCTTCCGCGGTACAAGGTGCCAGAAGGTACGGACATACCGGACTACCTCCGGTCAGTGTCGCGGGCGGGGCTCGACGAACGGATCGCCGCCGCGAGGGCACAAGGGCGAGCGATCGACGAGGGGGAGTACCGCGACCGGCTCGAGCTCGAGCTCGAGTGCATCATCAAGATGGACTTCCCGGGCTACTTCCTGATCGTCTGGGACGTCATCGCGGAGGCTAGGCGGCTCGGAGTGCCGGTTGGACCCGGGCGCGGGTCGGGCGCCGGCTCTCTTGTGGCCTATGCCCTCCGTATTACGGATATCGATCCCATACAGTACGGATTGCTCTTCGAGCGCTTCTTGAATCCAGAGCGCGTGTCGATGCCG
>SXGT01210893.1_pt1 | contig 13639 bp, 17 predicted proteins | sample 3176221 | NCBI WGS metagenome assembly SXGT01 (sample SAMN11356862, study PRJNA531348) | freshwater metagenome | isolation source: freshwater sample F1-120 | place: China: Fuxian Lake, Yuxi | collected 2017-12-25 | reverse complement strand
GGGGGTCAGGCGCAGATGGCGTCGATTCGGGATGACGAGGCAACCAATACCTTTGGGTCCATGGAATTTGTGAGCAGAGAGGGAAAGCAGATCAATAGGGGTTTGTCTCAAATCAATTTTGAATTTGCCGGCAGCCTGGGCCGCATCGACGTGAAACAGCACCCCGGCATCTTCTGCTACTTGCGCTACCTCGGCAATGGGCTGTTTGACCCCGGTTTCGTTGTTGGTGTGCATCAACGAAACGAGCAGGGTATCGGGACGCAGGGCGTGGGCCACGTGTTCAGGTTCAATCCAACCGTCCCGGTTAGGCTCGATAATGGTGAGCTCAAATCCCTCCCGCCGTAATGAGGCACTGCATTCCAGAATCGTTTTATGTTCTATTGCGGAAATAACCAGATGCCTGCCCTTATCGACATTGGCCAGAGCAATGCCACGGAGGGCCATATTGTTAGCTTCCGTGGCCCCGGACGTGAATACGATGTCATTCGCCTCGCAGCTCAGTTCACAGGCGATGGCCAATCGCGCTCCGGCGATTGTTTCAGCCGCTTTTTGACCGAACCGATGCTGGATGGATGAAGGATTGGCGAATATCTCTGAGGTAGAGAGCGTTTCTACCAGACTGGCCAGGACTTCATCAGCCAGTGGCGTCGTCGCAGCCGTGTCGAAATAAAGCATCTGTATCAAAGCCCAAATGGCGTGTATGGAGTTGCCGTACAGGGGGTTGCATGGCACTGGGACTGATGTACACGATAGTATGACTTATCCCGGGTCAGGTCGGGAAGGGGCATGATGAACTCTTAACCCCCGAATGCACTGCGGTTGGCCACCAAAAAGTCAAACAGGCACATGGTGAACGCAGCCAATTTGGCATGGCTCATCTGGCTGAGTTCGAGCATGGCCCTGATGGCCATCAGGGCACTGTGTCTGCCGGTGTATGCAGCGGTACAATGGCGGGTACGTCAGGCCTTGCAGCACAGCCAGCAAACCTGTCCCGACCAGAAAGGCAAACCCAACCCGCGCCCCACGGCCCGCCGGGTTTTTCAGTCGTTCATTGACATCAGTGTCCTGCACGTCTCATCCCTCAAGACCTTGGTAGTCGGCCTGACCACAGCCCAAAAAGCCCTCCTCACACGGCTCGGCGACCGCTATGTCGCTTTATAGGCCAATTCCGGGTGTGAGGGATGCGGAATGGCGGCTGAAGGCCTCCAAAACCTCCGGCAACTGGGCATTGAGGGATGAGTTGTGGGTAATCGTATGGCACCACCCCACGAAACCTGAAAACACCCAGCCGCTTCGTGGCGCGGGTGCCCTGGAACGGACGGTTAGGCATGGGCGATAGACTCAATGGGCATGGGTGGTGTTTGACGGCGTGGACTTCCCACAAACTTAAACCCTAAATCACGGCAATGTGATTCAGCCGCTTGAGAGTAAGAAACCAGATCATTATGGTATTTCTCGGCAAGATATTCTCGTGTGGCATGGATTTCGTCGATGACAGGATCGTGCCATGTCTCCGTAGTATTCATGGGTTAACCTCCATTAACTCGAAAGGCGTTACTAGTTCAGGGAGTTTGTAGCCTTTGGCGTAACAAAGACCACGCATAACTGGTAATTGCGCAGGATTGGCGATATGGGTGCAATTCCAGGTTAGGAGAATATCAATTTCATCGTACGCAGCGCAGGCAATATGCAAAGCATCAAGTCTTGCTTTTGCAGGCAGGCCATCCCCCAGCAAGAGGAATTCTGCAAGTTCCGGAATGTCTGGGGCAATTGGAAGAACTAGAATTTATCTTAACGCTTCCAACCGCTCTGATGCTGCTTGCAGATCACCCGCACTCGCTTCTTCTACAACGTAGGGCGAAATATAGGATTGCGCAGCTAAACGCCCATGTTCCCACCATAACTTGGTGGTCTGCTGGCAAGCTAGCTTTATCACGTCCTTGCCTGGGCGTGAGGTCAGATAACTGACAACCGATGTTTCGATATAAATACGGTGAGTCATTACATTATTATTGGACTTCTTTGGGCAACAGCGCAGGGCTGTTGCCCGGACTTTTCATCTAGCTATGAATATGAAGTGTGCCTTGGTGGCACAAAACCACTATCTGGTCGCCTGTTTCCACAACATGAAAACCATGCTTCTCTGCTTCGTCAACAACTTCTTGAAGTGAAGAATACTGCTCTACATCTGACTTCGCTCGTCTAATTACGTCACCATTACTCGCTGACGATGCCTGAAAAAATTGCTCTACCCATGCGCTCATTGTATTTTCCTCGTAATCAACAAAAAGCCTAACGATAAAGCTCACCGGCGGAGCGTAGCGGAGTCCGGTGCAGCGCCGTGTTAGGCAAGTAGTTTGTCATATTCTGCATGAGTACCTATCCAAACCCAAAGAAATCCGCCTTCAATCTGCGTGGCTACTGCGCGGTAGTTGGAACCAACACGGGCCGACCAGACTTTGCCTACTTTTTTGAATTGCAAGGAAGGGTGGGAGTGATCGGCTTTTAGCAATTGAAAGTTCTTTTTGGCGAGGCTGCGAATCTCTACAGGAAGGCGTTGATAGCAAATCCAGAAGCTGGAAGCGGTTTTGTGTTTCAAAGGTCTCTCGTTAATCCAGCTTCGTGTTCAGCAAGTGCCGCATTGATAAGGAAATCCAGTTTTCCCGCATTGGAATCGGCTTCCAATTTTTTATCCCAGCGTGCTTGGTCGAATTCCATAAACCAATCGCGGAGTTTTGAGAATGAAGCATCATCTAATTCCGCGATATGTTGTTCTAATAACTCTACTTGCATCATAAATACCTCACTTTATAAGTGGCGGGTTATGTTATTGCTAACCTGCCCTACCAGCGCTACTGGCTTACCGCAAGCTCAAAGTTCACCCTGCCTACGAAGTGCTTCAAGATCGTTACTGATTGTTTTCTGAGAGTAGAGGGTACGTGCAGCAATCTCACTCTGAGTTAACTCTTCCTCCACATGAAGCTTCTTCACCAACTTGCGTCGTTCTTCAATCGGAAGCTTTTGAACCTGCTCTGAAGTTGTTCGCGTCAGTCCAGGTACATTCTCTCTGCTGTTAATGAAGCGTTCTGAACCGTCAGCCGAGTCAACAGTAATCGTAATTTTTGAACCCTTCTTGCTGATGCTGAAATCTGGAGTGCTGTTGGATTCTGCCGCAGATGCTAAGTAGCGGAAGAGTGAGGCAACAGTAGTGTTTAGAGTGAGATCGGTCTTGCCCATGATGGTGTGCTCCTGATGTGAGTTGAGGCAGTAATTCTAGTAATTTTACTAGAATCTGTCAACGATGCTGTTCCACACCTAAGCACAGCAAGAAGCCTAACGTAAAAGTAAGGGGCGTGCCCATACCATTGCACACAATTCCTGAAGTCCAGTCAGAATGAGGGTTCGGCAGGGGTTTGGCGGTAGCCAGTGCGGTTCGGGGCTTGAATAAAGGGGCGAAATGCGGTCTGCTATCGCTTTTCAACCCCAGGTCAGAACAGGAATTTTCAGATGCCGATCCAGGCGATGCCTGTCTGAAGAAGCGGTTAATGCTGATCTCGAACACCCTCAGCAACGCCCCTGAGGCCAGCATTCCGGGTGCCTGCGGCAGTTGGGGAGAAACCCGGGAACCTGGCACTTTTTGAGTCATGGCGATGATCCGGATCATCCGCTGGGGTGGGAACACGTATTGACAGCCATCCGTCTCGCCCCACCCTCCGCTGCTCACCGATGTGGTGCTGCACATCGATGTCGGTAATTCAGGCAGCACGTTCCGGTACAGCCCCTCCGTCGCTTCCTTCCCGGGGGGCTGAACAATTACGCTATCCTAGCCATCAACTTACAATTAGTTATACACCAACGCCATTGATGACAACAAGTTACATTCAAGTCGATCTTGCTCCGGAAGAAAAGGCCACCATATTAAAATATGCTGATTTCTTTCTGGATGAAACAACGAAAGCCGATTTACTTAATAAGCGTAAAAAGTGGATTCGATTCACAAAGTACGTGTTATCGGAAGTGATTGGCGAGCTTTCGTATCATTGTAATCGCTGCAAGGATGATTGTATGCTTGGTCTGCTGGATGAGCTTATTGGTCGCCTGGAATATTATGAGCGCCAGGCCAAATAATCCTGTTCTCATACAGGCTGGCAGAACGGGTAGAACAATGGACTTGTTGGTAATAAGGCTGGATAATTCAAGTCCAGTTAACAATTTTTTGTGATAATGTCGATTTACGACTGCCCTGAATAACTCAAAAGAGCCTGACATTTTAGTTTACTTTAAAGTGTGTTGTTGCCATGCTTCATCGCTATCTCGACCATCAGCGTTTTACCCTGGCTGCCATCGACAACGTAATCTCTTCAGAATCATCGCGATACTCCCCTCAACGACCACCCCGCCCTTCGGGCACCCCTCCAGAGGAGGGGAATGCCCCGCCCAAAATTCCCCTCCTCCGGAGGGGTGGCAGGCGAAGCCTGACGGGGTGGTGGTATGTGTGTATTGCCCCCTTCGATAGAAACCACCGCCATACTCCACCCAACGACCACCCCGCCCTTCGGGCACCCCTCCAGGGGAGGGGAATACCCCGCCCTTCGGGCCCCCCTCCAGGGGAGGGGAATTAAAACCCAATCGACACCGTGCGTTGATTGAAATCCTGCGGCATCATCGGGTCAATACACTCGACCAGCCCCTATTCATCCACCATCGCGGCTACCAGCCCCAAATGGTTCATGCTTTCTACGGAGTAAGAACCGGCTTCATCCGTCGTGGCGGTGTCAGTTTTTTCACTTGGCTGGGACAACTTGTTTTAGACGACTGGGGGGCGGAATGTCGGGTGAAGCTAAACCCGAACGTACACGACCGGGAGATTCGTATCGACAACGGCTGGGTGATCAAAATTGGCCGGGCAACGGCGCACGCATCGCCATCATGGCATTGCTGCTGCCAGTTAGCCCGGCGCACTGAAGTTTCGGTTGTAATCCGCTTTTTCCGCTCAGTTGCCGGTTTTGGGCAGTACCGTGTAATTGGCCATCATGCCGGCCCGGATGTGGTCGTTGACGTGACAGTGGTACATCCAGATGCCGGGATTGTCGGGCTGCATGTCGACGGTGACATGGGTACCCGGCAGCAGGTTCAGCACGTCGATTCTGCGGCCGGTTTCCAGCAGGGTATTGCCATGCCAGTGCGGGGTGTGCAGATCGACTTCAGTTCCCAGGGCCAACTGGTACCAGCGTATCCGTTCACCGACCCTCATGGTGAGTGCGGGCAGGTTATGGTAGACGTAGCCGTTCATGGCGTGCATCAGGTTGCTTTCCCTGAACGCGTCGTCTTCCCTGTCGGTTGTCTCAGGGGCAAAAGCCCTGATGTTTTTTTCCAGATAGTGGCTTTCGTTTTCATCGAAAACACTGAATAACACGACAAATTCCCGATCGATTCCACGGGGTTTGCCGTTTCGATCCAGTTGCCCCTTGCGGGAGATCAGGATGGGGCCCATCAAACCGGAATTGGTGTCCCTGACTTCATCGGCGTGGGAGTGATACAGCCAGACGATGGAATCGGTGTCCCGTGGCCCGGGCCCTGAGCGTTCGGGAACCTGCCAGACGTAGGTGTGGGTCGCGCCCGGGTCAACGGCATCGTCGGCCTTGTCTTTGCCCGTGGTGCCGTCTTCGTAGTGGGTGCCTTCGCTGTCCTTCAGGTAAAGTACGCCGTGTGGGTGTAGCGACACCGGCATATCGGTGGTTTTGTTTTTGAGTACGACCTTGATGGTATCGCCTACTTCCGCCCGAATCACCGGGCCGAGCAGGCCCAGGTGTTGCCATTCATGCGAACGTGGCTTGACCCGGCTGAAACTGGCATCGGTATATTCCACATAGCGGGCCTTGTAGTACTGATGACCCACTCGATCCTTCCGGTTGCCATCGACGAAAATTTTTTCCTCCTCGGCAAAGGCACCGCCGTGCATGGGATTGACCGGATGGGAGGGGGCATAGTCCCACAGGACTTCTTCGGCTGCCAGGTAGTAGGTTCGGGTGGTGTCTGCCTGCAAGGCATTGGCGAACGGCAGCAGCAGGGCACAACAGGGCAGGAGACGGGATGCGTGGGTCATGAGGAGTGGGCCATCAGGAGAAATCGGGGCTTGATGGTAATCAATCTCAACAAGACGTGCAAGCGTACTGCCAGTCAGCCCTCTGATTGCCCCCGGTCATGGTGAATTTTGCTGGCCAGAGGGCCATCCTGGCCGGCATATTTGGCATCATCACGCCGGTAATAGGGGCGACTGGTCGGGCTGGACAATGGCTCAAAACTGAGGGCGCAGATGCGCATGCCCACCCTCAATGCCAGGGGAATCGGGCCAATGTTGACAAATTCCAGGGTGATGCGACCCCGCCAACCGGGATCAATCGTGTGGGCGGTGACATGTACCAGCAAGCCCAGTCGTCCCAGACTGCTGCGGCCATCCAGCCAGCCCACAATATCGTCGGGCAGAAAAATTTTCTCCTCCGTCACGCCCAGAGCCAGTTCACCCGGATGCAGGTAGAACGGGGTGTCATCGTCCTGGACGATGCACTCCATGGCGTTGTCAGACATTTGATACAAATTATCCCGTCCTCCGACATCAATGAACGGCAGGCTGACATGCCGGAATATTCTGAATTCGCGTCCCAGGGTCAGATCGACTGACATGGAACCCAGTCGTTCGACCGGAATGGGCGGTTCTATGCTGATCCTGCCGGACGCCAGGCATTTTTCGATATCGACATCCGAAAGCTTCATGGACGGTTCTCCATTGAATCAGGCGTCAGGATCAAACAGGTCATGCCGGATTTTTTTGCGGTTGGCAATCAGTTCCTCCAGGGTGGGTTCGTCATTCATGGCCCGTCTGATCGCCAGGCGAGTGGCCTGGTAGTTGGTGCGATACAAATCTTTCTGATCCAGATTTGGATCCGTTACGCATTGGGGATCAATCCAGATCAGGCTGATGATGCAGAGGTTGTTGGCCTGATCACGCGGTATGTCGTGATCAATCACGCAATCCAGTACGGCGTCCGCAGTGGCGGATTGAACAACGCCTCCGAACAGATTGACATAAGCGGCGGATTTCATGGTCACCTTGGGCACCATGAGGGTGGGCGGTCTCACCATCTGGTTGCAGGCCCGGATGGCAAACATGCGGGTGTGGCCAGCGGTCTGGCCCATCATGCTGGCAAAGGCCGTCCCCACAGGGCCGTGTACGTCCCCGATCAGGATTTCAGGCATGGCATCGGTAAACTGACCGTCGGTGGCCAGAACGGTGGCCTCACCGGTTTTGAACAGGATCATGATGGAACCTCCAGGGTTAAGGTAATTGCAAGGGGGGATTATGGAACCCGACACCGGTGCAGCGCAACGGTGCCGACAAGCTGGATCGTAAATTAACGCCAGTTCATTTGCCATTCGGGCACCCCTCCAGGGGAGGGAGGGGAATACCCCGCCCAAAATTCCCCTCCTCCGGAGGGGTGGCAGGCGCAGCCTGACGGGGTGGTGGTATGTGTGTATTGCCCCCTTCGATAGAAACCACCGCTATGCTCCCTCCAACGACCACCCCGCCCAAAATTCCCCTCCTGTGGAGGGGTGTCAGGCGTAGCCTGACGGGGTGGTAATGGAAACCCACAAGCGGCCAAGATGTCCGCTGTACTTGGTGGCAGGCGCAGCCTGACGGGGTGGTGGTATGTGTGTATTGCCCCCTTCGATAGAAACTACCGCTATGCTCCCCCCAACGACCACCCCGCCCTTCGGGCACCCCTCCAGGGGAGGGGAATACCCCGCCCTTCGGGCACCCCTCCGGGGGAGGGGAATTAAAACCCGATGGACACCGTGCGTTGATTGAAATCTGCGGCATCATCGGGTCAATCCACTCGACCAGCCCCCATTCATCCACCATGAAAGATGTATTTTAGACGACTGGGGGCGGAATGTCGGGTTCAGGCATTCTGGCACGGAGGGGGCACGGGACGTTCGACCCACCGTGCGGCATGGATGACTCGCCCATGTTCTGACGCAGGTGGTAACTGCCATGGACAGTTGAGCATGGCTTATTTTGATTCGGGCGGCCCGGTTGGGGTATGCGGAGAGGGTATGCGCTCAACCCGGTCTACCCCGCCCGGATGATTTCGGCCAGTACACTCCCCAGAATACTGGCACTTCCCTTGCCCGCAGGTAGAAGGGTTAATCGCTCACCTCGGGCTTCTTTTGCCGCGTAGTAGGCTTGGTGCTTGCTGCTTTTCCAGGCAAGAACAAAAATATCAGCCGTCGCTGCCAGGTGTTTCAATCGGCTGGTCGCCACCCCGTCGCTATTTATCTCGATCCGAACGTCAGGTAAATATCTTGTCAGAAAATCCCTTGCTCGCTGCCCGGCAGATTCTGTCAGGGTGTAGATCCCGATAAGCCCCTTGAACCCGGTCTTTGCGACTGATTCCTCCGGGGTTTCCGGTTGGGGGAATGCTTCCAGCAGGTTGGTACAGTCATAATCTCTCGCCAGCAGGGCAAGTATCTCATACTGTACCGGTTTGAGTCGGTGACAATAGTTGCGTGCCATTGCCACGACCGCCATAAAATACCGGAGGCGCGTTTCGCTATCCGGCGAGGCAGACAGGGCCAGCATCTCAGCAGCATTCAGTGCCCAATCGATATTCACCGGTGACTGATTATGTTTTAGTATCTCCTCATAGCATTCAAGGGCTTCGACATACTCCTCCAGTGATGGCCCGACGCTGGTTAATGCCTGCATGATGGCGGTGGCCAGTTCGAGTTCATTAGCGGATGCCGTGTCACTATATGCCAGGGTACGCAACAACGTAATGTACAGGGGCAGAAAGGCACGCACGGGAGATGCCGGGCGGTCAACAAAAAACTCAACCAGGGCGGCGAATGCATCACGAAAAACAGCCTGCGCCCCAGTACTGGCGTTGTCGAGCTTATTGGCCAACTGGCGACATGTTTCCGGCTCTGAGGCATACGTTTCCATGGCCCAGCGGGGCATCGCCGACTCAAGAATCTGCAAAGGGGCTTGCTGGCCATTCTCAACCGATTGCACCCAGGAAAGCCAGTCGCTATCCGGTCTGGATTGGTTTGTTACGATAGCCGTCCCTGCTGTCAAATGACGTTGCTGCAGTTGTTCCAGGCGAGTCAAATCGCGGGGCTTCCAGGTTCTCCTGACCTCGTCAGTTGCCTCGTTCACTACCTCAAGGACACGACAGGTGATGGCAGCGTCTTCCAGTTCATCGGCACAACGCAGCAATGTCACGTAAGCCCAGGATTGGGGAAGGCCGACAAAGGCCCATTTCAATGCCAGCGGATACTCCTCATCCAGTAAAGCCTGATTGGATAATTCGCGGGCATCCGGTGCTACGGGCTCCTGGCTGGATAATGCCCGGGTATCCGGTTCTACGGGTTGGGCCGGTGTTACACAATGGCGCAACCAGCGATCAAGCAGGTCACGCGCCGACCCGGACGGACAGGCACTCACGATGGACTTGCAGCGTTCCTGATTCGGTTGCTCTCGCGTCAACTCAAAGAGCAGAAAAGCCTTTAATACACCGGTTTGACAAACGCCTTTTCTCGCCTTGAATAATGGGCCGAACGGGTGGGCGATATCACTGCGGAAAACCGACAGTATCTGACCGATATTCTCGTCGTTCTCAATGGGAGCGATAGCGGTTTCATAGAGTGCCCCTGCCAGGTCAGCGATGGTTTGGGGAGGTAATGAGAGCCCCATGACAGCGCGGATCAGAAGGTAATTGCGTGCTAACGGGTGCTGATGGCCAAGTCCCGCCAGCATCCGGATTTCCAGATACTGCTGCTGCTCAATGTCCAGTCGACCGGTAGCGATCAATTGGTCACGCAGGCGCGAGGCATCGGTTTCGTTCCCGGCCAGCAACGCCTGGTCGAATTCGGCCCTGATCTTGCCGAACGGGTGTTGGGTCAGATTGATTCGACCCGGGCGGCGTCGCAGCAATCCAAGATAGATTGAAAGTGCTTTTACAATCGCCTCGCGGGCGTTTGGATTGACCGGCATCAATCTGAAAACGTGACGGCCAAAGCGTTCCTGTAACACCCTCCTGCAGGATCGTTTCCCATTTGAGAATATTCCTGCCTGAGAAAAAGATGTGTAACCAGTCCTGCTCACGAGGGGTCAGGGTATTGATCATGAAGCCCTCGCATACTCGGAGAATACCAGACGGGCTTAATAATAAAACTAACTACAGGCCAGGTCTCACTCAACTTGCCTGCAGCAGATGATCCATCAACTGTAATGGCTCGACGTTCTGATTAAATCTAAACCCCATTACTTCCCAGTCAAATGCTGCATCCAGCCGATGGATTGCGCGATGATGATTTGGGCAAATCAGTACGATATTCGAGAGTTGATCTTCCCCGCCCCTGCTTAGCCAGCGAACATGGTGAGCCTCGCAGACATCCTTGCCATAAATCTCTCTGGGTGCCCATCCACATATTTGACAACGCCCCTGGTAGGTATCACGCAGGCACTCTGAAAATTGACGGTTTCTGTCAACTGCCTGGTTTATCAGGTATTGACTCCGCTCCTCTGCCACGCCAACTGGCTGTTCCCTGATCAGTTTTTCAATGGCATTGGCATCCCCCGCCAGTAGCAGTGCTTCCAACTGCTCTTCCGGCAAAAGTTTGGCCCTTGGCTCCAAAGACAGTCCTTCTGCATATTTCCGGAGTATTTTATCATCATTGCAGGAAATTCTTCGCACCGCTGCCAGACCCTGGAAAGCTTGCCCTAAAACGTTGCCCCTGGCAGGAATTGCCAGGCTTCTAACCAGAACGCTGATATCTGGTTGGCTCTCCACGGCGAAGTATCTTGAGAGGTTGAGATCGCCCCACAGCCTGTATCTGCCGTATTGATATCCTGCGGGATTCAGTGTCTTGTATATTGCGACCAACTCGGCAGCCATGACATATGCCCCATCCTCCAGGCGACGCGTAAATGCCCACAGACTTTCACCGGCCGATATGTCATGCAGAGCAGGATTGGCTTGATTAAGATGGTATCCCGCGCCAAGCTCGATATCCTTTTTATAATTATCTCCGCGCCAATAATACAACAGTGGCATTGCCTGAATTATTCCAGAAAAATAGATATTGAAGTTGTTGGCGTTGTAGAAGTGGCTATTTTACAGCGTTCTTCAAGTTTCAGATGCCTGCCGATACGCCACAGTAGCCAAGGCAGTGAAAGGGCCACAAACCTAAAACAAGACGGGCTAACAGCCTCCCCGTATCCTGTCCATTCAAAGCAAGGCATCCAGGGGGCTTTACACTCCCTGGCCACCACGGTTGAGTACATGGGTAGATCATCGTGGTCGACACATCCGCGTACTCCCAAGAGTTCCTGCACGGTGCGAATGTCATAGCCGGATTCCAGCAGATGGGTCGCGAAGGAATGGCGCAGACAATGACAATTCACTTTCTTTGCCATCCCCGTTCGTTGCGCCGCCGCTTTCACGGCTTGTTGTAATTCGTTTTCATGGACATGATGGCGGCGTGTCTGGCTGCTGCGCGGGTCGACCGAGAGCCGATCGCTCGGAAACACAGACTGCCAAATCCATTCCTTCGGCGCATTCGGCCATTTGCGCACCAGCGCGTCCGGCAGAAAAACCTCACCATAACCTTCGGCCAGATACTGTTCGTGCAGGGCGTGAGCCCGGCGCAAGTACTCCTGCAAGGGTTCTTTCAGTCGCATTGGTAGCGGCACCACCCGATCCTTCTGCCCCGTGCCATCGCGCACCACGATCGGGTGGTAGTGGAAGTCGATATCCTGCACCCGTGGCCGCACGCACTCCATCAACCGCATCCCCGTGCCATACAGCAGTGCCGCCATCAAATGCTGGGTTCCCTCGATGTCGGCCAGCAGTCGCCCGACCTCCGAGCGTTCCAGCACCACGGGCAGTCGCTTCTGCCGCTTGGCTCGAACGAAATCTCCAAGCACCTCCAATGACTGCCCAGGCACCTGTGTGTACAGACACACCAGGGCATTCAACGCCTGGCTCTGGGTGCTGGCCGAGACCTGACCACGCACCGCCAGGTCTTCAAGAAAACCCCGGATGCCCTCCGCGCCCACCTCGCTCGGATCGCGGTAATCGTAAAATAGAATGAAGCGACACACCCAGGCTTCGTACGCCTGCTTGGTGCGGATCGAATAATGCCGGCACCGGATTTCCGCCACCAGGCGTTCCAGCAAGGGTCGATGTCGATCCCTCACCCGGTCAAGCGTCGAGGGCGGATTCGGCTTCTGATTCTGCTTCAGGAGGGTGCCCGATAGCGGCAGATCCGGTTCCCCGTCTGTGGGAATGGGAGGTGCCTCCCGCGCCACCGTTGGGTGATTCGTCTCAAGCATCCGCGCCGAAGCCCGCCAGAAATCCCAATCCACCTCCTCTGCTACCGGCGATTTCGCAATTATCAGCAAGTTCTGTGTAGCCTCGGCGTTGGTGCATAAAAAACCCGAGGGTTATCCCCCCCTTCCCCCTTTTCATCAGGCCATAGTATCCCCTACCCGAACCGAAATCGGCATCCCGATGTACGTCATGATGTTCAGAGCCGCAATCCGGGCATGGACTTAGACGACCTGGGTTTCAAATAACCGCTACGACAACGAGTCACCGAATAATTGCTTGAGTCGGTACATCGCGTTTTCGGCAATACTGCACCGATCATAACCCGACTCCCGTTTCCAGGCCGCCCGGCCTTTTGCGGTGATCGCATCCAGTACCGCGTTACGTGGATGGTCGTCTTCCCATTTCACCGCATTTTCACGCGGCGGCACCACGAGCACCGCCTCCTGTTGGGCCACCGCCTCATAGGCATTGCGCGTGTCATACGCCCCATCGGTGTCGATTTGCTCGATGTTGCCTTCCATCTGATCCATCAAGCCCTCAAAGACTTCACAGTCGGCACACGCCTCCGTCGTCACCTCCACACCCAGCACATCCTTCACGTTCGCATCGACGGCCAGATGCACCTTGATCCAGCCCCGACGCTGGCTGGTGCCGTGCTGGCGGACTTTCCATTCGCCTTCACCGTAGATTTTCAAGCCGGTCGAATCCACCACGACGTGCATCGGTTCCGTGCGGGGGGCGATGAATCAATCCCAAAAACGCTCTTTGGCGGCGTTTTCTGTTGCCTGGTGTTCCGGCATATGCTATGAGTAGGATTAACAGACAGAGAGAGTGGATTCGGCCTGGCGTCGCCTGGACGGTTTGGCTTGGCCTTGCGAGCCAGGCAGAATCCATGCTAATGGTGCAGGTGGAATCTGTCTAGCACGCCAGTGCCCACATTCTGTCTAGTTAACTGTTAGCTGCCACAGAACCCGTACAACGATGACTCTTGAAACAGAAACTTAAGGAATGAAAAAGGTTATAAATTTGGAACAGCGCAATCTTTTTGGCGAATTATTGCCGCCAACAATCGCAATTGAAGAATCAGCGAATCGTTTGGGTGTGTCTACCGCAACAATTCGGAATTGGATTAAAACGAAATATCTGGAACAGGCTGGAAAAGGAAAAGTCACTCTTGAATCTTTAGAGAGGTTTCAGGAGGAAGTTTCTGGGAAGGAAAAACTTAATCAAAGAGCAAACAAGTC
>SXGT01091305.1_pt1 | contig 13639 bp, 6 predicted proteins | sample 3176221 | NCBI WGS metagenome assembly SXGT01 (sample SAMN11356862, study PRJNA531348) | freshwater metagenome | isolation source: freshwater sample F1-120 | place: China: Fuxian Lake, Yuxi | collected 2017-12-25 | reverse complement strand
GACGCTTGACATGGCGAAAGTGGTGGCGCACGATGGGGCTCGCGCCGGTGCCGGAGGGTCCGGCGGGGCGCGGTCGGCGAAATTGTGTCGGTTTGCGGATGGCTGTTCGGGGGCGACCTTGCTTGGAGCGACTATCCCCGATGCTGGAGAAGGACATGGTGGTGGAGGGCCCGCTGTGGCCCGAGGCGGTCCGTGTGCTGGGCGTGGAGGCGTTCGGCACGATGCTCCAGGTCGATGCCGTCGGAACGCGCTCCCGGCAATTTTACCCGGGGATTATTGTGACCGAGGGGCAACGCGGGTTGCTCAAGGTGATGTCTGCCGCCGGCGGTATCGACTTCAGCGGCGATCCCGAGGCGTTCTGACTGGCGATCGAGGCCCACCGCATCCGCCTGGCCTACGAGGTGGACCCGCACTTCGCCGTGTCGTCGTCGACGATTACTCCCCTGCCGCACCAGCTCGACGCCGTCTACCAGACGATGCTGAAGTCTCCGCTGGTTCGGTTCCTGTTGGCGGACGACCCGGGCGCCGGGAAAACCATCATGGCGGGGCTGCTCATCAAGGAGCTGCGGTTCCGGGGGCTCGCGGATCGCATCCTCATCGTTGTCCCCCCGCTCGTCGCCCGGCAGTGGCAGGAGGAGATGGAGCAAAAGTTCGCCGAGACCTTCCATGTCATCGACGGTGGGGTGCTTCGCGCGAACGTGGGCAAGAACCCATGGGCGGAGACCGATCGCTGCATCACGTCCGTCTACTGGGCCGCGCGAGACAACGTCCTCGCGGGGCTGAAGGAGGCGGACTGGGACCTGGTCATCGTGGACGAGGCCCACAAGATGGCGGCCTACCGGCAGGGCACGAAGTCCGACAAGACCAAGAAGACGCGGTTGTATAGGCTCGGGGAGGAGCTGAGCGAGCGAACCCGCCACCTCCTCCTGCTGACGGCCACGCCGCACAAGGGGGATCCGGAGAACTTCCGGCTCCTGATGCAGCTCCTCGACCGCGACCTGTTCGCGGATCGCTCCATCCTCGAAGAGGCCCTCCGCTCGAAGGACAACCCCATCCTGCTTCGGCGGCTCAAGGAGGAGATGAAGCGCTTTGATGGATCGCCGCTGTTCCCTCCGCGGACTGTGAAGACCATCGCGTTCGACCTGACCCGGGCCGAGAAGGCGCTCTACGAGGAGGTGACCGCCTACGTCACCGACCACTTCAACAAGGCGATTCAGAAGGACAAGCGGAACGTCGGGTTCGCGATGGCGATCCTCCAGCGTCGGCTCACGTCCAGCCTCGCCGCCGTGACGGCATCGATCAAACGGCGTTTCGAGGCACTCAGTGCCCTCCTCGCCAAGGTGCAGGCGCTGGCGGCGTCGCGCGCGTCCCGTGCGTTGGCCGCGGAAGGAGACTCGGCCGCGATGGACGAGCTGTTGGGCGGGGCGGAGATCGGGGACCTCGAGGATCTCGGGGAGACGGACCGATGGCAGGCCGAGGAGGACCTCGTTCAGCGGCTGACCAACGCCGAGTCCATCGACGAGCTCCATGCGGAGGTCCTCGCGTTGGAGCAGCTCCTGCGCCGGGCCCAGAGCGTCTCCGAGTCGGGCGTGGAGTCGAAGTACAACCAGCTCCTCGACTCGATCCTTCGCGACCAGGGCATCCTCGCAAGCGGAGAGAAGCTCCTGATTTTCACCGAGGCGAAGGACACCCTCGACTTCCTGGTGAAGCGGCTCCGGCAGGAGAAGCTCACCGTCGCGGTGATCGACGGGTCGCTCCCCATGAACAAGCGGCGCGAGCAGCAGGAGCTGTTCCGAGGCGCGGCGCAGGTGATGGTCGCCACCGAGGCGGGTGGGGAGTCGATCAACCTGCAGTTCTGCAACCAGATGGTCAACTACGACATCCCCTGGAACCCGAACCGCCTGGAGCAGCGGATGGGCCGCATCCACCGCATCGGGCAGAAGAACGAGGTGTTCATCTTCAACCTCGTCGCGACGGACACGCGCGAGGGCGCAGTGCTCGCCACCCTGCTGCGGAAGATGGAGGAGATGCGGAAGGGCCTCGGCTCCGACCGGGTGTTCGACCTCGTCGGGGACCTCCTCGAGGACCACGAGATCAGCCTCGCCGACATCATCCTGGACTGCATCACGCACCGACGCCGCCTCGAGGACGTGGTTGCGAAGATCGACGCGGCCGTGAGCCCGGAGCACCACGCCGCGCTCGTCGCGGCGCGGGAGGAGGGGCTTGCGCGGCGCTTCCTGAACCTGCCGAGGCTCCGCGAGGAGGCGACGCGTTCGGCGGCCGCGGGGTTGGTCCCCGCGCAGGTACAGCGGTTCTTCCTCGGCACATTGCAGCGCCAGCGCGGTCGGGCGTCGGTTCGTGCGGACGGCGCTGTTCGCGTAGAACGAGTGCCGATGGACCTCCGCCGAGATCGCGACCTCGAGTTCCGTCGCCGGCACGGCGAGGTGCGCGCCGAGTACCCGTCCATCGTGTTCGACCGGGCGCGGGTCAAGGAGGACGGGAGTGCCGAGCTGGTCGGCCCTGGACATGCGCTTTTCGAGAGCGTCCTCCAGGCCGCCGAGGCAGGGTTCGCGGGGGACCTCCTCAAAGGTGCCGTGTTCGTGGACCCCTCGCCGAACCCGCCCGACCGGCTCTGGTTCTTCTCGGTCGCGATCGGCGACGGCACGGGGCGTGTGCTCGGCCGGCGCCTCATCGCCGTCGAGGAGCGGCAGCGCAACTTCAACGAGCGTGGGGCGCTCTGCCTCCAGGACGTCCGCCCCTGGTCACCGCACGACGGCGCGAAGCCGCCGCCTGCAGATGTCGAGCGCGAGAAGCGCGTCGCGATCGGCTGGCTCTTGGAGACCACCGTGCCCAAGCTCGTCCGGGAGACCGCGGAGGGACGCGCGCACGAACTCGAGCTCCGAGAGCGGTACCTCGACCGATCGTTCCGGTCCGTGATCGCTCGGCACAGCGACCGCCTGCTCGCGATGCAGGGGAGGCAGGCCGGGGGCGACGACATGGCGCTCGCCATCCGCCAGGAGGAGCGGATGTTGGAAGATGCGCGCCGCCGTCAGGACGAGCGGATGCGTCAGATCCGCTTGGAGAAGCAGATCGTGACGCGCGCGCCGGAGCTCGTCGGGGTCGCCGCCGTGGTCCCCGGCGCCCCCCTCGACTCCCTGGTCCGCGAGCGTGCCCTCCAGCGGCACGCGGACTGGATGAGCGGCCCCGAAGGCCTCCGTCCTCGCGCGCTCGCCGAGCCCGACGCCGGCTACGAGTACGTCACGTCGCAGCCCGAAAGCGGCGCACCCTTGTTCGTGACGTCGAAGGTCGCCGACGCCGAGGGGCGGTTCTGGCTCCGGCGCACCGAGTGGGACCAGGTCGACCACCTCGGGCTCGCCGTGATCGTCGTCGGGGACGAGGGGGTCCGCGTGGTCCCGGCCTCGCGGCTCCACGCGGCGGAAGACAGGGGGCCGCGCGTGAGGGTGGAGGTTGTCGGTGCTTGACGGAAGCGCGTGCGAACGCAGTGCAGTAGGATTCCGCCGCGATGAACGCTGCGGGAAGGGATGGCCATGAGCGAGCAGAAAAAGGACCGCCGCCTGATCGAGGACAGCCTCCCGCTGGCTGCCATCAGCACGCAGAGCGCGCGCGAAAAGTACATCCGTGACGGCCACATCAGCACGCTGCATCTCTGGTGGGCGCGCCGCCCGCTCGCGGCGTGCCGAGCCGCCGTGTACGCCTCCCTTGTTGACGCCCCGACGAGCGAGGAGGACCGCACGCGCCAGCACGAGCTCCTGACGAAGCTCGTCGACTGGGATGTTCTCGACCCCAAGCACCGCGATCACCACGTCATCGCCGATGCGGTCGCGGAAATCCAGCGCTGCCATGCCCGTCGCACGGGCAAGTCCGGCGCGGCGCCGCGCCTCATCGATCCCGTCTCCGGAGGCGGCGCCATCCCCTTGGAGGCCGAGCGCCTGGGGTGCCAGACCATCGCCAACGACCTGAACCCGGTCGCCCACGTCATCGAGCTCGGCTCTGTGCGGTACCCCCAACTCTTCGCCAACGACCTCGTGCGGGTCGAGCCCGCGGCCTCCCTGCCGGGCATTCCGGTCGGTATCCCGACGCCGAAGCTGGCGCGTGACGTGTCGCGGTGGGGCGTCTGGGTGCGCGAGCAGGTCGAGGTGGAGCTGTCGGACCTGTACCCGGCCAGCGCGAAGGACCGGGAGGTACTGGGGTACTTCTGGGTGCGGCAGGCCCTTTGCTCGAACCCTGGATGCAGAGCGCTGATCCCCGTCGTGAACCAGACGTGGCTGGCGAACAAGCCCGGCCGGAAGATCGCCTACCAGATCGTCCCCAAGGCCGATCGGAAGTCCGTGGAGTACCGGATCTACCAGGACGACGACGGGGAATTCGACTTCGACCCCAAGGCAGGCACCTATGGAGACAACCGCCTGGTCTGCCCGTGCTGCGGGCAGGTCACCGACGGGGACTACCTTCGTGCCGAGGGCATGGCGGGGCGGCTGCGCGAGGACCTCGCGCTGGTCTGCGAGGTCTCCACCGTCCGGCAGGGGAGGTTCTATCGTCTCGCGACCGACGCGGATCGCGCCGCGGTCGACCGCGCGAAGGCACTGGCCGCCAGCGTCTCACCGATCGAGGGGGACGTTTCGCCCGACCGGCCCTCGTCGAACGCCCGCGGGCTGAGCGCCGTGACGCGGTACGGGATGACGAAGTTCGCGCACTTCTTCAACGCCCGCCAGACCGTCACGCTCGATCGCTTCGCCAACAAGGTCCAGGAGGTCTACCTGAAGGTGCGCGGGGAGGGAGAGCCCGAAGAGTACGCGCGCGCCGTGGCCACGTACCTGGGCCTCGCGCTGGATCGTGTCGCCCACCAGTGCAACACCCTGTCGCGATGGCACAACACCGGCGAGAAGATCGAGGGGGTGTACTCGAAGCAGGCCGTCGCGATGATCTGGGACTACATCGAGAGCAACCCCATCGGCTCCAAGACGGCGAGCTGGGACGGCGCGGTGGCGTGGGGCACCGCGGTCATCCGCAAGAACGCCTTCCCGAACCCCGCCCAGGTGTTCCTCGGGAGCGCGACCGACCTCGCGTCGCGCGGGATCCGCGTGGACTTGGTGGTCTCCGACCCGCCCTACTACGACTCGGTGCCCTACTCGGACATCTCCGACTTCTTCTACGTCTGGCTCCGGCGCACGGTGGGCGTCCTCTACCCGGAGGCGTTCGACACGCCGCTCACGCCGAAGCGCCGCGAGATCATCCAGCACAACCCCCGTCACGGCGGGGAGCAGAAGGCGCGCACCTTCTACGAGAAGGAGATGACCCGCGCGTTCGCGGAAATGGCGAAGATCACCGAAGACCAGGGGATCATCGTCATCGTGTTCGCGCACAAGAGCACGGCGGCGTGGGAGACGCTGCTCAACAGCCTGCTGAACTCCAACCTCGTGGTGACCGCCTCCTGGCCCATCGACACGGAGATGGCGAACCGGACCGCGGCCCAGGATGCCGCGTCGCTGGCCTCGTCCGTCTTCATTGTCTGCCGCAAGCGGACCGCGCACGACGACGGCTTCTTCGACGACGTCGAGCCGGAGCTCGTCACCCGACTTCACGAGCGACTCGACTACTTCTGGTCGCAGGGCATCCGCGGTGCGGACTTCTTCATGTCGGCCATCGGCCCCGCCGTCGAGGTGTTCGGGCGGCACGCCCGCGTGCTCACGATGGAGGGCACCCCCGTCACCGTCGGCGCTCTTCTCGACCGGGTGCGGGGAATCGTCGCGGACTACGCGCTCAAGCGCATCGTCCACGGCGCCGAGGCCGGACAGGTGGACGAGGCCAGCCGTTTCTACGTGCTCTGGCGCTGGGCGTTCGGGACGGCCGACGTGGAGAGCGGCGAGGCGATCCACATGGCCCAGTCGATGGGCTGCGAGTTCAATGCGCTCATCGGGGACCGCGGCGTGCTCGAGAAGAAGGGCGACAAGGTGAAGCTCCGCGGGCCGTTCGAGCGTGCGAAGGTGCGCGGCCTGGGCCAGCAGACGGCTGAGCGCGGCTACGCGCCGCTGGTCGACGTGCTTCACCGCGCGGCCAACCTCTGGGCCGAGGGGGACCGCCAGGGGCTCGCCGACTTCCTCGCGAAGTCCCTCCCGGGGGCGGACACCGAGCCGCTCCAGCGCCTCGGGCAGAGTGTCGTGGATGTCTTGCCGCCCGCGGACAAGGAGCGCGCGCTCTACGAGAACTTCCTCGTCGGCGCCCGTGCGCTCCCGAAGCCGGGCGAGCCCGGCGCGCCGAGCCCCACCCAGCAGAACCTCTTCAAGAAGGCGTAGCCCACCATGACCACCCCCTGGACCAAGGTTGTCGAGCCCCACGAGAACGTCAAGAACGGCAAGGTCAAGCAGGGCGACTTCGCCGCCAGCCTGGCGGACGTGCTCCAGCACGGCGGGAACCCCGACTACTTCGACCCCGTGCGCTTCTTCGACCGGACCTTTCTCACCGCGGGGCTCCGCTCGCTCGCCGGCGAGGTCGTCGGGCGGCTGACTGGTAGGGGAGACGGCGATGCGGTGATGCAGATCCAGACGCCGTTCGGCGGCGGAAAGACACACACGCTGATCTGCCTCTACCACCTCGTCAAGAACGGCCCGGCCTGCTTCGATCACCCCGCGCTAAAGGGGTATTGGCTCGAGCGCGGCTGGAGCGTGCCGCCGGCCGTGCCCGTAGCCGCGTTCGACGGCAACCATGTGGGTGTCGGTGACGTCGAACTCGCGCCGGGAGTCGTCGCCCGCACGATGTGGGGGCACCTGGCCTTTCAGCTGGGTGGGGCCGCAGCGTTCGCGCTCGTGGCGAAGGACGACGCGGCCCGCACGGACCCGGGGGGCCAGACAATCGACGACCTTCTCAACCACGTCGGCGGGGGGCTCATCATCCTCGACGAGGTGGTGAACTACATCGAGAAGGCCGCTGCGCTCTCGGTGCAGGACTCGACGCTCGCCAGCCAGACGCTGACCTTCCTGCAGGCACTCGCCGGGCGCGCGGGCGCGCACGATCGCGTCGTGGTGGTGGCCACGCTGCCGAAGAGCGAGCTCTCCTCTACGCAGGTCCACGGGCAGGCGTCGCTGAGCGCCCTCGACCGCCTGCAGGCCATCTTCGGTCGCGTGCAGAAGGTGCGGGAACCGGTGCAGGGCGACGAGGTGCACGAGATCATCCGTCGCCGCCTCTTCCTCGACATCGGCAAGCTGCCGAAGCGCAACGAGACGGTCGAGGCGTACATGGCCGACCTGCGCGACCGACCGGAGATCCCCGAAGAAGCGAAGCACAAGTCCTATCGGGAGCGGTTCGACCAGAGCTACCCGTTTCACCCCTTCCTGATCGATGTGCTCAACCGGCACGTCGCCACGAACCCCAAGTTTCAGCGCACCCGCGGCGCGCTGCGCCTCCTGGCCCTGATCGTGGCCGACCTCATCAAGCGGAAGCACGAGGGGCTCCTCATTCAGCCCGCCGACATCAACCTCGCCAACGAGGAGATCCGGTCGGAGCTCATGGAGCTGGTCGATCGGGAGTTCCGGAACGTCCTCGAGGCGGACATCATCGGCGACGGCTCCAACGCCCAGTCGTTGGACCGGCAGCAGGCAGCGGGCCTCCAGAAGTGGCGGCTCGCCAGCGGCCTCGCCACGACGGCGTTCCTCTACACCTGCGAAAGTGGCAGCCAATCCAAGGGAGCATCCCTCGCGGAGCTCAACCTCGCCGCCGCGCGGCCGGAGGTCGACAAGGGCACGGTCCCTGGGCTCATCGCGCAGATGAAGGAACGGTTCCATTTCCTGAACACGGAGGGTGGGCGATACCGCTTCACGACCTCACCCAACCTGAACCGCATCCTGCTGGACGCGAAGCGCAACATCGCGGACGAGGATGTGCTTGAGCGCGTCAAGACCGAGATCAGCAACGCGATGGCCGCCCAGCCGTTCGCTCGGTACATCTGGGTCACGGGCGGGCGGGAAGATGTCCCGGACTCGGCCAACACCAAGCTCGTGGTCATGCCGCTCGACGTCGGCATCGGTCCGACCAGCACCGACGCCTCCAAGGCGGCCGTCCGGAAGCTCCTCAACAAGGCGGGCGACACCGAGCGCGTGCGGCGAAACACCATGCTGTTCCTCCTCCCGGCCGAAGCGGAGGTCTCGTCGCTGAAGGACCGCGTCGCAGCGTTGATGGCAGCCGAGAAGGTGGACGCGGCGCGGAAGAACTACAACCTGAGCGAGTCCCAGAAAGAGCAGCTGGACCAGTCGAAGAAGGAGAACGCTAAGGGGCTCAAGCTTCAGGTGCTGCGGACCTACCGGCACGTCGCCTGGGGTGGCCAGACTCGCGACGAGGTGCTCCTTCACGACATGGGCCAGCCGCCCCACGATCCCGACAAGAAGCTGACGGACGTCGTGCTGGAGTTCCTGAAGCAGCCGACGCGTCACAAATACATCGAGGCGCTGGCGCCGGTGCTGCTCAGCCACCCGACCAAGTTGAAGGTCTGGCCGGAGAACGAGGACACCTTGAGCCTCAGGGCCCTGCCCGAGTACTTCCGGAACTTCACCCATCTGCCCATCCTTCGGGACGAGGACGTTCTCCATCAGGCCATCGCCGACGGCGTGGCGACGGGCATGTTCGCGCTCGCCAGCGGCACGTCGGGGACCGACGCCAAGATCCTCCACTACAAGGAGCGCATTCAGAAGCAGGCGGTGAGTCTCGAGGACGGCTTCCTGCTGCTCCGTGCCACCCGCGCGGACGCCATCCTGGAAGCCGATGCGGAGGCGAAGCGGCTGAAGGACGAGGAGGACCGGAAGAAGGCGGACGAAGAGCGGAAGCGTCGGCAGGATGACAAGAAACCGGACGACCAGGTGGTTGTGGATGTCGTTGACAAGAAGCCTGTCGTCGAGGTCAAGCAGACGACCGAGGAGGTCGTCGACGACGGCGAGGACGACGACGGGAAGCCGGTCCGTCGCCTTCGCCTCGACGTCGAGGTCCCGTTCTCCGACTTCAGCTCCTTCTACTCGGGCGTCATCAACGCCCTCGGACGGCATGCCGACTCCATTCAGATCAAGGTCTCCATCGAGGCTTCCCGTGAGACCGGGTTCGGGGACGACGTGTTGGAGGACAAGGTGAAGGACACGCTCCACACGCTGTTCAAGTCCGACAGCGCGCTGAAGGTCGAGAAGTAGGATGGCGAGCATCAGAGAACGCGCGAAGGCGGCCATCCAGCGCTACTTGCACGCCGAGCTCGGGCGAGCGTTCGTGCTCCCGGATGTCTCCGCGCTAAGCGGTCAGCGGCTGAACTTCCTGAACAAGTACGGTCCCGAGCAGCTCGCGCCGATGAGCGGGCCGGAGCTGCTCCGCACCCTGCCCTACAGCCTCGGCAACGACCAGCCGATGGACTACTGGCTGGAGTTCAAGGCGGACGAGGAATTCCAGACACGGGCCTTCGGCAGCATCCAGGGAGGCAGCGCGGGAAAGTACGGGGCCTGGCAGGACAAGAGCACTGGGAAGTGGAAAAAGACGAGCACCACGGGTCCGGGCGTCGCCGAGGTGACCGAGGACGAGGCCCTCCAGATCACCGTGCTCCGACGGGACGAGGTGCTCAAGGCCGTCGCCGTTCTGCGTGAGCTCAAGACCCGGGGTTTCGAGACGGTCACTCCGGACGAGCTCCAATCCGCGATTGAGGCGGCTGCACCTACCTGCTACCACCTCGCCTGGTTCCACAAGTACCTGCACCTCGTCGAGCCCGACCTGATCACGTGGGACGCCACGTTGAAGTACGCGCAGGCGGAGCTGTACCGGGTTGGTGTCCGGGCGCCGACCGACGGGCTGTACCGCTGCGACGTCCACATCAGCCGATTCTGGGGTTCCTTTCCCGAGCTGGCGGACCTCCCCCCGCAGATCCGCTACCGGGTGGCGCGCGGGCTCGGCCCCCGCAACCACTGGGCGCTCTCCCTCGATGGGGACGTGCCGACCCGCAACGAGATGCTCGCGGGGAATTTCGTGGGGCTTGGCCCGAAGCAGATCCGCGATCTGACGCAAGCGGTGGAGGGCGGAAAGAAGCGCGAGGCTCGCCGCACGATCGAGACGGCGGCGGGAGAGGTCGGACTTCGGCTTTCGCCTTCGCAGATGCGCGACATGGTCGAGTTCCTCTGCTCCGTCAAGGAGGGCGACATCGTGGCGCTCCTGAGCGAGCCGGGTGCTGTGTGGGCCGTCGGTGAGGTGGCTGGTGGATACCAGTTCGCTACCGGCGAGGCGCGTCCGCACCGCCTGCCGATGCGCTGGCTCCACCACAGCCCGTTCGAGCTCTCGGTTCGCGTGGAAGGGGATGACAAGCTAAACTGGATGGAGCCTGATTCGGCGACCGTCGCGGACATCGAGGCTTCGCTCGTGGCCAACGGGCATGGACCGTGGCCGAACTTCGCCGAGGTCATCGCGGCGCCAAAGCCGGAACCGGTCGTCGTGTCGGTGGACACCACGGTTCGGAGCGCGCCAGAGGCACCCGCGCCCCTGGATCCGCCGGACGCGGTGATCGGCGCGCTCATGGACGTCCTGCGTCGCAAGCACCAGATGATCCTCTACGGGCCCCCGGGAACGGGCAAGACCTGGTACGGGACGCGGGTGGCTCTGGAGGTCATCGCACGGGACAACTTTCGGTGCCTTCCCTCCCAGCTCACGGAGAAGCAGCAGGCAGAAATCCACGAGGGCGAGAAGCCGCTCATGGCCATGTGTACCTTCCACCCGGCCTACTCCTACGAGGATTTCATCGAGGGATACCGGCCCGACGGTGATGGGTTCGACCTGCGCCCCGGAATTTTCCGGCAGATGGTCAAGGCCGCGAAGGACCGGCCGGATCGCACCCACGTGCTCGTCGTCGACGAGATCAACCGGGGGAACATCCCGAAGATCTTCGGCGAGCTCATCACCCTCATCGAGCCCTCAAAGCGCGCGAAGACGTCGGTGCGTCTCCCGCTCTCCGGTGACTCGTTCACGGTGCCCTCGAACCTGCTGCTCATCGGTACGATGAACACGGCGGATCGATCGATCCTGCTGCTCGACACCGCCCTGCGGCGCCGTTTCGCGTTCAAGGAGCTGATGCCGGAACCGGACCTGCTCGGCGGCGGTACGGTCGGGGATGTGCCGTTGTCGACTTGGTTGCGCGCGCTCAACCGCCGCATCGTCGAGAACCTGGGTAGGGATGGCCGAAACCTCCAGATCGGGCACGCCTACTTCCTCCCCGGCGGGAAGCCTCCGGCCACCCTCCGCCGCCTGGCGGAGATCGTCGTCGAGGACGTCTGGCCCCTGCTCCAAGAATACTGCTACGAGGACCCGAACCGGCTCGCGGGAGTGCTGGGCGGGGAGCGCGGCGTCTACGATCTCGCGGCGCGAGATCTGAAGCATCACCTGTTCCGCGAGGGGAGCGACGATGCTCTCACGGCGGCGCTCCTGGCGATCGTGACGCCGGAGGACCAGGCAGCGGTCGCCGCAGCGCCGTCGCCGAACGACGGTGCGGCAGCGCCGGCGGAATGACCCCTCCGACGCTTCGACTTCGAGAGTGGACGTGCCGGGGGCCCACCGACCCCGACGCGAGGATCCTCCACGGCCGGCAGCTCACCGACGCAGATCGACGTGTGCTCGGGGACCTGAAGGGAACCAGCCTGGCGGTCGAGGAGCTGCGGGCCGGGTTGCGCGTGACGACGGGCGCCCACGTCGGCACGGTGACGTTCACTGACTTCCGCATCGTTGTGCTCCCCAAGATCGGGCTTCGGAACCTGATGCGAATGGTCGGCTTCGCGTTCGAGCTCGACGACCTGCGGCTGTCCGAGAGCAGCTCGAGGTACGCGCTGGGGGCAGACGGGCTGGTAGACCTGCTTGGTCTGTCCCTGCTCCATGCGGTGGAGCGTCTCGTTCGCGGCGGTCTCCTCCCGCGCTACGAGACACGTCTGGACGACCTCCCGTCTCCGCGGGGACGGATCGACATCCTCCACGCGGCGACCCACCCCCGCCGCGGGCGCCTTCGCTGCGAGTTCGATGAGCTCACGGACGACCACCTGCTCAACCAAGCGCTCGCCGCGGGCCTTCGGCTCGCGGCGAGGGTCGTGGACAACCGCGACCTCGGGATGGACCTGGCGCGCGCCGCCGATCGCTTCTTCGCGGATCACCAGCGCGTGCGTCTCGATGCCGACGTGCTCGCTCGTGCGCATGCTCAGCTCAGCCGGAGGTCGAGCCACTACCAGACGGCCATGCAACTCATCTCCTTGTTGTTCGACGGAAGCCGATTGGAGGATCACGCGGCCGAAGGTCGGACGTCGCTCGCGAGCTTCCTCCTGAACATGAACGACGTGTTCGAGCGCTTCCTGGAGCGACATCTCCGTCGGGTGGCGCCTCCAGGGCTCACGGTCTTGGGACAGGACCGTCGTGACGACGCATTCCAATACGCTGCGAACCCTAGCGGTTGGCACCGTCCGACAATCCGGCCCGACCTCGTCTTCCGCCAGCGGGGCAGCGTCCTCGCGATCGGCGACGCGAAGTACAAGAACCGGCACGACAACCCCCCATCCAGCGCGGAGCTCTACCAGCTCACGACATACGGGCTCGCCTACCCCCTGCCTGCGCCTCGCACGGTGCTCCTGTTCCACCCCCTTGCCGAGCGCGAGACGGACCGGCCAGCCAGCCTGACCTTCGCGCCCGGCGCGGTGTCGGAGCCCGTCGAGATCCGCCTCGTGGGCGTGCCGGTGGACCGCATCCTGGAAGGCGAGCGCTGGTGGCCAAACCACCCGGCCCTTGCGCTCCCGCAGCCCACCGGCCCGAAGATCGAAGAGCACCATGCCGCGTCTTGCAGACACCCTCCGGGAGGTCCTCTCGACCTACCCTTCAGCCCGTACCACCCAGAAGTTCGGCACGAGCGCCCCCGTCTGGTCGACGCTCCGGGATCTCCAGACGGCGGCTAAGGCGTCGCCGGTCCTCGCGGAGTTTCCTCGCCTGCGTACTGTTCTTTCGTTTGGCAAGGGTGGCTGGGCGCACGTCCCAATGGTGGCCTTCCTGGACGAGAAGGAGACCACACGGCCCGCGGCGGGCGTCTACGTAGCGTTCCTCGTGCCGGCGGACTGCTCCGGCGTCCTCCTGACCATCAACCAGGGATCCGCCGACCTGTACCTCGAGAGGAAGGAACGCGCGCTGGGCATCCTTCGGCGGCGGGCTGCGTCGCTGCGTCGCCACCTCAACGCGACGTTCCTGGCGGCAGGCTTCGACGACCGCCCCATCCTGCTCCCATCCTGCTGGCGTCGTCCGGGCCGCTCGAGGTGGCCTACCAAGCGGGCTCGGTTGTCGCGAAGAGCTACTCCGCCGAGGATCTCCACGAGGAGCGCCTGTCGGGTGACTTGCGCGCGCTCTTCGGCACCTACACAACGGTCGTGCCTGCCGCGAAACTCAGTCTTGATCGGTTATCGAGCTGATTGTTTGACGTCCGAATGTCCCGAACACCGTTGAGCCAGGGCCCGACCAGTTGGTGGCGTTCAGTTGCAAGGCGCGGGGCATCTGTTCTTCGTGCGATGGCAAGCGCATGACGGAACTCGGCGCCCACCTGTGCGACAGCGTGATTGGCGAGGTTCCGGTTCGGCAGTTCGTGGTGACGGTG
>SXGT01292090.1_pt1 | contig 13640 bp, 22 predicted proteins | sample 3176221 | NCBI WGS metagenome assembly SXGT01 (sample SAMN11356862, study PRJNA531348) | freshwater metagenome | isolation source: freshwater sample F1-120 | place: China: Fuxian Lake, Yuxi | collected 2017-12-25 | reverse complement strand
TATAACAGTTTATTCTACGGCTACATAATTGTATTTACAAAATCATAGCTAACAATATCAATCAGTTATCTATGATTTTGTAATTTTGCGGCCTGCGCCGTGTATTTACGAGATTATTCTATGATGACTTTAGACGAATTAAACGCACTAGAATTGGTTTTTTTTTGAGATGACTCTAGTGCATTAACTTGAAACATTTACACTAATCTGAGCAGGGGTACACTGTGTCATTCATATTTTACATATTACAACTCCTGTGTCCTTCGCAGTATGCATCAATGGGCGTAGAAGCCCCTGTATTGCTGTATGAGCGGTCTTACAATCAGCAAGTACACATACAGGCTGAGAAGGTATGCCTCGCTAGGATAGTGTTCAATGAGAGTACATCCGAGTCACTGTTAGGAAAGAAGCTAGTCGCGCAGGTTACAATTAATAGAGTTAAGTCTGGGGAGTTCCAAGATAGTATTTGTGGGGCTATGAAGGCTAAAGGGGCATATTCATTCTACAACCCTAAGAGTAAAAAGAGTATTGACAAACACAGAAAGTATCCTGTAGAATACACAAAGATTGCTGAAGAAGCTCTTGCTGGTAAATATGAGAAGTTAATTAGTAATAAAGTAGTTTACTTTAAGAATTGTAAGCATTATAATAGTTTCTTTGAAACATTAGTGTTTGTTAAGAAAGAGAAACGTCATTGCTTCTATAGAAACAATGATATACAATTAGCTAGGAGATGAATATGAGTGTGTGGGTATTAACTAAAGAATTTAATGAGTATGATCAGTTTGGTGAATACTTTGTTGCAGTGTTTCCAGATAAACCTCACCACTCACAATTAACGACCTATGGGGTTAGGCAAAACAGACTTAAACACACCCTAGAAGGGGGTGGGAGAGTCGGGACAGAATATGAATGGTTCCATCTACGAGAGATTGAATTTAAATAGGAAATAAATATGAACGGTTTTCAAGAATATATGACTTTAAATGAGTGGATGGAAAAGGTTAGATCTGAAGTCGATGATAAGTTTTACATTGATGTACCAGATAAAGCTATCATTCACATCCTTAAACGATACGAAGAACTTAAGAAGGAGATGGGGGAACAATGAAAAAGTATTGGACAATGATTGAAGGGTGATTTATGAAAGATTTTGTGTGTGGGGAGGTCGCGTAATGTGGACTAAAAACACACCAGTGTACGCTAGGGCACTTAAAATGAGGGGCTATGGAGCTAACCTAATAAGGTTGCTACAGAAAGTGGCGAGGAAGTGGGTTCTCAACACCTAGCAAGAATTTAGAAATTTATTTGTACCTACCATTGGAGATATTACTATGTATCAGTTAGAAGACGGTAACACCTCAGCACTTAACAACTACATCCACAATCAAGCTGTCCTTGAGGCACAATGGGAGCTTGACTTACCAAACAAACGTGAAGCTGTTATAAATTATGCAAAGAAGATCATGGAAGGTTTAGTTGCAGAAGAAGAATTTGCTTGGGTGTTCTCTGAATACTATGAGGATAGTGACTTCGATGGTGATATTTATGTTGATGGGTTTGAAGAAGCTCTTGATAACTGGTGCCTAGGCAATACACCATCAGATGAGGTAGAATATGAAATGTTGTGGAAGATTGTGCATTCTAGTCTTGAAGGTGCTTCTCAGATTCTCTACGATATTGAATTTGAAGAGTTGTTTGATAACCTAGATAAAACTATTAAAGGAGTTATTGCTAATGAATATTGATGTCAGACGTTTTGGAGGCACAACCAAATACTACGATTTAAAGTTTAATTTTCGTGGTGCCTCGGTGAGAGAAGAGGACGTGGATCAAGATGAAGTGGACACCATTGCAGTGGCCTTTATTGAAGACACCTTACTTGCACCTTTGAATCGTTACGAGGTGATTGATAGACTTATAGAGGTGGGTATTCTTAGTAAAGAACAGATAAATTCTTGGGTAAAGGAGCAAGCAAGCTATGACTGACTATGACAACCATGCAGAGTATAAAATCTCTATGGAAGAGTGTGACAAGATAACTGCACACTCTCTTAAGCATTACCGTAAACTTATCTCTGAGGCAGGACGCACAGCGTCCCATCCAGAGGACATTAAGTACAACAAGAAGTTGAAGAAGAGTATTAACTTTATTCTCGATTATTTAGGGGAAAGAGATGACAATTAAGTTTTATGTAGTAGATAGTCAATACTTATGTGAAGTATCTTCTTGTGATGCACGTTTAGTTGAGTATGAAGACTATTTACGTTTAAGGATGGCTGCTGTAAAAGCATTAGAAGCTTTACAGTGGGCTTGGGGTGGTGAGCCATTACCTACATTAGAGTTGGAGGCTATAGAGGCTCTGAAGAGGGAATTAAATGAATAACAAACAGCGCCTAGAGATACACCAGAAAGTGTTCCACAAGCTCTATACAGCTAGACTATCGTTTAATCATGACAAAGTGTTGGATATACTTGGCTTGATAGATGCGTGGGCGTATGCTGTTAATGGGAATAATGGGGAGCAATCTCATACTGAGGTTCAGAAGGCTCAGGATTACTACTTAGAGAAGCTAGATAAATTGTAAATAGGGGATTTATGAATAAATGGCAAGAGTGGTTAGCTTCTTTAAAGGTTGGTAAAAATCCATGCTATCGTTGCCGTAAAAATGGTCAAGATAAGTCTGGCAATAACTACCACCACTACGGGAAAACATTGGGGGGTTTCTGCCACGCTTGCGGTATGACACAGCTCAGTGATGCAGAGAAAGAAAAACGTGGTATTGACCAAGTAGATGAAGAGGAAGAGTTTGAGATTATGGGCAGAGAATTTAGTACAGAGATCTTTGAAGAATTAAAGAAAGTAACCTCCACAGACAGTAAAAACTTCCGAGGAATTAAGAAAGAAATTACCACCTACTTTGGTGTAAGACATGAGTTTGATACAGAGACTGGCCAAGTAGTTAAACAATTCTATCCAACAACCATTGACGCAGAACTCTCAGGATTGAAAGTTAGGAAGGTTCCTAAAGATTTCGATAGTTATGGCACCACAGGTAAAGAGTGTGATCCTTTTGGTTGGTTTCGTTTTAAGGGTGTATCTGGTAAATATTGTGTAATAGCATCTGGTGAGATTGATACATTATCTTGTTTTCAGATGTTAAAAGAATATACTGATAGCAAGGGGCAGCAAGATTATGGCTACATCCCCTGCATAAGTAGTACATTAGGTGAGAGTAATATCTCTCAATTTCAAGATAAATATATCTGGTTAAATGGTTTTGAACGTATAATCATCGCAGCAGATTCAGATGAGGCTGGACTTAAGGCTGCTGATAAGTTGGCAAAGATACTCCCAAAAGGAAAGGCATATATTATGCAGATGACCTTAAAAGATACTAATGAATATCTCCAAGCTGGCAAACAGAAGGAGTGGATCAATCTGTTCTTTAAGGCAAGGCAATACACACCAAGTGGTATTGTCGGTAGTGGAAGCTTAATGGATAAGATCATTGACTATGTTCAGATCCCTAAAATACCCCTACCCCCGTTCATGCATGAATTGCAAACACTGATGTCTGGGGGAATCCCGCTTGGAGTTATAACAGTTCTAGGAAGTGCCTCTGGTTCAGGTAAAAGTACATTAGTAGATGAGTGCTGTTATTATTGGTACTTCAATAGTCCACATAAAGTTGGAGTGGTTACACTAGAGTCAGACAGTGCGATGTATGGTATTAACATTTTATCTAGGCACTTAAAGCGGAAGATAAATTTGATTGAGAATGTAGAAGAGAAGTTGAAGTTCCTCTCTGAAGCAGAAGTTCAAGAGGCTTCAAATAAATTGTGGTTAGATGAGAGTGGTAATCAGAGGTTCTACATTGTAGAGGATCGTGATGGCTCTATTGAAGAAATGAAGGTACTAATTAGTAATTTAATACTAGGCTGTGATTGTAAAGTTATTGTGCTAGACCCTGTTTCAGATATTACAGAGGGTTTGAATATAGAGGAGCAAGCTTCTTTTATGAAGTGGTTAAAGGGTATGACTAAATCCCACTTAGTCACTTTTATTCTAATTTCACATGTTAGAAAATCAGGTGGTGGGAATAAGGCGAACTCAACTGGTGCAGATTTACACGAGGAAGATTTCTTCGGCTCTAGTAGCTTGTTTAAAAGTAGTGCATGTAATCTATTGTTTATGAGAAATAAAGAAGCAGAGGATGAGTTCGAGAGAAACTGCACTCGAATGAAAGCTACAAAGATTCGTTGGACTGGAAAAACATCCCCATACGCTGGGGAGTACTATTATGATAATGAATCGCACCAAGTTTTTGACAAGAATCAGTGGTTAAAAGACCACCCTAGGGGGTTTTAAGTTGAGTGTTAGTGTTGGTTTTAGGGGTAGTTCAAGAAGTAGTGGAGAATTCGAGGTTATTGAGCTTTTACAGAAACATGATTGTAGGGTTTTATTCAAAGAAACTGGTACGGTATCTGTTCAAAATAAGTACAATACAAAGAAGGGGACAATAAGAGATGTTTATAAACGCACTTGCCATGGAGTAGGCTACCTTGGGGATGGTGATTATAGGCGCTCTGCTACAAAGGCCGGAATGTATTGGCAATTTATGATGAACAGGTGCTACGATGGGAAGTATAAACTTGACCATCCAACCTACGAGGGCTGTTTAGTCTATGAAGACTGGCATAACTTTCAGAACTTCGCTAAGTGGTGTGTAGCGCAAAGGGGCTATGGATACTCTGGATTTAATCTAGATAAGGATCTATTAGTCAAGGGTAACAAGATTTACAGCCCAGAAACTTGCTCTTTAATACCTCAAGAGATAAATAAAGCTATAACCAAACAAACTATGTTTAAGGCAGGGCTACCAATAGGTGTCAGTACGCGGGAGGACTTAGGTGGTAAGTTTATGGCCAGATTATCAACATCTTCCAGTGGTGTACAAGGTGAGGTGTATTTAGGGCTATTTGATACACCAGACTTAGCCTTTCTGGCCTATAAGGGGGCTAAAGAAGAGCATATAAAAATGTTGGCAAACAAGTTCAAAGATGTATTAGCAGATAATTCCTACGAAGCTCTAATGAACTTTGAGGTAAACATTAACGATTAGGAGATTATTTTGGATTTATCACAAGCTTGGTGCTTTGACTTTGAAGCAAATGATTTATATTTAAAAGCAGACACAATCTGGTACGGTAGATTCAAAACTCTTGATGGTAAACGTACTTTATCTGTATACCCATTTAAGGATGGTTATGAAGAATCTGCAAGAAAGATAAAAGAGTGGATACATAGTTTTGATGATGGTGCTTTAGTATTCGGGTTTAATTCACTTGGCTACGACCTGTGGCTTCAGTGGAAACTACTGGGGATTATCCCAAGAGTTGGTAAGGGCGGTAAAGACTGGCTAGATGGGAAGATAATTCAGAATATTGACTGTTACGTATTAAGTCAATACCTGAATCCAGACAATAAGGCTCACTCACTTGGCTACTTATCCTCTGGTAGTGAGAATGAAAAGATGGCTTATCGTCAGAAACTTATTGAGCTTGGTGTAATGACGGGTAAAGAGGATAAGGGCTATGAGTTTACTTTCTGGAATCCTTTAATGTCTGAATATTGTGATGATGACGTAGATGCTACAATTGGTGTTGCATTTAAGTTATGGAAACAAGCTGAAGATCTATACACTAAGGGTAAGTGGATTCATCCAAGTTTTAAGCAACTTCAAAAGGATTTCTGGTTGTACTCGGCACAAGCCTATACTGGTAGTCCATTTAACCTTGAGAAAGCAAAGAAGTTAATTGAAGTAGCTGAAACTGAGATGGAGAAGATACGACTTGAAGTGGAGCCACACTTACCACCTCGACCACTGAAGACAGCAGAGGAGAATTTTTATAGAATCCCTGCTAAGCCTTGGAAAAAAGATGGGGCGTTTAGTGCAACATTTGAGAAGTGGATGGAGAAACATAGTGCTACAATTAATTTTGATGGTGAACTAGAGGCTTACGGATTTACAATACCTATAGTAGCTGGAGAATTAATTCCAGTTAAGATGCCACTTGAGATAGATGATAATATCGAGCTTAAGCAATACTTTTTAGATAGCGGTTGGAAGCCGCATGAAGACTTTTGGAATTTTAAGAAGGGTGAAGATGGTAAGCCGATGCGAGATGGTAGTGGTAAGGTAATTAAGACTACTCCAAAGATTGCACACCAAGGTAAGATATGCCCCAACCTTCTTACTATTAGTGGCGAGATCCCATCTAAGGTAGTTAAGTTCCTGTCCTATAGGAATAGGCTTGGTATTGTTAAAGGTTGGGTTAGTAATTGGAGAATAGAATTTGATGGTCAATTATCATCTGAGATAAGCGGTTATACTCCTACATTTAGGGTTAGGCACAAGACGGTAGTAAATTGCCCTAAGGCAGCTAAAGAGATTCTTCTTGGTGCTGAGATGCGAGATCTATTCTATGCTCCAGAGGGTTACAAATACGTTGGTACAGATGCGGCAGCTTTAGAGAATAGAACTGTAGCTTCTTACACAATGAAATACGATGGCGGTAAGTTTGCTGACTTGGTATTGAATGGCGATTCACATTCCTTTAATGCCTTTGCATTCTTTCCAGAATTACATGATAGGTTTGACATCAATGATCCAGCTTTAAAAGATAATCCAGAGTTTAAACCTTGGAGAAATAAAAGTAAGACTGGAAGCTACCTACTTGCATATGGTGGTGGAGTTCCCAAACTGGCAAGTAGCCTAGGTTTAACTAAGCAACAAGCTCAGCTTGCCTATGACAATTACTTCAAAGCCAATCTAGGGTTAGGTAAGCTGAAAGAGAATGTGGAGAAATACTATGATACAACTGGTAAAAAGAAGTACATACCAGCTTGGGATGGGAGGTTCTTACAAGCTCGTGGTAAGAATGTTCTGATTAATTTAGCAGGACAAAGTTGTGGTGCAATAGCGATGTCTATAGCAGCCTGCATAATGGATTCTAAGTTGGGTGACTTTTGTCTTGATAACCTTGGAAGACCTTATTACAAATATAGGGGAAAGGTAGTAAAACGCACCAATTTAACGCATGATGAGTATTCTTGGATAGTAGAAGATGGTGTTGAAGATGATATTCGAATGATGAGTGTGGAAGCTATTAAGGGGGCTGGTGATTACCTAAAACTTCCATTAGAATTAGATGGTGAGGGAAAGATAGGTAGAAGTTGGAAAGAAGTTCACTAAACCGAAGAAATACCTCTTGCATAAATATTAGATTTGTGAGAGAATACAATCGCTGTAATACTTAATTAAATAGGAGAAATAAAGATGTTTGAAGTAACTGTAGCAACTGGTAGTAATGGTGAAACTATGACGTTTAAGGGAGAGTCCCTACAAGACATCATAACTCAAGTAACATCAGTAGGTGTGTCACTTGATGAAGATGAACACGAAGCTGAGTTGGAAGGTATGTATGATTTAGAAGACTGTGAGTGCTGTGATAACTTCACAGATTTAATGGACACACTCTACAGTAAGCTCCACACCGCTGCTGAACTTGATAACCTACAAGCTGTCGATGTGTATTCAAAAGCAATCCAGCGTATGCTATCAGTAGTTTAATAATTTAATCAACGAAAGAGGAAAGTAAACATGAGTAAGTTAAACGTAGAAGTAAATGGTAAGAAAACAACTGGTAAGATTGAGGACGTGGTGTTTTGCTACACAAAAATCCAATCTGGCTCAACCAAGTATCAATCAAAAGATATTGAGTACACAGTTGATGTTGTGGTGGATAAGGCAACAGCTAAAGAGTTCAAGAAAGCGTATCCTAAGAACTCTGTTAAGGATTTTGAGAATGCTGAGTTCACTGAGAAGTTTAAGATTGATCCTCCTTTTCCTTCGCAGGATGAGCAGTTCGTTATTAAACTTAAAGCAGCAGCACAACTCAAAGCAGCGGTTCCCGCAGCAAATCTTGAAGCTGGTGATATGATTCCTTATGAGTGGAATAGTCGTCCTAAAGTGTTTGTTCCAGTGGAGGGTGGTGTTGAGGATATTACATTGACTGTGTTGGTGGCTAATGGTTCTAAGGGTGATGTGGCCTTTACTGTAAACAGTAATGACTTCGGTACATTCCCTCAACTTACAGGTATCTTGGTTAAAGATTTAATTGAGTATGAAGCTGCTGGCGGTTCTTCTAGTGCCTTTGGTATAGTGGTTGGTGGTTATAAATCAGATGCGAGTAATGTGAAGCAAGTACCAACACCTCAGCCAAAAGATGAAGATGATAAAACGTCGCTTGATGTAGATCCAACAGGTGGCTCGGACATTCCGTTCTGATCTAACACCAAACAACATGGGCTACTTAGTGTAGCCCTATTAATTTAAATAATTGGAGAAATAAAATGAAAGACCAACATGAAAAAATCAAAGGCTACCGCGATTTGAGCCAAGCAGAAATTGACCTTATGAACGAAGGTAAAGAGCTTGCTGAGAAGTGTGGTGATTATATTATGAAGCTGCAAAATCTGAGCATTCCTGTGCCGGTAGGATCAGGAGAAATTGAGGCTGATAAACGCTGGATTTCAATTGCTCAGACTCATTTACAGCAAGGTTTTATGGCGGCAATACGTAGTGTGGCAAAACCGACTACTTTCTAATTGGAGAAATAAATATGGCTCGTCAAAAGAAGATCTCAGCACCTAAATTAGCGTCACTTCCGGCTTCTACTGAAGACAGGAAACTCCTTGACTCATATCTGAATGAAGCTGCTGAGTACAAGAGTAAGATTAAATATTTCACAGACTTATTGGCTGGTGTTAAACAAAGTCTTACAAGTCCAGACGGTAAGCTAAATCTTGATGCTAAATATGCTACAGGCTTGATTGATGCTCGCCACGATTTTATTAAGAGTCAGACTAAGGCTGAATCGTTATCGTCTGCTGTGGAAGATGTGAAGATCTTAGATAAGAAAGGTGAGTAGTATGGCCACAGCAATTAGTTTTGTAAGTGAATCTGGAGATCATTACTTAAATTTGTTTGAGAATGGTGAAACTGTAGATGAGTGAGACAATATTAGTAGTGGATGCAGATGAAATATGTTATGAAGTGGCCAGTGCTTGTGAAGACAAAGGCATCCTAGTAACTAACACCCTTAATGATGCACCTGCAACATTTAAGACAAGAACAGAATTGAAGAAGTTCTTGCATGGGTTAGAGGTTCCAGAAGACCATTTTAAAGTGGAAGATACACAAGTTGCAGAGCCGTTAAAGAATGCACTATCCACTATAAAATCCAAGTTGCTAAACTTGAAAGAGAAGTTTGAGACTGAGAACATGGAGCTGTACTTCTCTGGAAGCAATAACTTCCGTTTAGATTTACCTTTACCGGAGCAATACAAAGCAAACAGGAAAGACACTGTACGTCCTTTATTGTTAACAGGTATTAAAGAGTATCTGATAAAGTACCACAAAGCTATTGTAGTTGATGGTGATGAAGCAGACCAGATGATTGCACAACGTATGTGGGATGGCTATAAATCCAAGACCAAGATTGTTGCAGTAAGTCGAGATAAAGATGCTCGTGGAAATGCAGGATACCTATACAACCCAGAGAAAGAAGAACTTCTCTTTATTGATGGTTTTGGCAAGCTTGAATTGGATACTAAAGGTAAGGTTAGAGGGGTTGGTCGTATCTGGTTGTACTACCAGTGGCTAATGGGGGATTGGGGTACAGATCATTTTTGCCCTAGACAAATAGTTAAAGCTATTACAGGCAAGTCTCCCACTTTCGGGGAGAAGACTTGTTATACCTATCTATCTAAAGCCACTACCGATAAAGAAGCTGTTCAGCTTGTTTATGACAAATATGTAGAATGGTTTGGTAAAGAGGAGTTTTCTTACATTGACTGGCAAGGAAATACATTTACAGGTAACTACTTAGATGCCATGCAAATGATCTTGGATTGTGCTCGAATGAAAAGGTTTGATGGTGATGACGTTAGAGTGACTGATATTCTTACAAAGATGGAGATTAAACATGACTAAGAAAATATTAATGATTGTGCAAGAAGGGGTTGATGGAGAAGTAATACAACAATATCGAAAGATATTTAGCGAGTTTCGTGCTGGTAATGAGTGCGGTATTATTCTCCCCACTGAATGGCAGCAAGGGATATTAACTTTTACAGAAAGTGACTGTCTTAAAGTTGAACTGCCAGCTCGATTCATGATGGAAGGGGCTAGTCCAGAAGATCAAGAGATTTACAATAAGATTAAAAGTGCAATAACCTTAACTAAAACAGAGCCTGTGGTCATCTTAGAGTTACCATTAGACTTTCTGTTGGGTTCTGGCTTCAAAGTGGAGGTATTATAAGTGACTAAGCGTAAAACACCAGCTAAAACACCACAGAATGCCACTAAACAGCTATCTGAGAGTGTAGAAGCTAAAATTAATACCACAGTAGCCAAGAAGTCTAAAGCCTCTACAAACGCTTCCCAGAAGGCTTCTACGGGTCGTAGGGGGCGTCCTAAGAAGGCTTTAGTTGAGAAGGTAGGTGATGATATTGTGTACACTGAAGCTGGTAAGAAGTTACTTGATGAGACACTTACCACAGTAAGTGGGGCGGTTGAGGTAAAATTTCCAGCCCCCGTACAAAAAGCCGTAGATGTGGATTCACGTACTATCACTTATGTGGCACCGGAAACACGGGTTGACCCAAAGCCACCTTTGTACAGTCGTTTCAAAGATTGGTTGGTGTTTAAGTTGTACCACTACACAAGCTATTTTAAGGGGTATTGATTATGGTGGAACTTTTGCGTCCGCAGCTTGCCAGTAGCGATGTTCCAGACATTTATACACAAGTAAGCTGGCCTAAAATTATACAACCCAAACTTGACGGGTTGGCTTGTCTAGCTGTGAATGGAGTGGCAATGTCACGTACAATGAAGCCTATTCCTAATAGGTACGTGCAGAAGGTGTTTGGTGATCTGCAACTACATGGGCTACATGGTGAGTTGATGGTTGCTGGTGATTTCAATGATGTTCAATCAGCACTAATGCGGGAATCCGGTGAACCTGATTTCTACTACGTGGCTTATGACAAGTGGGACTCTCATAAAGAATACACAGGTCGTTCATTGTTGGTAGGAAAAGAGGTCACAACTTTAAATAATAAACATATAGCCTTCATTGACATGTGTTTCGTTATGTCTTCCGCTGAGTGTGAAGCAAAGTTAGAGGAATATATTGAAGCTGGCTATGAAGGTGCTATGCTGCGTGATCCAGATAGCTTTTACAAGCAAGGTCGTCATACACTTAAGTCACAAGCTCTGATGAAGCTTAAGAAGTTCTTTGATGATGAGGCTGTTATCATTGGCTTTGAAGAGAAGATGCACAATGAGAATGAGAAGACTAAAGATGAACGTGGCTACTCTAAACGATCTCATAAACAAGAGGGCATGGTTCCTGCTAACACCCTTGGTGCGTTGGTGGTTAAGTGGAAAGATGTGGAGTTTAAGATTGGTAGTGGGTACAACGATCAGCAGAGACAAGAGCTTTGGGATAATCGTGACAACTTACTTGGTAAGTTGGTAACATTCAAGTACCAATCAACTAGTTCTTACGGAGTCCCAAGATTCCCAATTTACAAGGCAATGAGAGATGAGTATAACATTAACTAGGGCAATTTTTAACTCTTTAGACATCAGTAATTCCCCTTCGTATAGAAGCTGGTATGGAGCAAAGGACAGGTGCTATAACACTAAATACATAGATTACGATTATTATGGGGGAAGAGGGATAAAGGTCTGTGATCGGTGGTTAGAACCAGACGGGCAAGGTTTTGTAAATTTCTTGCAGGATATGGGAGAAAGACCAATTAACTTAACACTAGACAGAATTGACCCTAATGGCAACTATGAACCATCCAACTGTAAATGGAGTAACTTATCTGAACAATCCTTTAATAAGAGGGTGGGTACAAATAATACAACAGGTAAGGTTGGTGTGTATAAAACTAAACAGTACGGTCATTACACTGCAATGATAGGTTTTAAACGTGAGTTGATCTACTTAGGGTATTTTGTGGAGTTTCTTGATGCAGTAAAAGCCAGAGAGGATGCTGAAATCAAATACTTTGGGAAACTGAAACAAGAAAGCTACTTCAGAGAGGAGCTTAACTAATTGGCTACTCCTAGCAAAGTAGAGATAGACAAAGTACAGAAGAAGTTAGAAGGGTTCCTAAAGAAGTTGAACCCTGATGGTAGTCCTAAAAGACCAATGGATGATAATTTAGCCAAAGGTCTCATGAGGGATGCAGTGCGTAAGAAGTGGATGCACTGCCCGACAAAATTAAGTTTCCTCTTAATGAATCGTATCCCCGATATGGATAACTCTACTCGCACTAAGTGGTTACAAAGATGTAGTAAGTGTGGCAAGTTGTTTAAGGAAACAGAGGTAAATGTTGACCACACCCTCGGGGAGAAACAGTTTGTAGATTGGGGAGAAGCCCAGCAGTATGCTTCCAGTATCCTCGATGTTACGTTTGATGACTTACAGATATTATGTATCCCTGACCACAAAACTAAGACCAGATGTGAACAATTGGGGCTTGATTGGAGAACAGAGGAAGGTTGGAGACTTGGACTACTTGAACAAGAGTTTACTAAGATAGTTGACTCTAAAGCTAAGGGTCAGAAAGATTGGCTGTTATCTAAAGGGATTCAACCTCTGGGTAACGAAGAACAGAGGAAGGCACAAATACGTGGAGAATTGTTTAAATGAATTTAACATTGGATTGCAGCTTGCGAGATTTACTACAACAAGCATTACAGCATCATTCAGCACACTATATTTTGTACACGCTCGCTGAACTTGAACGACACCCAGACAAAGACTTCTTTGCTGATGAATGCAGTAAACTGCTGCCCAAATATGAGGAATTGTAATTGACAAATAGCTTAAAGAATAACCCAGAACTGATTGATAAATTATTGATGTTAGTTCGTGGGCAAGGTTTACGGGTAGCAACAGCGGCACGACAGTTGGGGTTGAAACTTTGAAGTTGGTACACGGGGTGGGCTTTTTTGGAGCCAAAAAGAATGAAGGTAGGTATAGGAGTAAGGTGAACGGAGTTCAGACCAAAGAGTATGTACATTGGAAAAATATGTTGAACAGGTGTTACAACCCAAAATTCCAAGTTGCTCAACCAACATATAAGGGTTGTAGTGTGTCTGATAACTTTAAAAACTTCCAGTATTTTGCTGAATGGTGTAATGCGCAAACTGGGTTTGCTGCTGGGTGTCAACTAGATAAGGATTTATTAGATAGGGGGAACAATGTGTACAGTGAGGATACTTGCATATTCCTTCCCCAAGAGTTGAATAAGTTACTGTATCGTGGAGGTAAGAGTAAAGGTTTGTACCCTGTTGGGGTTAATTTCCACAAAGCCGCTAATGCTTATGTGGCGCAGATTAGTATTAATAGTGAAGCCAAGTATCTAGGTGTTTACGAAAGTGTTACTGAAGCTTTCAATGTTTACAAAACCAACAAAGAAAACCATATTAAGAGTATTGCATGTAAATATGCCCATTGTTTAGATCCAAGAGCATATACCGCACTTTTA
>SXGT01113995.1_pt1 | contig 13641 bp, 10 predicted proteins | sample 3176221 | NCBI WGS metagenome assembly SXGT01 (sample SAMN11356862, study PRJNA531348) | freshwater metagenome | isolation source: freshwater sample F1-120 | place: China: Fuxian Lake, Yuxi | collected 2017-12-25 | reverse complement strand
TCCATGATGCCGCCCTCGTTCACGAGGTCGTCGCGGACAGCTTGGATGAAGCACGCATGCGGCTGCGGGTGCGTGTAGGAGTCGGGCGCGAGGCGAACTTCGCCGGTGGCGTGGTCCGCGATCCAGTGCCCTTGAGCGGGTCCGTTGATGCCGTAGGCCCACGCCAGCCCCGTGTTGAACCACTGCGGGCTGTTGGGTGCTGCCACTTGGTGCACAAGCATGTGCGCAATCTCGTCGTAAAAAGCCTGCGAATCCTCGGGAGAATCGAAGTATCCGTGCGACTCGCCCCAGTGCCGCCAGCATCCGGCGAGTCGGTGCACGACTTGCCGTACCGACCGTTCAGGTCCGGTGGAGGGCACGCCGTCGGCGCCGACTTCGGGCACGCCCGCCTTGCGGAAGTACTTGCTCACGACGATGTCTGTGGCGAGTTGACTCCACGCCTTGGGGACCTGGGCGTCGTCCATCTCAAAGACGACGGTGCCGTCTGGGTTCTTGATTCGGCTCGAACGGGTCGTCCACTCTGTGGTGGCGTAGACATCCATGCCTGCGTCGGTGAATCTTCTGTTGATCTTCATGTCGTCGTCCTAGGAAAGCGGGGGAGTGAGCGGTGCGGTCGGGTTAGGAGTTCGTCGGGCCACCGTCCACACGCGGGAGCGTGAGGCCGGGCTGGTTCTGGTACTTGCCACCCTTGTCGGCGTAGCTCGTGGCGCACACGCGGTCCGCCTTGAGGAAGAGCATCTGGGCGATGCCCTCATTGGCGTAGATCCGCGCTGGCAGCGGGGTGGTGTTGGAGATTTCGATGGTCACCTTGCCGCGCCACTCGGGCTCAAGCGGAGTGACATTCACGATGATGCCACAGCGGGCATAGGTCGACTTCCCCACGCACACGGCGAGCACATCGCGCGGCACTGAGAAGACTTCGACGGTTTCGGCAAGCGCGAACGAGTTGGGAGGAATGATCACATGGTCGCGGCCAGTGTGTTCGGTGTCGATGCTGATGAACAGGTCAGTCGAGAACGCCTTGGGATCGACGACCGCCACGCCGCCGGATGTCGCGTTGGTGAAGATCTTGAACTTCGTGCCCACACGCACGTCGTAGCCATAGCTCGACACCCCGTACGAAATCACGCCTTGTCGCTTCCGGCTCTCTTCGAAAGGTTCAATGCCGACGAGTTCGCGGATTTGGGTGTCGCACAGAATGCCCATTGATGACTCCTTCGGACCAGACCCACACTCGCGACACGGGGCCAGCGGTCCCGCACACGAAGAGTTCACGATACCCCAACATGTTGTGGTGGCAACCCCTTGGACGCCCTAGATGTGGGTAACTCTTGGAACGCGGCGCAGATATGGGACAAAGTTTGTCGCCCCAAGGGCTTGGGATGGGGCAGGCCCGAGCCGTGTCGGCTGACGCGGTGTGGGATGGTTGTCGGAAGGTGTCGGAGAGGTTCCTAGACTCGGCTCACCCACATGGATGTGTTGCAACCTTGGCTTGAAGATCTCACTACCGAGCAGCGTCGGGCGGTGACGCACGAACGCGGCCCTCTCCTTGTTCTTGCGGGGCCAGGGTCAGGCAAGACCCGCGTGATTACTCGGCGAATCTGCCACCGACTGGCGATGGGTGTCGCCCCGTGGCAGATCCTCGCGCACACCATCACGAACAAGGCGGCGCGCGAGATGAAGTCCCGCGTCGACCAACTCGTGTCCAACGGAGGCCATGGCGGGAGAGGGCTCATGGTGGGCACATTTCACTCGTTTTCCGCGGGATTGCTGCGTCGATACGGCGAGGGATCGCCCGCGGCCGGCCTTGCCGGAGTTGCACTCAAGCGCGACTTCACGATCTTCGATGCCGACGACGCGCGCACGGCTGTGAAGCGAGCCATGGAAGCATCGGGGCTTCCCAAGGAACAGTGGAAGGCGGCGACGATTGCTGACTGGATCTCCGGCGAGAAGGATCAACTGCACACGGCCGAGGAGTCGGCCCAGGGTGCGATGGACTTTGCCGAGCGCACTTATGCGCGCGTCTACGCGAAGTACGAGCAGTCGCTCGTCAGGCAGAACGCGCTCGACTTCGACGATCTTCTTTTGCGGACGGCGCGCATGCTGCGCCACGATGCGTCGGTGCGCGAGTCGTTGCAGGGTCGGTTCACGGAGGTCCTTGTCGACGAGTATCAGGACACGAACCACGCGCAGTTCACGATTGCCCATGCGATCGCGTGCGAGCACCGGCAGATCTGCGTTGTTGGCGATCCTGACCAGTCGATCTACGGTTGGCGCGGCGCGGACATCTCCAACATTCTCGAGTTCGAGGCGCGCTATCCGGGCGCGACGGTCGTTCCGCTCGGGGAGAACTTCCGATCCACCGGCCACATCGTTGCCCTCGCCGACGGGCTCATCCGCCACAACGCCGCGCGGCCGCACAAGGATCTTTCAACCTCGCTGGAAATGGGTGTTTACCCCGTGGTCTCTCGCCTTCTTGATGAGCGCGAGGAGGCCGCCAACGCGGCGTCGTGCCTTGAAGCGTCGCAGCAGCGGGGAGTCGCTTGGAAGGACATGGCCGTCCTCTACCGCACGAATTCGCTGAGCCGCACGATTGAAGACGCGCTGCGCCATCGCGGGATTCCCCATGTCATCGCGCGCGGCACGGCCTTCTACGAGCGCCGTGAAGTTCGCGACACGCTGGCGTACCTGCGCGCACTGGTGAACCCGGCCGACGACACGGCACTCGCACGGATCGTGAATGTCCCGGCGCGGAAGATCGGGAACACCACGATGGAGCGGATCACTGCGATGGCGACGACCCGCATGTGTTCCCTTTCAGAGGCGCTGTGCCATTCCCGCGACGCCGGCGTGACCGCGAGTGCGTCACGGGCGATCGATGGACTGATGGCGATCATCGCTCGGTTTCGCAGCGAACTCGAAGTGAAGCCCGCGAGCAACCTCGGTCCCTTCGTGACGAGGCTCATCGAGGAGGCGCATCTCGAGCGCGCTGCCGCGGCGCACGGCGACGATGCACAGGATGCGGAAGAACGGGTCGCCAATGTGCAAGAAGTCGCCAGCGCCGCTGCGGAGTTTCGATTGCCCGAGCGCGAAGAGGGTGCAGCGGACGCGTCGCTCGGTGACGCGCTCAGGGGATTCCTTGAGTCCGTCACCCTCGTGGCCGATGCGGACATGATTGACCCCGAGCGCGGTGCAGTCACGCTGATGACGCTGCACGCCTCCAAGGGGCTTGAGTTCGATACCGTGGTCATCGTCGCGGCCGAAGAGGGGATCCTGCCCCACGCACGGACCGTTCAGGATCCGGCCCAGATCGAAGAAGAACGGCGGCTCTTCTTTGTCGGCATCACACGCTGCGAGCGGCGGCTGCACATCTCGAGTGCGCAGAACCGCACCGTGCGCGGGGTCACTCTGCAGACAATCCGGAGTTCATTCCTTCGCGACCTGCCGGTGGACCATCTCGCGCGGGCCGACGAGAGCCGCACCATTGAGTATGAAGAGCCCACTCACGGCGGAGCATTTCCGTTGGGATCGACCGTGCGCAGTCCGTTCTTCGGGTTGGGGCGCGTCGAAGGCCGCGGTGCGCGCGGTGCGCTGAGCGTGCGATTTCGCACCGCGGGGGTGCGCACGGTGTATCCCGAGTTCGCCAAGCTCGAACTTGTGGCGCCCGCGTGAGAGGCCGCCAAGGTCGTCGTGGTGAGGCTGGAGTGTGCCCCGCGCAAGGTCCCCGCGCGGCTACCGACAGAGTCCCGTCTGCCACATGAGAAACGCGAGCTGGTCGGCTTGTTCCTCGATGCGATTGGCGAGCGGCTTGCCCTGTCCGTGCCCCGCGTCGCGGTCCACCCACAAGAGAATGGGCCTCGTCGCATCGTCGTTGGCGGCTCGTTCCTGCATTCGAGCGGCCATCTTCCTCGCGTGCAGTGGATGCACGCGCGAGTCGTTCTCGCCTGCGGTGAAGAGAACGGCCGGGTACTTCACGCCGGCCCGCACATGGTGGTAGGGGCTGAACTTGTGGAGCCACGCAAACTGCGTCGCGTCGGCGCTCGAGCCGTACTCGGGCACCCAGTACTTGGCGAGGAGGAAGTCCTGATAGCGAATCATGTCCAGAAGCGGCACGGCGGAAATCGCGGCGCAGAAGAGCTCTGGTCGTTGGGTCACGGCGACGCCTGTCAGTAAGCCGCCGTTGGAGCCGCCTTCGATGGCAAGGTGCGCCGAGTCAGTGATGTGCTCATCAATGAGCCACTGCGCGCACGCGTAGAAGTCATCGAAGACATTCTGCTTGTTGCCCAGCATCCCGGCCTTGTGCCATTCCTCGCCGTACTCGCTTCCTCCACGGAGGTTCGCGATCGCGTAGATGCCGCCGGCTTCGTACCACGGCCAGTTCGTCGGGTCGAACGCCGGGTCCAAGGAGACATTGAAGCCGCCGTAGCCGTAGAGGACGGTGGGAGTCTTGCCGTCGACCTCAAGTCCCTTCTTGTGCATGATGAACATCGGAACCTTCGTGCCGTCGCGGCTCGTCACGAAGACTTGCTTCACGGTGACGCTTGACGGATCGATGGGGACTTCCGGGCGCGCCCAGAGTGCCGACTTGCCTGAGGCAAAGTTCACGGTGTAGATCGACCGCGGCTCGTTGAAACTGGTGTAGCTCAGGAAGCCGTCGCCACGGGTCTCATCAGCGGCGACCGCGGCGCTGCCTAGGCCAGGAAGTTCGATGGCGCCACGCGGCGTGCCCTCCGCGGTGAACAACTCGAGTCGAGTCGTGACATCTTTCGAGTAGGTCGCGATGATCGTTCCCGCGGCGTAGGCGACCGACTCGAGAACGCGATCGCTCATCATTGGAATCACCGTTCGCCAACGCTCTCGGCGAGGGTCGTTGAGGTCGACCGCGTAGAGCATGCCCTTGGGCGCTTCGAACGAGGTTTGCATGAACATCGTGTCGCCCACGATGGCGGTGGGCACAAAGTTCCCGTCGAGTCCGGAGGCCACCGTCGTGAAGGCGACGGCGTCGTTGGGCGCGCCCGCCCTCAGCCACGCGTCCATGTCGGCAACGAAGCAGTCCGAGGCCTGCCAGCCGCGCGACTTCACGAGGATCAGCCACCGGCCATCACGACTGAGCGCCGCGCCGGGGATCACGCTCGGATCCGTTTGGCGGCAGATGAGCCGGTCCTCGCGCGCGTGAGTTCCTAGGACATGCCAGCGGATTTCGCGTGAGTAGGGGTCCTTCGGGTTGGCGAGGCTCGAGTACACGAAGGCGCGCCCGTCGGGACTCCAGCCGTCGAAGCCGACCTTGCCAACGATTTCGTCAGCGAGCCACTGGCCCGTCGTCGCGTCGAGCACGCTGAGGACGCTCATTTCGCTGCCGGATTTCGAAGTGCCGAAGGCCACGAGCTTGCCATCGTGCGTGGGTTGCCACCAGTCGAGGCTCGTCAAGCCCTTCGCGTCGAGCGAGTTCACATCAAGGAGGACTCGCTTCGCACCGCGCGCGGGTCCGGTGGGCGCCGCATCGGAAGTGGGCGCACCAATGGTCGGATCCGCGCCGCAGTAGAGGACGGGCTGGTTTTCCTTGCCGTCGCGCTGCGTCCAGAAGGCGAGGGCGCCACCGCGCTTGGGAAGTCCGATCGAGCCGATCGACATCAGCGGCGCGAGTTCCTGCTCGATCCGTGAGCGGCATGGGAGCGCTCCGAGCACTGTCTTCGTTCGGTCGATCTGCGCCGTCGTCCATGCGGCGACCTCAGGCGAGTCCTTCTCGAGAGCTTCGAGCCAGCGGTAGTCATCGATCATCGATTGCCCGTGAACGACATCGGTGACCGGGCGCTTGGGTGTCGCCGGCGGCGTCGCTGCCGCAACCGCCAGCGGTGCGAGAAGGAGAAGGATGCCGTGGATTCGCGCGGACATGGCGCGATCGTAGTCGGTTCGCGTCAGCCCTTGATCGTTCGCATGCGGATCGTCGCGTCGAGTGCTGAGATGGCGTCGAGCACGCCCGCGCGCTCGAATGGATCGACATCGAGGATGACGACACTCGTTCGCTCGTTGGACTGGAGGTACTCGGCGTTGATGTTCACGCCGGCTCCGGCAAGGAGCGTGTGCATCTGCCCCAGGACGCCTGGCACATTGCGGTGGACATGCAGGATGCGCAACTGCCCGGCCCGCAGGACCGGCAGATCGACCTGCGGCAGATTGACGCTCGACTCCGTCGAGCCGTGGCGCCAGAAGTTGACGAGCTTCTCGGCGACATCAATGGCGATCGCTTCTTGCGCCTCAAGCGTTGATCCGCCGATGTGCGGCGTGAGGATGGCGTTGGCGCATCCCATGAGCGGCGACGAGAAGCGGTCGCCCGCCGAGGCGGGTTCGTGCGGAAACACATCGACCGCGGCGCCCCCGAGTGCTCCCGACTCAAGAGCGCGAACGAGCGACTCCACATCGACGATCGAGCCGCGTGCGTTGTTGATGAGCATCGCGCCCGGCTTCATGCGCGCGAGTTCCTTCGCACCAATGAGGTTCCGTGTCGTGGGGGTCTCCGGGACATGGACCGTGACGCAATCGGCTTCGGTGAGGACCGCATCGAGGCTCGGCCTCGACTGCGCGTTCCCGAGCGCCAACTTGCGTGATGTGTCGTAGTAGATGACTCGCATGCCGAGCGCTTCGGCGAGCACGCTGACCTGGCTCCCGATGTGTCCGTAGCCAACGATGCCCAGCGTGCGCCCGCGCACCTCGTGCGAACTCGCTGCGCTCTTTCCCCACAGGCCTGCGTGAAGCTGCGCCGACTTGAACACGATGCCCCGAAAGAGGCAGACCGCCTCGGCGACGGTCATTTCGGCGACGCTCCGCGTGTTGCTGAACGGCGAGTTGAAGACAGCGCATCCAGCGGCCGCAGCATGAGCGTGGTCGACCTGATCGACTCCAATGCAGAAGCATCCCACGGCGACGAGCGGGTGGTGCGGCGAGAACCCCCTCCGGAGTTCAGTTTTCGATCGGATCCCCAGAAGCGTCGCCCGCGCAAGCGCGCTCGCGAGTTCGTCGCCCGCAAGAGCCCCAGGCGCGCGTTCGATCACAAACCCCGCCTCCGTGAGGGGACCATCTGCCACCGGGTGAATGGACTCCAGCAGGATGGCGAGTGGTCGCGCCGACATGAGGGCAGCGTAGTCGCGCGCTATCCGACGATGTCGGGGAGGTCGAACAACCGCTCGGTCAGGTTGCGCGGACCATCACCTGCGATGAGGACATCAGCCTCGTAGTGGACGCTCAGGCTGCCGTCGGCCGTGAAGATCGGCCACTCCGGGCCGCGCGAGACGATCTCACTCGACGAGAGAGCGATCATTGGCTCAACGGCGATGAGCATCCCCGGGCGGAAGGTCTTCCATGCCTCGGTCCACTCGCCCGGATAGGTCGGCACCACATTCGAGATGAATGGAGCCGCATGGAGCGTCTTGCCGTAGCCGTGCCCGCCGAGTCCGCGAACGAGGCAGAAGCCGTCGTCCTTCTCGACGCGCTGCTGCACGGCGCGAGCCCAGTCAACAAGCGGTCGACCTGGTTGCATGGCCGCGACGCCCAGACGAAGGCTCTCGCGTCCGGATCTCATCAGCGCTTTCGCGACCGGATCCCCCGACTTGACGAGATAGGTCCATGCCGCGTCGCCGATCCATCCGTTGTGGCGCACGCCGATGTCGATGGACACGAGGTCTCCTTCCTTGATCGGATCGCTCGTCATGGTGTGCGTGCCGTGCACGACGCATGCATTGACACTGAGGCACGCGTGGCTCGGAAAGGGGGGATGTTCGCGCGTCCTGTAGCCCAGGAAGCAGGACTCACAGCGGATGGTCGCGAGCGTCTTTGCCACGAAGGCGTCGATCTCGGCGAGCGTCTGACCTTCGCGCAAGAATCCTGCGAGCGCTTCGTGAGTCTTGACGACGCACTCCGCAGCAGCGGCGGCGCACTCGGCATCGCGTGTTCCCAGCATCGAGCGAAAGTTAGCCGATGCCGCGTGCGTCATCGATGACGGCCTCGCCGCGGGCGAGAACCATGATCGGTAGAGATCCTGCGAGTTCGTAGCCCAAGGCGCGTTCATCGCGGTGTTCCCACAGCGCAAGGTCTGCGGACTTGCCTGCCTCAAGCGAGCCGCACTCGCGTGCGAGCCCGAGGACGCAGGCGCCGTTCCATGTCGTCGTGGTGATCGCTTCCGCCGGTGTCATCCGCAACTCGCGTACGGCGAACGAGTGGACGATGGACATCGCGCGGACGGGGGCGCTGCCGGGGTTGGCGTTGGTGGCGAGCGCGAGGGCACCGCCGGCGTCGATGAACTCGCGCGCACGAATGCAGGGCGCGCCAAGGCAGAAACTCGTGGCCGGGAGGCCGACGGCAATCGTCGGGCTCTTGGCCACGAGTTCGAGGTCGTCGCGCGTCGCGGCTTCGAGGTGATCGACACTTCGCGCTCCCAAGGCCACCGCGCGCGCGATCATCCCGAGCGAGTTGAACTGGTCGGTGTGGACTCGCACAGAGAGTCCGAGCACCACCGCGCGTTCGAAGTACCGCACACACTCATCGACGCTCCATGCGCCTGTTTCGCAGTAGGCGTCGGCGACGATCCCCGGATGGGCCTTCGCCACAGCTGGAAGTGTCTCGTCGATGGTTCGTTCGACGAATCGCGATGCCGCAGGGTCTTTCGCGTGCGCGCCGAGAAATGTGGGAACGATCCGAAGCGGCGTCGCCCTTCCCGCAGCAGTGATCGCCTCGAGCATGCGCAACTCCGTCGCGGTGTCGAGCCCATAGCCGGACTTCACCTCGACCGTCGTCGTGCCAAACGCGGCCATCTCGCGCGTGCGCCGAACAACTCCCTCGGTGAGTGTGGAAGTCGACGCCGCGCGTGTGGCGCGCACACTGGCGAGGATCCCGCCGCCCTTGGCAAGAATCTCGAGGTACGGAACCCCGGCGAGTTTCATCTCCCACTCGTTGAGCCGTTCGCCTTCGTAGCACGCGTGCGTGTGGCAGTCGACGAAGCCCGGAGTGACCAGCCGTCCGCGCGCGTCGATCACTCGCTCGCCCCCCATCGCCTTCGGAGCGTCGCCTGCACCAAGGGCATCGATGCGCGAACCGCACACGCGCATCCACCCGCGCTCGATGACGCCGAGGTCGCGCATCGCGTCGCCCCGGCGGGGCAGCACCGAGGAGCCGCCACCGGCGAGCGTCGCGATGCGCGCATTGAGGATCAGGAGCGAGCGCACCTTGGCACGGTACCGTAGTGTGTGATGATGCTCTTCGTAGTTCGCCACGCCAAGGCGCACGACCGGGACCACCACGCATGGCCCGATGACTCGCAGCGCCCGCTCACGAAGAGCGGCGCGCGACGGTTTGCGACACTGGCGCGCACACTTGCGACGCGGTACGAACCACCGTCGATCGTTCTCGCGAGTTCCTACGAACGGGCGTGGCACACGGCGAAGATTCTTGAAGCGGAGGCAGGTTGGCCAGCCCCGGCACCGGGACGCCCACTCGAGTGCGACGAAGACGCCTCAGTTCATGAGATTGGCCGCTGGCTTCGCGACACCGTTGGCGAGGCCGAGTCCGCCGCGATTGTCGGGCACGAACCACTCCTGAGCGAAGTTGTCAGCGAACTCATGGGATGCCATGGCCCCGGCGTCACGATGTCCAAGGGAGCGATTGCCGTCTTGAACCTGCGCGACCGCGCCGCGCTCCTTGATCCGGGTGACTCCCAAGGAGGCGCCGCCGAACTCCTCGCTCTCGTGGACCCGCGCTGGGTCGCCGAGTAGGGGCTTCGTCGGCATGACCGAACGGCTAGACTCAGCCGCGCCACCGATGAGTACCCAGCACGAACCCACCGTCAAGAAGACCACCTTCGTCGAGTTCATCTGGGACGGCAGCGTCCTCATCGTCCGGCCGGCGGGTCCAAACATTGGTCAGCGCGAGGCGCCGATCATGAACGGTGACATCGACCCGCACATCAAGTCGCTTGGGAAAGCCGTCAAGTTCATGGTGCTCGACCTCAGCGCGGTGCAGTTCATGTCCTCGATGGGGATCGGCTCGTGCATCAATTGTCGCAACGGGGCCGCCGCCGTGGGGGCCAAGCCCGTGCTCTATGGCGCGAACAAGGATCTCCGCGCGCTCCTTGCGATGATGAAGATCGAAAAGCTCTTTGCGATCGCCGAGAGCCGCGACGCCCTCAACAAGCTCGTCGGCCGCTGACCGGCCCGGGGGGTCAGCGGGCGCTCTTCGTGTGGATGACGATGTCGGCGCCGTTGAAGTCTTCGGGGGCGATCGTTATCGCGGCGCTCGGCACAAGATCGACGACGAGGATCGATAGGTTCGGACACTGCATGGCGAACTGCGCAACGGTCCCCAGTCGCTCGCCAATGTGGAACGCACCGACGCAGTGGATCACCTTGTAGCCCGAGTTTTGGGCGCGCGCGGCACTCAGGCCCATCGTGCGGTCCCAGACCCGTTGCGCGCGGTGGAACGAGTCGACTTCGTCATCAGACACAAGATCACCCGTGTTGATCGCCGCTCCATGTGCCCCATCCGATCGCATCTCAATGATGAGCGCCTTGAGCCGTTCCCAATCGCCGTCGCGTGAGATCGCCTCGTCGACCTCGAACTGCGACCGCTCCTCCGGCCCGAGCGCGCACAGCGGGTCGTATCCCTCGGTGCGCGCACGAGTGACATACGGACGCGGCGCGTTCGCGGCCACAACCGGCGCCCTCGCGCGCTTCGCGGAGTCGATCATCGGCTGGTACCACGGCATCCAGGTTCCAACGCCCGCCCAATCGCGGGACTTCGTTCTCGTCACGAAGTCGTCGACGGATATCTCGCCCCGCAAGTAGGCGTCGGTGAATCCCTGATCGTCGCGCTCAAGAAACTCAAGGCTGAGTGCGGGTCGCTCGTGCGAAGCGATGAAACTCTCGACGAGCGCATGCTCGACGGTGTGCGCGGTGGCATCGTCGTGCGTCTCTCCGACGAAGACGGCGTCGGCCTTGGCGACCCGATCGAGAACCTCACTCCACGCCAGCCGTGCGCATGAGGCGGCGTCAAAGATCGCGAGTGCTGTGGGATGTGGCGCACGCGCAAGTTGCTCGCTCGGCGTCGGTTTCACCTGCGCCACGCAACTCGGCAGCGTGGCCAGCAGCGCGAGCAGCGCCGTCCAGCGCCGCGGTGTTGGAACTGACCACCAAAATCCATGCACTCGATTGGGATTCATCGGCATCGGAACTAGGCTAAGGGCATGCCGCTCGCTCTTGCGCTTGCGCTCATTGTGGCGGTCGACTCGGTGGTTCGCGTCGAAGTGAACTCCGTGCGTGATGTCCGGGTGATGGAGCAGCTTTCGAATGACATGTGGTCACACGGCATCCGCGCAGGGTCGGCAGACTATCTGGTGACGACCTCTGAGCGCGACGCCCTCGCCCGCACCAACTTGCGTTGGTGCACCCTCATCGAAGATGTGGATGCCCTCATTGCGGCAGAGTTCGAGCGCCTCCACCGTCCCTCCGAGGGCGGCGTCGCCGACGACTCTTGGTTCGCCGACTTCAAGGATCTCGCGGCCGTCAACGCGCGGCTTGAGGCGCTCGCCGCGATGCGCCCAGACATCGCGTCGACCTTCACGGTCGGGCTCTCACTTGAGGGCAGACCCATCCGCGGGATCCGCATCAGCGCGATCCCCGCGGGCACGCCCGCCCCTGCCATCGTTCTCGACGGCACGCAGCACGCCCGCGAGTGGGGCGCGACGATGACGACGATGTACGCCGCCGATCACCTCGTCGAAACGGCATCGACCGATCCGAGAGTCACGGCGCTACTGTCGCGCGCGGAGTTTTTTGTGATACCCATCGTCAATGTGGACGGCTACGCGTTCACCTGGGCCGACTCGGCCAATCGGCTCTGGCGCAAGAACCGTCGCAACAACGGCGACGGCTCGTTTGGTGTCGACACCAACCGCAACTGGGGGTACCAGTGGGGCGGCGCGGGGTCGAGCGCGAGCCCAAGCAGTGACACCTATCGCGGCCCCGCGCCATTCAGCGAGCCCGAGACGATGGTGATGCGCGACTTCTTTCTCGCGCACCCGACGGTCGTGTCCAACATTGACTTCCACTCGTACAGCCAGTTGGTTCTCTCGCCGTGGGCCTACACCATTGATCCCAACCCCGACGCGGCGATCTTCGCCGCAATCGGCCAGTCGATGGGATCAGCCATCACCGCGAGTTCCGGGCTCCAGTACACCGTGGGGCCCGCAGGATCGACGCTCTATCTCGCCAGCGGGGGATCCATCGACTGGGTCTACGGTGCGCAGGGTGCGCTCAGCATGGCGATCGAAGTTCGCGACACGGGTGCCTACGGATTCGTGATGCCCCCCGCGGAGATTCTCCCGTGCGCACGCGAGTGCTTTGCGGCCATGCTGGCGATGGCCGAAGTGACCGCCAAGAGTGCGATCATCTCGCTGCCGCAGGGGGCGCCGGTCCAACTCGTTCCCGGAGTCCCGACGCCCCTTGAGGTGCGTGTGCGCGAACTTGTTCCCGGCGCGGTCACCTCGCGCTCGTTCATCTGGCGCGTCAATGGTTCGGCGTGGCAATCGTCGCCGCTGACCCTCGTCTCGGGCGACCTCTATGTGGCGACGATCCCTCCTTTGGCATGCGGGACGGCCGCAGACTTCTACATCGAGGCGTCGACAACCACGGGATCGTCCGTCCGCCTTCCGATCGAGGGCGCCGCGGCACCGATGTCGGCGACGGCACTGGACGAAATCATTCTTGCGTCGTGCGACTTTGAAGTTCCGACTCCCGCCTGGAGTTTCGGTGTGGTGGGCGATACCGCGACTTCGGGTGCGTGGCTTCGCGGCGATCCCAACGGAACAGCGGCACAGCCTGAAAATGATCACACCGGTGGCACTGGAACGCAGTGCGCATTCACGGGCCAGGGCGCCGTCGGTGGCGCACTCGGTGCGGCCGATGTCGATGGCGGCCTGACGACACTGCAGTCGCCGCCGCTTTGCGCGATGGAGCCGGGTGCTCGACTGCGCTGTGCGATCTGGTACTCGAACAACGCCGGGAGCAATCCCAACCAGGACTCCATGCCAGTTCAGGTTTCTGGCGATGGCGTGGCGTGGACCACGGCGGCCACCATTTCCCAGAGCGCAGCGCAGTGGACCGAGGTCACCATTCCCCTCGATGGCCTGATCGCACCTGGACTGGGCGTTCGCGTCCGGTTCCTTGCGCAAGATCTTGGAGCCGGTTCGGTCGTTGAGGCCGCCGTCGAGGACCTCACGATCGTGCGCGTCGGCTGCCCGGGCGTGCCCGGTGACCTCAACGGCGACGGCAGAGTCGATGGGCTCGATCTCGGGGTGCTCTTGTCGCAGTGGGGTGGCCCCGGACCGGCCGACTTCGACGGCAACGGCATCGTCGACGGCATCGACCTCGGCGCGATCCTCTCCAACTGGGGCTGACGGGCGAAGCCCACGGTTGCGGGCAGATTGAGCGCGCTAGAGAGCGCAATCTGCCCGTAACCGAGGTCGGCGTGCGGCGCGCTCCCTCGTCACTCCTAGACTCGGCGCATGACGCTCGAGGCGGCGGCAGTTCTCTCCGAATCTGGTCCTATCTCGAAGCGCCTTCCCGGGTTTGAGGTTCGCGGCGAGCAACTCGAGATGGC
>SXGT01131986.1_pt1 | contig 13642 bp, 12 predicted proteins | sample 3176221 | NCBI WGS metagenome assembly SXGT01 (sample SAMN11356862, study PRJNA531348) | freshwater metagenome | isolation source: freshwater sample F1-120 | place: China: Fuxian Lake, Yuxi | collected 2017-12-25 | reverse complement strand
GGATTGATCAAGAGCAGCACACGCCGCTCGGCCTTGCCGTCCAAGCCATGCATGTTGGAGACGGTCTGAATCGCCTCGTACAGCGCCGGCCACTGCCACACATGGGGCAGCCCTTCTCGATCATGCGGATCGACTGCACGCCCGCTTCGCGCAGGCGCGCGCCGGCCAGCAGGCCACCGTAGCCGCCACCGATCACGACCACCTCCACCTCGTCGGTGAGCGGCGGGCGCTCGAACCCGGGCGCCACGTAGGGGTCGTCGATGTAGCGCGAAAAGTCGCCCTTCACCTCCTGGTACTGCTCGTTGCCATCCGCGCGCAGTCGCTTGTCGCGCTCGATGCGGTACTTCGCGCGCAGCGCCTCCGGGTCGAAACCGAGGTTGTGATGGCGGTTTGGATGGCGGTTGGGATGGAGGCTGGCGGCCTTCGGCTCGGCGGGCGTGGTCATGGCGGAGCACTCGATGCGGGAAGCAGGGCGCATCCCGCCTGCCGGGATGCAATCGGCCGGGACGCTAACCCAGAATCCAGGGCAGGCCCATGGTCAGTCGCGGGTCGGCTTGATCCAGGTCATGTGCCGGGCTGTGGCCGCGCGGATTCCCGGCCGTATCGGGCGCGCTTGAGTTCGGCGGTGCTGTCGGTGCCCGGCTTGCGATCGTAGGCGAGCAGGGCGACCACGCGGTCCTGCGCACCGCCGATCGGTGTGACGCGGTGCAGGCTGTGCCGGCCCTGGAACAGCAGGAAGGTGCCGGGCGTCATGGTCAGCCGCACGTGATCGTCGCGCTCGCCACGCAGCACCGCGCCGACGGCGTCGTGGCATTCGTCGTCGCTGCTGCGGATGAGCGGGTGGAAGTCGAAGTCGCCGCCGCGCTCGGCGGGCACGAGGGCGAGGGAGGTGACGAAGTCGGTCTGGTCGAAGTGCCAGCCGAGCGCGTCGCCATCGCCCATCACCGCGATGTTCAGGGCGCCGAGGGGATCAGCATAGCGATGCAGCTGCGGCAGCCCGAGCACATCGGCCAGGAAGTGCAGCAGTGGCTCCCACAGGTACAGCTGGTGCAGCGCGTGCTGCGCGGGCACGTCGTCGAACGCGATCACGCGTACCGAGGACGCCAGCACGATGTTGCGCGCGTGGTCAGGCCCCAGCGCCGGGTCGGGGCCACCGAGGTACACCGTGGCGCGGCTGCGCGAGGGGTAGGCAAGCTCCATCAGGCTGGCGGACTCGCGCGTGGCGCGTTCGATGCCTGCAGGCGTGAGGAAGCCCGGCAGTTCGCAGGCGCCCGTGTCGCGCAGGGCTGCAGCGGCGTGCGCGACCAGGGCGCGGTATCCCGGGGTATCGGGAGCCTGCACGGGATAGCGATCCAGGTCGACGATGTCACCGAGTTGCATGTGCAGCCATCGCGTCTGTTGATGGATGGCGATCTTGCCACTGGCCCGCCGTGCGGCGACGGGTTGCAGCAATGCGCGTGTGCGCCTGATGCACGAATGGTCGGGGTGTGCAGACATGCTATCCAGTCACCGCTTCCACCCGGGCGCCTGCCGATGCAACTGCTCTACGCCGCCATCGCCACCTACCTCGCCGAGCATGAACGCTGGCCCGACGTCGCCGCTGCCTTCGCGGCCGCGTCGCCGGCGGTGACCTCCGCCGGATCGCCCATCACGCTTGCGCTGGACTCGCTGGTGCCGGCACCGGCGACCGCAGCGGTCGTCGGCGCGCTGCATGCGACGGCGTATGCGCTGCGCTGGCAGCAGAATCCGACCTATCGGGACGAAGCGTTCCTGCAGCGTTACGCCTATTGCGAACTGCTGGGGCCGGTGGGGATCGCCCGCCATCCCGCGCTCTCCGCGGGGCTGCTCTATCTCGCACCCGGCACGGACTATCCGTCGCACGCGCATCCCGCGGAGGAGGCCTATCACCTGCTCGCGGGTCGCAGTGCCTGGCAACTTGGCAGCACGCCGCCGAGCTGGCGCGAGCCCGGCGCACGCATGCTTCATCCCGGCGGCGTCGCGCACGCGATGCGGAGTGGCGAATCGCCCCTGCTGGCGCTCTATCTCTGGCGCGGTGAGATCGCGATACCCGCGCGTTTCGTTGCTGCAGTACCAGGGGACGCTTCCGACGCCTCCTGAGGGTGTGCCGTCGTCCGCGGCGCACCTTGCTGGTGCCGTTTTCGGTCGTCGCGGCAGCATCTGCGTTCGACCCCGGCGCTGGCGCATCTCTTGCCACGGCGGCGCATCCACGCTCGATGCGCAGTGCGTCCATGCCAACCGACATCAACGCAGCTCACGTGACCGCAGCGCTGCCAGCGCTTGCCTGGCTGCTTTGCGCCTCCGCACTCGTCTTCTTCATGCAGGCGGGCTTCACGGCCGTCGAGGCTGGTGCAGTCCGGCACAAGAACTCGATCAACGTCGCGCTGAAGAACGTCGTCGATCTCTGCGCCTCCTTCGCGGCGTTCTTCGTGGTCGGCTTCTCGCTGATGCTCGGCGCCGGGTGGGAGCCGTTCGGCATCGTCGGCACGCCGCGACTGCTTCTCGATGGCGTCGCCGCGGTCGATCCGGCCGGCACGGATGTGTTCACCACCTTCCCGCGCGCGATGTTCCTGTTCCAGGTCACCTCCTGCAGCACGGCGGCGACCATCGTCTCCGGCGGCGTGGCGGAACGCTGCCGCTTCCTTGCCTACGTGCTGGTGTCGAGCGGCGTGGCGGGCGTGCCCTATCCGCTGTTCGGGCACTGGGTGTGGGGCGGCGGCTGGCTCGCGGACCTCGGCTATCACGACTTCGCCGGCTCCTCGGCGGTGCACCTGCTCGGCGCCGGCGTGACGGCCGCCGGGCTGCTGGTGCTCGGGCCGCGTGCGGGCCGGTTCGCAGACGACGGCTCGGTGCGGCGCATTCCGGCGTCGTCGCTGCCGATGCAGGCGCTTGGCGTGTTCATCCTTGCGTTCGGCTGGATCGGCTTCAACGGTGGCTCCGCCGAACTGGGCGTGCAGACGCCGACGATCATCATGGCCACGCTCGCCGCCGGCTGCTTCGGTGGCCTTGCCGTGAAGCTGCTCGTGTGGGCAGCGCGCGGCGCCCCGGAAGCCGACCTCATCCTGAATGGTGTGCTCGGCGGGCTCGTTGCCATCACCGCCGGCGCGAACTGCGTGTCGCTGCCCGCCGCAGCGCTGATCGGCATGCTGGGTGGCGGTGCCGTGGTGTTCGGCACCTGGGCGATGCAACGCCTGCGCCTCGACGATGCCGTTGGTGCAGTCCCGGTGCATGGTTTCGCAGGCGTCGTCGGTGTGCTCGCGGCTGCAGTGTTCGTGGATCCGGCATGGCTGCAGGCCAACCGCCCCGGCCTCGGGCAGGGCGGCTTCCTGGCGGTGCAGGCCGTCGGCATTGCGGCGTGCATCGGCTGGTCCTTCGCCGGCGGGCTCCCGCTGTGGTGGCTGGTCGGGCGCGTGACCAGCCTGCGCATCGGCGTCGACGAGGAACGCGTGGGCATGAACCACAGCGAGCACAAGGTCGACGACGCCCTGCAGGGACTGCTGCAGGCCACCGGATCGGCGCTGCAGGCGCGCGATGGTGTTGCCGCTGCGCTTGAGGATGTGCGCGATGGAGACCTCGTGCCGCTGGCGCGGGCGATACGCACGCTGGTCGAACGGCAGGCACGGCACCGCAGCAGCAATGCGCGCTGGGCGGCGGCACTGGCCGAAGCGCACGGCGTGATCGAGGCGCAGCTGAACTGCGTCGCGGTCGCCTCGCTCGGGCACCGCGACGAACTCGCGCAAGCGCAACGCAGCCTCGAGGTGATCCGTAGCTACCTGCGCGGGGAGGCGCGCGAGGATGCCAGCGCACCGGTGCTGGAACAGCTCGTCGCGGTACTCCGGCAACGCATCGATAATGCAGCCCGCACCCTGCAGCCGCTCGAGCGAGCGCGCGAGCTGCTGCAGGCCGAGGGCGGCCGCATCAGGCGCATCGGGGTGGCCATGCGCAGTGCGGAAACGGACGCGCCGCGATGAGTCGCGTGCTGGCCGTTCGCTCATGACCTCGATCACCCAGGGTACGCAGCTCGGTTCGGTGCGCATCGAGCAGTTCATTGGCGAAGGCAGCGTCGGCTCGGCCTGCAAGGGGCATCACGCGGGCCTTGGCATCGTCGTTGCCGTGAAGGTGCTCAAGCCGGAGTCCCAGTCGAGCTTCCACGGTTTTCGCGAGTGGTTTCGCCAGGAGGCGCGGCTGGCGGCACGCATCGACCACCGCGCCGTCGTGCGGGTGCTCGACTGCGGCGAGCACGCGGGCGATGCCTACCTCGTGATGGAGCATGTCGATGGACAGTCGCTCGAGGTCTGGCTGCGGCGCCATCCCGGGCCGGTCGAGGAGAACATCGGCCTGCGCATCCTCACCGTGCTGGCGAGCGGGCTGGCGGCAGCGCATGCCGCGAAGGTCGTGCACCGTGACCTCATGCCCGGCAACGTGCTGATCGATCGCAAGGGCCGGCTGAAGATCGCGGACTTCGGGCTGGCGCGTGACATCGACGGCAGCGAGCTCACCCAACAGCGCGTCTATGTCGGCAGCCCGGGCTACATGGCCCCCGAGGCCCTGCAGCCTGGCCAGCGCGTGGACTTTCGTGCTGATCTGTATGCGCTGGGCGTGGTCGCCTACCAGTTCGCTTTCGGGCGGCTGCCGTACACGGGCTCGATCAGCCAGGTAGTGCACGGGCACATCGCCGGCACCGCGCGGTTCGACCTGCCCACGCGCTGGTCGCCGGCGGGGATCAACCTCTTGCTGCAGCTGATGGCGACCGATCGCGACGATCGGCCAGGGTCTGCCGGCATCGTGGTGCGCGCACTGCGCGCACTGGCGAAGCGCGCTGTCGGCGCGCCCGCCGCTACCGCACCGCTGCTCGGGGCGGGGCGATCATCGGCAGCTGTTGCGACGGTTGCGACGGGGGCGGACGCCGCGGCGGAAGGCAACACGACCGCCGTCAGCAGTGCCGAGCTCTCGGGCATCGCCCGCTACTTCGAAGGCAGCCTCGCCGAGCACGTGTCGATCGTGGAGGGCACGCGCATCGTGCACACCTCCACTGGCGATCGCCGCCTCGTCTGGCTTGGTCTCATCGCGCTGTTCGGCCTGGTGCTGTTCGGCTGCCTGGCGTTCGCGCCTCGATGACGGAACGGCGAATGCAGGCCCGCACTCAGGGTGGTTGCGGCGCCGGCGACGTGTGCTTCGCGAGGAATGCCTGCACCGCAGCCATGAAGGCCACCGGGCACTCTTCCTGCGGCACATGCCCGCAGGCCGGCAGCAGCACCAGTTCGCTTCCCGGCAATGCAGCCGCCCCCGCCTTGCTGGTGGCCACGGGCACGACGCGATCGTCGTCGCCCGTGATCACGAGCGTGGGGATGCCAGCCAGCTCACGCAGGCGTGGCAGCGGATCGTCGCTGCGCGGGGCCTGGGTGAACTCCCACAACGCGCGGTCCCAGTCGTGGCTCCGAAGCGGCGCACGATAGCCGGCGAGCACGTCCGGGGTGATCTTCGCCGGATCGTGCCAGGCCGCGTTCAGCAGCTGGCTGCCGCCGCTGCCGGAGATGCGGCGCACGAGCAACGGGCCAAGATGCTCGAGCTGCGGCGTGCGCAACAGCGGCGCGAGCCAGCCCGGTGGGCCGCCGCCCATGCCGACGGCCGGGCTCACCAGCACGAGCGCGGCGACGCGCCCGGGATGCGCGAGTGCGATGTCCACGGCGGTCCTGCCGCCCGCCGAGTTGCCGACGAGCACGACCTGGCGCACGCCGAGTGCATCGAGCAGGCCGAGCGCCTGGCGGATGTTGGCGTCGGTGCCATAGGGGTTGGCGTCGCCCCAGCCGGCCTCGGGTTCGAGGGGGCGCGCGCTCAGTCCGAACGCCGGGCGGTCGTAGCTGATGGTGAAGCCGTCTGCCGCGAAGGCTTCGCGCACGCTGCGCCAGCTGAAGGTACTCGCGCCGAAGCCGTGCAGCAGCAGGAAGGCGGGTGCGCCGGGACGCGCGGTGCCGTCTGTCCTGTAGTGAAGCTGCACGCCATCCACGGCCATGAAGCGGCTGTCTGCGTCCGCGAGCGCTGACGCGGGCAGCGTGCCTTCGAGCGGCGGCACGGGTACGAGGAAGGGCCCGACACCCACGCCGAGCACGAGCAGGACGATGATTCCGATGAGCACGCGTTTCATGTCCGTGACCGGTGCGCAGGATGACGAGCGGGTCGGGAGCAGGTGCCTTCGTCGCCATGGGCCGTGGTACCTCGCTGTTTCGAGTGTGCATGGCCGCCGGGCGCGGGTCGACGGCCGTGATCGGTTCGCATGTTCGGTGCGTGCCGGGCCGGCGAGTCATGTGTCGGCGGGCCTGGTGTCGGCGCGTCACGGCTGGAGGTCGGCCCTGCGCGCAGCGCACACTCCGCTTGCCATGGCGCCTGGGAGAGACCAGCGATGACCGAACGACGTGCAGAGTTCCGCCGCCTGCTTGCGGGCGATCAGGCGGTGCTGGCACCGCTGTGCCTCGATGCGCTCGGTGCGTGCATTGCCGCCGCGGAGGGCTTTCATGCGGGCTATGTCAGTGGTGGGGCGCTCGGCTACGCGATGGCAGTGAGCGAGGCGCTGCTCACGCTTACCGAGATCGCCGACACCAGCCGCAATGTCGTCCAGCGCGGCGGCCTGCCGGTGATCGTCGACGTGGGCGTGGGATTCGGAGATGCGGTGCATGTGGCGCGCATGGTGTGGGAGATCGAGGCCACCGGCGCGGTGGCGATCGAACTCGAGGACCAGGTGGCGCCCAAGCGCGTGAGCCATCACCGTGGCATCGAGCATCTCGTCGACGTCGAGGTGATGTGCGCCAAGCTGCGGCATGCTGTCGCGGCGCGCAGCGATCCCGACTTCCTGCTGATCGCCCGCACCGGTGCGATCGCCAACGAAGGTTTCGAGGGGGCGCTCGCGCGCTGTGCCGCCTACCGCGATGCGGGTGCCGACCTGCTCATGCTGCTGACGAATGACGACGCGCAGTGGCGGCAGGCAAGCGCGACGCTGGGCGTGCCGCTGGCGACGATCACGACTTTCGGCAGCCGCAGCCCGGCGCAGTGGCGTGCGCTCGGCTGTGCGCTGGTGATCGATCCCATCACGCCCCAGGTGCTGGCGGTGCAGGCCGTGCAGGCGGCCTATCGCCGGTTGCAGCGCGAGGGCAGCTACGGCGTGGATGCGCGCGCCCTGTTCGCCTTGTACAGGGAGCTTCCGGGCCTGGCGGGCCTCGATGCGCTCTACGCGATCGAGGATGACACCACGGAACGCGGCGTTGCGGGTGCCGGGCATTGAGCGCGCTGCCGGCCGCAGCGGCCCCGCAATCATGCGCGTGCGTGAGCTTGCAGGTGCGCGAGCAGTCAGGTAGGTAGCCGCTGCCCCGGGGGCGCGTGGCACAGCGCGGTGCTTGATTACTCGCCATCCGCTCTGCCAGCCTTCCAGCCCTTTCGTGGCCCGCCAGCCTGGTGCCGTGCCAGCCGCTTCACCCTGCCCTGATGTGCTCACCTGACTCGCTTACTGCCCGGAGGCTTCATGCCGCAACAACGAATCGCCCTTTCCCTTCCCGCACCCGGCGGCCGCGTGCAGGGGACGCTGGACATGACCCGCTGGGCCGAGCAGGTGGGCTATGACGATGTCTGGCTGAGCGATGCCTCGGCCCCTGATTCGCTGACGCTGATGGGTGCGATGGGCGCGGTGACGAGCACGGTGCGCTTGGGCATCGCCGTCACACCCGCCTATACGCGAACGCCAGGCGTGTTCGCGGCCACCGCATCGACGCTTGCGGAACTCACCCAGGGCCGTTTCGTGATGGGCCTCGGTTCTTCCTCGCAGAACATCGTCGAGCAGTGGCACGGCATGCCGCTGTCGAAGCCGGTCACGCGCGTGCGCGAGACGACCCTCATGATCAAGTCGATGCTGAAGGGCGAGAAGTCGAACTTCGACGGCGTCACCCTGAAGAGCCACAACTATCGCCAGCTGCCCGCGCTGCACCCGGTGCCGATCTACCTCGCGGCCCTGCGCTCGGGGATGATCGAGATGGCCGCCGAGGTGGGCGACGGCGTGATCTTCAACCTCTGGCCGCGCAAGGCGCTGCCGAAGATGCTCGAGCACGTGCGCATTGGCGCCGAACGCGCAGGCAAGGACTGGAAGAACGTCGAGGTGGTGAACCGGCACATGGTGCTGGTGACCGACGATATCGAGGCCGGACGCAACTTCTTCCGCGCCCAGTTCGGCCCCTACTATGCGACTCCCGTCTACAACCAGTTCCTCGCCTGGGCGGGCTTCGAGGCCGCAGCGGACGGCGTGAAGAAAGGCTGGGCCGCGAAGGACCGCAACGCCACCGCCGCGGCGCTGACCGACGAGGTGATCGACGAGATCGGCATCATCGGCAGTGCCGACCACTGCCGTGAGCGCATCCGCGAACTGGGTGCGGCCGGCGTGCACACGCACATCATCTCGCCGTTGCCGAGTTCGCTGGAACTGCACACCGCCACCCGCGAGGCCTTCACGGGCGACGCGTTCCGGAAGTAGCGCGTGACGCAGTCAAGCGATCGCAACGTCGACGCCCAGGGCTTCGACGTCGACCTGATGCGCACGCTCGGCAACGGGCGGGTGCTCGAGTGGGACGGCGCGCGCCAGCGCATCGCCGTCGGCTTCGAGGCCAGCCCGACGTTCTGCCACTCCTCCGATGGCGCCGTGGACGTGGTGCAGGGCGGCTTCGTCACGGCCTGGATCGACAACGCGATGGCGCTCTGCGTCGGCCGTGCCAGTGACGGTGCCTACCTGCCGGCAAGCCTCGAGGTGAAGGTGAGCTTCTTCCGGCCCACCCATCCCGGCGACGTGCGTGCCGAGGCCTGGGTGGTCCGGATGGGGCGCTCGGTGGCCTTCACCGAAGGCCGGCTGCTCGATGCGGCCGGCACGACCCTCGCCACGGCCACGTCCACGATCAAGCTGGTGCCACGAGCTGGCGCCCGCGATTGAGCGTGAAATAGGATCCGCCGGATGTCGGTGGGCTCGGTCACATCGGTGCGCGCGTGCAATCAGTCGCCGCAGTTGGGGCCGGTGGTGATGTCGATGTGGAAGACCCGGCGGAGCTGGAGGTCTCACGGCTCGCAGGCCGGGGCATGGGCGGGACGGGCAGGCGTTCAGGCACGGCCGGCGCGGCGTTCGGCCAGACCGTGCTGCATCTCGGCGATGACCCTTGCCGCATGGGGGTTCTGCTGAATGCGCTGCCAGTAGGCTGCGCCGCGTGGTCGCGCCGGAATGGGGTTCGGCACATCCAGCGTCGGCACCACGTGTTCGCAGAGGAACAGTGCGGGCACCAGATTGCAGTCCGCCAGTGTCAGTGCATCGCCGACCGCGCAGTGGCCGTCACCGAGGTAGTGCTCGAGGGCGTTGATGCCACGCGTCATCTGCGCCACGAACAGGTCGCGAATGGCCTCGTTGCGTGTCGCGCGCGGAATCTGCGGCAGCGCCATGAAGATGTTGTTCATGAGGTACACGTCGCCGATGCGCGAGATCGTGCGCACCAGCGCGCGCTGGCGGGCGCCGCTGCCGAGCATGGAAGGGGTTGGATAGCACTCCTCGAGGTACTCGGCGATGACCTCCGACTCGGGAATGACGTCCTCGCCGGCATGTCCCGTGGCGGCAGTTGTGCCGATGGCAAGCGCCGGAATGCGGCCGAGTGGCGACGTCTTGTTGAACTCGCCCTGGAAGAAGCCGGGCGGGCGCTCGAAGCTGATGTCGGTGATGCCCTTGGCATAGATCTGCATCCGCACCTTGGCCGTGTAGGGACTGAGGTCGCCGCCGTAGAGCTTCATTAGGATGGTCCTGCCGAGGATGGGTTGGCGAAGATACCCGAGTGCGGGCAACGCACGACATGCCAACTTGGGCGCGTGCACACAGGGACGGGGTGCGGGCGCGGATGCTTGCCCTTGCCCTGCGTCGATGACCTCTGCGACGTCCTCGCCGGTGCCCGGTTCGCGGGTGGGCTGCGCTGCATCCATACTCGGCGGGAATCGGCGGCATGTGATTTGTTCCGCCTGCGTGCGAGCGTTCCAGAGGCACGTCGCTGCAAGGGAATCACCCGCCAGACAGAGGCAACCGATATCCGGGTGTCGAGTCACCGCTTCGCAGGGCGAAGCAAGGGATTTTGTCTCTGGCCTGGCGCGACGGTGGCGGTAGCCCTGCACGCTGTTGGGTAGAACCGAGGACGCGGCTCCGCCATGGCTTTCTTCGCTAACGACGCCGTCAATCGCGTCAACGCACACTCGACGATCCAGGCGCTTGCCCAGTCCAGCGGCGGTATCTTCCTGCTCGCCTTCCTCGTTCAGTCGGGTGTCGGCGTGCCCGCCGCACTGCTTGCGATGTCGGCCATCCTCGCGCTGCGCTTCGTGTTGCGACCGCTCGTGTTGCCGTTGGCCATGCGCTTCGGTGTGAAGCCGCTGCTGATCAGTGGCTCACTCGTGTTGGCAGTGCAACTGCCGTTGCTGACCCAGGTATCCGAGGTCGGCGGGATGCTCGTGGTGTTCTGCGCGGTTTCGGCCGTGGGCGATGTGTTGTATTGGCCGAGCTACCACACCTGGTTCGCGGTGGTGGGCGACGCGCAGCATCGCGGTCACCAGGTGAGTGCGCGCGAGGCGCTCGTTGCGTTTGTCGGCGTTGGCGGGCCGCTGCTCGGTGCGGGTGCACTGCTGTTGTTCGGGCCGCTACTCGCGTTTTCAGCCGTGGGTGTCGTGCAGGCCATGAGCGTGCTGCCCTTGCTCGGCGCGCCGAACGTCGCAATCCGTGCGACCGCACGCGATGCGTATGCCGCCGCACGCATGGTCGCGCAGATCGATGGCGCGCTAGGTTGGTACGAAGCGTGGAACACCGTCTGGTTCCTCGCGTTGTTCCTGTTGCTGGACCAGAGTTACGGTGCCTTCGGCGGTGCGATGGCGCTCGCGGCCCTCGCGGGCGCGGCGTTCGGAATGGTGCTCGGCAAGCATGTTGATTCGGGGGGAGGCGAGCGCACTGTGACCATCGCCGTTGGCGCGGCGAGTGGATTGTTGTTGCTGCGCGCAGCGAGTGGGGCGATGCCAGTGGCAGCCGTAGCAACGACAACGATCAGCGCCTTCGGCGCTCCGCTGTTGGCAACGGCCGCAGGTCCGGCCTTCTACAACCAGGCGCAGTCTTCGGCCTGCCCGCTGCGCTTCTACCTGGTTACGGAAGCGGCGTGGGACCTTGGCTCTGGTGGGGCTTTTGCGCTCGCCGCGGGGCTCATTGCCCTTGGCGTACCGATGGCCTGGACGATCATGCTGGCGTTGCCGGCGCTCGCCATTGCGGCATGGTTGCTGCGCGGCTACTACCGCCGCCTCGAAACGCAGCGTCTCGTGCCGCTCGGGTAGCCGGTCGACGAGCGAGGCGCAGGAAGAAGCGTGCTACGCGCGGCCGCGCCCGGAATCCGAGCGCGAGGTGTACGTCTTCAACTTAGGCCTCATGAAATAGGTCCGCGACCTCACGAAGGACATGGTGCGACCGGACGTTCCATGCATGGCCGGGGCCAGGGCGCAGCACATCGGCGACGTGCGCCCAGCGTCCGCTGTTCGTGCTCGATGTTCGCCGCCTTGCAGGCATGACCTGCTCGCACGGTGCAATCCTCGACAAGTGGGCGCGCGGCTGGGTCGAGTACTGGACCGACGGCGCCGCCGACTTCGTTGCCACTGCGATGGAGGAGACCGGCAGCTTCCAGGCCCTCGAATACCTCGACGGGGTCGGCCGGGCCGACCGCGAGCGCTTCCTGGCGTTGCGCGCCGGCAGCAAAATGCACGGTGCCGCCACAGGGCATGACGACGGTGGGGAGCCTGTCCGCGCGCCGGACCCGCGCCCGAGCGCACGCATGCGCGTATCGTTGCGGCTGCCCGATTCGCGCAACACCGGGGAGCATCGCGCCATGGTCATCGATATGCCCGTGCATGGCATGCACTGCGAGAACTGCCTCGCGAAAGTTCGTGCGGCGCTGCTGGCGCTGCCCGCCGTTCGCCACGCCGACGTGCAGTTCAACGGACCAGCGGAGGCGCGCGTGGGCCGCGTGCGGGTGATCGGCGACGCGCCGCGCGAGCGGATTGCGCAGGCCATACGCGATGCCGGCTTCGAGGTCGCTCACGCCTGATGGCTCGACCGGAGAGGGCAGGTTCGTGAGCACCCGGCTCGACGTCTACGGCATGCACTGCGCACGTTGCGTGAGCAGCGTGACGCAGGCGCTGCAGGCCGTGCCCGGCGTTCGGATCGTGCACGTCGTGTTGCCGCCGGGCGAGGACCTCGCGGCGGCGGAGCGCGCCGCGCAGGCAGGCCTCGCGGAGGTCGACGGCGACGCGCCTCTGGTGGCGCTGCATGCGGCGATCCACGCCGCGGGATTCGCGCTCGAAGCCGCGCCGGCCGGGCCTGCAGTCGCGCCCGTGCCTGCCAGCCCTGCCGACGCGGTGGTAGCGGCGGAGGCGATCGAACTCGGCATCTCCCTCGCCATCACGGGCATGCACTGCGCCGCCTGCGTTGCAAGCGTGGAGCGCGCGCTGGCGGCGGTCCCTGGCGTCGCGCGCGCGAGCGTGAACTTCGCCGACGAACGGGCGTGGGTGGAAGGCGACGCGCCGCCCGGGGCGCTGCTGCGCGCCGTCCACGACGCCGGCTACGCCGCGAGCGTCGAACGTGACGACGGGCTCGCCGCCGGCGGCGTGCCGCGCGGCGCGTCGCCCACCCGCCTGCTCGTGCAGGCAGGCGTGGCACTCGCGGCGGGCGCGGCGGCGATGACGCTGGACATGACCATTGGCACACCGCATGGCCTGCCGGGCCTCGCGCTGGCGGTGCTGTGCGCGCTGCTGATGGCCGCGTGCGGTGCACGCTGGTATCGCGGTGCGTGGCTGGCGTTGCGCCGCCGCACCGGCACGATGGACACGCTGATCGCCACCGGCACGATCGCCGCCTGGCTCTACTCGACGCTGCAGGTGCTGTTTCCGGGCTGGCTCGCGCTGCAGGCGCATGTGGCGGCCGCGCAAGCGACGGTCGTGCATGCCCAGGGTCACGGTGGCAGCTTCTTCGATGCGGCATTGATGATCCTGGGCTTCGTCGGCCTCGGGCAGGGCCTCGAGTTGCGGGCGCGGCGCAGCAGTTCGCGCGCCATCAGGGACCTGTTAGCCCTGGCGCCGGAGACGGTGCTGCTGCTCGAGCACGGGCTGGAGCGCGAGACTGCCGTGGCGGCCATCAAGGTCGGCGACTGGCTGCGCATCCGGCCGGGCGAGCGGGTGGCGGTGGATGCGCGCGTGCTCGATGGCCAGACCCACGTCGACGAGTCGATGCTCACGGGCGAGCCGATGCCCGTCGCCCGCGGTCCTGGCGACGAACTCGCGGCTGGCACACTCAATGGCGCGGGTTCGCTGATCGTCGAGGCGGTGCGGGTGGGCAATGTCACGGCACTCGCGCGCATCGTCGCGCTGGTGCGTCGGGCGCAGGGGGCCAAGCCCGCGATCGCGGTACTCGCCGACCGGATCGCCGCCGTGTTCGTGCCGGTGGTGCTCGGCATCGCGGTGCTCACGGCGCTGGCGTGGTGGGGATTCGGGCCATCGCCCTCCCTGCCGCGCGCCGACGATCTCGACCTGGCCGACCTGGCGC
>SXGT01450887.1_pt1 | contig 13643 bp, 7 predicted proteins | sample 3176221 | NCBI WGS metagenome assembly SXGT01 (sample SAMN11356862, study PRJNA531348) | freshwater metagenome | isolation source: freshwater sample F1-120 | place: China: Fuxian Lake, Yuxi | collected 2017-12-25 | reverse complement strand
GGTCGATACATCAACAATCTCAGCTGCATCGATAAAGTCATATGCGCTGTTTTCCACAATCTCGTAATGCGGCTCCCCAGCTTCGAACCCTACCTGCACGCTGCCGGTTGGGTGTTGTGCATCGATTTGTAGCGACTCGCGGCTCATGCCCCATTGCTGCATCAACTCAGCAATTTCGCTACCGTTGTCATCATCCCCTATCCGACTAATCAAACGAGGCGGCAAACCCAAAGCCTGCAAATGCCAAACCACATTAAACGGCGCGCCCCCCAAAACCCGGCTACCGTCCGGAAAATGATCGAACAATACTTCACCAAAAATGATCGGCGATTGTTTGTGCATGAATAGCCCTCAGGGTTAGTAAATGGCATAACCGCCCGACCCGATTTCAAATCGACAATACAGTGGCGTTTTTGAGCGGCTTGAAAAATGATACTCTATCCCCAGTATTTAACTAGGTTTTACCTTTATCAATTAAATGGAGTCAACTCATGGCCGGCATTGACAAGGCTGCTGTCGAAAATCTGCTCAAATCTTTCATCGATCCCAATGTCGCCACCGATTTGGTTTCTGCGAAATCGGTAAAAAAAATCAACGTCGATGGTCATAATATCAGCGTACTGATCGAACTAGGCTATCCGGCAAAAAGTTATATTGACGAGCTGAAAAATGCGCTGACGAAACGCCTGCAAACCCTGCCGGATGTGGGTACCGTGCAGGTGGATATCGTCGTCAATATTGTCTCTCATGCCGTACAAAAAACCCTGAAACCATTGCCGGGTGTTAAAAACATCATCGCCGTTGCTTCCGGTAAAGGCGGCGTCGGCAAATCCACCACCTCTGTCAATCTGGCTTTGGCGCTGGCTTCGGAAGGTGCCAATGTCGGCATTCTGGATGCCGATATATACGGACCCAGCATTCCGACCATGCTGGGTTTGTCCGGCGCTCCGGAAACAGTCGATGGTAAAGCCATGTTGCCTAAAGTCTCGTTCGGTATCCAGACCATTTCTATCGGCTATTTGATTGATGCCGATCAAGCCATGATCTGGCGTGGCCCCATGGTCACCGGTGCCTTGCAACAATTGTTAAACCAAACCCAATGGGACAATCTGGATTATTTAATCATCGATCTACCGCCGGGCACCGGCGACATTCAATTGACGCTGGCCCAGCAAATCCCGGTCAGTGGCGCGCTCATCGTCACCACGCCGCAAGACATTGCCTTGATTGATGCACAACGCGGCTTAGCCATGCTGGAAAAAGTCAATATTCCGGTTTTGGGCTTGGTGGAAAATATGAGCATCCACATTTGTAGCCAATGCGGGCATGAAGAGGCGATTTTTGGTCAGGGCGGCGGCTTGGCCATGGCGGAGAAAAACAAAGTTGAACTGCTGGGCTCCCTGCCGCTGGATATCAACATCCGTCAACTGGCCGACAGTGGCAGACCCACCGTGGCCGCCGATCCGGACAGTCGCGCCGCACAGATGTACAAAGCCATCGCCCGTAAAACGGCTGCTAAATTGGCAATGCGCGCCCGCGACTACAGCGGCAAGTTTCCAAACATTGTGATTCAGAACACCTGAGAATGTCCTTCAAACCCTTGCAGCGTTCGGCTTTAGATGATTAACGCATCGTTTAAGGCCCGAACATTTGCACGCGTCAAGCAATCGACTAGCTTGATGTATTTGTTCGTTAATGCTGATTGTTATACAAGGCTATTTTCTTGTCTTCTATAGCCGTATGGTTGGCAAACCATTCAAAAAGAAATTCGACCAAGCTGAAATAATCGATTTGCTGCTGACTCAAGTCATAGGCTATATCTGAAAGTTTGGATAACAGGCGTCTATGCAAAATACGATGCGCTTCCAGCTCCGGGTAGGCAATTTCTTCCATGATATTTTCTTCGCTGACAAAATGAAACTTGGCGTATTCAGTGACTTCGTTAAGTAAACGCTTGATCCGCTGCAGTTCACATCCACCATTGATTTCTTTGTTCATTTCAATAATCAACCCTAAGAAAATTTTGTGTTCAGAGTCGATGCGTTCATGATCGATCTCAAATTCGCTTCCCCACTGAATTTCCTTAGGCCATTGCAACTGCAAAACCGAGTGATTCAAGTGACTGGTTTTGCCTGCATATTCCTTGCACCAGCCCATAATGTCTTTAGCTGGCATAGGCCGGGCAATGCCGAAACCCTGACCGATATCGCAACCCATCTCACGCAATAGCTTAAAGTGCTCATCCGTTTCCACACCTTCGGCGACAGTAATGCGATTAAAACTGTGCCCGAGTGAGATAACGCCTTTGACAATAGCCCGGTCATCGCTATTGACCAACATATCCCGAACAAAACTCAAATCGATTTTTAAAGTTTCCGCAGGCAATCTGCGTAAATAGGCCAGTGAAGAATAGCCTGTACCAAAATCGTCCAGCGCAAAACTGACTCCGAATTCGCCGCATTCCTCAATGATGCCTGCCACTTTCGTGATATCGACCAACGCCGCTGTTTCCAAAATTTCGATTTGTAGATAATGAGCAGAAACCTTCGGATGCATAGCCAATTGGCGATGCAATTTTTCAGCAAAATGACTGGATTGCAGATGACTGACAGAAATATTGACACTGACGGGCAAGGATAAGTCTTCTTCCAGCCAGTTTTCTATTTGCAATAAAGCGGTTTCAATCACCCATTCACCCAATTCGATTTCCAATAAGGTATTTTCGATATGCGGTAAAAAATGATCCGGTGACAATACGCCTTGTTCTGGGTGTCGCCAGCGAATCAAGGCTTCGACGCCAACGACTTTATAAGTACTTAGGGCTACTTTAGGCTGATAAAAAAGTTCAAATTCCTGATTAATCAAACCTTGTTCAATACGCAACAGTTGATCACGCTGAAACTTGATCTGCTGTTCTTGGCTGGCATCAAAAAAGTAGTAACGATTTTTCCCCAAGCGTTTGGCAAGATACATGGCCTGATCAGCATGTCTTAGCAAAGTATCAGGGTCCTCTTCATCGTGGGGATAAAGCGTGACGCCAACACTGGCGGTGACTTGATAGGTTTGATCGGCCAATAAAATAGGCGCGGCAATCACTTGCAACAAACGATCCAAACTGCTTTTGCATTCATTGATATCCGCAATACCCAACAGCAAAATGACGAATTCATCACCTCCCAAACGAGCAACGGTATCGCCGCCTCGTAGTGACTGCACCATTCGCTTGGCAACTTCAATCAAGACGGAATCACCCGCTTCGTGCCCCAAATGATCGTTAATGGGCTTGAAACCGTCTAAATCCAGATAACAAATGGCTAGCATTTGCCCGTCACGCCGGGTTTGCGCTTGTGCCTGCTGCATCCGATCCACCAATAACACCCGGTTGGGAATGCCGGTCAGCGCATCATAGTGAGCAATATGCTCTAATTGCTTTTCGTGCTGTTTTAAAACGGTGATATCGGATAAGTTGCCAACATAATGCGTCGGATGGCCTTGGGGATCAAGAATGACGGAGATCGAAATCAATTCGGCATAGATTTCACCATCTTTACGACGATTCCAGATTTCACCGCTCCAGTGACCGTATTGGTGCAAGCATTTCCATATCTCGGCATAAAAAACCGAGTCCTGATCATCTGATTGCAGGACGTTAGGGAGTTTACCTAAGACTTCTTCACGCGAAAAACCGGTAATTCGGCAAAACGCATCATTAACCTCTACGATGTGACCCAGTGCATCAGTCACCATAATGCCTTCATGAGTCGACTCGAATATGCGCTCACTCAAATGTAATTTTTCTTCGACCAGTTTACGTTCCGTTATGTCCTGTACGACACCTCGAAAATAAATCGGTCGCCCTAGGTCATCACGCTCGGCTGTGCCCGTCGAGCACATCCAGCGTATGTCGTTGTACTTATTGATAATTCTGTATTCAACGCTGAATTTAATATTTTGCTCTAGATGCGCTTGGGCTGCATCAATGACAATTTGTCGATCGTCTGGATGCACGTGTGCCAGGAAATCTTCCCAGGACGGGTCTTCGTGGTGCTTAAAACCCAAATTTGACATGACCGAATCTGACCAGATTTGTTGCCCTGTCAGGAGATTTGCTTCCCAAGTCCCAATCCCGCCTGCCAGTTGGCTCATCCGCAAAAATTCTTCACTTTTTTGCAAAGCCATTTCATATTGCTTCCTGGAGGTCATGTCGCTAATTGTCACAATAATAGAATCCAGGTGCCTTTCATGCCCTGGTAAGACAATCAGACTGACATAATGGTAGGCTTTACTACCGTCGAGCTTAACCAACTGACATTCGGTTTGATAGGTTGTTTTTCCATAGGCGAGCGCCACAAAAATGTCTACAAATAATCCAAGCGTGGTTTCTGTTAAATAGGTATTCAGTAATGAAGGCTGTTGATGCTCCGATGATGCACCCACCAGTGAAAGCACCATCGCATTCACCTCTTTGTTCTGAATCAGTCCCGCGAGACGCCATATCTCCTGTGGCGAACGGCGCAGATAGGTATCAAGATCTCTACCCGGTATTATTTGCAGCTCGTTTAACGCCTGTTTGACTAAAGACCAATCCTGCTCCCACAGACCAATGGGTGCATGGGTAAAAACACTACGGTAACGCGCTTCAGATTCGCGCAGTTTTTCAATCAATCGATACTGTGATTGAACATTTAGTTCCTCAAGTGTTTGATTGATCATGATTCAGGACAGATCCAGGCTCTCGATTAAAGCCTGACTGGTAATGACATTGGCATATAACGGAAACACTTCACTGCAGTAAAAATCTTGTTCATATTGGGTTCTACCCGCGGTGCAATCCGATAAAACATGCACCTTAAACCCTAGTTCAAAAGCCGAGCGCGCGGTTGAATCAATACAGATCGAAGTAGCGACTCCAGCTAAAACCACGTCGGTAATACCGCGACTCAAAAGTTCTTGCTCCAGGTTGGTTGAGTGAAACGCGTTCAAACCGCGTTTGCCTTCTACGGTTAATATTCGATCACCATACCGCGTTAACTCGGGAATGGTTTCCGAGCCGATAGTATCTTTTCTGAAAGCACCAACCTCCTGTATCACTTTGAGTATCCCGACGGGGTTTACTAACTCGCTGTAATCCGGTGTGAAATAAATGGGTGTGGATACTAATGTGATTTCGGTCGTCTGCAGACGATTAAGCAGGTTGACGGTATTGCTTAAAATCTTGGCTGCCGAACTTTCAATAACTTCATGCAGCACGCCATTCTCAGAAAAATAGTCATTCTGAAAACCAATCAAAACGATAGCAGTGTTGGAGATATTCATGGGCAATTTGATGGTGAGTTTCGCTCAAATTACCACATTTATCGTACGCTGTAAGCACTAACAATAGAGCGCATTCTCCAGTTCCCAAACATACCTGGATAAACGTCATATATTTACAGAATCTATATTGGAAGATAGCAAATCAGTGCTTGATGATTACAAGTTAGCTATTTAATTTAAAGGCGACACTAACCTTGTACTGTGAATTTTTCTAAAGCAGTTTTCAAAACAGCAAAAGTCAGCATTTATCGCATACTGACCTGATCAATCTCAATCAATACGGTTTGCCCATTGATGGTCTCGATGTTGTAAGCACCTTCCGGGGTGTAGACGTTACCAACGACATCACCCTCCTGGGTTTTAGCCAGATAAAGCCGGTAAATGTTATTCGCACCTTCCATGGTGCCTACCCAACTCAGGGTGCCATCTTCCGAATCCACCATATTTTCCTGTTTGATATTGAAAGCCCCTACCGGCAAGTCAACAACTAATTCGCCGCCCTCGGCTAATTCGGCCAGTTGATCGGTTGGAATATCAATATCCATGCTGATTCGTCCATCCAATGCACTGTCCGGGTTACCGCTATCCATCAAATCTTGAGCATCAGCAGCTAAATTGACTTGTGTCTGCTCACTAGTTTCAGTATTGGCAACCGGTTTAACACCACCTTCGTAGCCAGTAATAAAAACTGTTGTAATCTGATTGTGTTGTTGAATGGTGGTGTAGTTGTAGCCCTGCAACAACTGAACCAAAGCACTATTCCAGTCGTGCGCAACTAAATTTTTATTGATCAAATCGTCTTGAACAGCTGCGTTAAATTTAAACGCTATGCCGCTTTGAGCTGTAATTTTTTGTGCCACATGCGACAAGGGCTGATTTTTGATCACTTGAGTAATAGCTTGAGTCTGTCCAATCGCCGTGTCCGTTGAGTGGGCTTTTTCATTGGCATTAACCAGTTCGGAAGCCATCATCAAGCCCATACAGAAAGTCAATACCACCGCTACCCTGCGGCGACAATGAACTGAGTCGGGATAAAGACTTTTTTCCCTGGCGTCTTCTTTCAGATAAATTCCGTATGCCTGACAAATGGCTGTCAAGGCTTGATAGGCTTCAGCAGCTAATGTACTTAATTGTTTTTGACAAACCAGCGCCGCCTTGCCATCAATGACGCAAGGCTGCAAGTAGTTATTGTTCGGAAAAAGCAGATACCATTTATGTAAATCGATGGTTAGCTTTTCCAGTTCAGCCACCGGGTGCGTGGCTTCGCTGTAAACGCTCTCAATAATCGCAATCTCATTCATGAATAACTCAGCATTAGGTTGATTTCAGTTGAAACACGCCCTGCGGAATGGATTATCAATACTTTGCTGGAGCACAGCGCTAAAGTACGTCGCCTTGAAATAGGTTGGAAGCGTGTAAGCTTTAACCTAGTCAGTATTGAGTATAAATTAGCGATATAATTGTAAAGCATTGAAAATCAATGACACTTTCTTAATCAATTCATCATATAACTTCAGGATGACGCTTGGACAACAGGCTTCAGCATGGATGTTTTACCCACCATAATATCAACTGCTTTCAACAACCGTTTAAAAACCGACTCTTGGCAGTAAGGAATATTATGCTTACGGCAAACCGCAAGCACTTGAGGCTGTAGAGCTTGGTATTGACTTAATGGCATATCCGGCCACAAATGGTGTTCGATTTGATAGTTTAACCAGCCATAAAAAAAATCATTGAAATTGGAGCCGGTCGGATAATTGACTGAACCTAAAATTTGCCGCAGATAGAATTCGCCTTTACTGTTGGATTTTTCATCAAACATCATGACGTCATCCCCGGCATGATTGGGAATCATCACCAAAAAACTATGCATATTGGTGAGAATTTCCGCAAAAACCGAATTAATCAACACACTGGTCGCAGCAAAAGTCCCCAAAGGCAAAAATAACAAAGGCAACAGCACAAAGCGATAGCCTATATATGGCAACACACTTTCCAGCCATAAAGCCCGGCCTTGCGGCGTAAAAAAACTCCAGGCTCCGATACGCGTCATGACGGGTACAGGTTTGCCTTGTTGCCTTGCAGCATTCAGACAGAGTTCCTTATGGGTACGGGGTGTGTAGTAGCTGATTTTCCAAATCCCGGAAAAAAAAGCCACAATCACATATCGCAACCACATAGGCAAACGGGATTGCCTCAACCACTCCATGTTGTGTTGGGCGTTATTGGGATCGGCTAATTCACCCAAACTATAGTGATGCAACAAATCATGTTCATGATGCCAACCGGCCAAAGTCATCCAATCCGGCCAATCAAGAAAGCGCCGCCAGCCTCGGGCAAATTTTTTACTGGTGTAATTTGGATCGGTTTGTTTCAGTTTGTCATAGCCTTTATGCACAATCGGATGCGCAACTTGCGTCCAACGTGTAAAACTACCCTGACTGATCAATAGCGCAGAAATGGGGTTGGGGAACAACCAAGCCGTGCCGTAACCCAAAATCGAACAGACTTTTCCCCAGCGCTCCATTTTTTTTAAATGGGCAAAATCCGCTGGACCAATATTCGCTAAAGCTTGCTGGTGAATATGGGTAATATCTTTTGCTAATTGCTCACGATCGACCGACTGGTAACTATTTAAACTCAAAACATCCTGCCTTATTTGGAAGTGGAATGGAACGCTACTTATTTATAAAGCCACCCTGAGATTGATTTGAAGCGTTGTCAGGGATGGCAGGCTATCCTTTAAACCTATTGCTTTCCATTTAAATTCCAAAGAAATCTCAAAAAACAATATTTTGAATAATTTTGAGAGAAAAATAAGCTTTGAGATTTGCCTAGAAATTGGCTTATTAGCTTTGTAACACAAGCATGCCTGAATGCCTATAGTTCAATATATGCACAACAAGCGCGCATAAAAAAAGACTTACAAGGTAACTTGTAAGTCTTTTTTAAATCTGGTAGCGGGGGCAGGATTTGACCGTTATTCAACACCTATCAGATTCAAAGGATTGAAATAAACACACCATTCTACTGCCTCCCCAACAAGGTCAGGACCTACTTGTATTTCAATTGTAATCATATCACAGTAAGATAGACTCTCTAGTGGTCCTGTCTTTCTGGGCTTGTTGGTCGGCACAATTTGAGAGTGAACAGTCATGCGCCCATCCATTATTTTTAACAAGCACCGTGATGCCATTCGGGAAATAGCCCTCCGCCATCGCGTTAAGAACGTACGAGTATTTGGTTCAGTTCTACATGGAGAAGATACGGAAGAAAGCGATCTGGATTTGCTCGTCGACCCTACCCAGGAAACTACACTAATGGACATCGCCAAGATTGAAGTTGAAGTGGCTCGGCTATTGAATATTACAGTGGATGTTTTAACCCCCAGGGCCTTACCCGACAAATTTCGGGACCAGGTAATAAAAGAAGCCCAGCCTTTATGAGTAAAAAGGACGTTTTACGGATTCCGGATTATCTTGAACATATAGTCGAGGCCATCGAGCGAATTCATCGCTACGTAGAAGATATGTCCGAGGTCAATTTTCTCGACGACGAAAAGACTCAGGATGCAGTGGTCAGAAACTTTGAAATCATCGGCGAAGCAGCCCACAACATCGAACGTTATCATGCTGCATACGCAGAGGCACATTCCGATGTTCCCTGGACATTGATGTACACCATGCGAAACCGTGTGGCTCATGGTTATTTCAAAGTAGATTATGAATTGGTCTGGCAAACCATACATGGTGACTTATCTGAACTGCATCAGCAAATCCAACAATTGATCGTGCCCCCTTTTTCTTCGAGCTGATACAAAAAGTTCGGAGTGTCCTGTTTGACAGTTATAACTCAGGGACCTTACGAATCAACAACATAGACTATCTGTTATTATTGCTCCGCAGGAGTCAGGCACGTGAAAAACTGTTACCGAGCTGGCTGTGGTCAGGCGGTGGATTAGTGTGGATAAAGAGTGGATAACATGCTTTTCGTTATCCACTCTTTATCCATTCGTCCCGCAGGGAATCCACGGGCTGTCCACATCCTGCGTCGCAATGACTTGCAAGAGTTATTTATTGATGTCATGTTTTTTTGATTGTGAACTGGCATAACCGACCAGTCCGCATAATTCAGATTCTGAGAAATTGAGGTCTACAAAGCAGACGTTGGTGGCCTCAACCTATCGGCCAAAACCCGACTCCCAACAAATCGAAAAACCAACTGTTTGAACGGCAGGTTACTCCGGAATTCCGGACGCTGCTAAAAACAGGAATTTTTAGTGATTACCTTATCCGACAAGGTAGATATAGGTTTGAACTATTCACCTGATGGTTAGCGTTCGTAAACCAACGTATAGGCAGCAGGGCCTAATTCCCCTCTCATCCATTGAGAAATTAAAGGCTTTTAATCGTTGCATAGAGAAGCCGCCAGTAAATTTCTAATCATTTGATGTCGTTGAATGCTACCCTTACTCGCATTGTTTCTTAATCTGTTCACAGGGAAATAGAGGTGTCTAAATCATATGGCATCATGACCAACATAGATACGTCAAACTGTGAAAATGAGCCGATCCGCTTTCCCGGCGCGGTTCAGCCGCATGGTGCGTTGCTTCTGCTTGCCCCTGTTTCCGGGGTCATCTTGGCAGCCAGCGAGTCTTGCAATGAATTGGTTGGTCAATCGGCAGAAAGCCTGTTGGGTAGGTCCATAGCTGAGATTATTGGTTCAGACGCCGAGAACTTCTGCCAAGCGGTCCCAACACATGGACTGCAACCACCGGTGACTCTGTCTATCAACGGGCGAAAGCTAAACGTCCGCGCAGTATTGAATAATGAAAGGCAAGTGCTGCTAGATATTGAGGTGGCAGGTGTGGCGTCATTGCCAGATCAGCTGCTTTACCAATGTCGCCAGGCTATTGAATCCCTGAGACAGCTTGATGGTCTGGATACGGTCACTCAGGCTGCCGCCAAATTAGTTCGTAGCATGACGGGTTTTGATCGAGTGATGATTTATCGCTTCGATCCGGCGTGGAATGGCGAGGTGATAGCCGAATCCTGTAACCCTGATATAGAGCCTTATCTTGGGCTCAATTTCCCTGCCAGCGATATTCCGCAACAGGCCCGCGAGTTGTTTAAGGCCAGCCGGGTGCGACAAATTTGTGATGTTTCGTATACTCCATCTGCATTAGTTTCTCAGCGGGATAGTCAGTCTTTTGATTTGGGTCTGTCCAGCTTGCGCATCGTATCGCCGATTCATATTGAATACCTGAACAACATGCAGGTTAGCGCCACTCTTGTGGGCTCCCTGGTGGTGGAAGAGCAGCTATGGGGGCTGTTGTCCTGCCAACATAAGTTTGGTCCGAAGTATTTTGGACCGGCCGAGCGGGATATTCTGGGTTGGTTTTGCCAGGATCTGGCGGCGCTGATTCAGGACATACAGGTACGGGAGCGACGGGATCAAGAGTACCGGCTTGCGGTCAAGCGGCGAGAATTGGTGGACGCCGTGCGCACCACCCAGTTAAGTGCGCTGATTCAACAAGATAATGACACTGATTTATTGGAAGTGGTTGCAGCAGATGGCTTTGCCCTTGTCATTGATGATTCAGTTCAAATCACCGGCATAACACCGTCAATCGACACTATCCGCAAGTTACAGTTACAGCAACGTGAACTAGCGATTGATACAAATCAATTCGCCTCGAATAATCTTAATTATGATCTTGACATTGATGCCGTCAAGGAGGGCGTGGCCGGTGCGCTTTTCGTGTCGGTTCGCGAACATCCAAGCATTTGCATGATCTGGTTTCGCCAGGAGCGGCGTTACTCAATGCGGTGGGGTGGCGATCCTGAACATCCTCACTTGGTGGACGACAGCGGCCGACTGTCTCCTAGAAAATCTTTTGCCCAGTTCCTGCAGAATATTGACGGACAAAGTCTGCCCTGGACGGCAGCAGAACAGGATTCTGCTAAAGAATTAGGTGCGTTGATTGAAATCGAGATTGCCCGACAAGAACTGGCCTTTGCCGATACGATTTTAAACTCCAGTCCCGACAATATTGCCGTGATCGATAGTCAAGGCGTGATTACTAAAGTCAACACCGCGTGGCGGCGCTTTGCTGGGGAAAATAACGCGCCCTGGTTGGCGTCTAAGTCTATCGGTATGAATTACCGAAATATCTGTATGGCAGCGGATGGTTTGCCTGATGGGGACGAAGCGTTGCGCGCATGGGCAGGCATTGAAACGGTTCTAAGCAAAAAACAGGATTATTTCACGCTGGATTACCCATGCGACTCGCCCACTGAACGGCGCTGGTTCAGAATGCATGTTTACCCGATGCAGCCGCCCTGCGAGGGTGTCGCCATCGTCCATCAAAACTACACTGCCAGCAAGCTTGCCGAACTGCGGCTTGAGCAGGAGCGCACCCATTTTCGTACCTTGCTGGAGTCCATCCCAGATTTGGTCTGGCTGAAAAATACCGACGGAGTATATTTATTCTGCAATCCAGCCTTTGAGCGTTTTTTTGGGACATGCGAAGCCGATATCGTCGGCAAGACCGATTATGACTTTGTCAGCCCTGAAATGGCTGACAGCTTTAGGCGTAGTGATCTGGAAGCCTTGACGTTGAACCAGCCCAAGATTTTTGAGGAATCCGTCACCTATGCCAGTGATGGCAAGGAAGTTTTGCTGGAAACTACCAAGACCGCTATGCGCGACACTGAGGGACGAGCGTTGGGCGTTTTGGGACTAAGCCACGATATCACTGAGCGTAAGCACACTGAAGAAGCACTGCGTCACGAGAAAAATCAGAAGTTGGCATTATTGCGTAATGCCAGTGATGGCATCACTATCATGAACATTGAGGGTGAGATCATCGAAGTCAGCGACTCGTTCTGCACGATGTTGGACTACAGACGTGACGAACTGATTGGCATGCATGTCTCCCAGTGGGATGTCGGCATTCCCGCTGATCAACTAATGAACCATGTCGGAACGATATTTGCCAAGCCGATTCGCAGCCAATTCGAAACTCGCCACCGCCGCAAAGATGGCAGCACTTATGAAGTTGAAATCAGCTGTTTTCCGCTAAGCTTAGCCGGCAAAAAGTTGCTGTTTTGCTCGTCACGCGATATCACCCAACGTAAAGCGAATGAAAGCTTGCTACGTAAACTCTCTTTGGCGGTTGCGCAAAGTCCCAGTTCAATTGTGATTACCGATCTTGATGCCAACATTGAGTATGTCAATCAGGCTTTTCTGGACGCAACCGGCTATGGCCTGGATGAAGTTCTCGGTCAGAATCCGCGCCTGCTACATTCCGGGAAAACTCCTAAAGCGGTTTACGAGGACATGTGGGCGACGCTAACGGGTGGCGAAATCTGGAAAGGGGAATTCATCAACAAACGAAAGGACGGTAGTGAATATACCGAATTTTCCGTAATGTCGCCGGTACGCCAAGCTGATGGCAACATCAGCCATTACGTCGGTATCAAAGATGACATTACCGAACGCAAAGCCGCTGAAGATCGGCTACAGGAATCGGAAAAGCGCTTTCGGATCGTCGCCGATGCGGCACCGGTATTGATTTGGTTGGCGAGTGTCGACAAACGTTGCACTTGGTTTAACAAAACCTGGCTGGATTTCACTGGGCGCAGCCTGGAGCAGGAACTGGGCAATGGTTGGGCCCAAGGCGTGCATCCCCAGGATTTGCAAGGCTGCCTGGATATCTATATTAGCCATTTTGAACGTCGCGAATCGTTCCAAATGGAGTACCGCTTGAAACGCCATGACGGCGAATATCGCTGGATTCTTGATCATGGTGTACCCCGTGTGGGGGGGGATGGGGCTTTCGAGGGCTATATCGGTTCCTGCGTTGATATCACCGAGCAGTTGCAAGCCAAGCTGCAATTACAGGATAGTTTTGACCAATTTAGCAAACTGTCTCAATCGGTTCCTGGTGTGGTGTATCAGTACCAACTCTTTCCGGATGGGCATTCGTGTTTCCCTTACGCCAGCCAAGGCATCGCGGCGATTTTCGATGTTACTCCAGAGCAGATCAAAGAGGATGCTTCCGCCGTTTTTGCCTGCATCTATCCGGATGATCTGGAGCGACTGCTTGCGTCGATTCAGGAGTCAGCCCGCACCCTGCAACCTTGGCAACAGGAATATAGGGTCAAATTACCGCACAGCGAAGTCCGCTGGCTGTCGGGTGTGGCGCGGCCGGAAAGACTGGATGACGGCAGCACGCTCTGGCACGGTTTTACGACAGACATCACCGAGCGAAAGGTACTAGAGGAAGAACTCGAGGAAGGCCAGATACGCTTAAAGTTTGC
>SXGT01312794.1_pt1 | contig 13643 bp, 12 predicted proteins | sample 3176221 | NCBI WGS metagenome assembly SXGT01 (sample SAMN11356862, study PRJNA531348) | freshwater metagenome | isolation source: freshwater sample F1-120 | place: China: Fuxian Lake, Yuxi | collected 2017-12-25 | reverse complement strand
TAACCCCCAGCGAGTCGGGCTAGCGTCCAGCGTCGCTGGGAGCAAAAGAACACAAATGCGAACCAGGCGTTGGAGCAGACTCGCCCTAGCGTCGTGCGGTGTGGATAATCGTTAGGTCGCGAGCTGCTCAACTTGGCCGTTCGGCAGTTAAGGACTTCATCACAATGAGATGCTACATCGTCAATCCCGAGTGCGTAGAGGAATTCGTGGCGGCTGTCAGGTGGGATTCAGAAAACGGTCTTGATGACCTTGACGATCAGGTGCAGCCGATCACGCGGGCAATCGTATCGCGTCCCGAACTGAATGATCTCTTAAATATGTACACGCAAATACTTCATGAACGCGGCATCGAGATGGAGTGGTGCAACTCAGCAACAAGGCGACTGGATGCGGCAACCTTAAACGCGTGCGCATGGTGGGCCTGCCCAGGCGACATGGCTCCCGGTGTCGCACAGCAGCTAGAGCAGCGAGAAATCTCCATGGAAGAAGTGAAGCTATTTTTAACTCTTCCAAGAGACGAGCCCATGAGGGAGCCCTATCTGGACGCCTTCCAGCAATTGCACTCGGCGTGTGCATTTGCATTGCGACAAATCGGCCCCTCCCAGATTGGGTTCTTTCGAGCCGATCTCTAAGGATCGTAGCCGAACCACCCGATGCAATGGACGCGCGATGAAGCTAAGCGGCGTGGATAATCTTGTGATCGCGAGCCATTGATCGGAGCCGTTCCACTCGCTTTGTACCCCAGAGAAGGAAGCCAGACCCTCTCTTCCGCTATCGGGCGATCTCAACTCTGATCGCCGTTGAGATAGAGATGGCGAGGGGCTGCGTCGGGCGGCGAGGGGCCGGGTGGCTAGCCTGCCCTGAGGGGCCGAAGGTGCTGATGCAGCGTCGAGGCGCCTAAGGCGATCCGTGCTGGTCGTGCCTCCCGATGTGAATCCGTCGTCGCCCTCGTCGATCGGCCTCCTGCCTCAGGCGGCGGGCCAGTCGCGGTGGCGTGCCGCCCTGATGCCCCGGTAGGATTTCCGTGGGCGGAGTGGTTCGTCCAGCCATCGTGGATACAGCGTGTGGAACCAGGCGCTGGATCAGACGGCGGCCAACGCCTGGCGGTGTAGCGGAGCGTATTGGCCGCCGCAGATCAGCTTCGCTGTATCTGTGGTAGGATGCGTTCATGATCGACATAGCCCAGGCCCTTACCGAACTGACAGCGCTGCCGATTCATGATCGGCTACGCGTGGTCGAGTCGTTGTGGGATAGCATCCCGCCAGACTCGCCAGTCGAAATTTCTCCCGAACAACGGGCAGAACTGCAGCGGCGGATCGCCGCTCACGAGCGGTCGCCCGAGCAGTTGCTCACGTGGGACGAGGTTCTCGATCGCCTGCGGGATAGTCGATGAAGTTCGTACTTCGGTATCGCCCCGAAGTCGTCGCTGATCTCGATGCCGGGCGCAGGTGGTACGAGGAAAGGTCGGCTGGGCTCGGCTCGGACTTCGTTGTCGAGTGCTCCGAGGCTCTCGCCCGGATTCAGCGAAATCCCGAGTGGGTGGGCGTCGATGCTTATGGAGTACGATCCCTCCGCATCCGCCGCTTCCCGTATGTCATCCACTACCGTATCGAAGGTGAGATGATCGTGGTCTTTGCGATCATGTTCGGCGGCCGCGATCCATCGGCGTGGCAAGGGCGGATATAACCAGGCGCTGGATCAGACGGCGGGCCGAATCCAGCGGTGTAGCAGAGTCTGTGGCCCGCTGGTCAGCTTTATCGTTCGGCTAGTCATGCTCCGCGACAAAAAGCCCAGTACGTCGTGGCGTTCTGCTGACACCCCACTTCCGTCCACCGCTCTTTCGATTCCAAGCCGCTTCATGAGATTCCTTCTTTTAGTCCTGGTTGGTTGTGGTGTGCTTTTGTCGTCTGGTTTCCCGACACTTCGGGCCGACGAATGGCCCGAGGACACAAACCAGCTAGAGAGCTTGACGCCGCAGCAGGCCCGGAAACTTGCGAACGAGTTTGCGGGGGTGGCCTTTTTTGAGATTGAGATCAAGGGCGTGTTGAAACTGCAAACGCACAGATGTTTGCCCTTGAACCGCCTTAGGTCGCTGGATCCGGGAACAGGATAAAGCAACATCCCTTCTGTAAATCCGGGTTTTCAGAGGTGGGTCATCTGGCTTCCATGGTCAGGTAGGCTCGTTAGGTCTCCCAATCGTCACTGATCTCTGAGAGGACGGCAGAGGCGAGCCGCAGGAGCGACGCCTCGTTGGGGAAGAGCGTTGCGACCCGCGTCCGTCGTTTGATCTCCTTGTTGAGCCGCTCGAGCCCGTTGGTCATGCGGAGCCGCCGCCCGGACACGACCGCAGGGTGGGGCGAATCGCCCCACTGGCGGCCGACTCGTTGGCGTGATTCGCCCCACGACGCCGAGGCCCCTGGGGCGAATCGCTCCAGCCGCAGGCCTTAGTCGCGGCCGGCACGGAGCGACTTGTCCGCCGTCGGCGGCTGTTCTGGTGCTGTTTTCAGGCCCAAACAGGTCGCCGGCCACGGCACCCCGCCCGCAGCCGGGTTTTGCGTCGGGTTTGGCACACAACGTGCCCATTTTGTCCGCGTTGGTTCCGCTCGTACGGCGACCGCTCGGCCTTCAGGTCGTCGCCTTCCTCGACGAAGTTCTTCATGCGCCTCCGTCTCGGCATCTCTGGCCCGCTGCCTTCTCGGCGCCGGTGGCTCGTCGGCCTGGCGTTCGCCGTGTGGCTTGTCGCGGCCGGCATGCCCGCCACGCTCCGCGCCGACCTGATCCTCAACAGCGGCACCACCACGATCAGCAGCAGCACCAACGTCGGCACGAACCTGTTCGTGGCGCGAACCGGCACCGCCACACTCGACGTGACCGGCGGCAGCGTCACCGGCACAAACTTCTACCTCGGCTGGGGACCCGGCAGCCTCGGCACCGCCACGGTCACCGGGGGCACCTGGGCCAGCAGCTCGAACATGATCGTCGGCGGCACCGGCGCCGGCATCCTCACCCTGAGCGCCGGGCGGATCGAGAATCGCTCGGTCAGGCTCGGCTACAATTTTTTCAGCGGTCGAGGCACGGCCACGGTCACCGGGGGCACGTGGGCCGTGGGCGACTCGCTCAACGTCGGCTCGAACTCCTCGCTCACCATGTCGGGTGGGCTCGTGTCGGTGGCGGGCTCGCTCACGAAAGCGACGTCCGGCACGATCACCCTCAATGCCGGCGGGACGCTCCAGGCTCACGCGATCGATGCGAGCCTGCTCGCCAACAACGGCACGCTCATCTTCAGCCCCTCCTCGCTCACCGGACACCAGGGAACGATCAGCGGCACGGGCGTGATCCGCAAACAGGGCGACGGCATGCTCGTGATGTCGTCGAGCACGACCAGTGCTACGACGACAACCATCTCCACGGGGACGCTCTCGATGGGGTCGCGTGGCATGCTGAACCTGAGCGTAAGTCTCTCCGTGGGCTCGAGCGGCACCGGCACGCTCGTGATGAACGGCGGCAGCATCACGGGCACCGACTCCTTTCTCGGCTCCGCCGCGGGAACCGTCGGCGTGGCCACCGTCACCAGCGGCACATGGACGAGCACCCGCGGCCTCGCTGTCGGCTCGAGCGGCACCGGCACGCTCGCCGTGAACGGCGGCAGCGTCACGAGCCTCTTCGCCACCGTGGGCAAGAACCTCGGCGGCGTTGGCCTGGCCACCGTCACCGGCGGAACCTGGAACTCGGGCGAACTGCTGACCATCGGCGAACTCGGCACCGGCGGGCTCGCCGTGAGCGGCGGCCTCGTCACCACCGTCGACAGCGTGATCGGCTCGTACATGTCCACCGGATCGGCCACGATCACCGGCGGCACCTGGGCCAGCAGCGGAAACCTCAGCATCGGCAGCGGGTACCTCGCGGTGGGCACGCTCACGATCAACGACGGTCTCGTCTCCAACTCCAGCGGCGCCGTTGGCGGCGCGTCCGGCAGTGTCGGCACGGTCACGGTCACCGGTGGAACCTGGGCCAACACCACCGATCTGTTCGTCGGCTCCAGCGGCACCGGCACACTCACGATGTCGGGCGGGCTCGTGTCGGTGACGGGCAGGCTCTCGAAGGGGGCCGCGGGCACGATCAACCTGAACCCCGGCGGAACGCTCCAGATCGGCGTCGGCAGCACCACCGGCCTGCTCGACGTGCCGTCGCTGGTCAACAACGGCACGCTGATCATCAATCGCTCCGGCTTGTTCAACTACGCGGGTGTGATGAGCGGTTCCGGTTCGATCGTGCAGCAGGGCGGCGGGCAATGCAGGCTCGCCGGCGCGAATACCTATTCCGGCGTCACCACGATCGCGGGCGGCACGCTGATCCTCGCCGGCACGGGCTCGATCGGCACCGGCGGCCTGAACCTCGGCACCACGGCCAGCCCCGGCACCTTCGACCTCGCGACCCTCACGGCCGGCACCTACGCGCTGCCCGCCACCGGAAACCTCGCCGGCGTGGGCACGCTCTCCGGCGCCGGAAAATCCCTCGCCGTGCTCGGCTCGTTCCTCCCGGGCAACAGCCCCGGCACGGTGACGGTCGACACCGGCTTCACGCTCGACCTCGCGAACTCGGGCACGAGCCTGTTCGAGATCACGAGCCCGCTCTTCACGGCGGGCACGTTCGACCTCGTCGACGGCGCCGGCAGCGTGGTCTTCGGCGGAGTGCTCGACCTCGCCTTCACGAACGGCCCCTATGCCAACGGCTCCGACGTGCTGACGATCTTCGCCGCCACGGGCGGCTTCTCCGGTGGCTTCACGTCGGTCGTCGCCAGCGGCCTCGACGCGGGGCAATACGCCACGTTCAATCCGGCGACGGGCACGATTTCCGTGGTCCCCGAGCCCGCGACGTATGCCCTGGCCCTCATCGGAATCGCCTGCGGCAGCCTCTCACTGCGGCGGCGGCGCATCGCAGGCTGAAAACCCCCACCGGTCCCGCCCGCGCCGAAGGATAGGACGGTCAATGGCACCTCCACAAGCATCGAAGTGTGGACGAGCTTTTCGATGAGCGACGGCGGGGGCCGGTGGTGAGCGCGGTGGCGGCTGGCGTTGATCGCCGCAACGTTCCCAAACCCCTGTGGAGCGACGCGTTTCTCACGCTCGGCGCAGACCGTCTCCCAGTCTCCCCTGTTCCCCCCTGATCCTGGGTTTCGGTGCCTCGCATCCGGCACCGGTCAGAGGCGGTGGATGTCGATCGCGGGCAGCTCGTCGGGCGACGCTTGGAAGACGTCGCGGTCTTCTTCTTGCAAGACCTCGCCCATGAGCTTCGCCCAGGCGATCCGCGAGGTTGAGGCGCCGAGACAGCCGGCGGTGAAGCAAATCGCGCCGCCCGCTCGCCGAGGGGACGGCGATTTTGATCGTCAGCGGCGCGATGCCCGACGCGTGCGCTGCCGCATCGCCGCCCACGCCGTCCAGGCCGAGGAGCAGGGTGACCAAGTGCCGAGGATGGGCGCGGGCTGTCATAGCGTGTGATTCCCTGCCCGGATCGCACCCGATCCTCCGCGCCACCGTGTCGTCCATGAGTCGTTCCCAGTCGCGGACCGTTTCAGGGCTCATGAGCGGATCGCCGTGGACGCCGATCGCACTGATGCGGCGCGGCAGGTCGCCGCTGGCGATCGGGCAGGCATCAAGCACCCGAGGACGGGGGCAGACAGCCCGGAGAGATTGGCGTCACCGACGCTCTTACCGAAACTGATCTGAACGGTCTCGAACCCGTGCGGAAACAACTGCCGAATCACCCCCGTCGTGCGTTCGTGAGTGGGAACGAGCGTGCCGATGCGGATGTCGTCGTGGGCATTCAGGGGGAAAGCGTGGAGTACAATCCGCCGAGCGGGTCGATGTGTGTCTGGACCCAGAATGACCCTGAAGTCGGAGTGATGATGTACAAGGCCTCTTTCAAAGAACCCGACTCAAGCCTGCCGCCGCGGTGCCCGCGGTGCGGCATCGATGGCCTGCCCATCGGCCCTGAAACGCTCCGGGCCCACCTCGCCTCGGACGCGGCCGAGTCGCTCGGCGAACCGGCCTATTGGTGCGCGACCGACGCCTGCCCCGTCGCCTACTTCGACCTCTTCGAGCGGAGTGTGGATGCGGACGCCGCCCACGGTCTCTATTGGCCGAAGGATCCGGCCGGACCGCTTTGCTGCTGCCATGGCCTCACGGTAGACGATGTCGATGCCGACCTTGCGGAGCCCGTGCCCTCGCGGGTGCGGGCGGTGGTGCAGAAGGCAGGCCAGCCCGATGCCGCCTGCAGGACGAAGAGCCCCGACGGCCGCCCATGCGTGGCCCGCGTGCAGCGGTATTACCTGCGGCAGAAACAGAAAGGCTGACTACGGCCGGCGTTTGTTTTCTCACGCGACTGCCGAGCTGCCTGCCTCGCTGGCTCTTCGTGCGGCTGCGTGCCACGGAGACGGCAGGCGTCTCTTCCGGATCCTTATCAACCCAGCGACGCTGCTGCGGAGAAGTGCGCTCAGGGACGCAGGCTCGCATGCCGAAATCGGCAGTGAGCGTGACCGCCTTCGTCGAGCGATAGCCCTCGAGGTCGACGGCGTGTTCGCCCTTCTGGGCCATTCGTGTCGTGCTGGTTGTTTTCGGGCCGAGGGATCGTCACGCGGATGATCGTGGCGGCGGGGGCCGCTGCCACGAACCGACAGCCGAGCAGGTCAACCGCTGGTACGCGATGCGCTGGAGCGTGGAAGTCATGTGTCGCGACTCCTCGAACACGCCGTGGCGATGGCGGCTTGAAAAGAATGCCGCGGGGCATAGCGAGCGCGGTTCCTGACTGAATCCGGTCAAGGGAAGGGGTGCCCACGCCCCGGGAGCCGGGCTGTGGGAGCAAGCGCAGCCAGGATGGCGAAGCGCAGCGGACATGCAGTGGGCGGATGCCACGACGGCATCCGCGAACGTCCGGCGATGGGGCGTGGGCACACCCGACCTGCGAGACGGGTGACTCCTGCTCCATGCCGACAAACTGCAAAAGTCGAAGCTAGCGGATCCCCTCGCCCGACTCCCCGCCATCCTTCGTGCACGCGGCCATCAACAACTCGGGCGGCGTGGAATCGACCATGAAAACGACCCGCCCATCGGCGAACAAGCCATGCACGCCGCCGGGATGATGGCTCCGGAATCCATCGACGTCCGGCGTGTTGAGCACCCGCGAACTGAGAAGGAAACAGTTGCTGCCGCAGGCCCACCGGCTGTTGCCGATCCGGGACTCGCCATCCATCTCGGCGAACCCCCGATCGATCCCTTCCGACACCGTGAGCGTGTGCGTCAGCCCGTCGGTGATCATCGCCCCCCTGACCGCCCGAGGATGGTCGGCGTCGGTGGCACAGAGCACGCCGGCCCGGTCGCGACCCGGCGGCAGGGCCGCGGCTGGATCGAGCATGACGCCGACGCCGAGCACGCCGCCATAGTCCTGCTTTCCCGGAAACATCCGGATGCCCGTCGGGCAGACGTAGGTCGGCAGGATCGTGTCGGCGATCTCGGCGTTGCCGCCGTCCGCATTCCAAGGCCGTTTGTAGTCGACCCGTCGGGCGACGGCCGCGGCATCGAGAAAGGGGAGAATGAACGACGACCAGGCGTGGTGCAGTCCGGTCGCGGCATCGCTTCCCGGAGGAAACTCGCGGCGTGCCGACTCGTAGGCGGTCAGTGCGACGCCCATCGAAGCGAGATTCACCCCGCACTGCGTCCGCCGCGCCGCCTCGCGAACCCGCTGCACCGCGGGAAGGGCAAGCCCCATGAGCCCGCCGAGGATGGCGATCACCACGAGCAGTTCCACGAGGCTGAACCCGTCCGGTGAACGGAAGCAGGGCGTGATCTCCTCAGGAGCGGGGCGTGGTGCATCGACGGCCCCCCCCCGGACGTCGATCGCATGGCCATCGCCGATCCACTCGAGTGCCTGGCCGGCATGGGCACACCGTACGAACAGCGACCGGAACGTCGATCGACCGAAGCCCCCCGCGGGGATGCATCCCCGGGGGCTGCCGGCGGTGGGGGCGGTGTGGATGGCGGGTACAGGCTTCATGTCGCGCTCGGGATCGGCTTCCAGCCTACGTCGCGGGTTGCCGGGGTCAATTTTTCCCCGACCGCGACCCCGTTTTCCGACCCCGGACCGCCGCCGCGAAGTCTCCAACCTGACGAATGACCGCCTTGCGCGTCCGCCAGCCCGTGCGATCGACCACGAGTGCCTCGCGGTCGCCGACATCGGCCGTCGTGAGCCTGGGAAAGAGCAGGGGGCCCGGGTAGCTGTCTCGCCGGGTCCAGGTGCGGACCGCCGAGGCGTGATGATGATGGCAGCGGATCGAGAGCGCCGGATTGACGACCGCGATTCCCGCTGCGGCCGCCTCGAACGCAAGGCGGCTCTCGCAGGCCGGCAGACCCAGGTGAAAGCCACTCTCGAAAGGGGGCAATCCGCCGGCGACGAACACCCAGGCGTCCTGCGAATGGGAATAGAAGGTCCAGTTGTCGGGGTCGATCCGGCCCTCCATGGACGGGGCGACGTCGTCGTCCCAACGGGTCAGGGCCACGAGCAGCGGAGTGGAGGAGGAGGCGAGGACTTCAGCGGCCACTCGCAGCGATTCATCGAACGTGATGTCGCTATTGGCGACCACGCAGGTGCGTCCGGAAAAACGCTCCGCAGTGAGCCGGAAAAAGTCGCCGAACGCCATGCGTTTGCCGCCGGGATCGACGAACTCGACGTGGCTGAAGAGGCCGGCGACCGAGTTGGCCTCGCGAACCCGCTGCAGTTCCGCCTCGCGGTGGGGATCGGGAGACGAATACCGCTGCTGGATGAGGATCATGGGCTTCGCCGAGCGGCGGTGGCTGTCGAGACGGACGCCAGTATGCTATCGGCAAGTCTCGGTCCCCGCCCATGGCAGACGCCCCGGGCGGGCGGTCGTGCCCCGCACAATCCCTCGTCTCGAGTGGCTCTCATGAGGATTCTGGTCACCGGCGGCGCGGGCTTCATCGGCAGCCACATCGTGGACGCACTTCTGGCCGCGGGGCACGCCGTCGCGGTGATCGACGACCTTTCGAGCGGTTCCCGCGACAACCTTCCCGAGACGGTGCCGCTGCACGTCGTCGATATCGTCGATACGGCCGCGGTGGCCGGCGTGATCGCGGCGGTGAAGCCCGACGCGGTCTGCCACCAGGCGGCGCAAATGTCGGTGAGCCGTTCGGTCCGCGAGCCCCTCTTCGACGCGCGGGTCAACTGCATCGGCCTGATCAACGTGCTCGATGCGGCCGTCCAGGCCGGCTGTCGGCGGGTCGTGTTCGCCTCCAGCGGCGGCGTGCTCTACGGCGACGTCACGACGCCCGCGCCGGAATCGACGCCCGCCAGTCCGGTCAGCCCCTACGGCATCACGAAGTGGGTCGGGGAACGCTACCTCGCGTTCTACGCTGCCGAGCACGGACTCACCGCGGTGGCGCTCCGCTATTCCAATGTCTACGGTCCTCGACAGAATCCGCACGGCGAGGCGGGCGTGGTGGCCATCTTCTCGAAGAAGCTCCTCGCCGGAGAGCCGGCCACCATCAACGGCGACGGCCGCTACGTCCGCGACTATGTCTACGGCCCCGACGTCGCCCGGGCCAACGTGCTCGCACTGATCGACCCGTCGTCCCGCTGCCAGCCCGCCGCGCTCACGAGCCTCAACATCGGCACCGGCATCGGGACCGATGTGGTCGAACTCGAGTCGCTGATCCGGGAGGCGGTGGCCACGACGGGCCGGGCACGCCCCGGGCCGCTGCCCGCACCGCGGCACGGCCCGGCCAGACCGGGCGACCTGCGTTCGAACCTCGTCGATGCGACGCTCGCCGGCGACACGCTGGGGTGGCGGCCCACGGTGCCGCTGGCCGAGGGCCTTGCCCTGACAGCCGAGTGGTTCGCAAAACGGGCCTGAAATGTGGCGTTTCGCGGGCCGGGGTCGGCTGCTATCGTCCCCCGCCCATGAACACTCCGCAGACTCCCGCGTTTGCCGGCCGCACCGCTCTCATCTGCGGCGTGGGGGGCCAGGACGGCGGCTATCTCGCGCAGCATCTGCTCGCTCTCGGCTACACCGTGGTGGGCACCAGCCGGGATGCGCAAGCCGGCAGGTTCACGGGGCTCGAACGGCTTGGCATCCGCGACGCGGTGACGCTGGTCTCGATGTCGCCGACCGACTTCCGCTCGACCTTCCAAGTGCTCGCCCGGACGGAGCCCGACGAGATCTACAACCTCGCCGGCCAGTCGTCGGTGGGGCTGTCGTTCGACCAGCCCGTGGAGACGTTCGAGAGCATCGTCGTCGGGACGATCAACCTGCTCGAGGCGATCCGGATCCTCGGAAACCCGATCCGTCTCTACAGTGCCGGAAGTTCGGAGATGTTCGGCAACTCTGGCGACGCACCGGCCGACGAGGAGACGGTCCTCAGGCCGCGGAGCCCCTACGGCATCGCCAAGGCCACCTCATTCTGGCAGATCGCGCAGTACCGCGAGGCCTACGGCCTGCGTGCAGCGACTGGAATCCTCTTCAACCACGAGAGCCCGCTGCGTCCCGAAAGGTTCGTGACCCAGAAAATCGTGGCGGCAGCCTGCCGGATCGCCGAGGGCACGCAGCAGACGCTGTCGCTCGGTGACCTCTCGGTGCAGCGCGACTGGGGATGGGCGCCGGAGTATGTCGTCGCCATGCACCGCATGCTGCAACTCGAAACGCTCGAAGACTTCGTGATCGCCACGGGCCGGACGTATTCCCTCGAGGACTTCGTGGCCGCGGCCTTCGCGGCGGTCGGCCTCGACTGGCGGCGGCACGTCGTTCGGGATCCGAAACTCATGCGGCCCACCGAAATCGATCGGGGCAGGGCCCGCACGTCACGGGCCACCGAGCGACTCGGCTGGACGGCGGCCCACTCGATGCCCGACGTCGTCCGGATGATGGTCGATGCCCGCCAGGCCATGCAGGGCGGAGTCAGCCGTCGAGCGGCCTGACGACGCCGGCGCGAGGATCACTCGTCCGCGAGGCCGACGACGGCGCCCGCCGCGATCCGCCGGGCGAGTGACGGTGATTCCAGATACAGCGGCAGGGCGTGCCGCTTGCCGACGACCGGTGCCGCGTCGGTCGTCGTGAAGTCGACCGCTCCGGGCAGCCAGCGGCGGGGCATCCCCACGGTCCCGAGCGCGTCGGCTCCGGCGGCCCGATCGAGGTGGGGGAAGAGCCGCAGCGCCAGGTCGCGGGAGTTGATCACGAGCGTCAGCCGGTCGATCCCGGCGACGGCCGGGGCATAGGGCCCGCGCGGAGCCAGCGCGTTGGACGGCACCGCCGGCGCCACGAGAACGAGGTGCGAACGGCCGGGCCTGCCGGCCCACGGCGCGATGCCGGGGGATTCCCGGCCGCCCGCATGCACCAGGTCTTCGATGGCTCGCAGGGCGACCGTCGCACCGAAGCTGTAGCCGACGATCGCCACCGGCTGCGCGGGATCGACCTGCCCGAGCAGCCACGCCAGGTAATGGCCGTCCGCATACGACCGCCTGTAGGTCTCGCGGCTCGAGTGGATGATGTGACCTTTCTGCTCGCTCGGCCACGAGAAAATCACGGTCCGGACCGAGGTGCCCGGACATGCCGCGGCGACCTGCCGGGCGATCGTTCCGCCCTGTGCCTTCGCATCGTGCGTCTCGTAGCGGTTGCCGTGGACGAAGATCACCAGCGGCCGGGCGGGGTCGCCGAGCAGGGTCGGGAGATCAGCCCGGTCCCACCGGCCGGCGACCCGCTGCTCGATGTCGAACGCGGCCCGGGCGGGCAGCCGGCAGATGCCGGGGAGCCGCCGGGTGCTCACCAGCCAGACATCCCCGTCATGGCAGGTCGCGGGGCAGTCCGTGGCGACGGCGTCAGCCCGGACACACGTCGGGACCACGCCACAGAGTGCCGCAACCGCGGGCACGAGACAAAGCAGACGGCGGAACGAGCGGATCGTGGGAAGCGTCATGGCAAAGCTGCACATCGGGATCGAGCGGCGCGGTGTCATGGTCGGGAGATATGTTGCCGCAGATGGTCGTGCTGCAACTCTAGCACCGGATGTCGTGTCATCTTCCGCAGTCGGAATCTTCACCGTCGGCCCGCACGACCCGCACGACCGGTGGTCGCGGAACCACCGCATCGCCGGGGGATTTTCCGCACAAAAAATCGGGCGGTCGTCATCCCCGGGCGGAAACATGAGGTAGGGTTCTGGTGGCGTCGATGACGACGCCGCAAGCGAGGCTGCCGCCCGCCTGCCCCGTCTGATCTGTGTCGGAGATCAATCCCATGGCTCGTGCGTTGTGTCTGGTGATCGCGGTGGTGAGCCTCGCGGCGGCCCCGGGCTGCAGCAGTTGCATGGGCGGCGGGAGCAGCTGCCGCCGACCCTCGTTCATGGAGTTCCGCTCGTGCGGGTCGCCGCAGCCCGCCCCCTGTGGGGCTCCCGCTCCGGTGTGTGCTCCCGCATGCGAGCCGGCCTGCGGCCCGGCCGCCCCCTGCTGCGAGGGCGGCGAGGGGATGTCGATGCCGGCTCCCATGGTCGGCCAGCAGGGCACCTTCAGCTGATCGACCCCGCGACGGTGGCCGGAGGGGCCGCCGCCGCCACGCCTTCTCCCTCCGGTGACGCGCCGTTCACGCCGGCCACGCGTCGGGCCAGCGGCACGTTGTGTGTCCGCTCCCGATTCGAGCGGCTCGTCACCGGGGGGAGATCGCCGTTTTCCGGGCGGTATACTCGGCGGCCCGTCAACCCGGAGCCGCCATGTTCGAGTCGCTGACCGCGTCCCTTTCGTCCGCCATCAATTCCCTCCGCGGCCGCGGCAAGCTCTCCGAAGCCAACATGCGGGAGGGCTTGGGGGCGGTGCGAACCGCCCTGCTCGAGGCCGACGTCGCCTATGACGTGGCCGACGGCTTTCTGAACCGTGTCGCCGACGGTGCGGTGGGTGCGAAGGTGCTCGAGTCGCTCGACCCGGCGCAGCAGCTCGTCGGCATCGTGCATCAGGAACTCGTCGGCCTGATGGGGCCGGTCGATCACTCGCTCCACCTCCAGTCGGGCACGACGACGGTGCTCATGCTCTGCGGCCTGCAGGGCTCGGGCAAGACGACCTCCTGTGCCAAGCTCGCCAAGAAAATCAAGGCGCAGGGGCTCGGCGTGATGCTCGTGGCGGCCGACCTCCAGCGACCCGCGGCCATCGAGCAGCTCGCCGTGCTCGGCCGCCAGCTCGGCGTGCCGGTGCACACGCCGGCCGACATGGCCGCCGGCGGCACGGATCCGGTGGCCGTCTGCAACGCCGGCGTGGCCCGCGCGAAGAAGGAAAACATCTCCGTCGTCATCCTCGACACCGCCGGCCGGCTGGCGATCGACGAGGAACTGATGCGGGAACTCGCGAAAATCGACCGCACCGTGGGGCCGGATCAGGTCTACCTCGTCGTCGATGCGATGACGGGCCAGGATGCCGTCCGCAGCGCCAAGGCCTTCAACGACGCCCTCGAGCTCGACGGCGTGATCATGACGAAGCTCGACGGCGACGCCCGCGGCGGGGCGGCGCTTTCGGTGAAGAGCGTGACGGGGGTGCCGATCAAGTTCATCGGCACCGGCGAACAGATCGAAGCCCTGCTCTTCGAACAGGCCGCTCTGGGC
>SXGT01148839.1_pt1 | contig 13643 bp, 14 predicted proteins | sample 3176221 | NCBI WGS metagenome assembly SXGT01 (sample SAMN11356862, study PRJNA531348) | freshwater metagenome | isolation source: freshwater sample F1-120 | place: China: Fuxian Lake, Yuxi | collected 2017-12-25 | reverse complement strand
TCATCGCGGGCCCTCCGGGATCACGACTTTGGCTTCGGCCGAACCGGCCTTTTCCGTCCACACCCGAACTGCGACTTCCGTCCCGGCCGCGGCGCGCACGACGAATCGCAGTTTGCGGCCGACGCCGGGCCCGAACGGTTCAAGCTGCGTGCGCGGATCGCCGAGTACGAACGCTTCGCGCGGAAGATCGACCTCGAATCGCGACGGCAGGATGGTCCGCGTCCGCTGCGCGATGCGGAGCGAAGTGGGCGTTCGTCCGGAATTGCGGACGACGGCGGTGATCTCGACCAATCCCCCGCCTTGCGGCGCAGCCTTCAATTCTGAGAGTTCGATCCGCGGAAAGAGGCGCACGACGTCCAAGACGAAGCGCGCGTGATTGACGACGAGTCCCGGGATCTCGGTCTTGGTCGGCGTGAGATACGCCCCCGGCACGAACCCGCCGATCTCGACCGGTCCGAGCGTCGGGTGCGCGAACGGCCGCCAAGGCACGAATCCATTGCCGCCGAGCCGGCGGTCCGAATCGAGCAGCATGCGACCGTCGTCCGTGGTCGGCGGTTTGCCGGTCGGCAGGGATTCGGCTTTCTCGGCGACCGGCGGCTCGTAGACCTTCGACGCGAACGCCAAGATCCCGAGTTGGGCGTAGGCGTATTGATGAAAAGCGCCGTCGCCCGCGTCGTCGAGTTTCTTCGTAAACGAGAGCCGCTCTTTTCGGAGCTTTACGACGTCTTCGAACCAAGGGCGATCTTCGTTCTCGACGGCAGGGAAAAACTTGCCGTCGCCGGTCCCGGGCGGGGCTTCGACCAAGTTGTCGCGGCGGCCGAGGACGAGCACGGCGACGCACGGCTTGGTGGCGAGGATGCGGTCGATCAGGAGCTTCGTCTCCGGTTCGGAGACGGCGGTGACGCCCGTATCACGGTCGAACTCGCGGCGGCCGTGCGGGAAGTTGCGGTCGAAATCGACGCCGCCCAAGCCGTCTTCGTCGATCTTGCCGTCGCGGTCGTCGTCCAAACCTTCGGACTCGAGGCGCCAGCCGCCACGCTCTCCCTTTTTCGGGTCGGCTTTGACCAAGAGCCGCGGATCTTCTTCTGAAACGCGCCATTCGCCCAGCGGATCCGGAACCCTGAGCTGCGTGATGACGCCGTCTTGGTCCAGATCGTTCGGACCGTCCTCGTCGACGAGCGCGTCGCGATCGTCGTCGACCGGTCGGGCGTTCTTCCGCCGCGCTTGCGTCGGCGATTTGGCCGCCGCCGCCATGGCATCGACCGCCAAGAGCGGCAGGATTTCCACGGCGTGGTCCTTCAACAGGCGCGCTAAGTCCGGATCGGCGGCCGCGAGCGTCAACAACTCGCCGGGCAACGCCGCGGCGACCAGCGAAGAAGCCGCCTGTTCGGCCGAGAGCCCGGCGACGATGACAAGCCGCGGGCGTTCGCCGGGCGGGATCGGCCCCGGGAAGGCCACCATCGCCGCCCGGATCGGCCGGCTTTCCGCCGACTTGCCCCATTCATACACGACGACCCCGGCCGGCCGCGTCGAAGCGGCTTCGAGCAGACGGTCAGGATCGACGTCGCGCGGCCCCACTTGGCCGTACGCGACGGCCAGCGGTCCGGACACCGCGGCCAAGACGGCCGCACGAGCTAGCAATCGAAAGACGTTCATGAGGGGCGGGATTGTAGGCGCTGCCGCCCACGAACGTCCGCCGCACGCCTCAGAAACGTGGGCGCGCACAACGGCGGCCGCTGCTTCCGGCGCAGTCTCGCCCTGGACGCTCGCACGCTCGCGCCGAGAGCTTCCCGTCGCTCAGCCCTCCGCGAAAAGCCGGGAGAATCCCGGATAGGCCACCAACGGCAGGATGTCGAACGCGATCAGCTTTTCCTTGACCAGCGGGAGCGTCTCCAGCACGGCGGCGGCGCTCGCGACATCCTGACACTCAAGCATAAGCACCGCGCTCCGTCGATCCTGCCGGAAGTAGAGCTCGCGAATGACGCCCGCCTGATGCAGCTCCCAAGCCTTCGCGGCTTCCGCCTTCGAGTGCTCCTGAAACCGTTCCGCCGTCGCACCCGGGAGTTCCCGTTCGATCGCCAAGAGTTTCATGTCTCGCTCGTACTCCGGGGTCCGGTCGCCGTGCCGCGCATCGCATCGCCGCCGCCGGTGAACTCCGGAGCTTCTCCGAACGAAGAGCGCGAACGCTCACAGGTCGCGCCAGCACGGCGTCTCGGCCGGTTAAGCGTCGTCGTAGGCCTTTTCCAGCGCCGCGACGTCGAGCTTCACCATCTTCATCATCGCCTCCATCACGCCCTGCACCTTCTTCGGGTTCTTGTCACCGATGAGCTCCATGAAGCGCCTCGGGACGATCTGCCAAGTGACGCCGAACTGATCGGTGATCCAGCCGCATTGCAACGGAGTCGCCCCGGCGCTCACAAACTTGTTCCAATACTCGTCCACCGCTCTTTGGTCCTTGCAGTCGACGAAGAGCGAAAGACCTTCTGAGAATTTGAAGTACGGCCCGCCGTTGTAGCCCATGAAGGACTGGCCACCGACGACGAATTCGGCGGAGGTGACCGGGCCGTCCTTGCCGTTACGCGCGACGTTCTTGATCTCGGAGTCCGGGAACATGGCGGTGTAGAACGCCATCGCGGCGTCGAGTTGATCGTTGAACATCAGAAATGGCGTCACCTTGGACATTCGTGCGTCTCCGATTCTCGGTAATCCGTCGCGCACTCCGGTTCGGCGACGGGCGGCGCGGCGTATGGTCCGCCGCAAGCGATAGCTACGTTCGTTGTGAAGGTTTGCACGCTCGCGCCGGCGGCTCAAGGATCGTCGATGGCGGCGCGACGGGCGGCCAAGAGTCGGATCTCGACGCGTCGATCGGGTCCGGTCGGATGCATCACGCTGAGTCCGATGACGCCCGCCGCCAAATGGAACGGCGGATGCGCATCGGCCGAAGGTACCATGCAATGGAGCGCGGGCTTCTCGTTGATCGAAAGCCCCTAGGTATCTGCACCGTCTGCAACCACATGGATCCGGCCGTAAGGCTATGGAGCATCGGCTTCGTCCCGGCCACGGCGATTATGACCGCACCGTCGACGCCGCCTCCGAAAACGACCGAAAGAAGTCCGGGCTTGTCGACCACTTCATCGACGACGCGAGAACGCAGCGACTCCAATGCAGGCGAGGATTTGAAGATCTCCAGGAACCCGAGCACGCCGCCGAAGAGCTCCGTCATGCGGTCGGAGATCGCGACGGCGTTCGCGATCGCGTCCTCGGCGGCGACCTTCCTGTCTTGATCCCGCCGTTGGTTCGTGCGCTCCAGCAGACCGCGGGCGGCTTCGGCCGGCGAGCGAAACCCGCGGCGCAACGCCTCTTCCGGGAGGGCGATCAACTCGGATTCGATCGCGCCGCCGGTTTCATCAAAGACCGAGACCAACGTCGCAAACCAAGGTCCCGGCACGATCCGACGCCGCCGATCCAGGGCTGTGACCTCGAACGGCGCCAAACTCGGTGCGAGCACGAACGGCCGCTCTTCGCCTTCCGCGCCGAGTCGCGCCACGCCCTCCGCATTCGCATTCGCCGTCGCCGCCACGACCGCGCTCCGCATCTCGAGACGGACGAAGCGCGTGAGCACTTCCGTACCGTCCTCCAGCGAAAGGCCGAACAGGACGCGATCGCCGATGCGCCATGCTCCGTCCTTCTCCACCGGGTCGAAACCTGAGAGGATCCGCTCGCCCGCGGCGAACCGCTGACGCAACACCGCCTCGCGCAAGTCGCCGCGCGGGCCGGCGGGTCGGGTCTCCGCCTCGGAACCCGCAGCCGAACTTTGCTCCCGGCCGACGTCCGCCGATCGCTCCGTCGAACTCGCGCATCCGCCGCCAAGCGTCCACGCAAGCGCGAGCCCTATCGTCGACCGCCTCCAAGCAAGCCTCACCCGCATTCTGGACGTTCCTTGAATTCCGACCCGGGCCTGTCGAGTCGCAGGTCGGCAACCGGAATGGGCCCGTCACGACCTACCGCTCGATTGCGAAGCACACATTCGACCTTCAGCGTACCTCGGTCCTCCGCCGCGACTCGTCTGATTCGGGTGGTCCGTCCGCACCGCCGAATCGCAGGATGACGCTTTGAAGCGTCCGCCGTCCGAACTCTTGCGCCCACTTCTCGGCCGCGGCGATTTCGACGTCCTTCGCCGCGAGCGCCTCGGGCGCCCAATCTCTCCGCGCGACTCCCAACGGCAAATGGGCGGTTTGTCGCGCGAACCGGGCGAGCTCGAAGACATCGGGATCCTCGTCGGCGAGCTTCATGTCGCGCAACAGCACGACCAGTTCACGGACCGCGGAGATGGCTCCGCCTTCGCCATCAAGGGCTTCTTTCGCGAGCGACGCCGCGGCGGCGCATAGGAAGGCTCGCGTCGACTCCGGACCGAAGGGAGCCAAGTGCTCTTCGTCGCCGGTGAGCGCCCAATTCAAGAGCGTCCGCGTTCGCGCTTCGCCCTGTCGATCCTCGGGTTCGCCGCGGTGAATGAACTCGCCTTGATCGAAGGCTTCAAAGACGCGCTCCGCGAGCGGCGAGAGAACGCCCACGCCGTCTTCCGGAAGGCTGTGCTGAATCAGCCAGTTCATCGCCTCGTCGCCGACGACCCACTGGATGACGCCGGAACGAAATCCGTCGGCCACCGCTCGTGCAAAGGCGTCCGTCAGCTCGCTCGACGAGATCCCGGCGGCGCGCGCCGCAGCGTTGAACTCCTCCGCCCGCAGCTCCCACGCCGCGGCTCTTCCGATGAGACCGTCAAGCATCATGAGAGTCAATCTGTTTCGTGCGGCTGAATGCGCCATCCATTGCTTGACGCCGTCGCCATGGGGAGCTGGACCCAAAGTCGTGGTGGAGATCCAGCTCGTGCGGCGCCTGCACGAGGCAGGTTCCACCCGTGATCTTGAAGTTGCGAGGCATTCAGCTGCTCGTGAGGGATTGATGATGTGTTCAGGCCCGACGTCTCAGCCGCTCGGCGGCGGCGGTTCGGCGCCGCTCGCTGAGGGAGCGGGCTGAACGGCGCCGTCGTTATGGGGCGGCTTGTGGGAATCGAGCCTCCTCAGGCGGCGACGCCACATGGAGACGACGCCTGCGGAGACGACGAGAGACACGGCGGCGAAGGCATAGAGAATCAGCCACTTGGAACCGGATGGGAGCGGAGTGACCCAGCTGGATTCCCCCCAATAGATCAGGATGCGGTTGCTTATCTCTCCGATGCCGAAGGTGAAACCCCCGATCTGCGCGAGCCACCACGGAATGTCTCCGCGACGCGCCGTCGGAACACAGAAGGTTGCGACAAGTGCGAGTCTATGCATGAGAGCGCGCGGCCCGAGTCGGAGAGTCAGGCCAGGTAAGTACGACGCCTTCGAGCCCTGGCGATGCAGGTTCGATTCGCAGAACCGGCGTCAGGGCGTGAGGCAGAGGACGATGACGCCGATGCCGATCAGCGCGCCGAGGACTGAGATCACGAACGTTACGCGGCGACGCCGAGCGAGCTGGTAGGCGTTCCAACCGTCGGCGTCGATGAAGCAGAGGTTGTCCGCGGTCTTACGCACGGCGCCGCCGTGGATCAGGCCTTGAAGACGCCGCCCTTCGAACGGACGGCCGGGGGACATCTGAATCGCCGACTCCGCGCTGAAAGCCCGCGCGTCGGCGAGTCGTCGGTGGATGTTCCGCTCGGCTCGCCTCATCGAGGCCACCACGATCAGGGGAATGAAACTCGAGAATGCCGCGACAGCGCTCATCACCATGCTCCTCGGACGCGTCGGTCGATCGTTCGATCCGAGCACGCTGCGGCGGTACGTCGCCTTGCCCTGCCCGGCGAAAGTGTACCGCGGCTATGGCGCGGATCGCGGGGCGCGATCCGCCCGCGATTCGAACGTCACTCGCCTTCGGGGGTGAAGTCGAAGCGCCGCGGGGTGCCGCCCTTGGTTTGGCCGATCGTGGCGCGCAGGGCGCCGTCATCCAGCAGTTCGTAGACGATGCGCTTCGGGTAATCGTGGCGCGGGTTTTCAAAGACGGCGCGCTTGGCGCCCAGCTCGGTGAGTACGAACTCGGTCGCCACGCCGCCGCCGGGCTGAGCGATGTAGACCAATCCGCGGTCGCGCTCGACGATGCGGAGGAACTCGAACGCCGACATCTTGTCGCCGGAGACCGTGCGAGACACCGCGAGCATCGCGCCGCCCTTCGGCGGACTCCACCGCTCCTCGATCGACGTCTTGCCGCTCGCACCCTTCGTGCCGACCCACGCGCCGGTGAGCCACGCCAAGTCGCCGATTGCGGCTTTGGCGGGCGAAGGCATCGCGATGTCTTCGACGTGGCGGTAGAGCCCGACGGACCACGCATCCGGGGACAAGTGCGTGCTGACGCGAACGATCAACCCGTCGGCCGTTTTGCGGAACTCCTTCCGAATCAGTCCTTCGGGAGCGCCGCCCTTCACGCGCACGAAATCCGTGTCGTAGTTGAAGACGCCGTCTTTCCACGCGCCGCGGTAGCGCGCCATGGTGTCGGCGCCGGAACCCGGGACCTCGGTGACGGAGCCGTCGAGCACGACCCGCACGTTGCGGTTGCCGGATCCGTGACCGTTGACCAAAATCACCGCACCCTCCTCCGCGCGCATCGAGAATTTCGAACTCATGGGCGGCCCCAGTTGTTCGAGCGCGCGCCCTTCGGTGCGGTCCTCGACGAAGATCCACTCGCCGTCCAACGCGCGTAGAGCCTCGGTCTGCGCGCACAGCGCGCTCGCGGTCAACGCCGCGCAAAGAGCGGTCACGAATGCGGTAGCCAGAGTCGACATGGTCTTAGAGAGCATTGCGATGTCCTTTCGAGCCTCGATCCGCGAAGCTTACCCGTCGGCCTCCGCTCGGTGGTCATAGCGGTCCGATCTCGTGACGATCAACGGCCGGCGGAGGGGGCGATTTCACTATCAGAGACCGAGGCGGCGTCCGAACCACCCTCGCGTCGCGGAGACGATGATGTGATCAGCACACGGCACGTTCCGCAACGACGCACGGCGATCTCGGCGATCGAGGAACGTCGGCTCCGGGCGAATCGAGTCGTCGAGCGGCGCCGTCCTGCGGGCCCCCTCCGGCAACAAAATGGCAAGAAAATGCATGCAGGCGGCCTCTGTCGGGTAGCCTGCGCCCCATTCAAGGCCGGGTAGAGCTCCTTCCGAAGGTCGCGGACCGCGCCCGACGAGGGGACCTCCTCGGAACCGACTGGAATTCTACGATGAGTTGCAAACGTAGCTTCGCCGCGCTGATGTGGTCGTCCCTGTTCGCTTCGGGCGCGCTCGCGCAAACGGTCTGGCATGTCGACGACGACGCGACGGCGCCCGGCAACGGTTCCGTCGCGCAGCCGTTCCCGGATATCGCGTCGGCGGTCGCATCGAGCGTGTCGAGCGATACGATCCTCGTCGAGAACGGCGACTACGTCGGATTCAGCTTCGCCGGCAAGAACGTTGCGGTGCGCTCGGTCAACGGAAAGTCGCACGTGCAGGTGCTCGGAGCCCTTCCGTCCGGAAACACCGTCGAGATCGCCGCAGGCGAAGGACCTGGCGCCGTGCTCGACGGCTTTACGGTGTACGGCGACGTCGCGGGCGTCGGATACGGCGGAGGGTACGCCTTGTGGGTCGACGGAGCCGCGCCGACAGTGCGCAACTGCGATTTCCTCGGAGGCGGATACAGCTCGAACGGCGTGCGCGTCGCGACGCCCGCGACGGGGCCCGGGGTGCTGTTCGAGGACGTCGCAGTGACCAATTTTGACCACCAATAACCGATTTTGTCGATATGGGTCGGATTGGAGGTCGTCGGGCCGGGACTCTTTCGTCGCTGCGTGATCAGCGGCAACACTTCCAGTTACTTCCCGTTCCCCGGCCCGCAGGCGGAGGGCGGCGCTGGTGCGGGATTGTCCGCCGCTCCCGATGGGTTCGGACCGGGCGCGACGCGCCCCGTCTTTGAAGACTGCGAGATTTCCGGCAACTCGGGCGGCGCCGCCGTCGGGTTCCAAGGCGGTCCGGCCGGCGCGTTCGGCGACGCGCACTTTCGCCGTTGCCGCATCTTGAACAACGTCGGCGGATTCGGCGTGCACCTCGACGACCCGCCGTTCTGCAATCCGGGGCTCGGCGGCCACGCCGGCGTCACCGCCTTCGGCTCATTGACGGACTGCGTGGTCGCGGGAAACGTCGGCGGCGGCGTCGACGGATTCCCGGGCGGCTACGCGGGGACCGGAGGCGTAGTGTTCGGTTCAGGGCCGAAGCTCAACTGCACCGTCGTCCACAACGGCGACGCGCAATCCCTCTACGGTACGTGGCGCAATTGCATCTTGCGCGACAACGGCCCTCCGGGATCCGTGTCGACCCTGTCACCGTCCGGCGGGAGTTCCGCTTCCTTCTGCAACGTGAGGGGCGCGATCCCCGGCGTCGGCAACTTCGACCTGCCGGAGTTCTTCGTGAACGCGGCGGCGCGCGACTACCGATTGACGCAATTCTCGCCGAGCGTCGACACGGGCGACCCGTCGGCGGCCGGGATCTCAACGACCGATCTCGGGGGCGAACCGCGAGTGTTCGGCGTCCGCGTCGACGTCGGGGCCGACGAACACACCGGCGCGCTGGTGAACCTGCCGCCCGCCGCGGGCAACGTCGGCGACGCGACCGGCGCGAACGGGCCGTTCGACGTGCTGAAAATCAACGGCACGGCGGGCTACTCCGGCCGCACCGTCGACGTCGCGCTCGGCGCGCCGTTCACTTTCGAACTCGCGGCGCCTCCCGGTGTCGCCGGGCCGTTCAACTACGTCCTGTGCGGCATGTTCGGCGTTCCGAACACGAACGACTTCTTTCCGAGCCCGTTCGGCACGTTCCTATTCTTGCCGGCGCCGGTCGACCCGTTCGCTCCGGGGGTCTTCACGCTCGCGAGCGACGTCGCGTTCCCGGCTTCGCCCGCGCTCGTCCCGACGGGCCCGGCGCCGCTCACGGTCGCGGTCCCCGGCGGCCTGCCGTTCCCGGTGACGATCACGCTACAGGCCGCGGTCGTCGCGGGCGGCCCCGTGCCGACCGATCTGCGCGTGTCGAACGGTGTCGTGCTGCGCGTCTACTGATCTACGCCGGGCGGCGTGCCGACGAAGGACGCCGCCCGCGCGCCGCAGGCGTTGCTGCTTCGGATCACCTTTTTCGAGAACTTCGACAACCCCAAGAGGCGCCGCTCGCACCTCGACGACCTAAGCCCGATCGAGCACGAACGGCTATGCGCGGACCGCGAGGTCCGCACATAACCACCTGTCCACGGAACCGGGGCAAGTTCAGAGCCCCATCTTGACGTGCGAATGCCGGACTTCGCCAAACGCTTCAGAAGCTTCTCGTCGGTGAGATGGAGGAACTGACGCATGAAAGATTCTTAGCGTTCGCGCCTGGCGATCGGCGTCGACCGTGCTTGCGGCAGCGACGAGTGCGCCGGAGTCACAACCGACCTACCGTGGCACTCTACATCGAAGTCGGCGAACCCGCCGCTCGCTCAAAGGCGGCCCGTCGCCTCCGTCGACGACGGAAACCATGACCTCCCCGCCTCGCCCCTCATGCAGAGTGCGATAGATCTCTGAGGAGCCGTCCGGCTCTACGACGATGTCGCCGACGGTGAATCCTGTGTGCGCGAAAACGCCGTCCGCCTCGACGGAATCGATCGTGATCACTTCTCGCCATTCCTCGCCGCACTGAACGTAAGGCGAGCCGTGCGTGAACCCTAGTTGCGTGTTGAGAGGTCGACCGAGATGTCGCTGGTAGTACCACATGTGCGCCAGAAATAGGCCCATGGCGGCGGCGACGCAGCCGAACAGGGCGTAGGCGACTTTGCTCTTGGATTTCATAACGGCGAGGTACGAGGCGCGTCAGCATATTCACGTTCCGCGGCAGGCGCCAGACAGAGCGACGCGATGGAGTTCGATTCTCGGTCCGCCCATTGTCGGTGTTCTGAGTACGGGCACGCCGCCGCTCGAACTCGCGGACCTCAATGGAGACGGCGTGCTCGATATCTGCGCCGCGTCGATCTACCGGCCCGGACTCGGCGGCGGCGCCTTCGGATCAGGCATCAGCTACGCGCCCTTGATCGGCGGGTTGCAGTCGTCGATCCTCGCTTACAAGGGCGTCAGGGACTTGGACGGCGACTCGGACCTCGACCTCGCGCTGCTGGACGGACTGACGAACGTCCGCCGACAACTCATTCGCGGCGCGTGGGCCGTGCCGGGCGGGACCGCGACGCTCGATGTCTACGGTCCGCCGGGCGCGCCCGTCGAACTCTTCGCCGCGAGCCAATTGGCGCCGGCGCCGTTCGACCTGCCGGGCTGGGGTATCGTCCGCATCGACCCCGCGCTCGCCTTCTCCGTCGGTGCGAACCTGCTCGACGCGACGGGACGCGCCACCTACCCGGTCGCGATCCCGAACCTTCCGAGTCTCGTCGGCTTCACCGTGTTCTGGCAAGCGGCGATGCCGTCGCTGCCGGTACTCACGGGCGCCGAAGCGCTAACGGTCATTCCCCAGTAGTCCGCGTCCCGCCGTAGATCTTCTCCCGACGACGGAGCTACGGCGGACGACGGATCGGACGGCGAGTTCGCGGTCGGGAATCCGAAGTGCGACTCAAACGATGCCAGCGGCGGAGGGTCGGCGACGGGAGCGCGACGTCCGACGGAAGTGCGGGGTGTCAGAGTCGCTGCAGGACGGATCGGCGTCGTCGAGCTGACGCCAATCGTCATTGGGGACGGCGAACGACGGGATCTCGGCGACGGCGTCGAAGCGGCGCCGTGGCCGCTGATCGCGCGCGGCGAGATCCGGCTGCCGATCTAGCGAGCGCCGATTTTCAAAAAAAAGAAGCTTGGAGGTCATGCCGCGCCTATGGAGAGGCTCTGAACTCTTTGATGACCTCGATCTTTCCGACGATGTTCCGGTTCAGTTCCTCAAGGTCTTCCGCGGGCTCCCATCACTCCGTGTGATGCGCGCCACCGACCCGCTGGATCGGGTACCGGACGGCGGCCTCGGGGCGCGTCGATTGCGACCGAAACGGTGCGCCGCCGTTCGCGGCAGCGCATGGTTTGGCATCGTCCGTTCCAGCATGGACCCGGAACGCACCATGAAATTCGAAAACCAGATTTTCCTTTTTCATGGTGTTGATCCTGCCGACCGAAGTCGGGTCGCGAGTCGTCGCACGGGACGGTCGCGCACCACGGCCCCGCCGTCCGACACGCCCGGAGCCTCGGTCTGCGCGCGCACGGCGCGCTCGCGGTCGACGCCGCGCAGAGGGTCGTCAAGAATGCGGACGCAAAGTCGACGTCTTTCCGAAGAGCATTGCGATGTCCTTTCGATTTTCGATCCGCGGGGTCGAATCCGCTACTTCGGCTCAGAGGTCCAAACGGTCCGGGCTCATGTCGATCCACGGCCGGCGGAGGGGGCGATCAAGCCGAGCTCGCGCCAAGGCTCGACTCTGACGACTACCGCCTGGTTCCGCCGGCGCTATTGCCGAAGCACGCTTGTTTTCTTCAATAGCACGGGCCAAGTCGCATCGACTCCGGAGCACACGAGCTTCGCCATACCTTCGACGTCGTTCTTATCGAGGTCCCGCAACGTATACGATCCTCCCATCCATATGTCCATCTGTTGACCGCTATCGAACCGATAGTCGCTGCACTTCGGGAGCTCGCTCTTCAGCTTCGCGACTTTCGCCAGCCGCTGCGTGGTGCATGAATCGCACCATGCCATGAGGCGCAAGACGAACTCGCTGCCGATGGTCGGACGTCTTCTGTCGGAGCAGTCGAGCATGTAGTACAGAACAATGCCCGCTTGCTCGGCCGCGTCTCCGACTTTGCCGCCGCACTTGAGTTTTATCTCGTACGGATTGTCGCTTTCTACTGGATAGAAGGATACCGGGCCGACTGCCGCCGACGCGATACCGAGGTTCTTCAATTTCAGATTGACTCTATCCAACAGTTCGGTCTCCCAGAGTTTTCGCGGCGTCGGGGAGTACTTGATGATGAGCTGAATCGCCTTGCGATGGTCCGGATTCGCCCATAGTCGCCGAACGATCTCTTCCGCGTGTTTTTCCACCATCGTTTTCTCCAACACCGCGCTTTCGATTTCGGAGGATAGGCAATCGAGCATGAGGGCGACCTTAGGCGCTGCGTCGCGACATAGCGATCGGCAGGTATCGACCATCGTCCGGTACGACGCCGGAAGGCACGGGCATGTCGCGTCGTCCTTCGCCGTCCGCGGTTCGCGACCGTCCGGGGTGAGGTACAGGATGAACTTCTCAGCTTGGGGGAAGTCCTCGGACAGCGCGGTCTGGTAGTCCCTGATTTGATTCGGCTGCTCCGGACTGCCGAGCTTATTCTCGATTCCGATGACCGCCGCCACGTCGTGTTTCGCGTCAAGAATTCGAAGAAGGACGTCGACCTTGCGCCCCTTCCGTGTGTGGTACTCCACCTTTGATCGCACGATCGCGTCGGTACGCACGTGCTGAAAAGCCTTCGGAAGTTTCCGACCGGTTCTCCGTAGTTCGTCGGCTATGCGTGGCAACCAGCCCAGCAACGCCTTGTTCCCCAGCTCGTGCGGGAGAGTCGAGTCCAGAACGCCGGAGAATATGCGGGACCACGCGGGCTCTCGAAGAGCGTCGTTCAATAGGTCGAACAGATTGAACTCGGGTCGCAGCGCCAGCAACGCCGCGTACTCGTCGCTCGAGACGAGCCCGCTAAGCAGCCGTTTCTCGTCAGTCATCGGTAGGCCCTTCTTGGCTGAACGGCCGAACTGGTCGGCGCGCGCGAACGCCTGGTCGATCGATGGGACCGCCGTCGACGAGATCGATATGGCCCCGGAGTTTCACATCCTCGAACCGATACGTGACAGGTTCTCGGCCGTAACCCTGTGCGTTGAATGCGATCGCCGCCGGCCACCGGGCTGTTTGCCGGAGGCGCGCGACGGCATCAGCCGTCCTTGTGTGCAAGTGCGCCGCCGAGCCGGGCCTCCTTCTTCGGGCAGGTCGGCGTTTCGGGAAACTCAATGCGCATGATAGCGGCGCTCCGCGTAGAAGCCAATAGGCGACCGCGAGCGGCCAGCCGACCATCAAGAGGCCGGCGAGTATCATTCCGAAGCTATCGCTTGGAATGGCGGTGAAGAACTGGATAACGGCCGTGGGTAGCGTCTCGAGCCCGCGATAGAGAAAGACCAATCCGAAAACTCGGACTGCGAGTTTGAGGACGTCTTGTGGCCTCATGGCGTGTCGAGGACGGTGGCGCGAGCGGATGCCTAGCTATTGTAGGGCGGACCTGCCGAACGCCGACGAGGCGGACGACGGGAATACTCTAATCGGGATTGGTCGCGTCGCGCGAGAATCCGAATTCGCCCGGACGACGCAATTGAGCCAAGGCAGATCGACTTGGAACACGTCCTGAGACAGGAGAAGGACGGCGGCGCGCCGTTCTGGGGCGTGGCCAAAACCGACGCCGCGGCTTGGTCATTCTTTGTAGGGCATCGAGCCGAAGACCACGGAAGACGAGGCTGAGACGGTTCCGCCCTCGGAGGTGCGGACGTCGGATTTCACTTGATAGTTCAGCATCCCGCCGCTGACGGTGATCGTGATCCGGCAGGCGTCGCC
>SXGT01585030.1_pt1 | contig 13645 bp, 13 predicted proteins | sample 3176221 | NCBI WGS metagenome assembly SXGT01 (sample SAMN11356862, study PRJNA531348) | freshwater metagenome | isolation source: freshwater sample F1-120 | place: China: Fuxian Lake, Yuxi | collected 2017-12-25 | reverse complement strand
GAAGCCGATGGCGCCGGTCGCCTGACTGCCGTTTCTGGAGCATCAACTCGATTATTGGATCGCCCAGGGGGTCGGCCGATTTGTGCTGTCCGTCGGCTATCGGTACGAGGCCATCAGAGAGCACTTCGGGGTTCGGTACAAAGGGGCTGAGCTTGACTATGCGATAGAGCGGAAGCCCTTAGGGACCGGCGGAGGGTTTCTGCTCGCCGCGGAAAAAGTCTGCCGCGAGAGGCCGTTCTTGCTCTTGAACGGCGATACCTATTTTGCCGTTGACTGGGGCGTACTGAATGCCTATGCCAAGAAACATGAGGCGGACTGGTGCATTGCGTTGTTCCGAGCCGGTGAAAATGGGCGGTACGCGGGGGTCGAGGTGTCGCCTCAAGGGCGGGTTACGTCCATGAAATCGGGCGCGGCGAAGGGGGCGCGCCTTGCCAACGGTGGGGTGTATTGGGTCCACCCGCGTGTTTTGCAGGCGGGACATTTGCTTCCGGATCACGCGATATCACTCGAGGATGACGTGTTCCCCGCCGCCCTTGCCTCAGGGCAGCGACTCTTCGGCATCGAGTGTGCCGGCACGTTTATCGATATTGGGGTGCCGGAGGACTACCAGCGTGCGGCGGCCCTCTTGGTAGGCGAGCGCTAAGGGATTGAGCCTGTCCGGCTCCTGCGCAACAGGGCGGCAGGGTGCGCGGTATAACGCATTGATCGACAGAAAAGGACTTTTGCATGAAGTACAACGTCCTCGTTACCGGCGGGGCCGGCTATCTTGGCTCCACCATGGTTCCGGATCTCTTGCAGCTTGGCCATCGGGTTACGGTGCTGGATAGTTTCATGTATCGGCAAGCGAGTCTGAACCATGTCTGCCATCATCACAATTTTTCGGTCGTCAAAGGCGATATCCGGGTCGAAAGCGTGATTGCGCCATTGCTCAAGAAGGCGGACATCGTCATTCCCTTGGCCGCTCTCGTTGGGGCGCCGATATGCGGGCAAGACCCCGTGGGGGCCAAAACGGTCAACCACGATGCCGTGCTGCTCATGCTGAAGCTGTTGTCGAAAGAGCAACGGGTCCTTATGCCGACCACCAATAGTGCCTATGGAACAGGGGACGAGCATAACTTCTGCACGGAAGTATCTCCTCTCAACCCGATTTCGCTGTACGCCAAGGAAAAGGTCGCCATTGAAAAAGAACTCATGCAACGCGAGAATTCGATCAGCTTTCGGCTTGCGACGGTCTTCGGGATGTCGCCCCGCATGCGGATCGATCTTCTGGTCAACGATTTTACCTATCGGGCCGTCCACGATCGCTTCGTCGTGCTGTTCGAAAGCGCGTTCAAGCGCAACTATGTGCATATTCGCGATGTCTCGCGGGCCTTTCAGCATGCCATAGTCAAATTCGATGGCATGAAAAATCAGATTTACAACGTGGGGCTTTCCGATGCGAATATTTCAAAAAAGGACCTATGTCATGCGATCCAAAAACAATTGCCGGACTTTGTGTTCCTCGAAGCGCCTATCGGGAAAGACCCTGATCAACGCAATTACATCGTGTCGAACGAGAAAATTGAATCCACGGGATATGCACCCGTCACCTCGCTTGATGCCGGGATTGCCGAGTTGATCAAAGGCTACACCATGATCAAAAATTCCCGCTACGGAAACGTGTGAGCGTAAACGCGTTTTATCGCTGCGGCGCGCACGCCTCTGCCCGCACATCGCATGCGGGTAGTGGAGGGGCAAGCGAGGGGCGTCTCGATTTTTTCAGATCGCGCAATGCGTGCCCGTATGAAAATCACCGCGAATCCTATCCTTGACGCCGTGGTCATCGCGCTGCTGTTGCTGGCCCTAGTCGAACTGCCGACGGAGGCCACTGTGAATGGCCATGATTCGGGGAGCCAGGCGGCCTACGAGTATTGGACGCTGCACGGATTCGCGTACGGGAAAGACATCTTTCAAAACGTCGGCCCGCTCGGATTTTTGAGTTATCCGAAAATCTACACGGGATTTCTCAGTAAAACAAAATTACTGCTGCACGTGCTGTTGATGGGCAGCTTGATTGTGCTGCTCTTGCGCAGCTCGGAAGGGATGGCGGTTGAGAGGCGTCTGGCGCTCCTCATCGTAACGGGGAGCTTTGCCGTCGGGCCGGCTGCCCTGTACGTCCTGCTCTTGTTGGGGGTGCAGCAGTTGATGGCAGCCGTGCGGCGACGAGTCGTCTTGCCCGCGGCCGCGCTCTTGGCGTTGCTGGCCTTGGCGCATGGAACCTATTTGTTCATCGCTCTGCTTGGTGTTGCGGCGGCCATCGTGTGCCAGCTGTTCGCGCGGCGCGTTGGACTTGCCGCGATAATGGCGGCAGCCTTTCTTGTGTCCCTCTTTGCGATCTGGGCCGCTGCCGGCCAGTCGTTGGGCAATTTGCCGACATTTTTCTATGGGATGGCCACCTTCTCAAGCGGCTATAACGACGCCATGTCGTTGTATCTGTCGAGCGCGATAGACGCCGCGGGTTTCCTCGCGCTGATAGGCTGTACATTTCTGATCGCACGGGCAGCGCTCGCGAGCGTCCGTAAGAATCCGCTCGATGTCGCAGGGATCGCTAGGCAATTGCTCTGGTCGGGGACCGAACTCGTCATCCTGTTGATCGTCTGGAAGCACGGGATTGTGAGGGACGACGATTATCATGTCGCTAGTTTCTTTCATTACCTCGCGATCGGTCTCGTGGGAGCATTGTTTGCAAGGTCGTTTCCGGTCGATGGTGCGCCGAATACGCCGATCGCAACGACAACACTGCTCCGGAATCCTCAACCGGGGATGCTGTATCGGCCCGCAAGGATAGCTGCAGGGATTCTTGCCGCAGGGTTAGTGATATCGTTGCTCCCAAAGATGGTCGGCACGTTCGTGGGGATCATCGATATCCCGCATCATTTCGCCAGGCTGGATGCTGAATTGCGCCGAAACACTGCCCCAATGCAATTCCCTCGCACCCGTGCGCTTGTGGGGCAAGACTCCATTAGCTATTTCGGAAATTTTCCGGCGCCGATGCTGTACAACGGCCTTAATTATTTCTCGATGCCGTCAACCGTGTCATTTGCGTCGTGGAATGACAGAATTGTCAACGCCGATGCCGCGTTCTTTAGAGATGACCAACATGCTCCGTCGTATTTGTTTGTTGCTCTCGATACGGCCGACGGGAGGCTTGTGGCCCAGGATAGCGCTTTGGCTCAGCTGGAGATTTTGCATCGCTATGAGGCGAGGAGTTTTCAGAGCGACCGTCTGGGATTGGACTATGCCCCGCACAGAGGAAAGTTGCTATTGCGCAGGGTGAACAATAGGAGGCCGCTCTTCAAGGTTCCGATCTCGGAAAGGGATGTGCGCGTCGGTGACTGGATCGAAGTCCCACACGCTTCCCCGAATCCGATGTGGGTCAGGGTCGAAGTCGGCCGAGGAATCTTGGCATCGCTGGTGGCGCTGGTCTACAAGCCTCCTCAGTATCGTATTGAGATGGTCTTTAAGAATGGGACGCGGCACGCTTATAAATTCGTTCCCCAAATGGCAGTTATGGGATTTTTGATGAATCCGTTAATCCTTGAGAATGAGGATGCGTTGGCCGTCCGCTTTCGGCAGGAATATCAGCTCTACCTGGATGACGTGCACCCTACTCTCAGCAAGGTGGCGCAATTCAGGATTACTTGCGAGCGGCTGGTAGTCTTATGCAGTCGGGGCGCACGGGTGGCATTTGAGGAAGTCCGCGGTCTTGAGCTTGGCGGTACTGATGATCAAGAACAATTTTATCGATTCAAGGGAGGGCAGTTCGACTTTGACGCTGAAGTCAAGGCCACGGAGGTGGCGTCTCCCGTGATGAGTGCGACGGCATTCGGAGAAGAGTTTTTTCAGTTTGCTGCACCGAGCCGTATCCAATTGCGCAAGCCAAGGGGCGTTCGGCGACTGACCGCCTTCTACGGGATGTATCCGAAGACCTATGAGAGAGCCCCGCCTCCTTTCTATAGTCAGCCGTACCAGCTTAAGATGCGTATTGGTTGGCTCCGCGATTCCGTGGCCTCTCTGAGGGGAGACCTATCGGAGGGCAATATAACAGGAGTCGAGATGGCCATTTCAGCCCACGAACGCGGCAGTCAACACGTTAAAAGCGAAGTCGGTAAATTGAAGATCGAGATGGACTGGATTCATAAGAAGTCGTCGATGAAGCTGTACTCCGGCGCGTTGCCCGGCGCCGGAGCCGATGGGGTTGAACTCGTGGTGTGGCTGGAAACGTTGGAAGGCGACACCAAGCGTATCTACGTGCGAGACTTCAATCCCATTGCGGTTCCTGGTGACCGAGGCGAGCAGCGGTTGGATCTTGACCTTCCGAATGAGGCAGGGACCTTGTGGATTGACGTGAATGCGAAAGGCAACTCGGTCTATGATCAATTTCTGTTAAGGGACCTTCGCATCGAAAACCTGGGAACCTCTGCCCGTCCATCGTAGCGGCTGCTTTCAGTCAATGGCCGATCCCTACGGTTTGAGAGGGGAGGCAGGGAGCGAGTGGATTATCTAGTCATCTGGATTCACAGTGCGGTGGAGCACCACCCGCTAGCAGCGCCGATCGTGTTTATCCTGGCCCATACGTTGTTGGCCGTGTGTATCTTGCCCTGTTCGCCGATGACAATGCTCGCAGGGGTCTTGTGGGGCGGGGTTGAGGGGGTGATGGTGTCGGGAGTGGCGGCCCTCGTCTCCTCGGCGACGACCTTTAGTTTGTCTCGAACATTTCTACATGACCGAATCGAACGGTTTATCCTGCGTCGCTATCCGAAGGTTTCCAAGCCCATGCAGCAAATTGCCAGTTATGACTGGAGGATTATCGCCGTTCTATGGCTGAGTCCTTTGATCCCTGCCTCGACGGCAGGGTACGTGTTCGGCTTGAGTCCAGTGACGTTGCCGAGATACCTTGGATTTTCTGCCGTGTTTATGCTTCCGCTCCAAGTCCTGCTGGTCATGACCGGTCACTCGGCGGCCACGCTGTTTTCGCCCGAGGGCCAGTGGGGCATGACGGTTGTGTTGATCGTGCTAGTCATCGGGGTCCCTTTCCTCAATAAGCGTATTTCGGTGATCCTTGCAAAGTCGATGGGGGGGGCGAATGAACCGTAAGGCGGCCAAAATATCGGTGGTGGTGTCGTTTTATAACGAACGGTCTGTCTTGCCCGAGCTGTTGAGTCGGCTGAGGGCGGTCTTTGCCTTGTCAATTCAACGTGGACAGATCGGGTCCTATGAACTCGTGTTTGTGAACGACAACTCGACGGATGCGTCTGAGGAGTACCTCAGATCGGAATTGGCGCAGGGGGATATCGTTCTGATCAACATGTCGAGAAACTTTGGGGTTTCTGAATGCGTCATGGCAGGCATGGCCTATGCCAGCGGGGATGCGGTAGTTTACATGGATGCTGATTTGCAGGATCCCCCAGAAGTGATCCCCCGGCTTGTCGAATTATGGAGAGCGGATCCGGAAGTCGAGGTGGTGTATACCACGCGGACCAGCCGTCAAGGCGAGTCTTGGTGGAAGATGGGCATCACGAAAATCGGGTACCGCTTTATCAACGCCATTTCAGAAATTGAACTCCAGGTCGATTCCGGAGACTTCAAGCTGCTCTCTCGCCGCGTGGTCGATTGCCTTCTCAAGATGAAAGAGGAGAAGCCGTACATGCGTGGGTTGGTCAGCTGGATCGGATTCAAACAGGTGCCCGTCTACTATGATCGGCTACCGCGTCATGATGGCCGTGAGAATAGCAAGATGAACGTCTTGAGTCGGAAAGTGATCTATTACTGGCTTGATCGTGCGCTGATATCTTTTTCAGATGCGCCGCTCAAGTTGATGCTGGTGTTGGGTTTCGTATTGTCCGGAATTTCCATGCTATACATTTTCGTCGTGATCGCGCAGAAAATCATGGGCGTGGCTGTCCCAGGGTTATCCGCGATCATGTCGGCCGTGCTCTTCTTGGGCAGTCTGCAAATCATGCTCCTGGGGTTCGTCGGCTTATACATCGGTGCGATATTCAGGGAAGTCAAGCAGAGACCACGGTATTTGGTTAAAGAAGTGGTGAGAAAATAAGGCGAAGGCAAGCCACGGTGCTGCCCATACATTGGGGCGATCGTGCATGCTGTTGACTCCACGGACCGCATAGAGATCAGCGGTGGCGGCATCTTCAAAGTGTAGGCGGTACGCAGCGTGTCGTGATCAATCCACTCTGGGAGTTCGTGCCCCACTATCTCTGGTATTGAAGAGGCAATACTTGGCGGCCCTCTACGGTAGCGAGAGGTTTCCGTCCGGAAGGACAGGTGTGGGGGGGCGCGCCTTACGCCGGGCATGCGCAGCTGGAATTCTTGGAGGGCCAGGCTAGGAAGGGCGGGGGAATTGATGCTGGTGCACACAGGGTAGATTCTTTTCGAATGTGCCAGCCCGCCTGTCTTGGGCGTTTCGATCGGACGGCAAGGCAAGCAATATGACACGCACAGTCTATGACATCGCCATCATCGGCGGCGGCATCGTCGGATGCGCACTGGCGCGCGCTCTTGGCACGCGGTTTGACAAGGTGTTGCTGTTGGAAAAAGAAAGGGGGGTGGCGCGCCATACCAGCGGGAGAAACAGCGGTGTCGTACATTCCGGATTCAATCCGACACCGGGCACGTTGAAGGCCGCACTCTGTGTCGAGGGGGGGCGGCTCATTCACGAGCTGTGCCGAGACCATGGGGTGCGATACGAACAAGTCGGCACATTGGTGGTCGCGGTCGAGGAGCGGGAATTGCCGATCCTCGACCACCTCAAGAAAAAGGGTGAACAGAACGGCGTGCCGGGCATTGAGATCGTACCGATCGAGCAGGTGCGGTCGTACGAACCGAACGTCAAGGGCATTGCGGCGTTCCACTCGCCGGCCGGCGCCATCGTCGATTCCGCAGGGTTGACGCAAGCAGTGGCCGACGATGCGAAGCGGGCGGGGGTAGATATCGTGCTGGGGCAGGAAGTGCTGGCCGTTCGTGAGGGCGCGACGGACGCCGAGGTGACCACCAGGGCCGGGACCTTCGCCACGCAGTTGGTCGTGAATTGCGCGGGTCTGCACGCGGATCGGTTGGCGCACATGATGGGCGTGGGACGCAATTACGTCATGGTCCCCTTTCGAGGCGAGTATTTCATCGTTCGGAAGCCGGGGCCGCCCATCATCCGGAGTATGGTCTATCCGGTGCCCAATCCGATTGCCCCGTTTCTGGGCGTGCACCTCACGAAATCTGTGGACGGCACGGTGTTGGTGGGTCCGAACGCGGTGCCGGCCTTTGGGCGAGAGGCCTACAGCCGTTTCTCAGTCGGCTGGAAGGATTTGCGAGAGATCGCGACCCATAAGGGAATCTGGAATGCCTTCAGGAAAAATCGGGCGTTGGTCGAGGTCGCGTGGAATGAGTTGCGCAACTCCTGCAGCCGTCGGCACTTTTATGCGGAGGCCAGCCGTCTGGTATTTGGGTTAAGTCCGGAGGACCTCGCCCTGGGCTCTCGGGTTGGGATTCGACCGCAGCTCATTCATGCAAACGGGCATCTGGTCGAAGATCTTGTCATCGAAACGACGCCTCGTTCGATCCATGTCTTGAACGTGGTTTCGCCGGGCATGACGTCGTCGCTGGCCTTCGCGGACTGGGTGTCCGGGGGAATCGGCGACGATTTGCGATGGACACGCACGGCCGAAGTTGGCATGGCGCTGGCTCGCGCGCGATAGCGCAAGCGGGTGCTGTGTTCAACGGATAGCCTGACCTCTTCGGCCGACAATTCTTTCGAACAGGGGACGCCGATGCCTTGGCTGCATTGATGAGGATCTCGTTCGGCTCGAAGGGCTTGAGGAGGTAACCATTAGGCGCCAGACTCCAGCGTGACGTTGGCCAGCTGGGGATCGTCCAGCCCCCTACCATCACGGCCGCGGTCTGCGGATGGGCCTTCAGAACCTGTCGGGCCAAGTCCAGGCCCGATTCCCACGGCCTGTTGACGTTGCAGCTCGTCAGGGCGAACTCCTGTGCGCTCAGCCGGCGGCGAGCCTCCTGCGCGTCCCCGGCGAGGGGCAGATGCAGCCGTATCCGTCGAGCGGCCGGCCCAGCAGGCGCCGGGTCGCATCTTCGTCTCCGACGATGAGAATAACGGCGACTTGTTCGGATGAGCATTGCGCCATCAATAGATGGCGCCGGCCTCCTGCCGCAGGCAGTATTGATCAGGAACGACCCCAGCCAACCGGTCAGTGCGCGGTCGGCGCGATGGGTGCGGCGACGTCCCAAGGGTGTATGCCCAAAGGGTTGCCCGCGGAGAGGGAACCGGGTAAGCTGGGGCCGTGCCCTACATCTTCCCGTATGAAACACTGTTCGCCCTGGGCGTCGGCGTCCTGATCCTGGGGCTGTTGGTCGTTCGGGTGCGGCTGGCCAGACGGCGACGGATGTCTCAGGCCGTGCCAGGGCCAGGAGGCAATCCCGGACAAGACGGCATCGGCTCGCCCCGGTGATTGAGCTTTGTTCCTCTTGTCGTTTCCTTTATAATTCCAGCTCTCGGTGTGTAAGGTTCAGGGGAGGCACGCATGAATCAGGCCGCACGGCTGTTGCGCCAGGACGGGCGCCGGAAGGATCAGCTCAGGCCCGTCAAGATTACGCGGGATTTCATCAAGTGGGCCGAAGGTTCGGTGCTGATCGAAATGGGCGCCACCAAGGTCATCTGCACGGCCTCCATTGAGGAACGGGTGCCGCCTTTTCTCAGGGACAAGGGGCGGGGATGGGTGACGGCCGAGTATGCCATGATTCCGCGGGCCACGCATGAGCGGACTCAGCGTGAGGCCGCCAAAGGCAAGCAAGGGGGCCGGACCTTGGAGATTCAGCGCCTCGTCGGCCGCGCGCTGCGGGCGGTCACCGATATGGAGCAGATGGGCGAACGAAGCATCTGGATCGACTGTGACGTGATTCAGGCGGACGGGGGGACAAGGACTGCATCCATCACCGGCTCGTTCATCGCGCTGGCGGATGCCTTGGCGGTCCTCAAGACGAGGGGGCTCATCAAGGCCCGCCCGCTGACGGACTATCTGGCCGCGGTGAGCATCGGTCGCGTGGGCGGCGAGGTCTTCGTGGACCTGGCCTATGAAGAGGACTCGCGGGCCGAAGTGGATATGAATCTGGTCATGACCGGCAACGGCCGGTTCGTGGAGGTGCAGGGGACCGCGGAACGGTTGCCCTTCGCCAAGAAGGACCTGGACGAATTTCTGACGATGGGCGGGCATGCGGTCCAGGAACTCGTGGCGCTGCAAAAGGAATTGGTAGGGAGCCTGGCGTAAAGGATGCCCGCGATCAGGGAACTGGTGCTGGCCACGCGCAATCGGGATAAGGGCGCGGAGCTGGCCGCCCTCCTGGGCGATCTGGGGGTGACCATCAGGACCCTGGCTGAGTTTCACGATGCGCCCGAGATCGTAGAAGATGGCGAGACCTGCCGGGCCAATGCGATCAAGAAGGCCAAGACGATCGCGCGCCATACGGGATTGCCTGCGGTGGCCGATGACACGGGGTTGATGGTGGATGCGCTGGGGGGACGGCCCGGTATCTATGCCGCGCGCTATGCCGGGGAGAACGCCACGTACGAAGACAACTGGCGGAAGTTGCTCCGGGAACTGACGGGAGTGCCTCAGGCCCGGCGTCGGGCTCGGTTCGTCACGGCGGCGGCTATGGCCTGGCCGGGGACGGAGCCTGTGGATGTCGTGGAAGGAACGCTGGAAGGGGTGATCACCGAAGAGCCGTCCGGCAACCAAGGATTCGGATACGATCCGGTGTTTTTTGTGCCGGAGCTCAGCAAGACCCTTGCCCAGCTTACCCCGGAAGAAAAAAACCGCGTGAGCCACAGGGCCAGGGCCTTCGCCAAGGTCAAAGAACTCTTGAGAAGCAAGCTTCCGAGGAGTCAATAAAACGAGCTTCAACCTTTTCCGGCATTAGGCCATGTGTGCATAGGTGAAGGGCCAGCGAGCGTCGGTTAGCGGAGTCCCATTGCCTGTTGACGAGCTGAGTAGCGTCGGGGCGTAGCGCAGCCCGGTAGCGCGCCTGCTTTGGGATCAGGATGTCGGAGGTTCAAATCCTCTCGCCCCGACCATACCGCACTTCGTGTGTGCCGCCGGCTCTTCATCGCTTTATCGTAATTAATGCCGGCGGAGAAACCCCTCCAGTAATCCGAGGGGATTAATTGATTTTGCTCGTCGCTTGGCGCGACAGGCGCTCACCGACGGCTGTTCATGAGGCAGTGTCGCGCCAGCAGTACCGATGGCGGTTGATCGCTAAGCAAGGTGTCGCTTCGCGACCTTCATCTATGATCATGATGAAGCCGGGCTTCAACCGTTTCCGGTGCCCAAACGCCAAGACGTGGAGGTTCCTGGTGCGGCATTGCCCGCTGGAATACGTTCCGATGTTCCTGTCGCGCTAAATAAGACCATTGCCCGATCCTTCACCGTCGGAGCGTTTCTCTCGCGTCAAGAAATAGCGCCCGTAGCTCAGTCGGATAGAGCACGAGCCTTCTAAGCTCGGGGTCGCAGGTTCGATTCCTGCCGGGCGCGCCACCCTCAAGTTCGGCAACCGGCGTTCTTCAGCCGAAAGTTCAGCCGGGAAGTAGGCGCCGGAAACTTTGGCGGCGTTGATGCTGGCCCCCTCCAAGCGGCACCGTCGGAAATCCACGCCGCGCAAGTCAGCCTGCCGAAAATAACCGTCGCTGAAATCAAGCCCCTGAGCGTCGAGTCCCCGCAAGTCTACGTTCCGGAAATCGCAGCCGACCAAGTCGGCCTTTTCTCCCGACGCTTTGATGGCGTTGAATTCCTTGATATTGCCGTCACGCAGACGTTGGCACATCCGGTGCGGCGGGCATGTGAGTCCGCCCCTGGTCATCATCGGAGGCATGGGTCTCCCTTCGGCAGTCAGCAGTGCCTGATCAACGTTTCATTCCCTTGCCCTTGCCCTTGTCGGTTGGTTGGGTCTGATTCGTGAGCCGGCGGCCCTGCGGCAGGTTCGCCCGTTGATTTGGCGCTATCGGCGGAGTATGGTTTGGACTGGTCGGTTGCCAGGATGAAGTCAGCCAAACCCAAGCACAATCAAAAGCGCGCACGGGCCAAGAGCGCCGCCCCATCCGTGTTGGTCGAACCGGGAGCCAAGCGGCGGTTTCAGACACGTCTGCTCAAATGGTATCGGGCGTACGGACGGGACCTGCCTTGGCGGAACACCTCCGATCCCTATAAAATTCTGGTTTCCGAAGTAATGCTTCAGCAGACTCAGGTAGATCGCGTCATTCCCAAGTACCATGAGTTTCTGGAGCTGTATCCGTCGTTTCAGCATTTGGCCAGGACTCCCGTGGAGGAAGTGCGGAAGACCTGGTACCCGCTGGGATACAATATCCGTCCCCACCGCCTGCACAGCATCGCCTGTGAAACGGTGGCCCGCTATGGGGGGGCGCTGCCCAACGATCCGGAGGAGCTGCTCTCGTTCAAGGGGATCGGCCGGTATACGGCCGGGGCGGTCCGGTCCTTTGCTTTCAACGAAGACGCGCCGATTCTGGACACGAATGTGATGCGGGTGCTGCACCGGGTCTTTGTCGGCCAGGGTGATCCCAAGGCGCAAAAGGCCCGGCTCTGGGCCCTGTCCGAGGCGTTGATTCCCAAGGGCAAAGGCTATGACTTCAATCAGGCCTTGATGGACTTCGGCGCCCTCCTGTGCATAGCCCGCGATCCCTACTGTTTGCTCTGTCCGATGAAGTCGTTCTGCAAAAGTTATCCGTTCGACGAGAAAAAACGTGATCGGTAAACAGTTGTCAGGGTTCAGTATGAAGATTCAAAATCCGGACACTGTCTGCTGAGCACTGATGACGGATAACCATTCCATGGTCGTGCAAGTCGCGGTCGGCCTTATTGTGCGGGATGGCCGCTATTTGATTGCGCGTCGCAAACCCGGCGTTCATCTGGGCGGCTTTTGGGAGTTTCCGGGCGGCAAGCGGGAAGCGGAGGAATCCTTGGAGGACTGCTTGCGTCGGGAGCTGCGCGAGGAACTGGGGATCGAGGTGACGCAGCCGGTCTTCTATCGGGTCCTCCGCCATGAGTATCCGGAGAAGTCGGTCGAGCTGCATTTCTTCCGTTGTTCGATTCGGGCCGGGCGGGCGAGGGCCTTGGACTGCGAAGAACTCCGGTGGGTGGCGCCGGGGGAGTTGAGCCGGTTCGAATTTCCGGCGGCGGATCGATCGTTGATCGAAGCGCTGACAAAAGAGGGGAGCTGATGGCATATGGCAGGAGATGGGGCCGCGCATTCTTGCCGTAAGCTATAGGCTATTTGCTCATGCGAGTCGTACTCGACATTGAAACGGTGCAGCCGCCCCGCGAAGAATGGGCTCGCTTGGTGGGGCTGGCCGGCCTTCCGGCCGGAGGCGGGGAGCCGGCCGACGATCTGTTCGCCTCCGCCGAGGCAGGCGAGCGGAAGCGGCAGGAGGACGAGCAGTACGAACGGGCGTCGTTCGACGGGACCTTCAGCCGGATCGTCTGCATCGGCCTCATTCAACTGTCCGATACGCTGGACCCGCTGGGGGCTGTGTCCTGGTATGGCGCGAACGAGCAGGAGTTGCTGCGGCAATTCTGGGCCAAATTGGGCCAGCTGCGTCCGTCCTCGTTCATCACCCACAACGGCCTGGGGTTCGATCTGCCGTTTATCAAGAAACGATCCGTCATTCACCAAGTGAAGCCCAGTCTGGAGATCAACCTGGCCAAGTTCAGGACCGAGCCGGTCTACGACACGATGGCGGTCTGGAGCAACTGGGACAACCGGGGCTGGGTCAAGCTGGATGTGCTGGCGCGGGCGCTGAACGTCGAGAGCAAGTCGGGCAGCGGCAAGCAGGTGGCCGAAATGTGGGCCAAGGGGCAGGGCAGGGAGATCGCAGACTATTGCCTCCAGGACACCTACGTGACCTATGCCTGCTACTGCCGCATGAACTACCGGCCGCTCTTGCCTCGCGACCAAGTGTTGGCGTCAAAGGAATTGATCGAGGTGCGGTGAGGTTCGTGCGTCCGATGACGCTCAGGGGATCGGGGGTGTAGTCGGCGCAGGAGTCGGTTTCTTTTTCTTCTTCAACTGCTGTTTGTCCGCGTCCTGCTCGGCCAGGTGTTTCTTGATCGCACGCAGTTCCTCCTTCAGTTCCTGCATCTCCATATCCTTCTTGATCAAGAGATCCTTGACCGACTGAAGCTCGGTGGAGGCGGCGCCTTCCGCCGGAGCCGGCTGAGGCTGGGCCTGGGCCTTGGCTGGCGCCGTCACGGCGGCTCCCTTCGCCGCGCTTGCATCTTTCGCCGGCAGGGGCCGGGACGAAGGCGCAGCCGGTAGGGCGGGTGCTGCGGTCGGCAGTTTGGCCAAGAGCTGGTAATCGAGCACCAGGGTTGTGGCGTCGGAGTCGCCGAAAAAGCCGGACTGTTTGAACGAATCAGGCCGCTTGGCCGCTTCTGGCGTAAACAGGACCTGGAGCCGGTCTAATCCGGTCCGGTCGGGAATTTGGCGGTTCGGCATGTTGATCGCATCGGGCCTCGTCGGCCGATGATGGTATTCCGCCAGCGTGAGATGCAAGGACAGGCCATGCACATAGAGACTT
>SXGT01393824.1_pt1 | contig 13648 bp, 9 predicted proteins | sample 3176221 | NCBI WGS metagenome assembly SXGT01 (sample SAMN11356862, study PRJNA531348) | freshwater metagenome | isolation source: freshwater sample F1-120 | place: China: Fuxian Lake, Yuxi | collected 2017-12-25 | reverse complement strand
CGCCAACCAGGTATCGGCTGCCATGAATCAAATGAACCAAATCACCCAGCAAAACGCGGCCGCCAGCGAACAATTGGCGGCTACCGCCGAGGAAATGACGGCTCAGTCCGAACAGCTTCAGTCACTCATGGGCTTCTTTAAGATCGATCAGCATCGTTCCAGAAAAATGCACGGTGCCCGACCTGTAGCAACAGTGGTGCATGATGTTGCCACTGAAATGGATTTGACTAAAGCCATCCAGGCACATGGTGAGTGGAAAGTTAAATTCCGTAATGCGATTAACCATAAAGAACAAATGGATAGCGACACCATTGCCTGTGATGATCGATGTGCCTTGGGGAAATGGTTGCATGGTCAAGCTAAACAGCGGCACGCCCATTTAGGCAGTTACCGGGATTGCGTGAAAAAACATGCCGCATTTCATGTCGAAGCTGGTCAGGTGGCAAAAGCGATTAATGCGGGCCACTACGATAAAGCCGAATGCATGCTGGCAGGAGGAACACCCTATGCATCGGCATCCAGTGAAGTTGGGAGTGCCATTTTGGCGCTGAAAAAAGCTGCAAATTTGTAACGTATTCCAATCAAATGCCAAGTTTTGGCTCAGATTTTCATTCTGCGATTCGCTTTGTATGGATCAAGAGTGATGCGTTAACCCGTTATGACAGTGATGGTGAGTTGAAGAATGCAAAGATATGTCCAACATTTTACTTTCAATCAATCCTGAAAAGAGCTGTCATTTGTTTATGGCCACTTGGAGAGCCGGATGATTGACAAAATTAAAGTATTGATCGTTGACAATTCGGCTGTGGTACGGCACCTCTTGACGGCCATGCTCAGCCAAGATCCTGGTATAGCGGTGATTGGCTCAGTGCCGGATCCTATTCTAGCGATGGAAAGAATGAACAAGGTATGGCCGGATGTCATCGTGCTGGATGTCGAAATGCCACTTATGGGCGGCATCGCTTTTTTAAAGAAATTGATGTCTATTCGGCCAACACCTGTCGTAGTTTGTTCGACATCGACGGAAAAGGACACAGAAACGACCTTGCAGGCCATCTCCGCCGGTGCCATTGGTGTCGTAGCAAAGCCCAAAATCGGCTTGAAGGATTTTGTGGTAAATGTTGACGGCGATCTGTTGATTGCCGTTAAGTCTGCGGCGCTTGTAGACATGCAACAAATGAAAGCCGTTAAATTAGGTGACGTTGAGCAAGTCGTTCCACTGCAGACTAAGACAGGGTTGGTTTTCAACTACGGTCATAACCAATAACGTATGGCAACTACTTATTACGGGAATAAGTGATGACATTCCAGAATTTGAAAGGCATCAAACACAATATCCAGGTATTTTGGACCAAGCGATTTCCGCGAGGTGTCAATACGCTGTTATTCTTATATATATTATTGCTGGTTTTTGTGGGCGAGTTTTTCGTGATGGTGTGTTTGCCATACATCTTGCCCCAGCATCATGAACGGCTTTTGGAAAGTCTGGCCGATTCGTTGTTTCTGAGTTTATTGATCGCACCAGGACTTTATCCGCTGCTGTGTGGATTCAGCCAGCGGACGCGCCGTTCCGAACGCGTATTGGAGAATGTACGGGAAGGCTATTGGTTGCTTGATCGAAATGGACGACTTATTGACGTCAATGAGGGCTACTGCCACTTAATTGGCTATAGCCGTGAAGAATTTTTGTCACTCAATGTCGAGCAATTGTCTGAGAATTGCTCATCCAGTTTTGTCGACACCGTTTTGCAACAGCTCGAACAACCTAACGCCATGCAGATTGAAACTCGACAACGCTGCAAGGATGGACATCTGATCGATATCGAAGCATCGGTCGCGCTCGAAACCGAAACCAATTTCATTGTGGTGTTTATGCGAGACATCAGCAAACGGAAAGCCGATTTTCAGCAGTTAAAGGAAACAACCCGTCGGCTTGAATATTTTGTCGAACATAGCGCCACGGTGATTTTCGCGGTACAAATTCAGCCCGGGCAAGTTCAAACGGTATGGGTCAGTGCCAATCTACCGAGAATGCTCGGATATTCTTGCGAAGCAGCCATGCAGCCGGATTGGTGGCGCGAACATCTGCATCCTGACGATAGAGAAACGGTGCAGGCCAATACCGCTGGATTGCTGACGGGTGTTACCCAGGACTACGAATATCGGTTTTTGCATCAGGATGGTAGTAGCCGATGGATTCACGACAGACAACAGGCGATGCGCGACGACAATGATCAACATTATGTCATCATTTCCTGGGACGATATCACCGAGCAAAAACGCACCGAAAATGCTGTGAGGATGAGTGAACAAGCCGCGCGAAAATCCTTGTCGATGCTGGAACAACAACAGTTTGCGATTGACCAGCATACGATCGTGTCCATTACCGATCTGAAAGGACAAATCACCTACGTCAACGACAAATTCTGCCAAAGTAGCGGCTACCAGCGTGACGAACTATTGGGACAAAACCATCGCATCCTCAATTCTCAGAAGCATTCCAGGCCATTCTTCAAGGACATGTATGCCACACTGCGTCAAGGCAGAGTGTGGCACTCGGAGATGTGCAACCGCAACAAAAACGGCGGTTTGTATTATCTGGAGACCACTATTGTGCCTTTACACAACGAAGAGGGGAAAATCAATCAGTACATGGCGATTCGTACCGATATTACCCACCGCAAGTTGATGGAACAAGAATTAAAATTGGCGGCTATTACGTTTGAAGTGCAGGAAGGGGTGATGATTACTGATGTTGACAACAACATCGTCCGAGTCAACCATGCCTTCAGTCGCTTGACCGGTTACGAAGCTGATGAAGTGATGGGGAAAAACCCGTCATTGCTTAAATCAGGTAGACACGCGGTAGCCTTCTATCAGGAGATGTGGCGGGTTATTATCGAACAACATTATTGGCAAGGTGAAATTTGGAATCAGCGTAAAAGCGGCGAGATTTATCCCGAGTGGCTGACTATTACCGCCATTACTGACGAAGTAGGTGCCATTGTCAACCATGTCGGCATCTTTTCCGACATATCCAAGGATAAGGAATACACCGAAACTATTTACAAGCTGGCATTTTACGATCCGCTGACATCGCTGCCCAATCGCCGCCTGTTCCTCGACCGCTTGAAACACGCCATCGCCAGCCTCGCCCGCTCAGAAAAACACGGCGCCCTGTTATTTATTGATGTGGATCATTTTAAAAGATTAAACGACACCAAAGGCCATCAATTTGGCGATCAACTATTGATGATGGTTGCCGAACGTTTACACGCCTGTGTGCGCGTCAATGACACGGTGGCCAGGTTGGGTGGAGACGAATTTGTCATCATGCTGGAGAGTTTGAGTGAAGATCAGAATCAGGCAATGGTACAAGCCGAGATGGTTGGAGAAAAGGTATTATGGACCACATCCAGGCCTTACAGACTGAACAACCTGGATTTCAATAGTACCGTCAGCGTCGGCATCAGCTTGTACGATCATGCTTCCAGTGATAGCGAATTACTTAAACAAGCGGATACCGCGATGTATCAATCAAAAGCGGCAGGCCGCAATACGCTACGGTTTTTCAGTCAGGAGATGCAATCGCAACTGGAAGATCGCATGGAATTGGAAACCGATTTATGTCAGGCATTGGCCAAACAGCAATTCAAACTTTATTACCAACCCCAGGTGGTGGATGGCAACTGTGTAATTGGTGCCGAAGTGTTGCTGCGCTGGATGCATCCGAAACGTGGTTTTGTGTCTCCGGACAAATTTATCCCTATCGCCGAGGAAATCGGCGCCATTAGCGAAATAGGCGACTGGGTGTTAGTCAATGTCTGCCATCAGTTAAAGCAGTGGGAGGATCAACCATTAATGAAAAATCTGGTGTTGGCGGTGAACGTCAGTCCCTGTCAATTCCGCCAGCCCGACTTTGTCTATAAAGTTGCTGAAACCATACGTGCCTCGGAAATCGAACCCAATAAACTGAAACTGGAAATCACTGAAACAGCCATTATTGAGGATCTCGACACCACCATCGCCAAGATGCAGGCGTTGAAAAAAATAGGGGTCACCTTTTCCTTGGATGATTTCGGTACCGGATATTCATCACTGGCAGTATTAAAAAAATTGCCGCTGGATCAATTGAAAATCGACAAAAGTTTCGTCATGGATCTGCCAAATGACGTCAATGATTCAGTGATTGCGCAAACCATCATTGCCATGTCCAACACATTAGGACTGGTTGTGGTTGCCGAGGGTGTGGAAACAGAAGAACAGAGAGCATTTTTATCCCGGAACGGCTGCAAGCTTCATCAAGGTTACTTGTATAGCAAGCCGGTACCGCTTGAAGAGTTGGCCCCATTGCTTGAAGCCCATCAAGCAGAATGCCACTCCAGCTGGTTGCCCATGATTTAATTGTCTTTGCATGGTTTTTAACAGATAGGGCCAATCGCATAATTAGATGACTAATAAAAATATACAAGATGACTAGCGCGAGTAAAAGATTGGTTTTACTGGTTGATGACAGTAAAACTTTTCAAACTATCCTCATTCAAGCCTTGCAGGGTATTAATGTCGACTGCATAGTCTGTTCGAGTGGGCAGGAGGCTCTGAAACTACTTGACGCCGAACAGTTCGATTTGGTGTGTTCCGCATTTCACCTTGTGGATATGAACGGTATAGAGCTATGTCAAAAAGTGCGCGACATGCAGCACTATTACCATAAGCCTTTTGTATTGCTGACCTCCGCACATGACAAGCAGGTGGTGCGGCAGGCCTTGTCGGCTGGCGTAACCGATGTTTTTCAGAGAAACGACATTTCCGAGTTGCTGGCATTCATCGGACGTTTTCCGTTTCTGAATACTCAGTTATCCGGTTCAGTGTTGTATGTGGAGGATATGCGTTCGCAACGCGAGTATCTCACCGCAATATTGTGCAAAATGGGGCTGGTTGTCGATGCTTTTGCCAGTGCGGAAGAAGCTTGGCAACATTTTTTATGTAACGAGTATGACGTGGTGTTGACCGATATTGTGCTGTCCGGAGAAATGAGTTGTCCTCAACTAGTGAGTCGCATACGGCGCTTGCTCGATCATCGAGGTAATACTCCAATATTGACGTTAACAGCGTTCGATGATCGATCACGCCAAATGGAATTATTGAGTTTGGGGGTCAACGATTATATGGTCAAACCGATTAATGAAATCGATTTGTTTGTTCGAATTAATCGCATGATTGGTAAGAAAAACATGTTGTCAAGATTATCCGAGCAACAGGAGAATTTTCGCATCAGCTTTGAACATGCGGCCATTGGCATCGCCAAAGTATCGGTGGAAGGACATTTTCTGCACGTCAATCCTTATTGGTCGGATTTTCTCGGGTATAGCTATGCTGAATTACTGTCTCGTACGTTTCAAGACATCACCCATCCTGAAGATCTGCAATATTCATTGGAATGCATGGAGCGCTTATTGAAAGGCGATGTCGATAATTGCAATCATGAAAAACGGTATATCCATAAAAACGGAGAAATTGTCTGGGGAAGCTTGACTGTATCCATACGGCGTGACGATCGTCATCGCCCCCTGTATTTCATTAGTGCCGTACAGGATGTGACAGAGTCGAAAAAACTACGTGATCAAATCAGTGTGGCTTACGAGCAATATAGGCATATTTTAGCCACCTCGAGCGATGGTTTTTTTCTGGTAGCCCAGGATGGCCATATAGAAGATGCTAACGACGCATACGTACAAATGTCCGGGTATACCCGACAAGAATTAATCACCAAGCATCTTTCGGATGTAGAAGCGATGGAAACACCAGAGCAAACCCGCGCACATATCGCCCAAATCATTCGGGACAAGAAAGATTTGTTCGAAACGGTGCATCGCACGAAAGAAGGGCGGTTGATTGATCTGGAAATCAGCGTGACTTACCAGGAATCCACCGGGAAATTCATCAGTTTCTTGCGAGACATCGGTGTGCGCAAAAAATTACTGATCCATGAAACCGAAGCACGCCAAGAAGCCGAAGCCAGTTTGCAGCGAGCCATTCGCGCCGAGAAACAACTGCTTAAAGTTTGCGAAGAAACTTATCGGCGCTTAGGCCAGGAATTACACGATGATGTCGGCCAACAAATTACCGCTGTTGCATTATTGTCCGAGATTCTGTCTAAAGAATTGAGGGATCAAGAAAATCCGCTTGCCGAACAGGCTCAAAAAATTACACGACGCCTTAACATAGCCGTGTCGAGAACTCGAAAGCTATCCCATGGATTATGTCCTATATCAACCGATTATCGCGATTTGTTTGGTTTGCTCAGTCTACTGACCGAGGAAACAGCAGGCGTACAGGGCATCATCTGCCAGCTTAGTTATGATGCTTATCCTGAATCGCCTGTTTATTTCGATTATGGCGATATCATGGTAGAAGAGTTTAACCTGCAACTCTATCGAATTGCACAAGAAGCCGTAACCAATGCAGTCAAGCATAGCAAGGCCACCAAGATTGATTTAATTCTACGCCATGATAAAAAAGGCGATATGTTGGAAATAAAAGACAATGGCATTGGGTTTAAACAAACGCCGAATGCTAATTCAGGCTTAGGGATGTTTTCCATGTCTTTTCGGGCCAGGCTTGCGGGCTTGCAGATTACCTTCCTTTCCAACGAGGATGACGGCGTATGTGTAGCCATATCATTACCCAAAAACTAAGTTTTGCTGTTTGAGTGAGGAAGAATGAATCCCCAATTTAGTCCCGTTAATCCAGCCAGGATTATGGTGGTCGATGACCATCCATTCGTACGGGAAGGTATTGTATTGTTGATCAATCGGGAAGCCGATTTAAATGTGTGTTGCGAGTCGGGCAACATCAATGATGTTCTGGCTATTAATAAACAGTGCCGCCATGATTTGTTGATTCTTGACTTGTCTCTTGGGGAAATATACAGCTATGACTTGATCAAACAACTACGTATAGAAGTGCCCTATTTACTGATCTTGGTCATGTCCATGCACGAAGAATCAGTTTATGCAGAACGTGCGCTGAAAGTAGGTGCCCATGGTTATGTCATGAAACAGGCTGCGACTGATACCTTATTACACGCCGCAAGAGAAGTACTGGCTGGCGAACTTTATGTCAGCAATAGAATGAGAACGCGGATTTTAAGCCAATTAGTTGAAGGTTCTAATCCGGTATCGAATGCCAATGGATTGAGCTCAACTGAAATACAAGTATTGCAACTGATAGGCAAAGGCATGGGAAACCCGGAAATTGCCGCCATTCTCAATCGAAGCGTCAAAACTGTGGAAGCGCATCGGAGCAATATCCGGCGTAAGCTCAATCTTTATTCAGGACGTGATCTGACCAAGTTCGCTATTCAGTGGATCAATTCCGAGCCCTTTCGATAAGTCATGGATAACGATTTCGAAAATCTTATGTGATTGGCTTACCCCCGGACTCGCCTATTCATCTGAATGACTTAATTTACCAAAATATTTTCAGGGACTCCACACCATGTTCAAGGCAAATCGACTCTATTCGGTAAAAAATCAAGGCACTGGGAAGTTGGAATGGTTTTTTCAGACAAGGGAGGGAGATTTTGGACCATACGAAACCAAGGATTATGCAAGCTCGATGTTAAAGGACTACATTGAAGAGTGCATTGCTCAAGGCAATACCGGTGGCAGGGATAAAGACGGCCAAGCCGCAAAGGCTACGACCAAATTCGATCTCAACCAGCCTCCAAAATCCATTATTAAATACCATGGCAAAAAAGTCTGGTATTGACTGACTAACTCCGCGAGGAACAAATGAACAAATCACAGCTAATTGATGCTATTGCAAGTCATGCCCAACTGAATAAATCCGAAGCTTCCCGTGCCTTGGATGGATTGATCAGTGCAATTGAAACAAGCTTGAAAAACGGTCAAACAGTTAATCTGGTCGGATTTGGCCGTTTTGAGGTCAAAGCACGTCCGGCACGCCAAGGTCGCAACCCGCAAACCGGAGCGGAAATCACTATTGCTGCGGCTAATCTGCCAGGATTTAAAGCTGGGAAAGTGTTGAAAACAGCAGTAAATGTCTGAAATCGTTGCAGAGGATAAGCCTTGTGCTTTATGCGGCTTACCGGTAAAGGTTGCTGGGTTCGAACTTAATATCGCTGAAGATCGGAAAATCTTTTGCTGTTTAGGCTGTCAAGCCATTTACACGCTCTATCGAAGCGCGGACGACGAACCCAGTACCTCTTTTGATTCGGGTAACGATCTGAATCAAAGCTCGTAATTGTCGAACACTCAAGCAATGGCAGCCAGGATGCCGTACCGCCCAAAACAATGTGCGCGATAATTGCGAAGAAGCCGACTTGTGTATTTCTTCCGGCCGATCGGGCGATAGCGCAAATTTTTATATGCGAGTGCAACAAGCGAGTGTTGTGAACAAATTGGATGCATTATCACAGGGCAAGCGACAATTAACATTTATTGGCATATTCAGTAGCTTCAGACCTCAGAAAGTGATTTCAGTATCTTGACAATAAACAGCATGACAACCAGGAATTCGTTTAAAGATAAAATCATCATTATTGCCGAGCACAACGTGGCATCCAGTCGGCTAATCGATTCTACGTTAAAAAGTCACGGTTTTTCGAATATTTGCCACGCCAATACTGGCGAGTCAATTTATGAGATTCTAAGAGCATTTCACGATCAACCGAAAAAAATCGGCCTAATCGTCATTAACGAACATCTGCCCCACTGCCAGCCTGCGACTATGTTGCAAAATCTATGTACTGCAACAGAGGCCGTGGCAATCCCTTTTATCAATCTCTGCAATGAGGGGAGCGATGCGCTGACTTGCAATGGCATTTCAGATCAACCTATCAACGACATTGAGTTATCGTACAGATTGATCTCTCCAATTAATCCTAAAGAGTTGTTAATGGCGGTTAATTTTTTATTAAAGCTTCAGCAACAGCGCTTATACCATCATGCAAAACAAGAACAACTTCTCTTCGAACTGTCTGCAAAAAACGTCAGTGACGCCAAACTCAAATATTTGGTGACCCATGATGAACTGACCGGGCTGCTAAATCGTAGTAACTTTGAACGTCGACTCAAACTAGCGCTAAACCGTAACCATAAGTTGCATAAAAACGCCGCGTTGCTGTTTATTGAAGTAGATCGCTTTTGCTTGATCAACGAAATGAAGGGCTTTGATGTGGGGGATCGATTATTGGTGGAACTTGCCATATTGATGCGTAAACTTGCGCCATCTAACAGCCTGTTTGCCCGTATTGGCAGTAATGAGTTCTGTTTGTTTCTGGAGGATATGAGTAAAACGCAAGCTCGACTCTACGCTGAAACCTTTAAAAACCAAGTAGAGAATCACTGGTTTTGCTTCGGTGAGGCCAAGCATTCAGTCACCCTATCGATAGGCATGTCGACACTGTATGACGCGGCATCAACAGAACACCCTGGCAAAATCATTCTGTTTGCCAGACAAGCCTGCGTTTTGGGCAAACGATGTGGCTTGGACAAAATAGGAGTTTACGGTGACCAGTCCACGGCAATCGAGGAGCGACAAAACGATATTTTCTGGGCACCTATCATTCAAGAGGCGTTGCAAGAAAATCAGTTATTTTTAGTATTTCAACCCGTTGTCGAACTAAACAACGGCATGATCTCTCATTACGAAGTACTGCTCAGGCTACGTAGCGCAGACAAAATTATCTTACCCAATGTGTTTATTCCGGTGGCTGAACGCATGGGACTGATGCATGCCATTGATCTGTGGGTCATTGAAAACTCAATCGATGTATTGGCGACATTGCCGTCGAATAGAGCCTATGTGTCGATAGCTATCAAACTAGGATCCAGCGCATGTCAATATCCCGATTTGATACAGGTCATTCGGGACAAATTGGAATTGACCTGGCTGGATGCCGATCGTTTGATGTTTGAAATCGCTGAATCCGCAGTGATTTCAAATATTGAAAGAACCCTGCTCATGGTGAATAGGCTTCGCGACCTGGGCTGTAAGACTGCGATGAAAATGAGTGGTGCCGGACTATATTCCCCGGATTACGTCAAAACGTTTCCTGTTGACTATGTGAAAATTGACGGCCAACTTTTCAAGCATTTGATGGGCGAAGAAAGTGATCAAATATTGCTGAAATCGATAGTAGATAGGGTTGATAAATTGGGCAAGAAAGCCATCTTCGTTTATGTCGAATCATCGAAGAGGGTACTGGAATTGAGAGACATGGGCGTGACGTTGGCGCAAGGCTATACACTAGGCAAGCCAGAATGCGAGTTACTGGATGGCCCATCCATACCCTTCGCCCAGTATATGGTTGAACGCCAAAAAACCGAGAAAGCCTTAAGCGAGAAAGAAAGCTATTTGCGGGTCTTGCTCGATAACATTCCATTCCCGGTTTGGCTCAAGGATACTCAAAGCCGATTTCTGGCTGTAAATCAGTTACTAGCAAACCAAATGGGCAAGAGTTCATCGGAGTCCATAGTGGGAAAAACCGATTTCGATTTTTATCCCGCCGAAAAAGCCTGTTACTATCAACAAGATGACAAAGTGGTGTTGGCATCAAGACAGGGAAAAACGCTTGAGGAGACCGCTGTTGATTTTTTGGGATTACCTCGATGGACGGAAATTTTTGTAGCACCGGTCATTGATAAATGCGGTGAACCACTCGGAACACTGGGTTTCGCCCGTGATATTACCGAGCGTAAACGCGTTGAATCTGATCTCCGTATTGCAGCGACGGCCTTTGAATCACAAGAAGGTATGATCATCACCGATGCCGACACCATCATCCTGAAGATTAATCGCTCGTTTTCCCGAATGACCGGCTACCCCGCAGAAGAAGCTGTTGGCCGTAAAATGAATCTACTAAAATCTGAAGTTCAGGATGCCGCCTTTTATAGTGCGATGTGGAACAGTATTAATGGTACTGGTAGTTGGCAGGGTGAGATTTGGAACCGACGCAAGGATGGTGAAATTTTTCCGGCATGGCAGAGCATCACGGCAGTCAAAACGGACGATGGCAAGGTGACGCATTACGTAGGCACGATGATAGACATTACACAGCGTAAAACTGCAGAAGAACAAATGCGCCACATCGCACACCATGATGTGCTGACCGACTTGCCTAACCGAACCCTATTGGCTGATCGCTTACAGCAAGCACTGGCTCAGGCCAGACGCATGAATAGCAAATTGGCACTGATGTACATTGATTTGGATAAATTCAAACCGGTGAACGATAACTTCGGCCATGATATCGGCGATCTGTTATTGAAAGAGGTCGCTTCCCGACTATTAGCCTGCATCAAGCGCGAATCCGACACCGTCGCGCGATTGGGCGGTGATGAATTCGTCGTGCTACTCTCGAATTTTGAGCATGAATCGGATTTGATTCTACTCGCCGAGAATATCTTGAATGCCTTGTCCGAATGCTTTACGATCGAGGAAAAGTCGATCATGATTTCATCCAGTATCGGTATAGCAACCTATCCAGCGCATGGCGCTGATACCAATTCGTTGATGAAAAATGCTGATATGGCCATGTATGAAGCCAAACATGCGGGTCGTAGTTGCTTTAAGTTTCACAGTTATCAGAACAGTTGATTTGCGAAACTTTCAAAGTTGATCGTTCCTTTGATGCAGCTGCTTCATTCGGGATATCCCTCTAATAGACTATATCTGGCGATTGACCGGGCAAGCTGTCCATGACAGCGACTAACGCCGAGCTTTGAAAAAATCGGTCAAAATTTCGGCGCAATTTTGCTCCAAAGTCCCACCCAGCCACTCGACTTTATGGTTCAGAAACGGTGCGTCGCTCAGTTGTAAGGCATGGCAGACTGCGCCGCGCTTGGGATCGTAGGCGCCAAAAACCAGGCGATTGATGCGGGCATGTGCGATCGCTCCCATGCACATTACGCAAGGTTCCAGCGTCACGTATAAAGTGGTGTCGATCAGCCGATAATTTTGCAAGGCTAGTCCGGCTTTCCGAATAGCCAGTATTTCGGCGTGGGCAGTGGGGTCGTTCAGGTGAATCGGCTGATTCCAGCCTTCGGCGATACAATCCTGATTTTGCACCAATACCGCCCCCACCGGCACTTCGCCTTGCTGCTCCGCGCGTTGCGCCATTCGCAGCGCATGCCACATCCATTGCTCATCCGTCATGTCGTGGCTTTGCTGAGTCTGTCGATCACTGCCTGCCATTCTTCGAGTTCGGGCGGTTGTTCGACCAGAATGCTATCGAGCTTTAATTGATCTAATTCCCGCAATGCGCTGTACAGGGCCGCTTCATAAGCTTCGGTCTGTTCGGGCAAGTGCCGTTGATCCGTACCATGCAAACCGGCTAATTCAGGACTGAAAAACAATACGCCAACGCGTTCACCTTGAACTTGCCGTTTTTCTAATTGCGTTTGCAAGCTGTCTGCAGCGCATAGGAACGCCGGGGTATTGGGGGCATAATGCGAAGCCAGCATGCCGGGAGCGCGAATTTTATGCTGCGATTTCAACGCCACCGGCACTTGCAAAACCGCTTCCAGTTGCGAGCGGGTGATGCGCCCCGGGCGTAAAATGGTAGGCTGACTATCGGTCAGATCGATAATGGTCGATTCCAAGCCCACCAAACAAGGACCGCCATCAAGGATGCAGTCCACCGTATCACCCAATTCTTCAGCAACATGTTCAGCCAGGGTGGGACTGATGCGTCCGAATCGATTGGCGGAAGGCGCGGCAATGCCGCCGCCGAATACCCGTAACAACCACAAGGCCACCGGATTATCCGGCACCCGCAACGCCACGGTATCTTGCCCGCCCGTCACTACCGGCGGCACCCAGGGCTTTTTCGGCAAAATCATGGTTAATGGCCCCGGCCAAAACTCGCGAGCCAATAGTTGGGCTGAATTGGGTACCCGCTCTGCCCAATCCTGAATCTGCGCAGCATAAGCCAAATGCACGATCAAAGGATGATCACTAGGGCGGCCTTTGGCTTTAAAGATTTTAACCACCGCTTCAGGATTGGAGGCGTCGGCGCCCAAACCGTAAACTGTTTCGGTTGGAATGGCGACAAGCTTGCCCTGATGCAATAGTTCGGCGGCGCGTTGAATGGATTGCTGATTTACGGCGGTAGGTGTCAAAACAAAAAACTCAAAGGAAAAATAATTGCTTATTTTAAGCTGAAATAAGCCAATGTTCCGATGTTGATCAAGGGTATTTTGTTTATTCGTCACGCCCAATGGGTTTTACCGTAACAGAAAAACCTTCATACCGTACCTTTATGGTCAAACTTGCGCTGTCATAATTCGCCACGATTCTTTCAGTATAATGTGGACTTTAAGTAATCACTTGGGACTTACATCATGCTCGACTCACAATGGTTCAGCGAAGCGCAAACCGCATCCGGTACCGCCTTTTCATTAAAAATCACCCGTAAACTCCACGAAGAACAATCCGCGTTTCAGTTTCTGGAAATCTACGAAACCGAACAGTTCGGCAATCTGATGGTGATTGACGGCTGCACCATGGTGTCTACCCGGGATAATTTTTTCTATCACGAGATGATGTGCCACCCGGTTTTGTTTACCCACCCCAATCCGAAAACGGTCTGGATTATCGGCGGCGGCGATTGCGGCACCTT
>SXGT01118713.1_pt1 | contig 13648 bp, 10 predicted proteins | sample 3176221 | NCBI WGS metagenome assembly SXGT01 (sample SAMN11356862, study PRJNA531348) | freshwater metagenome | isolation source: freshwater sample F1-120 | place: China: Fuxian Lake, Yuxi | collected 2017-12-25 | reverse complement strand
TTCGATCAGCGGCGCCAGCGCGGGGATGGTCTCGGGACGGCCACCCCTACGGCATGACCGGAGCACGGCTGGTCGGCACGCTGCTGCTCGAGCTCAAGCGCCGCAAGAAACGTTGGGGCGTGGTCCCGATGTGCATCGGTGGCGGCCTGGGTGCGGCCGGCCTCTTCGAAGCCGCCTAGACCGCCCGCCGTCGTGGGGCCGCCACCGGCGGGTCCACGAGCGCAACACGCACGATGGAGAGAGGGGCCGCGGGGTAGAACCCGCGGCCCCTCTCTCGTTCCGTCGCCGCGCGGTGCGGCAGGCGAAGCGTGCAGCAGCGAATTCGCGGCGACCGGAACTGACCCGCAGTTCTTTCTTGTGACGCGGAATAGCGCCGCGGAAGAGCCCGCGACACCGCGCCCCTGTGCACGATTCGAGCGGATGCGCATGGCACGGAACGTGAAGCCACGCTCCATCACTGCCTCATCCTGGATGCACGGCAGGAGGATGCGTGATGCGCGGGATGCCGGTCGCTAATGTCTCTACCCTTGGCTTGGTCTTGACACTCGTCGCGGGTTGTACGCCGCAGGATCCGCAGCGTCCCAGGACCGAGCCTCCCGGCGATGCCTCACGCCCGGCGTCCGCAGATTCGCACGCCGAGCCGGCCGCGGCAGCCCGCGACGACCAAGGTGGCCCCGTCTCGATTGCCCGCGGGCGCGAGGTCTACGCCCGCCAGTGCGCCGACCTCTACCGCGCGAGCACACTCTCGCGCCGGGAGGCCGCGGCGCTGCCCGGCTGAGCCAGCCAGCGCTCCTCCACCTGCCGCGCGGCCGCTGGTCCCGTGCGCTTCTCGCAGACCCGCCAGAGGAGGTGCTGCGTCGCCCCGCCGGGTTCGGCGCGCGCGACCACGCCCGAGCCACGGCCGGCCAGAGGTCGCGTCCTGGAATCGATGGACGGACACGCGCCCGCGATTCGTGGTTCGTGGATTGCGCAAATTCCTCGAAGGGGGCACACTGGGCCCTACCTACGGACTGCCAGCGTAGTCCCGCGGGAGTCGAAGGCACAGCATCCAAAAAACCGGCTGTGCCGATCGACGACCCAGCCCCTCCACCGGCGCGCCTGATGCTGGGCGTGCAGGCACAACACCCGACCGAGATCCCGACCGAGATGAACCAATCCCCCGATTCCGCAGACGACCCCACCCTGCCGCGGCACAGCACTCTCCGGGCCCACGGGCAAGCGCTCCCGGCGGGCTCGCCCGCGCGAACGGGCTCCCGGCCGAGCGACGCCGACACATCCGCGGGCGGGCGAACCCCGACCACGTCTCGGGGCCACGCCGCCACCGTCCCCCCCGGCCGGCTCCTCCTGCTGCTGATCGCGGCCGCAATTTTGGCTTGGGCGGCCGCCGCCGACGCCGCGCCGCCGCGGCCACGGGCCGCAGTCGAGCGGGCGCGGGCCGATCTCGAAGCGCGCCTCGGTCGCCGGGTCGAACTTCATGCGCGCCGCGGCACCGGTCTCGCCAGCATGGTCGCGGCATCCAAGGGCAATGATCTCGAGCCCACCACGGCACGGCTCACCGCACGCGGACGGGTCGAGCGCTTCCTCGAACGCAACGGCACGCTCTTTGGCTTGAACGATGCGCGAGCCGAACTCGCACCAGGGCCGAGTCACACCGACGACCTCGGCTGGACGCACGTTGCCTTCTCGCAACGCCACCGCGGCATCGAAGTTTTCGGCGGGGAACTGCGTGGCCACCTCGGCCCCGATGGTGCTCTCCAGCGGGTGGCCGGCGTCAGCGTCGCGGTGCCCGCCGATCTCTCGACCGATCCCGTCGTGACAAGAGCAGAAGCAGAGGCGCGAGCCGCAGCAGCGGTGGCCGTGGCCCGCAAGGGTGAACCGGGCGCTGCCTCGTCCGAAGGCGCGGCCCGTGGACTCGTCGTCTTCGCGACCGGGCTGCTGCGCGGCGTGGCCGGACCGGTGAGGCTGGCATGGGCCGTCGAGGTGAGCACGGACGCCTCCTCCGGCGCGGCCGAAGCATCCTTCCGCGACCTGGTCCTGGTCGACGCCAGCGACGGCACCGTGCACGAGCGCATCCCGCTGGTGCACGATGCGCTCCAGCGCAGCGTGCGCCAGCAGACCTACTCCAATCTGATCTGGAGCGAGGGCAATCCCGATCCGATCACGGCGGCTTGGGCCGGCGCCGGGGCCAGCACGATCGCCGCATGGCAGGACGAGATCGACGGTGCGCGCGAGGCCTACGGCATCTTCGGCAGCGTGAACCGTGGCGGCTGGCGCTCGTTCGACGGCGCGGATGCCGCGATGGCCACCATCCACGATGCCGCGATCGATTGCCCGAACGCGCAGTGGAACGGATCGACGACCGCCCACTGCACGGGCGTGACGTCCGACGACGTCGTCGCCCACGAGTGGGGCCACGCCCTGACGCAGCACACGGCGAACCTGATCTACTTGTGGCAGACCGGCGCCCTCAACGAATCCTACTCCGACGTCTGGGGCGAGAGCGTCGACTTCCTGAACGGCCGCGGCACCGACGCACCCGTCAGCCTGCGCGCCGCCGAAGGCGGTGCCTGCTCGAGCCTCGACGCCAACGCCGATCCGACTCTCCCCGCGACCGATGCCTCGCTGCGCTGGCTCATCGGCGAGGACAGCACGGCCTTCGGCGGACCGATCCGCGACCTCTGGAGCCCGGAGTGTCACCGGGACCCCGGCCACGTCACCTCCGAGGCCTACCACTGCGATTCCACCGACGGGGGCGGGGTCCATTCAAATTCTGGAATACCGAACCACCTCTTCGCGTTGTTGGTGGATGGAGGCACCTACCGGGAACACGTCATCGCCCCCCTCGGGCTCGACGCCGCAATGGCGCTGCTCGCCCGCGCACTCAAGGTTTATGAAACTGCCACCACCGACTTTCCCGCCCATGCAGACGCACTCGAAGCGAGTTGCACGGACCTGATCGGCCAGACGATCGGCGCCGCCACAACCGGCGCACCGGCAAGTTGGGCCAATTCGGCGCGAGTGATCGATGCCGCCGACTGCGCGTCGCTTGCCCAAGCCATCGCTGCGGTCGGTCTGCGCGACGCGGTGCCCTGCGTCTGGACACCTATCCTGGCCACCGACCCGCCGGCCCTGTGCAGCATCGGCACCGCGGCTGCTCTGCTCGCCCAGAACTTCGAAGGCACACCGACAGGCTGGACACTGACCACGCGAGCGGTCGCCGATCCGGCGGATTTCGCGGGCTCCTGGGAGGTCGCGGGCGGACTTCCCGATGGTCGCGCCGGCCAGGCGGCGTTCGCGCTCGACTTCACCGGCGGCGATTGCGGCAACAACGACCAGAGCGGCGTCATGGTTCTCGAGAGCCCGGCGATCACCCTCCCCGCCGATGCCGACCCGGCGTATCTCGCCTTCGACCACTGGCTCGCGACCGAGGCGGACTGGGACGGTGCGAATGTCAAGCTCAGCGTCAATAGGGGCCCCTTCACCGTGGTCGCCGACTCGGCGTTTGTCTTCAACAGCTACAACGCCACGCTGACGAGTTCGGGCAGCGGCAACACCAACCCGCTGGCGAGCGAGCCTGCATGGAGCGGCACCAACGGCGGCTCGCTTGACGGAAGCTGGGGCCGCTCGATCGTCGCGCTCGACGGGATGGCGAGCGCCGGACAGACCATCCGGTTGCGCTTCGAACTCGGCGTCGATGGCTGCGCCGGCAACACCGGCTGGTTCGTCGACGACGTCATGGTCTACGAGTGCACCGAGGCCCCCGAGGTGTTCGCCTGTCCGGACGCCCCGAAGGACACCTGCCTTGCCCCGGCGAACCCCGATGCCCGAGCGCATTTCACTCTCGTCGATTCGGTGGACGAGACACGCGACAGCCTGCTCTGGAGCTACGCGAAGGGGCCTGCCGTGGCCGCTCCGGATCTCGGTACTCCAGCCGCCACGACCAACTATCGCCTCTGCGTCTACGACGGCCGGGATGGCGCGCCGGTGCTGGTGAGCGAGCACGCGATCCCGGCCGGCGCACAATGGCGCTCGACCGCGAACGGCGGCTGGCGCTTCCGCGATCCGACCGGTCTCGCGGCGGCAGGGGTGATCAGTCTCACGATCGCGCCGGGCGCGGAAGGCAGCTCGCGCCTCACGCTCCAAGGCAGGGGCGGAGCACTCGACCTGCCCGAGGCCGTGGATGCGAGCCACCGCTTCGCGGCAAACCCCGAGGTCACAGTCCAGCTCCTGGTCGAAGGCCGCGGCTGCATCGAGTCGCGCTTCGACCTCGCCGATTTCAGACGGAACAGCACGCCCCTGGTGCGCGGCCTGCACCTCGGTCCTTGAGAAGCAGTCACCGCCGGGCCCATTCGTGCCCGCCGCACCGCAGCGAACGGCGCACCAGCGGATCGGCAGGGAAGCCGGAACCTGGGCCGCGATCGACGACGCCGTAGCCAACACGCTCCGCACGACGAACCTCGCCACTCCCGCGGCAACCGCGCGGCAAGGAGCGCACGGGCGGTGCCACCAACGTCGGGGACCGACCTCGCTTCGACAAGCAACGCGGGATCGCGGCGCAACAACGACACGACCTCTGCCGCCTGCGCCGGGGACCGGCCTCGCTGCCGGGGACCGACGCAGGCAGGCTTCGTCAGTGGCGCCCGCCTCCTGCTGGAGCGCCGGCAGCCGCCGCACGTGCCTTGGTCGCCGCGGCGATACGCGCGCTGAGGTCGGGCACCCACGGCGCGTTGGAGAGTTCGGGTCGCACCCGACTGATCTCCCGCTCGGAGCGGAGGATGGCGTCAATACCATTTCGATAGACGAGCACGCCTTCGGCCCCAAACGCATCCTGGAGAAGCTGCGAGGGCAGCCGCCCGTCGAGTTCGCCGAGCCCGTCGAGCGGCATCACCGTGTAGTACTGGCGCAGGTTTCCGACGACGGTCTGGAAGGTGAGGAAGCGCCGGCTCTCGCCCAGCTTCTCGAGCGCCTGCGCACTCTTGCGGAAGAGTTCCTCGACCGCATCCTGCCCGCCGGCACGAGCCTCGAAGAGAGTCACGCTGGTGAAGAGGCGCGGTGCTGCGCCCTGGGTCGGCAGACGGCTCAGGTCGGCGCGCAGGCGACAGATCGTCGTCGCCGCACTCGTCTCGCACTCCTCGATCTTCTCGAATACGCTCGCGCCTTCGCTCTCGCCGAGCAAGCGTCCCACCAGCTCGGGCACCTGCTCGCGGCTGCCGAGCGTGGCCCAGTCCGGCGCCTCCATGACGAAGTGGTAGCGCCCGCGAGGGCCGGCGGTGACCTGATGGGCCGCCCATTCCGCCGAATCCTTCCGCTTCTGCGCCGCCTCGGCGACACGATGCACGAGCGCCTCGTAGGTTCGAGTGCGCTCGGGCCGGATCTCGATCGAAACTACATTCACCAACGACATGAATCCGTCCCTCCCTGTTGTTCGCACGGTCTCCCGTGACCGCAGCGTCCGCACCTGTCCTGCAAAACTCCCGAGGTTCAAACGATCGTGGCCGCCGGCGCCATGCCGACCCCGCCGTGCCCCGCCGGATCAACCATCGGGATCGATACGTCCTGGGGTTCGGCCGAACGCTCCCACAGGGGCCCGGCCGACGGAAGGAGCTTCGGTCGCACGTTCAACGCTTTCGCCGCCGCGGGCCTCGCCGCGGCCAGGGAGCGCGGCGGGAAACCGGGATCGGCAGGGCCCTCCGTGGCAACGCTTGCCGGTCGCGTCCGCCCGTGCCAACCCGCTCGCCATGCCAAACCACTACTGGCTCGTCAAGCAAGAACCCACAGCCTACCCGTTCACCCAGCTCCAGGCCGACGGCTGCACGGCGTGGACGGGCGTGCGCAACCATCAGGCGCGCAACAACCTCGCGGCGATGAAGGTGGGCGACCGCGTGCTCTATTACCACTCGGTCGTGGGCTGCGCGGTGGTCGGGCTCTGCGAGGTCGTGCGCGAGGCTTACGCCGATCCGACCGCCACCGATGATCGTTGGGTCGCCGTCGACCTGGCCCCGCTGCAAGCCCTGGCGACGCCGGTCGAACTGTCGACGATCAAGGCCGACCCGGCCCTGCAGGACATCGCCCTCGTCCGCCAGTCACGACTCAGCGTGCTGCCGCTCGAAGCCAAGGCCTACCAGCGCATCATCGCTCTGGGCTCGGACAAGAGTTCGGGCCAGCGCGCCATCCGCTGAAGTACGCCGAGATACGGGCCATCGCGCCGGCTCCCTCGCCCGGGGATCCGGTCGGCACGTCAACTGCGGCGGGCCATCTCGTCGCCTACTGAATCCGACATGACACCTCCAGCGGCATCGGTTTGCGTTTCAGCAGCGCCACGGCGCTCGCCAGCGGGCTTGACGACCGGCGGACTTGTTCTTGCTTCCCCACCACCGGGCGCGGCCGGATCAGGACGTCCCGCGGGGGCGGTCGCTTCGCCCGGAGGGGACACTCGCGACGGCGGCGCGCTCGCGCTCCCGGTGGGCGTCGAGACCGAGCAGCGCGTTCAGTCGATCGAAGGCATAGAGTTCACCGGCTACCGCTGCCGTCGTGCCTTCGTAGCGGATCGTATTCAGGACGTGTTCGAGCGCGTGGGCCTGAGCCAGCACCGCGGCAACCGGGTGTACGATGAGGTCGAAGCCGCGCCGCCCGAGTTCCGCGAGGGGCAGGAGCGGCGTGCGGCCGCCCTCGACCATATTCGCGACCTTGTGGCCGCGGATCGCAAAGCCGATCGCATCGAGTTCGCCGAGCGACTGCGGCGCCTCGACGAAGACAGCGTCGACGCCCGCTTCCAGCGCGAGCTGCCCACGCAACAGCGCCTCGTCGAGGCCGAGCGGCCCACGGGCGTCGGTGCGCGCGACCAGAAAGAGATCGATGGCAGGTCGCAACTCCACCACCGCGCGGAGCTTGGCGAGCCACTCGGCGCGCGGCACGACCTCCTTGCCCGCCATATGACCGCAACGCTTGGGCCAGACCTGATCCTCGAGGAAGAGGCCCGCCGCCCCGGCTTGCGCGTAGAGTTCCGCCGTACGCTGGACGTTGGCGATGCCGCCGTAGCCGGTATCGGCGTCAATCAGCACCGGCATCGAAACCAGTCGGCAGAGGCGACGGGCGGCCTCGGCCATCTCGCTCTGGCCGAGAAGACCGATGTCGGGCTCGCCAAAGAGCGACGCCGCGACCGCATAGCCACCGATGAACGCCGCCGGAAAGCCCAGGCGTTCGACCAGGCGTGCCGACACGCCGTCGTACATACCGCCCAGCAGCAGCGGCCGGCCCTCGCCGAGCAACGCGCGCAGGCGCGACGCCGGGGACGTGACCGCCAGCTGCGGCTCGACCGGGGCGGGCTCCCCACCCGTCGTATCGCGCTGGCCTGCAGACGGGAAGAGGGTGTCGGTCGATCCGGCCTTCGACATCGGTGAACCCTCCGTACTCCGGATCGGCCGTCGGCGCGAGAGCGCGTGCGCCCGAACCCGCTCGAACCGAACACGGATCGACCCCAAGAGCGGCAGCACCGCTGGCAGGGCGGCCGCTCGGGGCGCATTGCAGGAGCGACCTTCTCGGGCCGATCCCGCGCACCGGCCGTGTTGCCGCCACGGCGTGAGGCGGACGGCACCCATCGCCGCCTCGGGCGCCGGCGCTGCGTGCTCCACCGGGCTGTGGCAGCGCTCCGTCCAACGTCAACCAACACGCCGATGCGCCTTGTGCCACGGCACGGATTGCCCCGCTGGCAGGGCACCGCCCCCGCACGTAGACGCAGCGGCATGACGACACCGATTCTCGAGCTGGCCCTGCTCGATGTCCGCGCTGGCGAGGAAGCCGCCTTCGAGACCGCCTTCGCGCGAGCGCGACGCCTCATCGCGGCGTCACCGGGGCATCTCGGACACGAGTTGCAGCGCTGCATCGAGCAGCCCGGCCGATATCTTCTACTTGTCCGCTGGCGCAAGCTGAGCGATCACACCGAGGGCTTTCGCGGCTCTGCGGCCTACCAGGAATGGCGACGTCTCCTGCACCATTTCTATGATCCCTTTCCCGAGGTGTTCCACTTTCGCGACACCGGGCTCGGCGGACCACCGCCGGAACCCGGAGGCGCGGCCTAGATTCGCCTCACCCGTGCAGGGGGCGTCGTCCGAGGCCCATACGAATGGCGGCGGCGCGTTCAAACGCGCCGCCGCACGCGGTGCAAAACCAGCAGATCCCGCGGGTCGCGAACCCAACGAGTTCGCCCTGGTCAATCCAGTAAGGTCGAAAGTGGCTCCAGGAACGCCCTCGACGCCGATGCCACATAGTAGGTACCCGAGAGCACACACATTTCGTCATCGGAAGTCGTACCGAAGCGAAGCGTGGTCGGGCTGCCACTCGCGTTCAGCCTCGGCTCGCGATCGACGCCGTTATCAATCAGGCAATCGTAGTCCAGACGACCCCCCGGCGGCAGCATGAGTGGCGGATCGAAGACTTCGGTCGGCGGGTGAGCCCAGTCCCAGTTCTCGTAGAGCAGGACACCGGCGCTGTTGCGGGCACGAAAGCGCAGGCCGCGCTTGTGCTGATGACCCGTCAATTGGACGATCGCCATCGTGCCACCGCTCGAGTTCGTCAGCGATCCCGGCTGCAGCCGCTGCGTCCCGTAGGGAACGTTGATCGAGAACATCTCGTCATAATCGATCCACGGCTGGAGGATATGCTCGGGAGTTCCCTCGTAAGGGACGAAGTTGACCCATCCCTTCACCTGGATCGGCTGATCGAAGTGATTGGCGTAGTGTGGATTGACCCCGATCCAACCGCCGGTCGCCATCCGCCGCGCCATGCCGGGGGGGTACTCGGCGACGTAGTAGGGCGCCTGGGGAGACCCGGAGAGGGTGAGCCCGAATCCACCGCCCGAGATGCAGCCGACATCACCTGCAACCAGCACGCCCGGCTGACTCGGCTGCCCGGAACCGGTCCACGGAAAGAGCGCAAAATGATGCGTGCCCGGATTCACCGCATACTCGAAGCGAGCAACATCGAGCGGTAACTCGTTGGGAACGGGGATCCACATGCACCCCTCGAACTCGTTGCCCGGCAGAACCCACGGCCCCTCCAGTTCGACTTGGTAGCCGCCCTCGGGAGGGGCGGGCTTGGGCGTCTCGACGAACTCCTCGGCGACAACGCACGGTGCGTCGTGGATCTCGCCGGCCTGGGGCGCACCCGCATCGATCCAGGCATCGACGAGCCAGAGTTCACTGGGCGAGAGCAGCGACCCCACCGCCGGCATCTGCGAACCCTCGCCCGAGCCGAGCCCGCCGTGGAGCTTCTGCGACAGGAAGCTGTTGATGGCGTCGCCGGGCTCGACGAGACGTTTGCCAGCCGCCGCCGCGACCGCGTTGTGGGCTGTCTGGCCGATCAGTTCGAGCCACGCCTGGCCCGCCCGCAGGTCGAGACCGCCGAGCGCCGCGGCGCCGTGACACGACGCGACGTTGCAGCCGTGTCCAGCAAAGATCTGCTCCTCGATCTGCGCGAAGGTCGAAGCGCCTGCGGCGGTACAGGTGCCCTTCCAGGCCAGCAATTCCAGCGCGGCGCGCGAACGCCGCGCGCCGCGCGTCCTGGTGATCGTCTCGATCGCCATCGACGTGCACGCGGCGTTGATCTCGCCCTTGAGCTTGACCTGAGCACCCCCCGCACAATCCTTGAACGCGCCGCGCAGGGCGATCGTGCCATCCCGCCTGCGACCGCCGATGCGCATACGCCCCGGCCCGCAACCGCTCTCGATGACCGCCCGATCGCCAGCGATCACCAGCGCGTCGGAACTGGCGCTGCCGAGCACCGCGCCGAGACCGATCTGCCAGCGGCCGTCGGCACACGAGCGCTCAATCGAGGGCTCGTGCGCGAACGCGGCCGGCACGTCGATGGTCAGGACCACGAGCGCGGCAAGGCAGGCCAGTACGCGCCGGGGGAAGATGGAGCATCCGGCAAAGCCCGAAGCGCGCCTGCCGTAGCCCGGTTCGACGTGGGGATCGCGCCGGAGGAGCAGGGCATGGCCGGAGATCGAGGGCGGCCGGGCCGGCGGCTCTCGGGTGGAGGCGAAGCGTGCGTACGGAGGCAAGGCAGGCTGGTTCATCAAGAATCCCTCGATCAGCTCAGCGGCGGGGAAGTCCCCGGTTCGCCAAGGCATCATCGGTTCCCGAAAGGTCGCCGCTCATCGCTGCCCCACGGCAGACGGCCACCGTCTCACCCCCGCTACCCCACCCGTCCAGACCAGGGCAAGCGTCTTTCGTGGGTGCCTCGCGTGGAACTCTTCGTGCTTGGGCCCCGCGCCGCCTCAGCCCCGCGGGTCGCCTGGGGCCCCGCTCGATCCCGCCTCGCCCGCATCCGGACTCGTCGCGGCGCGCCTGAGATGTTCGAGCGCAGCGCGTGCATCGGTCACCACCTCGAGCGACGCGCGGTCGTGCTCGGTCACGAAGCCGCTGCGGAGCTGCGCATCGAACTGGGCGAGCAGCGGCTGCCAGAAACCGCAGTAGTCGACCAGCACGAGCGGACGGGCATGCAGGCCAAGTTGGCGCTCGACCAGGATCTCCGCGAACTCCTCCAGTGTGCCCAGGCCGCCGGGCAGGACGACGTAGGCATCGCCACGATGCGCCAGCGAAGCCTTGCGCGTGCGCATGTCGCCGACGGTCTCGAGCGTGTGCAGGCCGGCGTGCGCCACCCGCGCGAAGGTATCGAGCAGCACGCCCTCGACCCGACCGCCGGCCGCAAGCGCACCATCGGCGAGCGCCCCCATCAGGCCGACCTGGGCGCCACCGTAGACCAAGGTCCAACCCTGCTCGGCGATGCCGCGGCCCAGGGCGCGCGCCAGATCGAGCAGCTCGGGCGGGGCACGGCGCGACGAGCCCGCGTAAACGGTGACCGAGGAGATCGCCGGCATGACATCGCTTGGCCGATCACACCCCCCGTCGCAACCTCGCGTCGCTCCCGCGCTGCCGACGCGGCCCGGCCGATCGGCGCACGGCCTGCGGGCAAGGGCCGCTCTCCGACGGCGCCACATGACAGAGCGCGGCCCGGCATCGGCGTGGGCCACCGGAGATGCGGGCGCGCACAGCAGCCGACAGGCCGACCCCCCTCCTCTTGCGACACGCTGCCGACACGCCCCGGGACGACGCGGGCGCTCGGGCTTGCTCCTCCGGGCGGCCGGCGGCATGGTCCCGGCCATGGCGGGCCGGCCCTTTGTCTTCCTCGACCGCGACGGAACGCTGATCGAGGATGTCAACTACGGCTACCGCCCCGAGGACTATCACCCGATCGCGGGAGTCACGGCAGCACTGCAACGCCTCCGCGCCGCCGGTTTCGGGCTCGCGATCGTGACCAACCAGGCCGGCATCGGGCGTGGCCTCTTCACACGCGCCGACTACGACAGTTTTCATGGCCGACTGCTCGACGATCTCGCCGCGGCCGGCATCGAGATCGAAGCCACCTACATGTGCCCACACGCGCCGGACGAAGGCTGCACCTGCCGCAAGCCGGCGCCAGCGAGCCTCTTCGCCGCGCGCGACGAACTCGGTGCCGATCTCGAGGCCTCGTGGATGATCGGCGACCACGCCAAGGATGTCGAACTCGCACACAACGCCGGCTGCCGCGCACTATTGGTTTTGACGGGGCACGGCGAAGAGGAGGCGGCGCGACTCGGCGAGCGCCCTCCCGTGGCGGTCGTTGCGGATCTACCGGCGGCCGTGGCCCTGATTCTCGGCAGCGCCTGAGCCTTCCTCGCCCGCGGCCGGCGGCCCACATCGGCACCTTGGCCGCCACCTCCGGGCATTCGGCAGCGCCTGATCCTCGCACCCGCTGCCGCCGGCGGCGCGAGAGAAGCGCCCACGCGTCCGTGTGCCCCGTTCAGACGCCCCTCTCAGACAATCGTGCCGCTACGAGCCTCGGTGTAACCGCCGCCCTGCCACACCACGGCGCCCGCCACCGCCACCATGTCGATGCCTCGCGCGTGTCGCAAGTAGCGATTACCGCCGCCCGGAACGTCCTGAACAAATTCCTCGTCGCCGCGATCGATCGTCGCGGGATCGAAGAGCACCAGATCGCCGGCGAAGCCCGGTTCGAGGCGGCCTCGTCCGGCGATGCCGAAAGCTTGCGCCAACTCGTCGGTGAGCCGATGCACGGCGCGCTCGAGCGGCATCATGCCACGATCGCGGACCCAGTGGCCGAGCAACCAGGTCGTATCTCCCGAGCCGCAAAACTGCGCGATGTGGGCGCCCGCGTCGCTCGCGCCGATATGGACCCGCGGGTGCGTCAGGATCCCGGCGACGCCGTCGGGATCGGCATGGATCATGCCCCGCAAAGAGAATTCGGTCGCGAGATCCTCCGCGCAAGCGAGATCAAGCCAAACGTCCACCGGGTGCACGCCGCGCTCGGCCGCGATATCGCGCAACAGACGGCCCTCGAGACCGGCGTTCGCCACTTTCGCCACCCGACTCACCACCAGATGGTTCCATGCCGGACCGAGCAGAGCCGCATGGTCGCGTAGTTCCTGGCGCCGCGCCGGATCGGCGAAAGCCTGGCACCGCTCGGCAAGCGGCAGACGCATGATCGCGGCCCAGGCCGGCAAGGCATAGAGCACAAATGACGTCTCGGCGAGTCGGATGTTGATGTCGAAGGGCCGCGGCATGCTCTGGCCGAAGAGCCGCGCTCCCGTCTCGGCTTCGCGCTCGAGCAAGGCGAGCGAGTCCGCCGCAAGCGTCGAGTAGGACGAGTGCACGATCGGCGCCACCGAGCAGAGCAACCCCGTCGCACGCGAAATCTCGGCCATGTCGCGCAGGTTCTGCAACTGCGCTTCGGGCATGAAGAAAATCGGCACCGTCTGGATGAGCCCACGCCCCTCCTCGGCCATGGCCCGGCCGAGCGCGATCACCTCGTCGCGCGTGGCGAAGCGGCTCGCCACCGGCCGCATGTTCTCGTCCGAGTCAACGTAGGAGGTCGAGAGTCCGGCCGCGCCCGCGCGAATCGCCTCACGCAGCACGAGCGCCATCGCGGCGATCTCGTCATCGGTGGCGGCACGCTCCTGTGCTGCCGCGCCCATCACGAAGTGCCGCAGCGGCGAGTGTCCGACCAGACCGGCGACGTTGATGCCCAGCCCAGGGCGGATGAACTCGAGCCACTCGCCATAGCTCTCCCAGGCCCAGGGCACGGCCGCATCGAAGGTCGCCAGCGGAATATCCTCGATCTGACGAAACATCCCGGCGAGTGGCCGACGGTCGGCCGCGCGCACCGGCGCCAGCGAGAGCGAGCAGTTGCCCGCGACCACGGTGGTGACCCCGTGCTCGATGGCCGGCGTGGCAAGCCGATCCCAGCAGAGCTGCGGATCGAAATGTGTGTGGACATCGATGAAGCCGGGCGCCACCGCCCGGCCACGCGCGTCGATGCACCGGGCATCGGCCGGCACCTCGGCGGCGGCGGAGCCCACGGCAGTGATTTTGCCATTGACGACCGCCACCGAACCGTGGCGTTCCGGGCCACCCGTGCCGTCGATGATCCGGGCGTTCTCGATCAGGAGTGAGTTCAGGGGTTCGGCCATGGGGCGAGTCGAGCAGAGGACCGAGCGAACGCAAGGCCCGGAGGCGCGGCGCGAGCGGATGCCCGGGGCCGCGCCGGCCGGGCCGGGCCGCCGCGCCCCCGGCGCTGAGCCTCAGGCCGTCGC
>SXGT01622403.1_pt1 | contig 13649 bp, 13 predicted proteins | sample 3176221 | NCBI WGS metagenome assembly SXGT01 (sample SAMN11356862, study PRJNA531348) | freshwater metagenome | isolation source: freshwater sample F1-120 | place: China: Fuxian Lake, Yuxi | collected 2017-12-25 | reverse complement strand
GCAAGCCTGCGGCGCGCGCGGCCGGCCCCGACCTGGTCGCGCTGGCCCGCGCGGCCCAGGCCCGCGCCTACGCCCCGTACTCGAAGTTCCACGTCGGCTGCGCGCTGGTCACCCGCGACGGCGCCGTGTTCACCGGCGCCAACGTCGAGAACGCGTCGTACGGGCTGTGCATCTGCGCCGAGCGCAACGCGCTGATGGCGATGGCGCTCGCCGGCCATCGCGATCTCGCCGAGCTGGTGGTGGCGACCGACATCGCGCCGCCGGCGTCGCCGTGCGGCATGTGCCGGCAGACGATGCTCGAGTTCAGCCCCGATCCGGCGGCCACCCGCATCACCGCGGTCGGCCCCGGCGACGCCCGCGTCAGCTGGACGGTCGCCGAGCTGATCCCGGATGGGTTCACCGGCAAGCAGCTCGCGCCGCCGAAGCGCCGCCGCCGCTGAGGCGCGTCGCGGCTACTGGATCAGACCCTGCAACCAGGTCTGAGACTGGGCGCTGATCGTGGCCTTGATCTCCTCGTCGGGGACGCCCTTGGCCTGCAGGTCGGCGATGGTGGCGCGGACATCGGGGGAGCACAGCGACCACGCCAGCCCGACCCGCAGCCCGAACGCCTGGCCCTGCACGTTCATGGCGTCGCCGAAGCCGCCGACCTTGACGCAGGCCGGGGCCGGATCGCGCATCGTGGCGAGCCGCGCGAACGCCGATCGGACGCTGGCCGCGAGCTTCTTGACCGCCTTGGCGTCGGGGCCGTGGAACATGCAGCGGTTGCCCATCGCCACCGCGCCCTGGGCCGCGGCGTCGAAGCCCCTGAGGATCGCCAGCGTGTCCTTCTCGACGCGGGCGCACTCGTCGGCGTGGCCAGGTGCGGCGGCGCCGAGGACGAACATCGAGATCAGGGTCGCGGATCGCATCATCCGCCGAGCATATCCTGTCGCCGCCCAGGCTACGCCGACGCGCGCTCGATCGCCTCGCGCGAGATGGCGCCGTCGCGGACCAGCTCCCACGAGCCGTCCTTGACCGCGACGACGGTCGACGGCGGGCCCGGCGTCACGTCGCCGGCGTCGACCCACACGTCGATCGCGCGGACGAAGCGCTGCTGGACCGTGGCGGCCGAGCTGGCGCCCGGCTTCTGCTCGAGGTTGGCGCTCGACAGCAGCAGCGGACCGCCGAACGCGCGCACCACCTGCAGGGTGAACGGATCGTCCGGAACCCGGACGCCGACGGTGCCGGTGGCCTTGGTCAGGGTCTTCTTGATCTTGGCCGAGAGGCGCTCGCTCGGCGGCAGCACCAGCGTCAGCGGACCCGGCCACAGCCGCTCGGCCAGCCGGCGGGTGGTGCTCCAGCCGGTGCCCTCGACCACGCCCTTGGCGCCGGCGAGGTCGGCCACCAGCACCAGCGACGGGTGATGCTTCGCGCGCCGCTTGCTCTGCATCAGCCGCTCGACCGCGGCCTCGGAGCGCGCGTCGACCGCGAGCCGGTAGGCGCCGCGCATCGGGAAGCAGGCGAGCCCACCGTCGGCGAGCACCTTGGCGACCTCGCCGACCCGCTGGTGGGCCTGGGCGTACGGGATGACCTTCATCGACACCGCCGACAGTCGATCATCTCTCCAGCATACGCTCGAACGCGGCGGGAGAGTGAAGCGTTGCGACCGTCGCGCGGCGGTCGCGGCGACGTTGCCGCGGTGCGCCACGGCGGTCGCGGCGGGCAGCCAGCGTGCGTGTGTGCCGATCCGCGCCGCCCGCTCGACGAGCTCGATCCTGACGCTGTCCACATCGCTGGCGCTGCTGGTCGCGGCGGCGTGCGGCGGCGTCCCCGGCCCGGCCGCCGACGGCGTCGACCCCGAGGACGTCGTGGCCGTCGCTCGGGGCGTCGTCGCGCGGCCAGGGGAGACGATGACGTACCGCGTCGAGCTGCACGGCATCGACGTCGCTCGACCGAGGTCGAGCACACCCGGGCCCCCTACGTCGGCGCGATGGCGGCGGTGCGGTTCCAGCGTGCGCCTGCGGCGCGACGGCGCCGACGATCCGGCGTCGGAGCGGCGCGGGTTCACGCTGTGGATCTCCGACGACGTCGACCGGGTGCCGCTGCGCCTCCGCGCGCGCACCGACTACGGCGACGTCGAGATGGCGCTGGTCGACTACCGCGCCGAGTGAGGCGAGCTCTCTCGGGTGGCGCTCAGTTGCACTGCAGGCCGCCGGTGCCGGCGTTGCCAGCGACCGCCAGCGACCAGGTCCCGCACGCCGCGGCCGCGGTCCAGCGCACGGCGATGACGATCGTGTAGCCGTCGCCGACGCCGACCGTGTCGGGGCGGCGGACGGCGACGACGTCGTCGCCGGTGGCGTTGTTGGACGACAGCGTCATGCCGCCGCAGGACACGCAGGTGACGTCGAGATCGAAGTTGGCGCCGGGCGGGCTGGTCAGGGTCACCTGGGCCCGGATCGGGTTGTTGCCGGTGACGTTCTCGGTGATCGAGACCGTGTAGAACGCCTCGCCGAAGCCGCTGGCGGCCAGCGCGGTGCTGGCGCCGTCGCCGCTGACGGTGCCGAGCGCGGTGGCGCCGGCGCACGCCGGGTTGGTGTCGCGCAGCTCGCAGCCGGTGACCGGGTTGCCGTCGCAGTCGTTGGCGCCGGCGCTGCACGTCGGCGCGCAGGTCGAGGCCTGGCACGCGGTGGTGCCGAAGCTGTTGGAGCAGACCCGCCCGCACAGGCCGCAGTTGTTGACGTCGCCGGTCAGGTCGAAGGTCTCGTCGACGTCGGTGTCGCAGTCGTCGTCGACGTTGTTGCACAGCTCGGCGATCGTGCCGGTGGTGTCGGTGCAGCGGGTGCCGCCGGTGCCGGGGTCGCACGCGAGCACTCCCTCGGTGCAGGCGTCGCCGTCAGCGCCGTCGCACGCGGTGCCCAGGCCGAAACCGTCGTCGATGCCGCCGGCGCAGTCGTCGTCGGCGCCGTTGCACACCTCGACGGTGGTGGTGGTCATGTCCGAGCACACCACGCCGAGCCCGTCGGCGCTGCACACCCCCATGCCCTCGGCGCACTGGTCGCCGTCGGCGCCGTCGCACGGCGCGGCCAGGCCGGTGAAGCCGTCGTCGATCACGCCGTCGCAGTCGTCGTCGGTGGCGTTGCACCGCTCGACGTCGTCGTCGGCCATGGCGTCGCCGCACACGGTCGCGACCCCGCCGGCGGCGCACCGGACCACGTCGTCGGGGCACAGGTCGAGGTCGACGCCGTCGCAGGCGGTGCCGACCGTGGGGAAGTCCTCGTCGCTCATGCCGTCGCAGTCGTCGTCGACGCCGTTGCACAGCTCGCCGGTCGGGTTGGGCACGCAGGCGTCGATCGGAGGTGCGTCGACCGCGTCGACCGGGGCGTCCGGCGCGCTGGCGTCGAGCGCGTCGACAGTCGGGCCGTCGCTCGCGTCGATGGTGCCGGTCGGCCCGCTGGGGTCGAACGCGCACCCAGGCGCCGCGGCCACCAGGGCCACCAGGATCCAGGACCAGCGCGGGCGCACCATGCCGGCAGGCTACGCCGGTTGCGCGACCGTCGGCAACACCGCCAGGGGGTGGCGCGAGAAATGGCGGCGGCGGCGTGACGGCGGTAACGTCGCGGCCGATGTCCGAGCTGATCTTCCGAGGGGGTACCATCGTGACCGTCGACGACGACCGCCGGGTCGTGGCCGGCGACGTCGCGGTGCGCGACGGCGTGATCGTCGCGGTCGGCGGGGACTACACGCCGGCCGGCCACGACTACCAGATCGTCGACGCCAGCGGCTGCGTGGTCATGCCCGGGCTGGTGCAGGCCCACGTCCACACCTGCCAGACCCTGGCCCGGGGCAAGGCGGACGACCGCGAGCTGCTCGACTGGCTGCACCAGGTGGTGTGGCCGTACGAGGGCGCGCTCGACCCCGCGGCGCTGACCGCCGCCGCCGAGCTGGCGATGGCCGAGCTGTTGCTCGGCGGCACCACCGCGATCCTCGACATGGCGACCGTGCACCACACCGACGCGGTGTTCGCCGCGGCCGAGCGCAGCGGCATCCGCGCGACGATCGGCAAGGCCATGATGGACGCCCCGGATCCGGCGATCCCCCCGGGGCTGCGCGAGACGACCGCGGCGTCGCTGGCCGCCAGCGACGCGCTGGCCGATCGCTGGCACGGCGCCGCCGACGGGCGGCTGCGCTACGCCTACGCGCCGCGGTTCGTGCTGTCGTGCACCGACGAGCTCCTCGGCGAGGTCGGCCGCCGCGCCGCCCGCCGCGGCGTCGGCATCCACACCCACGCCAGCGAGAACAAGGGCGAGATCGCCGCGGTCGCGGCGCGGTTCGGCAAGCGCAACCTCGAGGCGCTGGCCGACCTCGGCCTGCTGGGCCCGCGCACCGGCATCGCCCACTGCATCCACCTCGACGAGCACGAGATCGAGCTGCTGGCCGCGACCGGCACCCACGTGCTGCACTGCCCGAGCTCGAACCTCAAGCTGGCGTCGGGGATCGCCGCGATCCCCGAGCTGATCGATCGCGGCGTCGCGGTGGCGATCGGCGCCGACGGCGCGCCGTGCAACAACAACCTCGACGGCTTCCTCGAGCTGCGCCTGACCGCGCTCTTGCACAAGCCGCGGGTCGGCCCCAAGGCCATGCCAGCGGCGCAGGCGCTGGCGGTCGCGACCCGGGGCGGCGCCGCGGCGCTGGGCCTGGGTGACCAGCTCGGCGCCCTCGAGGTCGGCCGGCGCGGCGACGTGATCGCCGTCGACGTCACCGGCCCGCACCTGGCGCCGGTGACCGACCCGCTGTCGGCGCTGGTCTACGCGGCGCGGGCCAGCGACGTCCGCCACGTCGCGGTCGACGGCCGGCTGGTGGTGCGCGACCGCGAGCTGTTGACGCTCGACGTGGCGGCCGTGACCCGGGCCGCGACGACCCACGCCCACCGGGTGTTCGCGCGGCTGTAGGGATTCGGCGCTGCCCCGCGGTCCGACCTGCGGTAGGGTCGGCCCATGTTGCTCACCCGCGAGGAGATGTCGTTCGACTTCGGCGGCGCCAAGCTCGATCCGGTGCGCGACAAGGAGCTGATCGGCTGGATGCTGAACCAGTTCCTGTACGGCGAGATGACCGGCATCCAGGTCGGGCACTGGCTGTACGACGCGCCCGACGTCAACGCCGCCAAGTTCCTCGCGCGGCAGTCGCTCGAGGAGATGCAGCACGTCGACAACTTCCTGCGGATGATGACGATGATGGGCGTGCAGCCGGCGCCGGCGCACTGGGCGGTGCGGTTCCTGTCGACCGGCATGATGGGCGGCTCGTGGGCCGAGCACGTCGCGCTGGAGATGGCGCAGGGCGAGGGCTTCGTGCTGATGGCGTTCTACGGCGTGATCGACACGCTCGATCACAAGCCGTCGGTCGACATCCTCAAGCGCGCGGTCAAGCAGGAGGAGCGTCACGTCGAGTTCGGCGAGCGCGAGACCGCCAAGGCGATCGCCGGCAAGGCCTGGCTGCGCCGGCGCCTGCTCGGGCTGTCGCTGGTGTCGATGTGGGGCGTGCGCAAGCTGGCCGGGTTCATGGACCAGCGGCTCAACAAGACCGCCAGCGGCGAGCCGCACCCGGTGATGAAGCACTTGCCGGCGTTCCTGGCGCTGTCGAACCAGTGCGCCGAGACGCGGCTGCGCCGGATCGGCGTGCTCGATCGGCCGCTGGCCGAGCTGGGCGGCTTCAAGCGGTTCTTGCTGGTGGCCGAGGCCTACGGCGGCAAGGCGCTGGGCGGCCTGTTGTCGCTGGTGACCGCGCCGCTGCGGCTCTTGCCGTTCTGGCCCAAGAAGAAGCGCCTGACCGACGTGTACCTGGCCGACCCGCACGTCGCCGGGTACACGCTGACCGCCGGCGAGCCCGACACCAGCGACGCGTAGCGCGACCGGCGGTCGGGCTCGGCGGCCGCGCGCGGCCGGGCGGTTGCGTGGGTGGAGCAGATCGTTGCTGGGGCGGCGCTGGTGGCGCACCCGGCGCTCGGTCATGATGGGCCGATGTCGTCGTCCCCTGCGCCGCCCGCCGATGGGCTCGAGCGGCGCGTGATCTGGTTGGTGGCGATGGTGCAGCTGGTCAACGTGCTCGACTTCGTGATGGTCATGCCGCTCGGGCGCGACTTCGCGCGGGCGCTGGCGATCGACGAGTCGCGGCTGGGGCTGATCGGCGGCAGCTACACGCTGGCGGCAGCGATCGCCGGCCTGGTCGGCTCGCGGTTCCTCGATCGCTTCGACCGCCGGCGCGCGCTGACCGTCGCGATGCTGGGCCTGGTCACCGCGACCGCGGCCGGCGGCCTGGCCCGGGACCTGCCCAGCCTGATGGCGGCGCGGATCCTGGCCGGCGCGTTCGGCGGCCCGGCGACGTCGCTGTCGATGGCGATCGTGGCCGACGTCGTGCCGCCGGCGCGGCGCGGCGCGGCGATGGGCATCGTCATGTCGGCGTTCTCGGTGGCGTCGGTGGTCGGCGTGCCGCTGGGCCTGTACGCGGCGCAGCTCGGCTCGTGGCGCACGCCGTTCTTCGCGCTGGCGGTGATCGGCCTGGGCGTGACCGGGTTCGCGGCGCGGGCGCTGCCGCCGCTGCGCCGGCACCTCGAGGGCCCGCGCCACGCGGCGACGCCGACCTGGGCGCTGCTGCGGCGCAGGGAGATCGTGATGATGCTCGGGGCGGCCGCGGCGATGACCTGGTCGGTGTTCATGATCGTGCCGTACGTGCGGTCGTTCCTGCAGAACAACCACCACGTCGCCGAGGGCGACATCAAGTTTCTGTACCTGGTGGGCGGCGTCGCCAGCTTCGCGGTCGTCCGGCTCACCGGCCCCACCGTCGACCGCGTCGGGTCGACGCCGGTGGCGGCGCTGGGCACGCTGCTGGTCACCGGCGCGCTGCTGGTCGGGTTCTTGCCGGCGGCGCCGCTGTTGCCGGTGTTCCTGGTGTTCTCGCTGTTCATGTGCACGGCGTCGTTGCGCGGCGTGCCGCTGTCGGCGCTGGCGTCGAAGCTGCCGGCGCCCCACGAGCGCGCGCAGTACATGTCGCTGCAGTCGGCGGTGCAGCACCTGGCGTCGTCGGCTGGCGCGATCACGGCCTCGCAGATCATCGCCACCGCGGGTGACGGCCACCTGGTCCACGTCGACGTCGTCGTGTTCGCGTCGATCGGCTTCGCGCTGTGCATGCCGGTCTTGCTGTGGCGGGTCGAGCGGCGGGTGCGGGCGCGGCTGGCGGCGGCGGCGGCGGCGATCGAGGCGCCCGCGCTCCCCGAGGCGCGCGCCGTCCGCTGACCCTTTACCGCCGCGCGCGGTCGCGCGATAGTCGCCGCATGCTCGTCCCCGGCCAGCCCGCGCCGCTATTCCGCGTCGCCACCGACGATGGCGGGGCGCTGGCGCTGGCCGACCTGCGCGGCCAGCGCGTGCTCCTGTGGTTCTACCCCGAGGCCGACACCCCGGGTTGAACGGTGCAGGGCAACGGGCTCCGTGATCGAGCCCGGGAGTTCGCCGCCGCCGGCTGCGTCATCGTCGGCGTCAGCTTCGACGCGGTGGCCAAGAACCACGCGTTCGCGCGCAAGCTCGACCTGCCGTTCGCGCTGGCGTGCGACGAGGCCAAGCAGGTCGGCGCCGCCTACGACGCGATCGAGCCCGACGGCGAGGACGCCGGCTGGCCGCGCCGGATCTCGTTCCTGATCGATCGCGACGGGACGATCGCGCGGGTGTACTGGCCGGTCGACGTCCACGCCCACGCGGCGATCGCGCTGGCCGATCTCGCGACGCTGGGGTGAGCCCCCGGCGCGGTCACGGCGGCGACCGCCCGGCGCGGGCAGGGGGCGGTCGCCCCGTCGCCCCGGTCCCATCGTTCAGCTCAGCGGCAGGTGGCCGATGAACACCGTCTTGCCGAGCTCGACCCCGTTGTTGCGCAGGATCGAGTACGCGGTGACGAGGTGGAAGTGGAAGTTGGGCAGGGCGAGGTGGTCGAGGTAGTCGCCGCCGCGCATGCCCTTGCCGCCCATCCACTCGTGGGCGCAGCGCCGCTCCTCGGCGCCGACGAAGTCCTCGCGCGAGAAGCTCGCGAGGTAGTCCTTGCAGGTGCGGATGCGCTGCCGAAGCTCGGCCAGGGTCTTCTCGGTGTCGGGGTGCGACGGCGGCGCCTTGCCGGTCAGCTTGGCGACCGTGTACTTGGCCTGGTCGCACGCGGCCTGGATCTGCCCGCGCAGCGGGTACTGATCGAGCGCGAGGCGGCTCTCGACCCACAGCTCGGGATCGAACTTCTTGGCCTCGGCGTGGGCGACCGCGCGATCGATCCAGCCCTCGAGGTTGGTCAGGTACTTGGTGAAGATCGGGACGGTGGCGTCGTAGAGGTTCATCGCGGCGATGCTACGCCCGATCGTCGCGCCGGCGGGCGCGCAAGCCAAGGGCCTGCGCTACGGTGGCGCGATGGACGACGCCGAGCTCCCGCGCAGCAAGGATCCCGCCAAGGCGCGCCGCGCCGCTGCCGATCCGGCCCGGCCCGGCGTGCGCTGCAGCGCGCCGGCGGGCACGTACCTGCCGGTGATCGATCACGCCCGCTGCGAGGGCAAGCGCGACTGCGTGCAGGTGTGCCCATACGGCGTGTTCGAGGTGCGGCGCATCGACGACGCTGACTTCGCGAGGCTCGGGATGCTGGCCAAGCTGAAGAGCGTCGCCCACCGCCGGCAGACCGCGTACGCGGTCGCCGCCGACGCCTGCCGCGGGTGCGGGCTGTGCGTCGTGGCGTGCCCCGAGGACGCGATCACGCTGACGCGGCGGTGAGCCTCAGCGGCGCCAGTCGTTGAGGGTGCCGACCGGGCCCGGCCACGCGGTCGCGGCCCAGTCGCGGAGGTCGTCGACGTAGCCGCGGCGGACACCCGCGATCGCGCGCAGCAGCGGCACCGTCAGCCACAGGTCGTGCGCGTGGGTGAGGCTGCCCGTCGGGAACCAGGTGTCGGACGGCCCCGGCGTGGTCACGGCCGCGAGGTCGGTCTCGGCCAGATCGAGCTTCCACCAGGTCTCGCGGTCGTTGTCCGGATCGGGCTGGAAGCGCGGCCACGCGTAGCCGACCACCTCGAAGCCGTCGGTCACGTCGTCGAAGGCGATCAGGAACGCCTCGGTCACCTTGGCGCGGAGCTGCGGCTCGGCCACGTCGAGGTGGTCGAGCTCGGTGAGCAGCTCGACGCGGTCGACGCGGCCGCGCCAGTTGGAGACCAGCAGCCGCGGGCTCACCTCGCGCATGGACCAGCCGGTGAGCGCCGCGCCCTTGCCGTTGTCGCGCATCTGGTACGCCTTCATCATCGTCGCGAGGTAGCGGACCGGCTCCCACGGCGACGGACAGGCGACCTGGCACACGCTGCCGGTCGCGGTCAGCGTGGCGCGGGGCAGGTCGTCGACGTGGATCAGCGCGTACGGCCAATCGACCGGATCGACCGACGACGTCGTCGTGACGCTGGGGTGCCGGTTGCGCGCCCCCGCGTTGAGGATCATCTGCAGGTGGTACCAGGCGGTCGAGTCGTAGTCGCCCTTGAGCGGTCCTTGCGCCGCGTCGACGATCGTCGCCGGGCAGGCCACCGTCGCGCAGACGTCGTGGTTGGCGTTGAGCGCGAGCTGCGGATCGAAGTCGTTGCGGTCGGCGGCCATGATGTGCGGCGCCAGCGGGAACACGACCTGGTGCGCCGCCATCGGCCACGACAGCACCTCGCCGTCGACCTGGACGATCGGCGGCGGCGTCACGAACACCTGGCGACCGAGGCCCTCGAGCTGGTTGGCCTGCAGCTGCTCCCAGTACTTGACCGCGATCCACTGCGCGAGGCTGCGCTTGGCCAGCTCCATGCTGGTGCCGCGCAGCACCGCGGCGTCGAGCGTCGGGCTGCGCGTGGCGCGGTAGTTGGTGCCGCCGTCGGGACAGGCCTGGCCGCCCGCGGCCGCGCTGTTCATCCAGGTGCACTCGGCGCCGACGAACTGCTGCGCGGTCTCGGTCAGCGTGCCGAGCGCGTAGGGCAGGGCGGCCACCGCCACCGGGTCGCCGCGATCGAGCGCGGCGAGCTGCGCGGCGAGCGTCGCGTAGGCCTGGGCCGGGTTGGTGCTGCCGGCGATGCGACAGGTGGCGCCGTACAGCGTCACCAGCGCCGGGGCCGCGCCGGCGATCGTCACGACCACATCGTCGGCGCCGTCGCGATCGACGTCGGCGACCGCCAGCTTGCCCGGGGGGCCGGCCAGCGGCTGCACCAGCGGCGCGGTGAAGGCGCCGTGGCCGTCGCCGTGCAGCACGACGATCGCGTTGGCGGTGCGCCGCGCGATCACCACGTCGAGGTCGTGGTCGTCGTCGACGTCGGCGAGCGCGACGTCGGCCGCCGGGCCGCCGATCGCGCTGGGCGCCGCCACGCTGAAGCCGGTCGTGGTGCGGCGCACCAGCGTCAGCGATCCGCCTGCGCCGGCGTTGGCGACCACCAGCTCGGGCTGGCCGTCGCCGTCGACGTCGCCGACCGCGACCGCCTGGGGGCTGGTGCCGGCGCCGACGCCGATCGTGATCGCGGCGGCGAAGCCACCGTTGCCCAGGCCGGGCAGGACCCGCACCTGGTTGGCGCTGGCGTTGACGACCACGACGTCGAGCAGGCCGTCGCCGGTGACGTCGGCCGCGGCCAGATCGACCGGGTTGGCGCCACCGGCGATCGGCTGCGCGGCGCCGAGCACGCCGTTGGTGCCGAGGTGGATGGCGGTGAGGTTGGCGGCCGTGGCCGCCGCGACCACGTCGAGCGCGCCGTCGCCGTTCCAGTCGCCGGTGGCCAGCGCCTGGGGAGCGCCGACGGTGGCGCGCGCGGCGCCGGGGCCGAAGCTCCCGTGGCCGTCGCTGGGCAGGCTCCACAGCGCGCCGGGCAGCGCGCTGGCCCCGACGATCAGGTCGTCGTCGCCGTCGCCGTCGAGATCGCCGGAGGTGCCGACCGAGGGGCTGATCGCCGGCTGCGCGACGTAGATGGTCTGCGCGCCGCCGAGCCCGGTGCTGCCGCCGCGCACCAGCCACAGCCGCAACGCCGACGGCAGCGCGACCAGCGCGTCGAGGTAGCCGTCGTGGTCGACGTCGCGCACGTCGAGGCCGCCGGGCGCGCCGAGCAGCGCGGTCGTCGACGTGCGGGCCGCGTCGAATCCGCCGGTGCCGGCGTCCCACGCGCACGCGCCCCACAGATCGAGCGGGTGGATCTCGGGCAGCCACGCGTTCCAGTCGGGGAGCTGGATCGCGGTCGGGAGCTGACGGAGGTTGGTGGTGCGCGCCGGCAGCGGCGTGGTGGCGATGCCGCGGACGTTGTCGGCCATCCGCTGCGGATCGGCGAAGCCGTCGGGGAACAGCTGCGGCAACAGCGCCCCGGTCTCGGGCTGCACGGCGTCGACGCCGGCGCCGGCGGCCCAGCCGGCGAGCGCGTCGGGATCGGGGCCGGCCGCGAGGTTGCCGTCGAGGCCCGGGCCGGGCTGGTACGGCGGGTTCCACGGGCGGCCCAGCCGCGGCGCGGCGTGGTCGCGGATGTACGACGCGATCTGCTCACCCTGATCGCGGGTGAGGCCGTGGAACACGGCGCGGCCGATGATCGACGCGTTCGAGAACGCGAAGTACTCCAGGTCGCGGCCGTCCTCGGCGTGGCAATCGGCGCACGCGGCGACGATCCGATGGCGGGTCGGCTGCGAGTCGCTCCACAGCAGATCGCGCCGCCGCCACAGCGCCTCGCCGGCGGCGATCTCGGCGGGCCGCGGCGCGGCCCACGCGTCGGGGTCATCGACCGCGAACGCCGGCAAGAGGTCGGTCCCGGCGCTCGCGGCCCCGGCGCCGGTGCGCAGGTTGAGCTCGGTGATGCGGTAGCCCGAGCCGGCGCCGTCGGTGCCGTTCCAGCGCAGCTCGAGCGTGTGATCGCCGGCGGCGCGGCACGCGGCCCCGGTGCACGACCGGTCGAGCGGGACCAGCACGCGCACGGTGCGGAAGCCACCGCCGATGCCGCCGTAGACGCCATCGAGGCCGATCGGCAAGACGTGGGCGTTGTCGAGATCGACCCAGGCACCGCCGTCCCAGCGCACCGACGCCTCGGCGCCACCGGTGAAGCCGTCGCGGCGAGCCAGGCCGTGCCCGCGGAGGTACAGCGCGACGTCGCCAGGCGCGGCGGCGTCGAGGTGGATGGTCCGCGCGACCACGGCGGCCGGGTCGGCGAGGCCGGTGTTGTTGAGGCCCTCCGGCGTGGTCGGCATGACCTCGATCGGCAGCGTCACGGGGAGCGGCGTGCCGGCGTCCGGCGTGACCAGGGCGGATGGCGCGGTGGGGTCGGGGTCGACGCACGCCAGCGTCGCGCCGGCGGCGGCGAGCAAGAACCAGGTGGGACGAAGCAGCATCCGCGCCGGTACAGCAAGCGACGCGCCAGGCCGCGGCACGGCGCGCGTCGCGCTGTCGCGCGGTCACTGGTACCTGGACGTCCCGCCGACCCGCCGGCTGGGATCAGGCGGTGCCGGCGCCGGGCCGTTCACGCGCGCGCGCCGCGGGCGTCGCAGGCGAACCACAGCGCCAGCCGCGGCGGGCGGTGGCCGTCGTCGAGCATCGCCGGGCCGAGGAACAGGCCGGGCGCGACCTCGCGCAGCTCGTCGCGGATCATCCGGATCGGCCGCGGGTTGGGGGCCTGGTCGTAGTCGAGGAAGATGCACGGGCGGCCGTCGATCGCCGACGGCTCGACCTTGGTGGCGAACGGGAACCAGCGCTTGCCGTCGCCGAGCCGCACCCGGTTGACGCCGCGGCCGTGGGCGGCGTCCTCGGCGGCGAAGCTCGTGCCCGCCCACGGGAAGAACCGGGCCGCGGCCAGCGCGCGCACCGCCCGGCCGCGCAGGCCGTGGTCGAGGCCGCGGATCGCCAGCATGCGGCAGGTGGGGTTGCCGTCGAGGGCGGCCAGGCTGTCGGGCACCGACCCGCCGCGGTACACGGCGGTCAGCGCGGCGACGTCGAGCGCGGCCAGCGCGTCGAGCGTGGTCGGACGGGACGCGGGCGGGGCGGTGGTGACGGTGGCGGCGGGCGCGGACGTGGCGGTGGTCGTGGTCATGGCGAGTCCTTGGTGGCGCGTGGAGCGGACGGACCGGTGATCGCCGCCCACGCGGTGGCGGCGACCTCCCGGGACAGCGCGGGTGTGAACGCGACGTAGCCGGCGCGGGTGGCGCGGATCATCCCGACGAACGCGCCCCACACCGCGATGATCAAGGCGGGGGCCGAGCCGCCACGCAGCGCGCGGGTCGCCAGGCCCTGCTGCACGACCGCCGCGATCGGCGCCAGCACGCGCAGCTCGACGGCGCGCGACGCGGTGTCGAGGTAGTCGCCGTGGTGGTGCAGCTCGAGGAACGCGAACGCCCGCGGCTGGTCACGGGCGAACCGATCGAGCGCCGCCCACAGCGCGTCGAACCGCGCGCGCAGCGAGCCGGTGGCCGGCACGCCGGCGGTGAGCGCGGCGCCCAGCGCCGCCTTGGCCTCGCGGAACACCAGGTTGACCAGCTCGTCCTTGCTGGCGACGTGGCGGTAGACCGACGCCGGCGCCATGCGCGCGGCGGCCGCGATGTCGGGGATCGACGCGCCGTGGTAGCCGCGCTCGGCGAACAAGGTCAGCGCCGCGTCGAGCAGCGCCGCCCGGCCGCCGACCCGCGGCGGTC
>SXGT01419778.1_pt1 | contig 13649 bp, 10 predicted proteins | sample 3176221 | NCBI WGS metagenome assembly SXGT01 (sample SAMN11356862, study PRJNA531348) | freshwater metagenome | isolation source: freshwater sample F1-120 | place: China: Fuxian Lake, Yuxi | collected 2017-12-25 | reverse complement strand
GCGTGCATCCGTATAAAAGAGTTTCCATCGCAGACAGTCGGAGTCAGTGCCATCGAGCCGCCAATAGGGAAATGCGAGGGCATGCACCACACCGGGAATGCGGCAAGCCTTGAGCTCTGCGGGCGGAACACTATGCACACCGCTCGCGGCGATGGTGGCCTCGCTCAAGCCACTCTTCTGCAAGTCTGCGAGATGCTCAGGCATGAGCGGCGCCGTCATGGCTTGACCGCCTGTTGCGGTGCCAAGGCCCTGCGCAAGGCCTGTCCCTCCACGAGGTCATCGCCTTTCCTTTGCTCGCAGATGTTTCTCGGGACACCACGCGCCTTTGCGCAGGGCGTGGCAAGTTTTAGAGGAGGGAGAAGCACACAATGTGGGCTCTCAACGTGCGTGGATTGGGGGATGCTGAGGGGCGCGTTGTACATGGCGTCGGTCCTCCTTGGTGAGCAATGAGTACTGACGCCACTGTATCTGAGGGAGCGTTATTAGCCCGGCTAAGGTAACTTTTTCTTGCCGGTTCGATACTGTGAGACCACCTTCTCGAATGTGCCGAATGTCAGCGACTTCCGTTTCCCGTTGAAATCGTACGTCATGGTTGCGGTGTCGCGCTGCTCGTGGGGATCCAAGTCCTCCTCGTCCAGCGTGTTGTGGAAATGAGACCAGAGTTCCTTTGCCGATTCATCAGGCCTTCGCCGGGCTAGATGCCCGATGAGGTCGTTAATCGTTTCACCCTCGCGGCCGTCAAACTTCCCCCGTGGATGTTTCGCAATCCGGGATTGATGCTGGCCGTATTGCTCCCCTTTCTTGACGGCGTTGGCATGGGGTGGATCAAGGAGAAAGGCAAGCCCTTGGTCCTTTCCCAGCTCAACGGCGGCCTGAAGATGGATCAGGGTTCGAACCGCACGTCTTACGTCGGGCGGACACGGAAAATACTCGTAACTGATGGCCATCGTGGGGAGACGAAGAGCCTCGTCATTACGCTGCCTCTCCTCAGACATCACAGTTTGAACGTACTGTGGCGTATAGCCTTCATCCAAAACCCTGTTACGCGCGTCACTGAACATGCGGTGAAAGTTCTCAGGGATCCACGCAGGCAACCGCCCCAGGACCCCATCATAGGGTGCCTGCTCGCGGGCGCGGAGCATATCCCAGCACTCGCGGACTCGAATATCCATGCGTTCATTCGGAGTGTGCTGGGTTGACCTAGCCGCCAATTTCTTTCTCGGTGACATATCCCCTCCTGTGGTAGCCTAGTAGAGAGTGACAGCAACAGCACCTTGAACGCGAGCGGGTCAGGGGATCAATCCCGATCGTTGCCGCGCGAAGTAAGTCTATCGTAATTGAAGTCTGCTCGCTCAAGGGTGCTTCGATTACCCCAACAAACAACCGAAACTAGCTTGTCTTTATTGGCCCGAAAAATGTCAGCCATGCGAGCATCGACAGACTCCATCTCGACCAGGAAGGCTTCCCAGTTAATTTCAAATGAATTCGACTTGGCAAATCTGAATCCAAGCATCAATCTGTATCTTCAACTTCAACATCTTTATCACCTTATTGCTAACACTTGGCCATTAGATCATCAATATTCCTGGCCGTAATGAACTCTGCTGGATTTTCTCCAACGGCCAGTGCTTTGAAGTGCGCCTTACCACAAGCGATCTTTGCGCCTTCCTTGTCCCGCAGGTCGTCAGTAAAGAGACTGCTCTTGGTCTCAACCACGAAATAGAGACGCTCCGCACCATCCTTCTCAACCAACACGGCCCAGTCTGGGTTATAGGTGCCCAATGGCGTCGGGACTTTGAACCAGCCTGGCAGCTTCGCATAGACCTTCACGGCTTCGTTCTTCTCCAGCTGCTCGGCAAACGTGCGTTCGACACCGGACGAATCGTAAACGACGTACTCGTGGACGGACTTCGTCGCAGCTAGCATGTTCTTGAGGTAACCAGTCAATTCTTCCTGCTCGAACAGTTCCTGGGCGTAATAGTCCTCGTCGCCGATGCGCTGATACTTGATACCATCTACCAGGGCGAGACGCTTCGTCCGGTTGATGGATTCGGTCGCCAATTCAATGAACTGTTGTGGATTCCGCTTGAAGTCATCGAGCCGGCCGCTATCGATCACAATGCGCACGAGACTGCGACGCGTGAGCTGCGTCTTGTCCTGAAGATCCGTCAGCAAGTCAGGCAGTTCAATATCTGTTTCCTCAATGATAATTGGCGCGGCAGCGGCAGTTTCTTCCGAAGATACGCCACCTCGGCCGATGGCGAGGTCGGCCTTTCGGATCTGCACGCGAGTCTTGGTAATAGGTGGACATTCGCTGATCGCTTTCGCACATTCGTTTAGCAGCTTCTTGTTATCAAACTGCACGCGGTATGTGGTCTTGTGCTTGATGCGGTTCCAGAGCGCCTGAAACTCTTCGCTGTGCAACACTGCCTGCCTGGTCTTGATTGGTTTCCGTTCATCGGCGTTCTTGATATCTAGCCTGCCAGCGAGTTTTCGGAGAACATCCTTCACCTGCTGGAGCTGAGCCTTAAACGGCTCTGGAAGCTCCAGCGTGCCGTCCTTAAGAGCTTTCTTCAGATGATCCTGCACCTTGCCCTTCGCGTCCACGTAACCCGCATCCTTGAGGTGATTCCAGATGGCTTCTGACTGCGTCACGCCCAGCGATATGGTTCTCCCGCTTTCGTCCGTTACCGGGATGGCGGCAAATTGGTGCTTCTCCACGATGCCGAACCGAATGCCGGTATCGTCCTCGATCTCCTTCTGCAGGTTTTCGGCAAACTGTTCATAGCTCTCCGTGGCAATGACAGTAAGTGTATTCACATCGAAGCCGCGGACGCGTTCGCCCGTGGCGGAATTGACACAGAGGCGCAAGCCGCGACCGATGGTCTGGCGGCGCTCGCGCTCAGTGCCAATCTCACGGATGGCGCAAATCTGGAAGACGTTTGGGTTGTCCCAGCCCTCGCGCAGGGCAGAGTGAGAAAAGATGAACTTAAGCTTTGTCTCAAATCCCAGCAGCTTCTCTTTGTCCTTCATGATCAGGTTATAGGCGCGCTCGGCATTCTCCCGATTACCCTGATTGTTCTCGGCCGTGTCCGTCCACGATCCCTTCTTATCTATGGAGAAATAGCCGTCGTGGACTTCCGTGGCGTCGGAGTCTAAATCTATATCATTAAACAACGTGCGATACTTAGGCTTTGCGGCTGCCTTGCGATATTCCTCCTCAAACATAACCGCATATTTGCCCTTCACCTGGGTGCCGTCGGCTGCATAAGAGCGGTAGTGCTCAACCGCATCGATGAAGAACAGGCTCAACACCTTGATGCCCTGCGGTCGCAAGCGCAGTTCTTTGTCCAGATGCTCCTCGATAGTGCGACGGATCATAAGCCGTTTAAGGGCATCGCCATCCACATCGCCAATGGCCTCACCCAGGCGCAACGGCTTTTCCTGATTGCTCAGCTCGACATACTCCTCGCCGGCTTTGCAGCCTATGTTCTGCACGAGGTAGTCGGCATACACGGCGCGCTTGGTGATCTGTTGAAGATCATCGCCGGGCTGCACCGTGACACTCTCACGGCTCACGCTCGTGCCACGCTGCACATCGAGTTCAACCTTGGCGCTGAACGTACCCTTCTTGTTACTCGTTGAGACCAGTTTCACATAACCCTTATTGTGGCCACCCTCCACTTCAAGAGATGCCACTTCGATCTGCTTGACCAGTTTTCGTTCATAAGCGTCCACCGCGTCGAGACGATAGACCATGTGATGCCTGTCGGCGTGGGTAGCGGAATATCGCAGCGTGCAGAGCGGGTTCATTTCAGCAAGGGCCTTCTTCCCCTGCCCCTTCAAACCGCCGTCCACGCTCTGTGGCTCGTCTACGATCAAAATGGGCTGGGTAGCCTTAATGAGGTCGATGGGCTTTTCTCCGCCCGTCTTCTCGCTGTCCTTGTAGAGGTTGTTCACGTCCTTTTTATTGATAGCTCCGACCGTCACTACCATGATCTGGATGTGAGGACTTGTCGCAAAGTTACGCACCTGTCCAAGTTTGCTGGAGTCGTAAAGAAAGAAGTCGAATGGCTTATTGGCGTAGAGAGCTCGGAAGTGTTCTTCCGTAATCTGAAGTGTCTTGTACACGCCTTCCTTGATCGCCACAGACGGGACCACGATGACGAACTTGGTGAAGCCATAACGCCGGTTCAGCTCGAAGATCGTTCGCAGATAAACGTAGGTCTTGCCAGTGCCGGTCTCCATCTCCACGGTGAAATCGCCCGAAGCCAATGAAGAAGATGGTTTTAGCCCATTGCGGATCTGGATATCGCACATGTTGGTCAGGATCTCATCGTCCAAGAGGTGCAGCCGGTTACCGATGCCGAGGTCATTTTGAGCAAATGCAAGGGCCTGCTGTTCCGAGAGCGCGTCTCTGGTAACCGTAAACTCCGTCCGGCAGACTTCCTGCCCACGGAATAGATCGCACACCGCTTCAATGGCGATGTGCTGGTAGTCCAGATTGGGTTCAAAATGCAGTTTCATGCTTTTCCCACTTACAGACTTCGCACATTCTCCAGCCCGTGCTGCTGGAGAATCGCTGTGAGGTTGGTCTTGGCCACATCATCGCCAAAAGCGCTGTCGCGGAAGACAATGCTCGTCTCGCCTGCAGGGGCCAGTTGTTTATGCCACGCGACGATGCCTAGAGCGAGCGGCTCCACTTCCTTAGTGCTGATCTTGTCAGATAGACACACCATGAGCGTACCAGCGCCGATGCTGTGGATAGCCTTGCCGGCAATGGCCTTTTCTTCGATCGGAACCGTCAGATCGAGACCGAGTTTGAGGAGAAGCTCGAAGAGAATGTCGGCCTCATTGCGGCCGGTCTTAAGGTGCTCAGCGGACTCTTCCAGCGTCTTCGGAAGATCGTCGCGGTCTGGTTCCCAAGCCCGGATGTTGCTGGAATCGAGCTTGAAGACGCGGAAGCCCAGATCGCCCGCAAACATTGGATTTTCACCTTTGATCTTCTTCGCAGCACGCCGCAGGCGCTCTTTTGTTAGTTCGGCAATGGTGCGTGGTTTGCCAAGCTTGTCGCAAAAGTCAGCGGCAATGCGTTGATCAACCCTTGCTACGTCCAATGGCTCAGGCAGCTGCACCAAGACAAACCGACGGGTATCTGCGTCAGATAGATTCCGAAGCCATGTTGCATGGCCCGTTGTCCCAGAACCTGCAAAGAAATCCATAACGATGTCACCCGATTCCGTAGCCTGTTCGATGATGCTGGCTAATAACCCGGTTGGCTTTGGAAAGCTGAAAACCCCTTGTCCCAACAGCACGTTGATCTCTCGGGTTCCATCGGCCGTACTGAACTCAGTAAGAACGGAGCTCATGTTTTTGTAGAGGCTCCGCATCTCGTTCAAGAAGAGTTTATGTCTCGGGCGGCCATCTTTACTCGACGGGAAGAGAATTCGTCCTTCAACTATTTTTTTCAGCATCGTTGGCTTCTCATAACGCCAACCTTTTGGTCGGCACCCGTAATTGATCTTTGTCTGTGGGTCGATCAGGTCGTAATGAAGATTCGGACGAGCCTCTTTCGACGCCAGCCCTGTCAGGTCCGCACTTCTCCATGGTCCGCGCGGATCGTTGTCTGGATTGGCGAACTTCTCTGTGTCCTTCTCGGAACCACGTAATGCGACTTCGTCCCCGCGCGAGTAACAGACAATGTACTCATGGTCAGTGGAAACACCTGTCTTAGCTCGTGTATCCTCGCTAACGCGCGATTTCCAGACCAATTGAGCAACGAAATTTTCCTCTCCGAACACTTCGTCACAAAGCCTACGAAGATTAGTAACCTCACCGTCGTCGATACTGATAAACACGAAGCCCGTGTCCTTCAACAGATTTCTCGCGAGCTTTAACCGTGGGTACATCATGTTGAGCCAGTCAGTATGGAAGCGGCCGGAAGCTTCGGTATTACTGGTAATCTTATGGCCGCCTTCGACCTGCCCGGTCAGTTCCAGATAGTTTTTGATGTTGTCGCGGAAATCATCGGGATAGACGAAATCCTTGCCTGTGTTGTAGGTCGGGTCGATGTAGATCAGCTTGACCTTACCTGCATAGGACTTCTGTAGAAGCTTGAGGACTTCGAGGTTGTCGCCCTCGATCATGAGGTTCTGCGTCGTGTCCCAGTTCACGCTCTCCTCCGCACATGGACGGAGCGTGCCCGTGGATGGTGTCAGGGCGAGCTGTCTGGCGCGGCGCTTACCGTGCCAGTTGAGGCCGTACTTTTCTTCCCGCTCGTCCACCGCGCTGCCAAGGATCTGCTTGAGAACCTCAAAGTCGATCTTTCCCTCTGTGAAAGCTTCTGGGAAGAGAGTTTTTAGGCGCTCGATATTACCCGCGACGAGGTCTGGGGATTTAGTTTCCATATCTTCTGCGATGAGCTTTTTCATTGTTTATCCTTCAGAGCGATTGTTCTGTCGCGGCTACTTTAGCTTCCAGCCTTTTAATTTCAAGATTTAGTTCCACCCGGCGATTCAGCTGCTTTTCCTTTTCTACCTGAGTGCGCAAGGCGGCAAGGTTGCGTTGAAGTCGGGCGCGCGCGTCAAGGCTGTCGCGCAAGCCCTGGGCGCGACCATCGGAATCCGGCGGAGTAAAGGTGCCAGTAATCTGTGCCGCTTCCAACGCGGCTACCCGATCGAGCCAGCCCTGATAGAGTGTGAACAGGTTGCGGTTCGGCAGGCCTGACACCGCGAGGCTTGCAAGGAACAGGGATTCTTCTGCCGTGGGATTATTGGGGTGAAACGGGGTCGTACGCCGCACATCCTCGATGACCACCTCCCCCGCTTCCCCTTGCGACCACCGTTTGTGTGCAAGCGACAGGCTGAATGCACCGCCCTGCTCGGTCCACAGCATGACTGGGTATGGAATAGCCCGGTGGATCAGCTCGATAAGGCGTGTCGCTTTCGCGCCTGCGCGTAGCGTGCCGGTGAGCACGGCAATCTCCAGATACTCCCGTACATCGTCACGGAAGGCCGGCACGGCAATGTTTGTGGGCTTGAGCGCGGCGACCCAGAGCAATTCCTCAATCCCGTCCTGAATCTGGCGCTTGTCGGCGGCCGTAGCTGCGCCATGTTCCGTGAGGAGCTTCTTGGGCACCCGCTGATCCACACGGGCGTCAGGCGGCAAGCTCAGAGCGTCAATGACCGTAGTAAAACTCATACGCTTGTTGCTTCCGGCAGCACAACGAGGAAGGCCACGACCTCGAAGTCGTTAATCCCCTGGAATTCACCTTTCATGGCGTGTGTGCCGCCTGGCGTGAACAGGCTGGCGACGGCGCGCTCCTCTTTCTTGCCGACAATTGAGGCCACGGCTTTGCCAAGCAACTCCTGGGCGGGGCGCATGTCCTCACCGTTTTTGGTCATCTTGTCGAAACGCTCACAGGCTCCGGCATCGGGCAGGTCGCATCCAATGCAAAGCCGCTTCAGGCGATCAAGTACTTGCTTGGCCTGAGTAAACGGCAACAAAACTGCACCGTCGTCGCCTACATGCACGACATAGTGCGGAGCAAGCGGATAACCCGGCTCCATGGCCTTGAGCGCTGCTTCTCCCACCGCGCGCAAGCAGAAGATGATACCTGACGGGATGGCGGATTCGTTGCTGCTCTGCGCAGTGGTGACTGCAAAAGTGCCAAATGGCAGGCTCTCCAGTTTCCCTGCGTGTTCCTTGAGAAAGCCCGCGAGATCGACACGGGAATCATTCAAGGTAAGGTCGGCGATGGAGACACCGCTACTTAAGTCTTCAAGGTCGATAACGGCGTCCTGGAGCTTGAGGAGCTGCTTCCGCCGATATTCAAGATCGTTCATCTGATCGCCCGATTGATGCTCGATGACGTTCTCCTCGCCGGTCGCGGAAATATCGAGCAGTACCATGCGGCCGCTGACGCGCTGCTCAAGGTTGATGTACTCCTCCAGCTCCATGTTCGGCCAGAAGTTAATCAGCTGGATGCGTTCGTTGAGCGAACCGATCCGGTCAATGCGGCCAAAACGCTGGATGATTCGCACCGGGTTCCAGTGAATGTCGTAGTTTACGACGGTGTCGCAGTCCTGGAGGTTTTGGCCTTCGCTGATACAGTCGGTGGCGATGAGTAGATCGATTTCGCCCTCTCCGGCAAAGTCCTCAGGCCGCTCTTTTGAGCAGGGTGAAAAGGCCGTTAGGATGCTCGTGAAGTCTTTGCGAAGCTTGGCCATCGTCGTCTCGTTATGACCGCCACCGGTGACAAGAGCCGAGTGCAGGCCGAGTTCCTTCTGTGCCCATCCCGAAAGCTCTTGATAGAGATACCGGGCCGTGTCGGCGAAGGCCGTGAAGACGATGATCTTGAGGTTTCCGCCGTTCATCGGCTGTCGGCACTTGCGATCGATGACATCCCGGAGTGCCCGGAGCTTCGCATCACGCGCCGCGCCCACCTGGTTTGCCGCCGAAAGGAGTGTGGCAAGCCGATTGCGGTCTTCAATGAGGTCCTGCCTCCAGCGGACGCGGTCCACGTCCTGGAGCAACACCTTCACCTTGCGACCAACGAGCAGGCTCTCGAAAGCCGGGTCGTCCGCGTCTATGTCCTCGATGTCGATTTCCTCGACCTCCTCAGCGTGGGCATCGATCTTGGCCAAAGTAGCTTCCACGTCGGCCAGCTGCCGTTTGATCGTGAGAGCAAAAGACGTAACGGCACTCTCCATACGCTTCAGGACATTCACCCGAAGCAGGTGCACAAGGCTTTCCTCACGATCAACCTGCCGGAAGAAACTCTCGCCACCGCGAATCTGAGTGCTGTATTTGGCATCATAAGCCGTCTGCTTGTGTGACAGCACGTAGCGCAGCGGTGCATAGGCAGCAAGGGTAAGCCGCCGGATTTCATTGTTGATGTCGCGAATGGAACGGAACTCACCGGCAAGATCCACATCCGGCTTTATGTTGATGGGTTTAAGCCGCTCTGGAAAGCGGCCTGTCTCCTGAGTCCCATAGTATTTTTCAACATGTTTGCGAGAGCGTGCGATCGTCAACAAATCGAGCAATTTGAAATAATCGAACCCGAGCATCTCCAAGAGATGTGCGGGTTTTCGTTCAGCTTCCTCCAGAGCAAGCCATCGATTGAACTGAAGTTGCGCCTGCCGCACCGTTGTTTCGATGCTGGAAATTCCGTGGGCATCGAGCGCTCTATCGTCCCCCTCTGTAACAAAGGCGATCTGATTCTTGAGATCGGCCAAGCGGTTGTTCACAGGCGTGGCGGAGAGCATGAGAACCCGTGTCTTCACGCCATCTTTGATTATGCGTCGCATGAGCCGGTCGTAACGCGTCTCGCGGGTATTGTGCGTGGCCTTGTTTCGAAAGTTGTGCGACTCGTCGATAACCACAAGATCGTAGTTTCCCCAGTTAACATGGGAGAGATCGATGTCGCCGGATGTTCCTCCGTCGCGGGAAAGATCGGTGTGGTTTAGCACGTCGTAATTCAATCGGTCGGACGCGAGGAAATTCCGTCTGTCGTTAGCTTTATAGAGCGTCCAGTTGTCGCGCAGGCGCTTGGGAGCCAGTACCAGCACGCGGTCATTGCGAAGCTCGTAGTATTTGATAATAGTGAGCGCCTCGAATGTTTTGCCAAGACCAACACTGTCGGCAATGATGCAGCCCCCTAACCGTTCCAGCTTGTCGATAGCTCCAACGACGCCATCCCGCTGAAACTTGTACAGTTTCTTCCACACTGTCGTGTTACGGATGCCGGTGGCGGATTTGATGATCCGTTCTTCGTCCAGCTCGTCGCCGAGGTCTTTGAAAATCTGGAATAGAGTGAGGTAGTAAATGAGCGACGGGGCTTTCGGGTCAGCGAGCTCCTGAAGCCGCAATAGGAATGCGGCCTTCTGATGATCGAATCCTGGAAGAGTGTTCCACAGGCTCGTGAACCAGGAGCCAAGGATGGTGGATTCCTCCTGTTTCTCGGAGCACTGGATTAGACTGAATTGATTACCCGGAGTGATCCCCAGGCCTTCCGTTGTGAACGCACAGTTGCCAGTGATAACATGGTGAGGCTCTGAATCCGGCTTGCCGGCAATGAGGATAGATTGCGGCAACATAGCCGGAGCACCGCGCAAATCTACCGTCTTCTTGACCCATGCCGCACATTCGCGTGCGAGCCACCGGAGTTGCAGACGATTTCGAAACACACGGTCTGTCTCCGAGCCGGTAAGACCTAGATTATGCCCATCGGTTGCCGGAATCACCACGCGGCAAACGTCGAGCTTTTCCAATAGATCGCGCAGCTCCGCAAAGGCGAAGATCGAAAACGCAGGAGAAATCAGGTCAAGCGATGAAGACAGCGCAAGCGCCTCGCGCAGTTCGTCGATTACGCGCTCGCCACCTGTATTCTTAATGAGTTTCATAAGGCATTATGCCGATACGAGAGCCTCCCGAGTCTCACAGATATATCTTCGCACTTTAACACACACCCGCGTGAGGGAAAATGCCCGTTAGCTCCGACAAAACGCTTCAATGGAAAAATGACATCGCTCAGTCCGTTGACATGTACAACGACTGGTTTATGAAATTCGCGCCTCAGGCCTTTCGCAACACACGGATTCAGACCACCAAGGACGTAGAAGCAGCACTTGCCGCGACCGGCAACCTTCTCTCTATCCAGCCATCTGTAATCCGCCAGCATCCTGAAATTCTGCCCACGCTGCGCATGGCGACTTGCCCACCCATTGCGGTCGACAGGCTTATCGGCTTGGCGGGAGTATCCACGAATCTGGTCAAGTGCATGGAGCTTAATAAAAAACTCCCCCTGCGAATGAGCGTTACCGAAGCCGATCAACACCTTGCCAAAATCTCAACGATCATTCAAAAAATGGCCGATCCTGATATTTTCGTCTGGCTTGGCCGCAAGGCTCAGCCAACAGAAACGGAAATTCACCGCGCCGCCACCATCGTAGCCGACCGGCTTTGTGGTGCGGTCGCCAATCCCATCATCCGCAACGCACAGGAAAGGCGCCAACTGGCCGCTATCAAGGCTTGGCTCGAACAACGCGGCTACAGCCAGATTCCTCAAGGAGATGGAACCACGTATGATACTATGACGCCAGGAACATTCAGCTTCCGCATGAATGTTCCCGTCACACTCGAAGGCGGTACTCAAACCGTCAACATTCCCATCGACGCCGTAATTATGCCGAAGTCAGCACAGGCCGGAGACTTCCCTGTTTTCTTCGAGGCAAAATCCGCTGGCGATTTCACCAACACCAACAAGCGCCGCAAGGAAGAAGCTGTCAAAATGTCACAGCTTCGCAGCACCTACGGCAGCAAGGTCAAATTCAACCTCTTTCTCTGCGGTTACTTCGACTCCGGCTACCTTGGCTATGAAGCCGCCGAAGGCATCGACTGGGTTTGGGAACACCGCATCGACGATTTAACGCATTTTGGAATATGACCATGCCCCACACTATCGTCAGTCTTGAAACCCTCCGTCGCCAGCTACAGGCCGACCTTGATAGCCACAAGACACAGGTAGAGCGCAATCGCCTTGGTCAATTTGCGACCCCATCACCGCTTGCCGAGGACATTCTCAGATATGCTCAAAGGCTCCTTCCCGCACAGGCCAAAATCCGCTTTCTCGACCCGGCCATCGGAACCGGAGCCTTCTATTCCGCTCTCCTGAATGTGTTTCCAAAAAAAAGCATTCAACAGGCTCTTGGCTTCGAGATTGACCCTCACTACGGAAACCCAGCCTCACAGCTCTGGAAGGACACCAGCCTTGCGATCAAGCTTTCCGACTTCACCAGGGCAGAGTCTTCACCGCATTTCAATCTCATCATCTGCAATCCCCCGTATGTGCGGCACCAGCACCTCGAAAACGGCAACAAGGCACGCCTCCAAATGCAAACCCATCACACCAGCGGCATGAAAATAAGCGGCCTTGCCGGTCTTTACTGCCACTTCCTTGGCCTCTCTCACGCATGGATGGACAATGGCGCTCTTGCGGGCTGGCTCATCCCGAGCGAATTCATGGACGTTAATTACGGGCTAGCCGTCAAGCGATACCTTCTCGAACGAGTGACACTTCTTCACATTCACCGCTTCGACCCGAACGACATACAATTCGCAGACGCGCTTGTTTCCTCTGCCGTGGTTTGGTTCCGCAACACCCCGCCACCCCAAAACCACGCAGTCCAATTTACATTTGGCGGCACACTTCTCGTCCCCAAGCTGTCCCGCACCATATCCGCTCAAACACTCGCGAATGAGCCGAAATGGACGCGGTTTCCGGCATCCGACATCCGAACCAAAACAGGAATCCCAACCATCTCAGATTTTTTCCAGGTCAAGCGCGGTTTGGCGACCGGCAACAACGAGTTCTTCATCATCACAGAAGAAGAAATCAAAGCCCGCCATCTTCCGATGGAGCTATTCACTCCCATCCTACCAAGCCCGCGCTACCTTCCTGAAAACGAAATCAAAGCTGACCGCCAAGGTAACCCAAAAATCGACCGCCCCTGCTTTCTTCTCGACACCAAGCTACCACAAGATCAAATCAAACGCCGATTCCCTGCCCTGCACCGATACCTTGAGGAAGGAAAGGCCCATGGCCTTCATCATCGTTATCTATGCCAACACCGCTCACTTTGGTACGCGCAAGAGAACCGCCCGCCCGCACCTATTGTCTGCACCTATTTGGGCCGATCTGACACAAAGAACGGCAGGCCTTTCCGCTTTATCCTCAATACTTCACGCGCCACTGTTGCCAACGTCTACCTTGCTATGTACCCGACCACTGCGCTTGCCCGCGCTCTTGCCGCCGACGCACACTTGCTCCGCCGCGTGTGGCATCTTCTCAACCAGATCACTCCCTCCAGCCTCCTTAGCAAAGGCCGAGTCTATGGCGGTGGACTTTACAAACTAGAGCCGAAAGAACTGGCTAACGTTTCCGTGCCAGAGATAGCTGCACTCCTCAGTAGCATGGAGCGATTCGCCACGTGCAAGCGCGCCGCCCCCGCGCGCATTACCTTGTTGTAGCCCTGCCAAAACTGAGATCCGTCACCCCCGATGAGGCATCCACCGAGTAAGATTTCAAAGCCGTGGGCCTGCAGATCACGAAAACCGTCCCTACTCCAAATGAGCCCGTAGGCCATGTACTTCCGAATGCCGTGCTGGAGATCCGTGCGAGCCGCCTGCATTCCCGCTTCAGCCGTATCGGGGAAGGACGTCGCGGCCCACAAAGCCTCGGCAGTGGACCGATCCAGCTGCCGCGCTCGCTGTTGATTGGTCAGAAAGCCGTCATCGTTGGGATTGTGGACAAGGGGCGGGCACAGCCAGAGGATACTAATCGCCCCCACAACCAATCGTCCGATTGTTTGGTACGAAAACAGACGCGTGATACGTCGAAGAGTAGGCCTATCGTGGAGATGTGTCAATGATCGTACGGCGTATGCGCCTCGCTCCTCGTCGGGTTCCCTTTTCAGGCCCCCGCCCGCCGACAAAGGCCCCCCCCTGGCGGGGTTGCCCCCCCTTCTTCCTGGCCCAAACAATGAATTTCTTTGTGGTGTCAATACCGTGTCAGCCACGTGAGTAACCCCAGCTCAATCGAAACGAGGAGAGGCGAAGAGAGACGAAGAGACGCGAAGGTGATTTGT
>SXGT01573224.1_pt1 | contig 13650 bp, 11 predicted proteins | sample 3176221 | NCBI WGS metagenome assembly SXGT01 (sample SAMN11356862, study PRJNA531348) | freshwater metagenome | isolation source: freshwater sample F1-120 | place: China: Fuxian Lake, Yuxi | collected 2017-12-25 | reverse complement strand
GTACGGGTCCGCTTCGTCGTAGACCACCACTTGCTCGGGCTGGATCGCCTTGCCTTTGACGAGGTTGTCGGTCAGGTCGAGCAAGCCGTGGATGAAGACCTTGTACAAGTCGTCGGCCTGCTTGCGCCGCGCGCTGTCGTCGCGCTCTGGCTTCTTGAGCACGAAGCCGCCCTTGCTGCCGACCGGCACGATGAGCGTGTTCTTGACCATCTGGGTCTGCATCAGCCCTAGGACTTCGGTGCGGAAGTCGTCCAAGCGGTCCGACCAGCGCAAGCCGCCACGCGCGACCTTACCGCCGCGCAAGTGGATGCCTTCGACACGCGGGTCGTACACCCAGATCTCGAACATCGGCCGCGGCTCTTGCATCAGTTCCACGTCTTTGCAGCGGAACTTGAAGCTGAGCCCGCGCGCCTCGGCGGGGCGCTGAAAGTAGTTGGTGCGCAGCGTCGCATGCACGAAGTTGCGGAACATGCGAAGCACTTTGTCTTCGACCGCATCTTGCACGGTGCGCAACTGGTCGCGGAACTTGGCGTCGAGCGTCGCCACCAGCGCCGTGCGCAGCGGGTCCGAGGCCGAGCGCGCCTTGCCGTCGACGACCGGGTTGAAGCGGGCATCGAACAGTTCCATCAGCGTGGTCACCAGCCCAGGCTGGTTGTGCAGCACCTGTTGCACCAACGTGCTGGCAAACGACACGCCGAGCTGGCGCGCGTACGCCAGGTAGCCGCGCATCACCTGCAGCTGCCGCCAGTCGAGCCGCGCCGCCAGCAGCAGGCGGTTGAGCGACGTGCTGTTGACGCGACCATCCATCACCGCATGCAGCGCCGCGATGAAGGTGTCGGCACATGCGAGCAACTGCGGCCCGCTGTTGGCCTCACTGGCAATGCGATAGGTCTCGAAATAGACGGTGCGACCGTCGGAGTCGACTACCGGATCGGTGCGCTCGCCGAGCACGCGCACGCCAAAGTTGTCCAGGATCGGCAAGATGTCGGTGAGCGCGATATCGACCGGCGTATAGACCAGCAGCCGGATGACCTTCTGTGCCGCGTCGCGCACATCGCAGCGCAGCCGGATCTCGGTCGGCCCGCCCGCAGCAACGGCGGCCAGCGAGCGCAGGTCTTCGTGCAGGTGCTTGGGATCGGTCCAGTCAGCGTCGAGATCGCCAAGCGAGCTGCCGAACTGCAGGCACAACGTGTCGATCTCTTGCTCGCCGCAACCTGCAGTGCGCAGGGCTTCGCGCAGGTTCTCCAGCATCGGCGTAACCAGCGCCGACAGCGCATCGGACAGGGCGTCGGGATCGGGCGCCTCCAGGGTGCCTTTGGCAAACAGCAGCAGATCCACCACCAGCGCGTCGGTCTTGCCGTGCAGGAGCTTGATAAGCACCTCGTCAGCCGCAAACGCGCTTTTGAGGTGGTCGCGCAGCTGGTTACGGATGACGTCGCTGTAACGGTTGGCGGGCAGGATCGCGAAAACCTGCGCGGCGCCGGTGGCGGCTTCGCTGCGGTACCACACCCGCGGCGGCCCGCCGAAGTCGACGTCGATGGCCTCGTTGATGACCGCACACAGGCTCTGCTCGGACGCGGTCATCGAGAACGCGGTCGGCAACCGGTCGAAAAAGCTGAGGAACAGCTTCATTCGGTGCGACGAAGGCACCAGGTCCTCGGTGGCCACCATCCGGCCCAGCTTGCCCCGCAAGAACGGAATCTGACTGGCGCGCCCGGTGTCGGCCTTGTAGGTGAACAGGCCTTGGAAGACGACGCCGCCATCGGGATTGCCGTCGCCATCGAACAGCCGCATGCGCACTTCGACGAGCGGCGCGTCGCGGTGAATCGGACTATGGATGCGGCTTTGGTGGATGGACACCAGCGGAGCGGACACCGCGAACGCCGTTGCGGGATCCGACTCGCAGCCGGCGTGGTCGGCCTTGTCATAACGGCCGAGCCCCAGACGCCCGGTGGGCCGGCCCTGTGCGTCAAAGCCGTAGGCGCCCATGAAGATGAAGTTCTCGTCGATGAGCCAGTTGCCGAACGCCACCTCTTCGGCAAAGTCCAGGCCGCCCGGGCGCGCGCCATCGGCGCAGAACTGCAGCGTGGCGAGCATGTCGCGCACCAGCCGTTTGGTCATACGAAAGTCGGCGGCGATGCGGTGGGCGCGCTCCAGTGCGGCGGCGATGGCCCGCTTGATCTCCGCGCCGCGGCTGCCGACTGCGCTCGGCGACAGCATGTGGCAACTGAACGACTCCGGTCGCGCCTGCGGGTTGTCCGGCGTCAGATCGACCAGGCGATGGTCGGCGTTGCGCTCAACGGGCAGGATCATGTTCAGGGTGCCGAGTACCGGCACGTCCAGGCGCTTGAGCAACAGCTTGATCGTGTCGATGATGAACGGCTGATCGGCCATACAGGTCTCGAGCACCACCATCGGCAAGTCGTACCCGTGCTTGGCCTTTTGCGGCCGCGAGCAACCGACCAGGATCTCGTCGGGCTTGCGCACCGCCACCCGCTGCAGTGCGTTGTGCACATGCTGGGCAAAAGCCTCGACCGGATGGCGTGCGATGAACTCGCCGTCTGCCCGCAACCTGACCGCATACGCCATGAACTCCGCTTGTTCGCGCAATTCGGGCGTGTCGAACAGCGGGCTGTCGCGCACGGCCTGCACGAACCGCTGGCGGCGATCGCTGCGGTCGACAGCCCGGCTGGTCGGCATCGGAAACGACCCGGAAGTGCGCACCGATCGCTGTTTGCCGCTTGGGTTCTGGGCAGGCGTCGTCATCGGATTTCCTTGTAGTTGGTTGCGGGTGGTGCGCGGCAGCCGGCGCCGAGCGCTTCGATGGGACCAGGGCTGCGCCGTGGGCAGGCCTAGCGGGGCGCCGTATACACCCCGATCGGCGACCGGAGCAATACGCACTGCGTCATGGCGCTGTCGCCCGTTGGCGGTCGACGCGCTGCGTCACAAAACCGCGCATTATCGGCGCTGAGCGCCGAGCGGCAATTCGGCCTTGGGCGCTGGGTCAGAGATCTTCGGCGGCGCCGACCGGGGCGGTCGCCGGCTTGACCCCGGCAACGGCGTCGATGCGCTCGAAATACAGTGCGGCGCCTGCCCCGCGCAGCCGCTCGAACACCAGTCGCTGCGCCTCGCGCTCGCGCACCGGATCGACGATGTGGGCGGCGATGTCGGCGCGCACGACCGGGTCGCGCCACGATGCCCGGCGCGCTGGGTCGACCTTGTCCAAAAACGCGATGTGCCAGCCAAAATCGGTGCGGATGGGCTGCGATAGCTGGCCGGGCCGCAGCGCGGTCACGGCGTCGGCATATGCCTGCACCATGACATCGTAGCCCTTTTGCTCGGCGTGCGGCTTGGCCTTGTCGTAGAAAAACTGCACTTCTGCCGCCGCAGCATCGGGAAACCGCAGCGCGAGCACCTTGACCCTGGCCCACATCTCCTGGCCGGTCGCAGGCGGATCGGCCACCAGCGCGGCATGCAGGTCGCGGATGGTCGGCTCGGCTTTGTCGATGCAGGTCCGCACGTCTTCGCGCGCCTGACACTGCTGCGGGCTGCCCGAGCAGCACAAAACTTGGGCGTCGATGGCGAAATAGGCGTCGGCGTGGTCGTAGTGCACGCGGATCGCCGGGTTCTTGTAGGCGGTGACGATGTCGGCGTCGGCCAGCGTCTTGGGCGTCACTTTGGCCATCGCGCGCGACAGCAGCGTACGCGCCATCGCCTGCCGGCGCGCCAGCTCGGTCTCAGGCCAGCGCCAGCCGCCCTTGGCCGCAGATGCCTGGGCCAGCAACTCCGCTTGCACCACGGCGTCGACGGCCTGATCGCGCGACCACTCCGGGTGTTCCTGCCAGGCCATCGCGACGCGGTCAGCGGTCACGGCGGCGGCGCCCACACAGGCCACAGCTCCGGCGGGGGGCTTGCCGTCCACGCAACCAGCGGCGGCCCAAGGAGCGGCTGCGATGGGCCCGTCCGGCAACTGCGCGGCAACGACGGCTGCTGGGGCTGCTGCAGCGGCAGCTGCTGGAGCGGCGGGCGGCGGGTCAGCGCCACAGGCGCCTACATAGACCAGCGCGACCAGCAAAGAGTAGCGCCCAGCGTTCACGGCTCACGCCCAAGCGGGAGGGTTGCCAGGTCCAGACCGCTGCGCGCGACCACCCAGGTCAAGCACACCAGCAGGACGCCGGCGAGGTAGTCCTTGCGTGCGACCGCCGCCATGGCCTCCCACATCGGCCAGGTCGCCGCCAGCGCCAGCGCTGCTCCAGCCCATTGTGGTCCCGTTTTCGGCATCTGCGCGGCGTCGGCCCCACGGCGCGTGGGCGGGCCGATTGTGCAGCCGCGGATGGGCATTGGGCAAGCGCGGCAGGCCATGGCTGCAGATCGGCAAGTTCGCCCTCGCGGTTCCACAATTTGACCAGACGTGCTACACAGCCGCGCCCGCGCGGACACCGGCAGCTGCACGACACGCCGCCCGCGCCAAGGAACCTGTGGACAACGCCCCGAACGTCGCGCTGGTCGGCTTTGGCCCGTGGGGCCGTAATATCGCGCGCAACTTGCACCGCCTGGGCGCACTGCGCACGATCTGCGACCCCGATCCGCAGAGCCGTGCACTGGCGACCCGCGAGTATCCGGACGCGGTGGTCCTCGCCGAGGCGACACAGGTGCCGGCAGACTGCGCAGTGGCGATTGCCGCGCCCGCCGCCGAGCACGAGCGTCTGGCGACGTTTTTCTTGCAGCGTAATCAGCCCTGCTTCGTCGAAAAGCCGCTCGCTTTGGACGCCGCTGCCTGCCGCCGCTTGGACGAACTGGCGCGGTCGCGCGGCGTGCTGCTGATGGTCGGCCACCTGCTGCACCACCACCCGGCCGTCATCGAACTGGATCGACTGGTCCGCACTGGCGCCTTGGGCCGGTTGCAGTACATCTACAGCAACCGCCTGAATCTGGGGCGCTTCCGCCGCGAAGAGAACGCGCTGTGGTCGTTTGCTCCCCACGACATCGCGGTCATTCTGCGGTTGGTTGGCGCGCTGCCGGCGCGCGTCTCCGCGGTGGGTTCGTGCGTGCTGCACGCGCGCATCGCCGACTCGACTGTGACCAACTTGCAGTGGGAGAGTGGCCTGTGCGCCCACGTCTATGTGTCGTGGCTGCATCCGTTCAAAGAGCAGCGCTTGGTCGTGGTTGGCAGCGACGCCATGGCGGTGTTCGACGACCAGCAGCCGTGGCCGCAGAAACTGGTGCTGTACCGCCACGGTGTCGAGTGGAAAGACGGCATTCCGCAGCCCCGCAAGGCCGACGCAGAGCCCGTCCAACTGCTGCAGGACGAACCGCTGGAACGCGAGATGCGCGCCTTCCTGCACGCGGTCACCCACCCGGCAGAGCCGGTCATCGCCAATGGCACCGAGTCGGTGCGCGTCCTGACGGTGCTCAGCGCTGCCGAAGAGTCCCTGCAACACAACGGCATCCCCATCGACGTCCAAGCGCTGGTGCCGGTGGATTGGCAGGCCCGCGGCGTCCAGATACACCCGACTGCCATCGTGGCTGAAGGCGCGAACATCGGCGCCGGGACCAAAATCTGGCACTTCGTGCACGTCATGGACGGGGCGCGCGTCGGCAACGACTGTTCACTCGGCCAGAATTCGTTCGTGCAGAAGGGCGCCGTGCTCGGCAACCGGGTGCGAGTGCAGAACAACGTGTCGCTCTACGACGGCGTGCAACTGGACGACGACGTCTTTTGCGGTCCGAGCTGCGTGTTTACCAACGTTGTCCACCCGCGCGCCGCGGTGTCGCGCAAAGATGAGTACGCGCCGACGCCGGTGGGCAAAGGCGCAACAATCGGTGCCAACGCTACCATTGTGTGCGGCAACCGCATCGGCGCCCACGCTTTTGTCGGAGCCGGGTCGGTAGTGACTCGCGATGTGCCAGACCACGCGCTCGTGGTGGGCAACCCCGCGCGAATCCGCGGCTGGGTGTGCACCTGCGGAGAAACGCTGGGCCTGCCCGCGACCGCTGCGGACGCCACCGCGAAGTGTCAACGGTGCAAGTGCAGCTGGCGCCTGCATGGCAACGTGCTCGCGCCCCAGGCCGAGGTCGGATCATGACCACTGCACAAACTGTCCCGTTTTTCGATATGGTGCGGATGCTCGAACCGCTGCGCGACGAGCTGCACGCGGCGTTTGACCGCTGCCTGCGCCACGGCACCTTCGTGCTCGGCCCCGAGGTGCAGACGTTTGAGGGTCGCCTGGCCCGTCAGCTCAACATCGCCCACGCCATCGGCGTGTCGAGCGGCACCGATGCGCTGCTCGCGACCCTGCTGGGCCTGCAGCGCACGGCGGGCACCGTACCGCCGCTGCAGCCCGGCGACGAGGTGCTGACGACACCGTTCTCGTTCATATCGACCGCGACCTCGATTTTGCGGGCCGGACTGCGGCCGGTGTTTGCGGATCTCGCGCCGGGCCGGCTGCATCCGAGCGTGGATCAGTTTGAGGCGGCGTGGACGCCACGCACCCGCGCGGTGCTGGTTGTGCATCTGTTTGGCGAGCCGCTCGATTTATCGCAGATCAAGGGCCTGTGCCGCGATCACGACGCCGTGCTGGTCGAGGATTGCGCGCAGGCGATCGGCGCCACCTTCAAGGGCGGTGAGTCTGTGGGCACGTCGGGCATCGCAGGATGCTTCTCGTTCTTCCCCGCTAAGAACCTGGGAGCGCTTGGCGATGGCGGCGCTGTGGTGACCGCCGATGACGCGCTGGCTGCCTGCGTGCGGGAAAAGCGCCAGCACGGCCAGGCCATGCGCTATCAGTTTGAACACTTGGGCGGCAACTTTCGCCTGGATGCCCTACAGGCGGCAATGCTTGGCGTGCTGCTGCCGCACCTGGACGACTGGATCTTGCAGCGCCGCCGCAACGCGGCACGGTATCTTGCCGCGCTCAGTCACCTGGCACGCTTGCGTCCAGACTTGCTGCGGCTGCCTGCGGACCTCCCGGGTCACGGCTGGAACCAGTTTGTCGTGCGCAGTAGCGATCGTGCGACCCTGCGCAATGCGTTACAGAATGCCGGCGTACAGACCCAGATCTACTATCCAAGTGCACTGCACCAACAAGGCGCCCTGGCGGCGGCCCAACCACCCGCCACGCTGCCGGAGGCCGAAATGGCGTGCCGCGAAGTGTTGGCGCTGCCGATTGCGCCGGGCCTGACCGAAGCGGCACAGGATCGCGTCATCGCGGCCATCCTGTCGGCCTGGTAGCTCGAAATATTCTCTACATGTCGCGGATTGTGAACCGCGGCCGCCGCCAATGGCGACAAGGAACGGGATGAAGATACTAGATAAACAGTGGCGTGCACCGGCGCCGGTACGTCTGGACGATGAGGACGATGACGACGAACCCGCTGCGCCGCGGCCAGCCAAGCCCGAGCCCAAAGAAGCCGCGCGCCCCGACTTGCTCGAGCGCCTGCTCAAGTCGCGCACGATCGTCATTTCGAGTGGTGTGGACGACAAGATGGCGTCGCGCGTCATCCACGAACTGCTGGCGCTTGAAGCGGACGACGCCGAAAAACCCATCACGATCTTCATGAACACGCCGGGTGGCTCCATCACCTCGGGCTTTGCGATCTACGACATGATCCGCTTCGTGCGACCCAGGGTGCGCATCGTGTGCGCCGGGCTGACCGCGTCGATGGGCACGATCTTGTTGCTTGCCGTCGACAAGGTGGATCGGCTTGCGCTGCCCAACGCCGAGTTCCTGATTCACCAGCCGCTGATTTCAGGCAACGTGTACGGCCCGACCAGTGACCTCGAAATCACCGCCAATGAGATTCTAAAGACCCGCGCCAAGTTGAACCGCTTGCTGTCAGAGCAAACGGGTCAGCCGCTGGAGCGCATCGAACGCGACTCGCAGCGCGACTATTGGATGACGGCGGCTGAGGCTCAGCAGTACGGATTGATTGCCAAAGTGGTGACGGCGCGGGCGGAAATTCAAGACTGAAAGGCGCGACGGGCGAGTCGGCTGGGTCCAGGGTAAAGCCTGCTCGCTGCGGCGCCGCGGTCGGCCGTTACATGTCAAACACGACGCGACCGTCGAAGTCGTCTTCTTCTCTGCGGCCTGTGACATCGCGATCGGCGTGCGGCGGCCGTTCCAAGGGAAATCGGCTCAGCGGTTCCGCGTGCGGTTGGATCCGCTGCTGCCGACTCTCGTCCTCGCGTTTGCGAATCTGGTCGATAATAAAGGCATCCAACATCTTGCCCTCCGGTAGGCCCGGCCGCCATCGGGGCCGCGAGTCCTTGTCATGTTGGACGCGCGACCTCGGCGCCGAGTTCACCGCGCCCGCCGCGGGCGCTGCGCATGCCCCATGCAACTGCCGGGGCACCGTAGGGTCAAGCTAACATCGGGCCCGAGGGTCCGCAAATTTGCCCTGGCGGTCCCACAGGTCCAACGACAAGGCTGTCACGGTGTGCTCACCCCGCTCGCCGGCCTGCCGACCCCAGGCGCTCAAAGAACCCGCTGATTTCAGCGCAATAGACCGAGTCGGGCTGGTTTGCAGGGTGTAGGACCAACTCAGCGGGGCAGGCACCAAGGGGCCTGACATCGGCGTCACGGTCGCCGATCACCACCGCGCGCAGGACCGGGCTGTTCGGTCGGTGGCGTACTGCGCACACGGCAACGCGCGCACTTGCTGCGGCGAGGGCTGCGCAAGCTCGCTGTCGCGCAGCCCACGGGTATATCAGCACCACGCGACCGGCAGGCGCCAAAGAAGCGACCGCGACTTCGACAAAGCGCTCAAGGCTGGCGGTGCTTTCAAAATTGGACAATTGGCGTTCTCGATTGGCGCTGAGCGGGTGCCGGGCCGCAGGCCGAAACGGCGGATTGCACAACACCAGGTCGAAGAGGCCGGCGGGCGCAACCTGTGCCACATCTGCCAGCGCCAGTGTGCAGCGCTCCGCTACGCCATTGAGCCGTGCATTGCGGCCTGCGCGCTCCAGTTGCGGCGGCTGCACATCCACGAGGGTCCAGACGCTGTGCGGCAGCGCCAACGCGGCCAAAATGCCAACCAGGCCGACGCCGCAGCCCAAATCCATACCACGGGTCGGCGCATCGCCAGCCACCAACTGCGTCCCGGCCCAGGCCAGTACCAACGCATCGACGCTGGTGCGATAGCCGCGACGCGACTGGACCAGCGCTACACGCTCGTCAAACAGCAAATCCAGCGTTTCATCGGATCTCGGACCCAGGTGCGCGCCTGCGTCCACGTCTGGCCGGCTTATTGGGCCAGGAAGCGCACAGGCCCCGCGTCCAGCCGCGGCGGTAGTACGACTTGCGCCTGCGCGGGCTGGGTTTCCATACCCCGATACAGCACGGCGGCAGCCTCGGCCGGCTTCTGGCTTTCGGCATAGAAGAAGTAGCCCGCCGCAGCGGCGCCAATGACGCCAAGGCCGAGGCCAGCGCCAGAAATGATGCCCTTAGTGGTAACGCTGCTGTCGAATTCCTCGAACTTTGCCTTGTTCGCGGCGGAGACGACGCCGGTCGACTTCTCGGCTGTGCAAACAACGCCTTCCGCGTCACGGCAGAATACGTGGTTGCCCTTGTTGAGGTAGCCCGACAAGGCGAGGCCGACGCCCAGGCCAACCACCGCGACGCCCGCAGAAATCAAACCCGGCTTGCTGTTGTACCAGGCGCTTTTCGCTCCGGCAGGCGGCCCTTCGACCACGTTCTTGTCGGCTTTTTCGCCCAGAATCGTGACCAGGACCTTGTTGACGGCGCGCTTGCTGATGCCGACTTTGGGCACCTTGACGTCGTTGGCGTAGCGAACGATGCGATTGTTGGTGACGTCGACCAGGAACGACACCAGCTTGCCGTCGACGACACCGACCGCGCACACCATGTTGGCCTCGACGTCTCTGCCGACGTTGACGGCATCGGTCTGGATGCGGGCTTCGGCGGTCTTGAGGTCGGCGTACATCAAGCCGACGTGATCCTCTTCCAGCGCCAGGTGCGATTCATACGCGATGTCGAAACTGACCTTGGCCGCCGTACCGCCGTCGATCTTGACGCGGTGCAACATCGAACTCTCTTTGCCCAGCTGCAGCCGCAGCGCGTACACGCCCGGGATGAGGTCGGCCACCGTCGCTGGCGTGGCTCCGCGGTCGTTGCCGCCCAAAATGATGCGCGCGCCGGCAGGCGAGCTCGCGACCTCGACGCTACCCTTGGGCATCTTCTCGACTTTCTTGACCTCGGCCTTGAACAACTCCACCACGTCGGGCCGGTAGTTGTCGTCGGTCACGTTGGCCTTGAGGCCAAAGGTGGTGATGATGGTGCGAAACACCTCGGCAGCCGCGCCCTTGTCCCCGGCGGCGACGTGGGCGGTGGCCAGCTGCGCCAGCACGTCGAGGTACTCGTTGCGCAACTTGTCGTCCGCTCCCGGGGCACCTGTCGCCGCGCGGTACTTGGCCTCGGCTGAGCCCAGCGCTTTGATCGCACCAGGAAAGTCTGCGTTGTCGAGAAGATCCGTCCCCTTCTTGCGCGCCTCGGACAACGCCGCGCGCGTAGTTTCGCTGATGGCAGACGGCACCTGGTCGCGATCTTTGCGGACTTTGTCGGCGGTGGTCTTGCCGTCCACAAGGATCAGGTCGCCGGGGTTCTCGTCGCGAAAGGCGCTGATGATCTCGGTCATGTACTTGTTGGTCAGCGGGTCGGCCACTTCGCCGCCGCGCAACTCGACGATGGCCAACGTCCGCTCAACGTCGCCGCCTTCGGCCGCGCGCGCCGGGGTCGCCGTCAAACTGTGAAGCGTCGCCGCTGCGACCACGGTTGCAAGCGCCAAAACGATGGGGCGACGCGACATCTCGACCTCTTGGTGAACCGGCGGCGGTGCCAGCCGGCTTGCATGGGTGCGTGCGGATTGGCTCAGCCGGCAGAGTCCGGCAGCCAGGGACAGGCGCGGCCATCCGGCGCGGCGCCCACGCTCGGCACGCGCAACGGGCGGCCGATGATAGGCGCAATACCCCGATCGGTCAAGGTGAGGTCGAACCACGCCGCGCAGGTCAACACCATGAAATAACTTGCGATCGCAGCCGAAGGTAGTCCACCGATCGGCCGCGATCGCCTCCACCAGCGCGAGGCTGACCTGGTGTAGCAGCGGAAGTCTCACTTTTGTCTCAGTTTTGTCGCAGATCTGGGCCAAGGTGAGACGCCACTGCTCGACAATATTGTCTATATATTCTAATAAGTTACCATGCGATGGCGTTTGGCACGCTTGCTGCATGTGCTGCGTGGCGCGGCGCGGTTTGCGCCAGGAGGTGCACTATGAATGATGCCGCCAGTTCTCGCGGGCAAGGCGTTGCCGTGTTGTGGATGCTGCTGTTGGTCCCAGGTTGCCAGGGGTGCAGCCACGAAGGGCTCCAACCGCGCGATAGTCGGAAACTCGCTGCCCCGAGCGCGACCCGTGCTGCCTCCAATGTCGCCGCCACCGAGGTGTCCCTGCCTCAGGCGACCACGGCCGTCGCGCAGACCGACCCGCCGCCCCAGGTGCGCATCAGCGAGGTGCTGTTCGACCCGTTGCTGCTCGACGAGGGCGCCGGTGAGTATCTAGAGCTGGTCAACCTGTCCAACCGATCGGTACGCTTGGCCGATCTGACCGTTGCTTTGCCGACCGGCCGACGCGTCGCGCCGGAACGCCCGCATCTGCCGTGGCTGCGGCCAGGAGAAGTGGCCGTGGCGCGAGCGACAGGCCGCCACCCGGATCTGACGCTGCGCGGCTTGCGATTGCCCAATACGGCCGGGCGGGTCGTGCTGTTGTGGCGCGACCAGCCCGTGGACGCCGCACAGTGGGTCGTGCAGCGGCGGCGATCGCGGCCGGGCGTCGCGCTGGAGCGTCGCGATCCGCGCTTGGACGGGTCGCTGCCGGCCGCTTGGCGACCGGCGACGGCTAGAATTCACCACGTGGAACGTGGATCTCCGGGGGCGATAGAGTGGCCTTGCGCAGCCCTGGCAACGACTGCTCTGGCCCCAGCCTGCGATCGGCGGGTCGAAGCCAAGGCAGCGCGGGACGGCAAAAACGCCAAGGGCCGGAATTTGTGCAATTCCGGCCCCGCCGTGGGTCGCTGGGGGGGGACTTGAACCCTCGACCTAGCGATTATGAGTCGCTCGCTCTAACCACCTGAGCTACCCAGCGACCGCTGCGCCGCGCTGGGGCCGGAAGGCCTTGCTGCGGTGCGGATACCGCGACCGGGCCGACCGTTGGCCACCCGGCGCACGGCAACGTTGGACTAGCGCTTGGAGAACTGGAAGCGGGCGCGCGCGGCGACCCGGCCGTACTTCTTGCGCTCTTTGGCGCGCGGGTCGCGCGTCAGCAAGCCAGCGGCTTTCAGCGGGGCGCGCAGTTCAGCCTGGAAGGTCGTCAGCGCGCGCGCGATGCCGTGACGAATGGCGCCAGCCTGCCCGGCGAGGCCACCGCCGTTGACGTTGACGGCGACATCGAAGCCCTTGGCCTGCTCGATGACGACGAACGGTTCGTTGACCAGCATTTCCAGTGTCGGCCGGCGCAGGTATTCGGCGATCTCACGGCCGTTGACCGTAATTTTGCCGTTGCCTTGCGAGAGGTACACCCGCGCCGTCGCCTCTTTGCGACGGCCGGTGGCGTACCAGCGCTTGGCGGGTGCCGGGAATTCATTGACGCGTTTGGTTGCCATGTTGGACCTGCGGGGGAGAAGGCGACTGAAATTGACTACACGGGCATCGCGATCGGGCTCTGGGCCGCGTGCGGATGGTTGGGACCAGCGTACACCTTGAGCTTGGTGATGAGCCGACGACCGAGCGCGCCCTTGGGCAGCATGCCCCAAACGGCCAGGCGTACGGCCTGCTCCGACTTGCGGCTCAGGTAGATGCGCGCCGGCTCGCTCTTGATGCCACCGGCAAACCCGGTGTGGCGGTGGTACATCTTGGATTCCATCTTCTTGCCGGTCAGCGTCGCCTTAGAGGCGTTGACGACCACCACGAAGTCGCCGCAGTCGGCGTTGGGCGTGTAGCTGGGCCGATCTTTGCCGCGCAGAACGTTGGCGACCTTGACGGCGGCGCGACCCAGCACTGCGCCGTCGAGATCGACGACGTACCAGCTGTGGGCGACCTTGTCCTTTTGGAGACTTGCGGTTTGCTTGGTGAGCGACATGACTACCTTGCTCGGTCGAGCGTTCGCGCCAGTCGGCGCAGGGCTCTAAGTATTTCAGTTTCGCGGGGTTGAGTGCGACACGGCGCCAATTCTGGCCCGGCGGGGGGCGAAATTCTAGTGGCGTGGCCGCCCGGTGTCAATGCGATTGGCCGTCCCACTGGCGGTTTGTGAGCCAGACCTCGGAGGTAGGCCTGGACAAGTGCGGTCCGCTACAGACCGCAAGCGGTGCGCAGTGCGCCGGTGGCGTCCGTGCGCTCCCAGGTGAAGGCGCTTTCGTTGCGGCCAAAGTGGCCACCTGATGCCGTGGCCGAGTAGATCGGCCGCAACAAGTCCAGGTGCGCAATGATGCGCTGCGGCCGGAAGTCAAAGACGTCGAGCGCGGCTTTCTCGATCTTGCGCGGATCGACGCGCTCGCTGCCGTAGCAGTCAACTTTGACGCTGGTGGGCTTGGCGACACCGATCGCGTAGCTGACTTGCACTTCGCACTCGCCGGCCAGGCCGGCGGCC
>SXGT01822456.1_pt1 | contig 13651 bp, 15 predicted proteins | sample 3176221 | NCBI WGS metagenome assembly SXGT01 (sample SAMN11356862, study PRJNA531348) | freshwater metagenome | isolation source: freshwater sample F1-120 | place: China: Fuxian Lake, Yuxi | collected 2017-12-25 | reverse complement strand
GCAACGCCCGAAAAACCCAGGCAAGCAGCTTCAAAACCAAATCAAACGCATCTTTGTCGCAATGACTCGACCGACGGATCTGCTATGTCTGGCGTTACATACAGATCACGTCAATCTCGGCCATCGCGCTGAACTGGAAGCATTTGGCTGGAAAGTTGTGTTGGTTTAGCTCGACAGCCCGCCCAGGTTTTAATTGTTCCAGTCATAAACGAAATGGAAGATCAAGGACGTCTTGGGTCACTAGCTGGCATAGACGAAGTGAGACCAGCTGACAGATTTACGAAGCGACGGTAGCGATCGCCCTATCGCTGTCTGTAAGACGGCAACCAAACGGTTTGTTAGTTCATCACGGCAAACATCAGAAATCGAAACACACGTGATCCCTATCGCAGAACCATCATCGAACGGAAAATCTGCATCGACCGTAGAGGTTACGTTATCCAGTTGGCGAAAAATCTTGCCGGTGACCGCGGCAGCCGGGCAAAATGTAGCATCGCCAGACAAGGTCGGCACGTTGGCAGAAATACCAACTTCGGAGATCTGCTTCGGTCTGACACACCGATGCGGAAGATATTGCTAAACACAAAGGCATAAGTTGTTGGTTTCCTGAGTGAAACTGGCGACGGGATTTGAACTCGACAACTTACGATCGAACAACAGGTTACGACAGATGGGCCTTCTCGCATGCCCGGTATTCTCCGCAACTTGAACCTGACGGACAACTATCAAACTTATCCGTAAGTCGTTGCAGCAAAACAAAAAACGCCTCGTTGCGAAAATACGCGGCGAGCCGTGCTAAATCGAAGTCAGGCTAGCAGGATTTGAACCTACGGTCTCAGTCAAACCATTGAGACGAGAAAGACAACGTCAAGATTGCGGGCAGTCAGTTTTGAATAAAGCTTCACTCGGCGTACTGGCTGACACTGACATGCCGAGTTCCAATTCTCAAAAAACTATTAACCGCATTTTGCAAGTGTTTTGAAGATTGGAGTTTGCATGCATAGGAGGTTGTCAGTCGTGTTTAGCACGCCGATCAGCACATAGCTCATCAGCTAAATCCAGGCCAAAAATGTGGCATATAAGGTGTGAGATGGCTTAACCATCGGCCTCATAATCTGAAGCGATTAAACAATCGCTTTTTTATGAGGACCACCAAAAACTCCACAGAAAGGCCTGGAATCAGATGAGTAATCAACAGACACGTGTCACGGAATCTACCACACACCAGTTAACACCAGCCGCTCGGCAATTCGCAACAGATCTATCGAAGTTCTTCTGGGAACGCTGGAAATCTCAACAATCTAACCAGAATCAATCCTCAGTTTTAATTCCGCCCTTGCGACGCCCAGTCGGAACTCCCGGAGAATGAATGTTGGGATCAAACTTCGTGAAATGCGGGCCTCGTTTACGTCTTTTTGATAACCTGTCGGCTTCTCGCCGACGGTTGGCCATCGTCGAATATAAAGAGAGCAGTTTGTAGATTACTCCAATATAGTCATTCGGTTTGTTTCCGTAGAGTGCGATTTTACCAAGATCTTTTGCATCAATGCAGTAGAGTCCCATCAGGATGGGAATTCGCTCATGCAATAGTGCCAACGGTAAACCTCCCAGATAGCTCTGAGGAAGGTACATCTTTTCAAACAGTTGCATTTCTGACTTCGATAGTGGTTCAGGGAGGCAACGCAAGAATTCTCGCATTTGTGCTTCAATACACTTCGTCACAGAAAAGTAGGTTTCCCAACCAAGGTCTAAAAACTCACATCTCACGATTTCTCGGCTGAGCTTCCCGTGAGGACATTTTCGCTGGGCGATTCGTCCAATGAGTTCGTTGTCAGGGTCGAAAAAGAGCCGATTAAACTCCGACTGACTACGATCACATTTTTCCCAAAAATCGAACTCAATCTCTTCTCGCACCCAATCCCGGACTTGTGGAGTAGCACGTGGTTTCGGAGCCTCCGCAAACAATGAGGAGCGAACGAGCTTCTCAACTTTCTTGCCAGCCAGTCGCTGAGGATTCTGAAGAGCGTATGCCAGCAGTCCCCATTGAATGACGCTTTGCTGGCCACGCGGCTTGGCGTTAAATCTGTGGGCGAGCATAGTGCTTTCAGAAATCCACTGCTGGATCGTCCAACCCAGCGACAGGCTTAAATCAAGATCATCGCCAGCAACTATCAGATCTTTGAATATTTTAAATTCTCTATCCAAATGCTCTTGGGTATTCGCGACTCGCTGAAAAATCAGATGGTGAAGTCGAAGCTTGTTGAGTTCAGCAGCATCAAGACCTTCACCAAATTCAAGCAGCGCTAATCCTCCCATGAATCCCATCATCGTCAGATCGCAGTATCCATTGGGGACTTGAAAATGACGTTCTGAGGTGTCCGCATCGACACCGCAAATCATTGGGAAGCAAAAGTCCTGCGGAAGTGACGATGTGAGGCGCGAATCTGGTTTCCAGGTGTAAGAGCTCACTTCGCAACTTGTTTGTAAGAGCTTACTGATGCCTTTGGACTCTTTTTCCGCTGCGGATAGTGGTTCGATAGTTAATGAGCCAAGTCGATTATTTTGCAAAATTGTAGTCGTCATGAGATTTCTCCAAGTTCATATGGCAGAAGCACTAAAGAACGTTAAATCGGTCGAAAAAAGGCCAACGGAATTCCCTAACTAGCGTGGAGGGCAATGCACGTGCGTTGCCAAAAGTTTCTTACCACGTTTAGGAGGTTATCACCGAGACCAATTCGCCGAATTTTGAATCATGCTCACGTACTTTTTCCCGTTTTCACTGAACAGGGCAAGTTTGCATTGCCCACCTCATAAGAAAGTAATCTCATGACGACTTATGGATTGATTTACTCGCATCTAAATTTGAACTATCGACACCGTGCTCGCTTCCCAAAGCTAAAGGATGTGGCATGCCGACATCAAAAAACGAAGCGATGCAAGAAAAGTCTTTCAGCATTCAAAGCCCGAACTACTAAGGTGGCAACGCCAGAACGCTCTCAGTTACGGAAACTCTTTTCTCAAATTGCCCTGTTAATCATTTGCGGTCTTATGCTCTGTCTTCTACAGAAGCAATCGGAGTCGGCATGGTCAGCAAATCCACATCTTCAGACCTGCATGGCATCTGCACTTACTCACCGACACAACCGCCGTCGTAACCTCAGAAAAGAGGACCCAAATAGCGACATTTCAGCAAGTTATGCTCGTTACAGCTCTGAATTACAGAGAGATGACAGCATTGATCAGCAGAAACAAAAATGTCGAGATCTTGCCGCTAATAATGGCCACAAGATTTTCAGTGATTTTGAATTTTCTGACAGTGCGATTTCGGGAACCAAGCGAGAGCGAACTGGCTTGAACGACATGATTGCCGCAGCTGAGCGAGGCGATTTCTCTGTGCTTTATTTATACAGCCTTAGTCGTTTGGCTCGTGAAAGCATTATCACCTTGCCTCTCTTGAAAAAACTTGTTCATCGATACGGCATTCGTGTGATTTGTGTCGCCGAGGGGATCGACACAGACAAGGCCGGTTGGGAGCTTCTGGCCGCGATTTACTCCGTCGTACATGAGCAATACATCAAAGACTTAGGCCTAGCCGTTTTTCGCGGCCATGAGTATGCGCTTGCGCAAGGTTATTCCGTCGGAGACTGGTGTTTTGGTTACGGCTCTGAGGCTGTTGCTGGCACGGAAAATTCTCGCAATGGGAAGTCTCGAAAGCATTACATCATCAATCCAGAACATGCCCAATGGGTCGAACAGATCTTCTATTGGTTTGTTGATGAGCGGCGCACTATTCGGTGGATCGTCAAAGAACTCAACCGTCTTAAGGTACCCAAGCATGTTCGTGCCACGTCACAAGAGTGGAATCACAGCCTTGTGATCAGTGTCCTGACGAACGCCAAGTACATTGGCGAGTGGTCGTGGGGGGAAACGAAAGTCGTCCGAGATCCTGAAACGGGCAAAGTCAGCAAGGATTATCGCTCGGAATCCGAGTACGAAAAGTATTTTCGCTACCGTCCGGATCTGGCCATCATTGATGAGTTCACCTTTGATAAAGCACAAACTATTCTGAAAGAAAACGCTGAGAAATTCAGCTTGAGTCGGAATGAGAGTGGTCGATTCAATGGTTCGACTCGTGACAATAATGGCCGAGTCTCTCGCTCTGTCCTCCATAAAGTTTGTGAATGCAAGGAGTGCGGTAGTCCATTTCAGTCGAATGGCACCCGTCTCTTCTGTCGAGGAGCAAGCCGTGGGCTGTGCAGCGTGACAAACTCACTTCCAATTGAGTTAGCCGTGTCGATGATTGTCCAGGAGATTTTACGATGTCTTGTGGCAGATGACGAATGGTTCGCACAAGCCTATCAGAATTTACTCAAATGCCGAGAGCATGACCATGCTTCCTATCCGAATCAGCTTCAAGGTAAAAAGCGTCAGCTGGCTGAACTGAACTCCTCGATTGCAGAGCTTCTGGACGCTATCGAGAGAAAACAGAACTCTGAGGTCATTCAGTACCGATTGGATTTGCGGACGCAAGAGAAGAAGCAGCTTGAACGCGACATCCGTCAATTGGAGGCGGTTTCAGAAAAGCATGATTCTAAGCCTACTCGTGAGTGGCTGCGCGAGCAGTTCGAATCGATTGGCGAGATTCTGAGTAGTGATTCCCCGGTAGCGAATGAAACACTCGTGAATCTTCTGGTCGACGGCAAGATTGTCTTAGAGTTGTGTCCAGCGCCGTTACGACAGACTCCTTTCTTCAAGGGACGTTTTGCCATCACCATACGGAACTCAAGCTTTCTTCAAACTCCTGATTCGTCTTCTCTAGTGGTTGAAGATATCAAGGAGATCGTTATCGAATTCAAAACTCAAACGAAAGGCGAACTTCAATGGGAGACGGCTAAGCGTCTTCACAACGACGGTCTACCCCATAAAGAAATCGGACGAATCATGGGCCTCAGTCGACCGCGTGTAACTGCAATTTTAAAAGAAGCCTTCGCTGCCCTTGGTGAAGAAAAACCTGATGGTCGAGCACGCCGATTTCAATTGAAAGAGGAGTTCCAGACCTTGTCACTTTATCAGGAAAAAGCCGATGCGGTCATGGAGTTGTACGATCAAGGGATGTTGCTAGCAGAAATTGCCGAACGACTTGATATGGACCGCAACACCGTTACCAGTTCTATCAAGTACTGGCACGAAAAACGCGGCCTACCGGTTCCAGATGGTCGAACTCGCCGCATTTCCTTGAAGTTCAAAGGAAAGCCTCGGTCGACTTCTGAACCTCAGGAACCACCCGTGGAGACCGAGGACGGAATGAATTCGGCGGCATGAGCTAAATTCGAGCCAGATCCGTGGCATATAAGTTGTGAGAAGCCTTAGCTCTCACGCGATTTCCGTAGCACCCTGTCAGACAATCCTTGTCTGGCAGGGATTTTTTATTCCATCATCAGAAAAAATAAAGGAAGGACGATGCTCACAGCCAAAGATCTCGCTCTCATTCGTGCGGCGCTGCTTTTCTTCCAGGAAGAGAATTGCACGGGCGACCGATCGTCCATGAAGTATTACTTCGGTTCTGGTTCCTGCCGTGGCATCACTGCGAAAACAGCCCGCGAACTTCGACAGCGTCTAAGCAAATACCAAGTCCGTTTCACACTCATTGATCTAACAACCAGTCGTCTTATCACAGATCGACTGTATCAGTCGTTACCCCAAGCGAAACGAAGAATCAATCACCGTAGCCACTCAGTCGGAACTGTGCTCATGTCATCTGGAGTATTTAAACTCCGTTGAACAGTTCTGAGATGGTGATCCCAAGTGCATTCGCAATTGCTTCAATGTTTCGCAGTGCCACATTTCGTTCACCGCGTTCAATCCCTCCGATGTAAGTTCGATCGAGTCCGCATTCCTCGGCGAAATGCTCCTGGGTGTGTTCACGTTCCAGGCGTAGCTCTCTGACGCGCTGTCCAAATCGCTCCAAAATGTCTGGCGGTTTCTTTCCCATAGTCCGCACAGATTGAATAACTAGCCTCGATTCTGTCTGCAGCCTATGAGTATCATTTGAGGACTATCCGTATCGTCAAGGATAGCCAAGTTTCTTCCACTTTTTGAAAGCCTCATCATGCCCTCAAAGTACCTGAGTCTTCTTTTGATCTGGCCATGCTTGGCTTGTGTGGGCTGCGGCCCGACAGCACAGCCGACCTGGGCACCCGATTCGAAGAGTTTCTTCTACGCCCATGCGGATGGAAGCGTTCTCCAGTACGACCTGGAGAAAAAAGCAGCCCGTACGCTGATTGCTGCTGGAGATCAGCAACTCGCCCGACTGGACGTGAATACGGCCGGAACGTTTCTGGGCGTGGCCCATGCTGCCTACGGCTCCGAGGCTCGTGCAGCTCAATTCGGAACGGTGGCCTTATTGACTGGCCGTGTCAGGTGGAACGACTTATCGGTCTGGGGAGGCTCGACAAGTGCTCGTAGCGTTTGTCCGACCAGCGTTTACTATTGCCCCACAGGCAAGCGAGTCCTCATTTGGTATCAGCAGCCTTACGACATTTTTAGTGGTACCAAAGGAGAAATCCCCATGGGCTACTTTGCAGTGTACGACTTTGAGAATCGTAAACTCGAAGAACTCCAGACGGCGACGCCCGCCATCACCTTGGCTCAGATGGCGAACGTGTCTCCCATGGTACCGGACGGGTCGGGCTATCTGGCCATGAAGCTGACCTACGAGAAGCCTCTCTTCTTTTTTGTGACCTGGGATGGATGGGAGTATCCCATTGAGCTTGATGAGCGTTCGCGAGAACTCCTGAACAGCATGGGGAGTCAGGACTCTGATAAGGGACAGCTCATGCATGATCTATTCCCACTCCCACAAGGAGTCTGGGACAAGAATGTCCTCACCTATGTGATTCCTCATGGGCAGGTGCGTATTGATCCCGTCGCTAAAACCTTCACCACCACCAAACTCACCAAGGAGCAACAAGCGAATTTCGAACGCATTCATGGACACAACGAGGGAACAGAGGAATCGGTCTCCTTAGAAGTGGTTCGCTTTCCCGGTGTGGAGCGGGAAGTGCATTGCCGTATGTACGGGGAAACCGGCATCAAAGTTTTGCTGGTCGACCTCAAAACCAATGGGCGACGTACCATCGCAGAAGGCGTCCTTCCTGCCCCTCTCCGAGCACACCAACTCTTTCTGTCGCCAGACGGGAAACGAGTGCTCGCGTGGGTCTGTGATGAGGAGCAAACGGCAACCATTCATGTCATCGAATCGGACGGATCGATCTCCGCCACCGTCGATGCCGGTCGCCGAGAGTGAAAGGATGAGTTGAGATGAAGTTCGAACACATCATATTTCTTCTCGTCGTGGCGTTTCTTGGGTTTTCATTTTACCAGAATGAGAGGCCCGACCCGCAGCTCAGATTTTCCGGTCGAATTCAGCCACCGCTGTTTTTCGGAGATACTGAGTTCGTCGTTTTGGTTTGGCACCAGCAGCCTGGCGCTATCCACAATGGCGTTCTCACTGCGGAAGTCAACGAAGATCCCCAAAAGCGAGATCAGTACTGGGTGACCGTTCCCTATAGCTTTGAAAACTGGCAACCCAACGAAGACCAGCAGGTCACATTTAAATTCCAGCTAAAGCAGTACGACGCCTCGCGACCGTTCCATTTTCGGCTGAAGATGGAGGCCAGCTACGTCAAACCCTATTACCTGGAGGATGGCTGGCAAGGAAACAATTGGGTCTCAAATCTCAAGTAGCGATGAACGTCGCGACTAAGATTGAGAGGAATCCCTTAAGTCGACTGTTTGGTTTCGTCAGTTAGTTGAGCCCCGGAGTGTCTGGGGCGGTCCGTTTCATAACGACCGCCCCACACGTGTTGGGCGGTCGTTTTCTTTTACCACGAAGGAAAACCACCTCATGACCCAACACGACATTGATACCGCAGTCTGCCTGGCGACCGGCGAAGAGCTTTGCGAAATCCAGCGTCTCGGTTTCAGCCTGGCTGATCCAATTAATGCGGATTTTGATCCAGAGCCCTACAGCTTTCCACGCATTATCGACTGGGATTCGTTGGAATTGAGTCGCCACGTCGCGGTCTTGCCGGAGCGACGAGGTCGTCGTCTCGCTGGCTGACCACTTCACACGCCAAATCATCAAAAGCCCTGAGAGAAGGTCTCTCGGGGCTTTTTCGTTTTCATGTTCGATTCATTGAAAGATCACACAATGGACACACTCGCCTTTTTGATTGTCATGGGAGTCCTCGGCTACTGGGCTTACCGCCACGGAAAACGCGATGGCTCTCGCTCTGGCTTCAACGTCGGTCTCCGACGAAACCGTCGTTTTCGTCGGTAGTTTGAGTAAATCCTCGACGTCACGCGCATCTCGCCAAATTCCATCGACCACCGCAGCCTCATTTTTCAGGAATGCTTATGTCACACATCGTCACCATCAAAACCCAAATACGCGATGAACTCGCTGTGCAGGCGGCGTGTCGTCGGCTGCAGCTGCTTCCCGCCGAGCAGGGGGAGTTTGAACTGTTCCGAACACGCGCGACTGGCCTTGCTGTCCGTCTCCACTCGTGGACCTACCCCGTCGTCTGCGATCTCCAGGCTGGTGAACTGCAGTACGATAACTTTGAAGGCCATTGGGGTGAGCAACGGTATCTGGATCAATTTCTACAGGCCTACGCCGTCGAGAAAACACTTCTCGAAGCTCGCCGCCAGGGTTATTCGGCCTTCGAGCAACCGCTGGAGAACGGATCGATTCGCATTCAGATTCAGACCAATTAATTGCTTTCCCAATCAACCGCATCTCTCAGAGGACTTCATGCCACAAATCATCGTCACCATCACGCCGCAAGGCACGCCGACCGTTGCCACGCTTGGTTTCTCTGGATCATCCTGCCAGAAGGCTACCGCGGAACTGGAAGCAGCACTCGGGACGAAGACGCAAGAACGTCTGACCGCTGAGTTCTACCACCCACAGCTTGCTCAATCAGAGCAGTTTCTGCATCAGTAGCGGAACCGGCTGCCGTCTAGTTTTTTTATTGTGAGCCCTCCTTCGCGAGGGCTTTTTTCATGCACACATCACACCAAACAACGGGAGTTACACAATGCCGTCCCTTATAGAAATTCTTCCCGACTACATTCGCGCGGCCTTCTCAGGTCTTTGGATCGTGACTCACGAACCCGATGAAGCCGAACGCGACATCTTTGAACTGGTCAATCGAGAGGATTGGCGTAGCATTGCCTGGGATGTGGCGCGTGGCTTACGCGGTGAGTCCAGTCTCCCACGGGCCGACGATCCAGTCTCTGTCATCAAGGCGGCCACACAAATCGCCGGTGAGAATGAGACCCTTCTTGTACTGCTCCACAACTACCATAAGTTCCTGGGCTCGACCGAAGTCCTGCAAACCTTGATCAATCAACTGCAGGTCGGCAAGACGCAGCAGGTGTTCTTTGTGGTGCTGTCGCCAGTGCTGCAGATCCCGGTCGAACTGGAAAAGCTCTTCGTTGTCATCGAGCATCCGCTGCCCAGTCCGCATCAGCTGTCAAAACTGGCTGTGGATCTGCTCGGTGCGGAAGATCTGAATCAGATCACACCTGCCCTGCTGGAGTCTGCCTCTGGCATGACGTGCTACGAAGCGGAGGGAGCCTTTTCCCTGTCGCTAACGCGACACAATGCCTTGCGTCCGGAAGTGATCTGGGAACTCAAAGCCCAGGCTCTCAAGCAGCAAAATCTTCTCTCGTTAGATCGAGGTCAAGAGACTTTTGAATCGCTTGGTGGTCTGTCCGCACTCAAAGACTTCTGCCGCAAAGCCTTGGCTCCAGGACGTTCCGTAAAACCCCGTGGCACACTCTTGCTCTCGCCACCAGGCTGCGGCAAGAGTGCTTTTTGCAAAGCCCTGGGCAAAGAGGTCGGTCGACCGGTCCTGTCACTCGATCTAGGAAATCTGTTCGGCTCGCTGGTCGGAGAGAGCGAACGCAACATCCGCCAGGCTCTCAAGCTGGCGGAAGCGATGGCGCCTTGCATCCTCTTCGTGGATGAACTGGAGAAAGCCCTATCGGGTGTCAACGGTCTGGGTGACTCAGGTGTGTCGACGCGCATGTTCGGGACACTGCTCACGTGGCTCGCCGATCATCAGAGCGATGTGTTCTTCATCGGGACGGCCAATCGCATTGATCGACTGCCTCCGGAGTTCACCCGCGCCGAACGGTTGGATGCCATTTTCTTCATCGACCTGCCAGGTCCGTCTCAACGGGAACAGATCTGGCAACTGGCCCGACGTCAGTACGACATCGCTCCCAGCGAACCAACACCCGCGGATGACGATTGGACGGGGGCGGAGATCAAGGCCTGTTGCCGCTTATCGGCACTCTTGCAGGTGTCATTGATCGAAGCGGCCCGGCTCGTCGTGCCAGTCGCACGCACAGCCGCCGAATCCATCACTACTCTACGCGAGTGGATCGGTGGTCGTTGTTTGTGTGCCGAAACCGGCGCCGTCTATCTGCCGAATCGTCGTCCGTCGACGAACGGTAAGCGGACGCGCCGCATCGAACAGAATTGAGGTGTTTTTGTTATGGCCCTGCAACCTGGATACCAACAGAACTTCAACACGTTACTCCTAGCCGCTCAACATCGCGACTTGGCGCTCGTCGAATGTCAGCACACTCAGACGGGAGAACCTGTCCCCGTCATCTGCGCGGTCAATCAAGAGCCGGATGGCAGCATCACAATGGTGCCCCTGGCTCAATTGTTCACAGTCAATCCCTACGACATCCTGACGCCGCCGAGTTAATCGGCGGCGTTTTTTTATTCCTAGAAAGTCAATGACATGAGTACGACCTTGGAACCAGAAACTGACCTCCACGATCCCATCGCGCAAATGCGGCTGACGATGTGCGCGACTCGTTTGTCCTTCACGTGGCTGGGGGTGCGCAAATCCCTGTCTGCCGATCAGACTGCCACCGCCGCAGACCAGTTTGAGGCCGAGCCGAAGTTTGTGTCAGCGCGTAAGAAGCTGCTGGACACCAATCATCCCAAGTTCAAAGCCGTCACGGCAATCAAAGGACAAATTCAGCAATACTGGAAGTCGCTGACGCTGCCGTATCCCGAGTCGGGAATCCGGCTGATCAAGCATGTCGACCTCGACGCGTTCCAAAGGCAGATGGAACGATTCCAGCGTGAACTGCGGGAGGCCGTGCAAGAACTCGACCTTCACTTCGAGGAGCTCAAGCGAGCGGCGAAGGAACGATTGGGACAACTGTTTGATTCCTACGACTACCCTGCAAGTCTCTGGGCACAATTTCATGTGACCTGGGACTTTCCGTCGGTGGAACCACCAGACTACCTGCGTCGACTCAATCCCGAACTCTATCAGCGGGAATGCAGACGGGTCGCGGATCGATTCGATCAGGCTGTCGAGCTGGCGGAAACGGCATTCATCGAAGAATTTCACAAGTTGCTGTCGCATCTGACGGAACGCCTCTCGGGTGATCATGATGGGAAGCCGAAGGTGTTTCGGGATAGCGCGGTCGATAATCTCCGGGAGTTCTTCCAGAAGTTCAAAAAGCTAAATCTGCGAAGCAATGAAGAGCTCGATGCGGTCATTCACGAAGCCGAGTGCATCCTGGACAACATCCCGGCTCGCAGTCTGCGTCACCATGACGTCCTGCGTCGAGAGATCGCTGGAGAACTGACCAGCGTCCAGCATACGATTGATAGCATCTTGATCGATCGTCCGCGTCGCCAACTCCTTCGTCAACCTCCAGTAAAGGGGTAGCGTCATGGAGCTTGTTATTTTGCCGGATGGTCAAGCCAGGACGGTCTATCAGGAACACGTCGATTTGTCGGCCTTGGGCTCACCCCACATCCAGCGCGCCAGCCACGTGGAGCCGGATGCTCAAGGACGCTGGTGGGCCGATCTCGGACTCGTTGGCGGTCCAATGCTCGGGCCACATGAAAAGCGGAAGGATGCGGTAGTCGCAGAGATTGTCTGGATACAACGAAACGTCCTAGCAGACTTATAATCACTCGGATTCAATTGTTGTCACCGGCTGGCTTGCCGGTGGCAACAATTTTTTTAGTTATCAGAAGAATGAAAAACGCTCAGCAGTCGTAGTTGCGAAACGAGTACAATTCCCAATAGTATAAAGGATTTTGGATCGTCAGCATCCACTTAATTACACGCAAGAGCTTTTAGGGCCTGTTATGCACTTGAGGCAACAATTCTCTGGAGCATGATGCCCAGGTAAGCGATCCAGTGATAACCAGCCAGAGTCTGTGTCAGGCGTTCATAGTCGCGCGTCAGACGTCGATGACGTCCCAGCCAGCCGAAGGTTCGTTCTACGACCCAACGCCTTGGCAGCAGCACGAAGCCTTTCTTGGCTTGGGTGTGCTTGATGATCTCCAGTTCAACCTCATGAGCCGCTGCGGCCTGTGTTGCGTGTGGTCCCGTGTAACCCTGATCGGCGTAGGCCAGTTCCACGCGCCCACGGGTTAACTCCTGCAGTTTTCTCCCCAGTTCGTAAACCTGCTCGCGTTCCTGTTCGTTTCCCGGCGTGATCGTGATGGCCAGGAGATTCCCCAGCGTATCGACCGCGACATGCACCTTCGAGCCCTGTTTTTTCTTGGCTCCATCGTAGCCGGCCCGTGAGCCACTTTCGGGTGTTGATTGCAGCGTGCGAGCATCCAGAATGACGGCAGACGGTTCTTCGTCCCGCTCTTTGAGGAGCCGTTCGATGATTCGCAGATCGTGGGTAATCGCTTCGAACACCCCCGCATGCAACCAGCGACGAGCCTGTTGATAAACCGCTGTTCAAGGTGGGAAGTCATTGGGCAGGGAGCGCCACTGCACGCCGGTGCGAACGACATAGCGGATGGCATTGAAGACCTCTGGCAGCGAGTACTCACGCTGCGGAGCATCTTCGGTCATCAGGGTTAAGTCAGGCAGCAGGAATTCCCACTGCTCGTCGGTCACATGGCTGGGGCAGGTTGACGTCCTTGTTGTGTTCATCCACGTAACATCCGACAAACAGAGGGGATAAGTCAATAACAGGTTCTAGGGCTAGCTGTTCGCATTCCGACCTTGAACGGTGTACCAATCGCTTTGATCATTCCCAAGAGATTTTTTTTTTGGAGCCATAACTCATACGCCGCAGAAGAAGTTTCTTGCTCAAAGAAATCGTGCATCAATGAATAAAAGTCAGGATTGCGAATTGTATTGATAAGTTCGAGCTGAATCGCGAATCGGACGATCGAATGCCAGATAGCAGGCAGATCCAAAAGTTCTCTTGTTCTCCGGCAACACCAAGGGAGTACATCATCTCGTTCAACCGCGTTTGCGATCTCAAATGCGACAGCAGTATCACTACGAAAGGAAGCGAGCAAAAGTGGCTGCGTAGTGATGGCAGCACTGCCACTTTCAATAAACGACAAGTTAGCAAAACCATTAGCCGAATCAGTCGCGATGCCGCGAACAAAATCAGCTTCGTCGTCAAGATAATTGAACTGCAGTTGCTGCCGAGTAGAGTCCATTAGGCGTAGTTTTGCTTCTGCCAGCGGTCCTGCGTAGGCAGCCATAATTGCTTCCAAACGTCCAATCTCTAAAACCAAGCCGGGATCAGTCTCTCCTTCCCAGCCTTCTTCTCCATTGCTGTCCAT
>SXGT01307458.1_pt1 | contig 13651 bp, 12 predicted proteins | sample 3176221 | NCBI WGS metagenome assembly SXGT01 (sample SAMN11356862, study PRJNA531348) | freshwater metagenome | isolation source: freshwater sample F1-120 | place: China: Fuxian Lake, Yuxi | collected 2017-12-25 | reverse complement strand
GTGCTTCTTCGGCCGGACGTCGAGGGACTAGCTGAGGATCTTCGTGCGCGAGTGCGCCGCGGGCCGCAGGCGCACGATCTGCGGCGAGAGCGACACCGGCCGGTCGTATCGGTACTGCGTGAGGTGATGCAGTGCCACCCGGATCGTCATGTTGCTGTTTCCCCTGGATGAACTGACTGGGCATTGCGGATCACGAGCACGCCGCAGGCGGCCCTGCCTGCCCGGCGCCCGCCATCCGGCCAGACGCGACGACGGGCACAGGCACGATTGCACCCGCGGGGCGCGCGGGCCGCATGCGCAGCACCCAATGTACCCGCTGCTGGACAACCTGCCACTACAACTCCCCGCGATCACCACCCGTGGCCACTGCCCATGGCGGGAGCGAACCCATGCGATCGGTACGGCGAGCGACCCGCGACCCTCCTTGGCCGGGTGTGTGCAATTGCCAGACCAACGGCCACGCATTGGACGCACCCGCAGCATGCAGCTGCGCATCCGTGGCGCGCGTGCATCCGGCTGCGCCAGGGGCCGCAGGCTGTCGGCTCGCGACCGCCTGGACGTACCCTGTTCGCCCGTCACCCAGGAACAGCACGATGTCCACCACCATGACCGTCGCCGAGCGCGAAGCCTTCCTTGCCGACGTCCACGTCGGCGTGCTGGCGCTGAATCGCACCGCCCGCAGCGGCCAGACACCACTGCGTGCGCCACTGCGTGCGCCACTGAACGTGCCCGTCTGGTACGACTACCGGCCCGGGGGCGAGCTGTGGTTCATCACCGAGGCCGATTCGCGCAAGGGCAGGCTGCTGGCGGTGGGCACCCGCATCTCGCTGTGCGTGCAGACCGAGACCGCGCCCTACCAGTACGTGTCGGTCGAAGGCGAGGTCGTGGCCATCGAGCCCGCGCAGGTCGAGGCGCACCTGCGGCCGATGGCCCAGCGCTACCTCGGCATCACCCAGGGCGATCTCTACGCCGCCGGCAGCACCGATGGCGACAGCGCACTCGTGCGCGTGCGACCCGCGCAGTGGCTCTCCGTCGACTACCGGAAGCGCTGAGGCACCGCGCCCGCCGCGCAGGTCGCCCGTCCCAGACATGTCGAGGCGCGGCAGGCCATGTTGATCCCTTCGCTCTCGGCCCTGCTGGCACCCGTGTTCGCAACGGTGTTCGCGAGCTGGCTGATGGCGCGCACGCTGCCGCTGCCGCCACGGTTCGTGCAATCGCTGCAGCGCCTGACCTTCGACCTGCTGATGCCCGTGCTGCTGTTTCACACGATGGCCACCGTGCCGATCGGGGACCAGCTCGACGCCGCACTGCTGCTCGCCTACTACGCGCCCACGCTGGCCCTGTTCGCGGCAATGCTCGTGCTCGGGCGCTGGCGCGGTCGCAGCCTGCGCGAGGCCAACGTGCTGGCGCTGGCCGGCACCTACGGCAACGCGGTGTTGCTCGGCATCCCGCTGGTGCTGCGCATCTTCGGTGAATCAGCCGCAGTACCCCTCTTCGCGATCGTGGGCCTGCACTCCGCGCTGATGTTCTTCCTGACGACGCTCGTACACGAACTGGCAGACGACAGCCTGCGCCTGCACACGCTGCTGCTGAACACGGGCGAGCGCCTGGTGCGCAATCCCATCCTGATCGGCCTGCTTGGTGGCACGCTGGTGCAGCTGACGGGCATCGCAATGCCGGCCCCGCTGCTCGGTTTCGGCACGGTCGTGAGCGTCACCGCACCCTGGTTTGCACTGGTGGCGATGGGCATCGGGCTGGCCGCCCACGACCTGCGCGGAGCCCTCGCGGACAGCGCACTGGTGCTGCTGTGCAAGCACCTCGTGCATCCTTTGCTGGTATTCATGGCCGCGGCTGCAACCCTGGGGCTCGCCCACCCGGCGACGCCCGTGCTCGTGACCATCGCCGCGCTGCCGAGCGGCATCAACGTGTACCTCTTCGCCGTGCGCTTCGGCGCCGCGAAAGCGGCGTCGGCGACTGCGATCGTCGCCGGCACCGCGCTGTCGTGCATCGGCATCCTCGCAGTGCTCGTTCTACTCGGCGTGCCGGGTCGCACGTGATCCAGTGGTGGAACACCGGCCGGACGCGTGGGCAATTCGACCCACCTGCCCCGTGCCAGGGCTTCAGGCACGCATTGACTTCAACGCCGCTGCGGCACTACAAGCGTCCGCACCGAAGGCTGTGTGCGGCCACAACTGCACGCGCTTGTCCGGTGGTCACTGCGCGCCCGGCCGGCCGGCAGCAGATGGCGAAGGCGATTGCCGCGCGGCGCGCACGACCAGCTGCCAATGGCGCAGCGGCAGCGGCCACGCCTGGATGGGGCGTGAGCGAATACACGAGTTTCCTGACATGTCCGGGGGGATATCCATGGCCTATCGACACAAGCCGATTCGAGGATCGTTGGCCGTCGCGCACAGCGCAGCGGCACGATCCAGGAGCATGCCTGCTGCGCAAAGATGCGCACTTGCCATCGCGATCATCACCGCGGGCCTTGCCACGCCGGCTGCGCACGCTGCCGACGCGCCCGCGCCAGGTGCGGCACCCGCACCGCGGGGCATCATCCAGGAGACGATCGTCTCCGCGCGCCGCCAATCAGAGAACATTCAGGAAGTGCCGCTGTCGGTCACGGCCTTCACCGAGGAGGACATCACCCGCGTCGCGCCACGAACCCTGCGCGACTTCGATGGCCTGGCGCCCAACGTGCGCATCGGCATGAACACCGCAGGCCCGAGCGCCGGTGCCATCTTCATCCGCGGCATCGGCTACGCCGACATCGAGAAGACGCAGTCACCCGCCGTGTCGGTGATCATCGACGGCGTGCAGCAGGGCTCGTCCACCGGCCAGCTCATCGAGACCTTCGACGTCGAGCAGATCGAGATCCTGCGCGGGCCGCAGGGTGTGCTGCAGGGCAAGAACACGACGGGTGGCGCGATCGTCGTCACTCGCATCCGGCCGCAGTTCAACGATCTGAACTGGTACGCGGCAGCGCAGGTCGGCAGCTTCGACGAACGGCAGATTCGCGGCCGCGTCAACATCCCGCTCGTCGACGACACCCTGGCGCTGAAGATCAGCGGCTCCACGAAGGAGCGCGACGGCTACTTCCACAACCGCACCCTTGGCGGCAATCCGGGGGTGATCGACAGCGATGCGCTGAGCATTGCATTGCGCTGGGCACCGACCGACGCCATCGACGTCAACCTCACCTACGACTACATCAAGGACCGTGGCGACATCCCGCCCCAGGATCCGCGCTACAACGGCCGCGACCCGTTCGAGAACGAGGCCAACATCGACGAGTTCCAGCGCTATGACGTCGACGGCCTCACGCTGAACGTCGAGTGGGAGCTGCCCTTCGGCACGCTGACGTCCATCACTGGCTGGCAGCAGGCCGACGATGCGGTGCGCCAGGACTTCGACGGCTCCACGCGCAGCACGAGTGCCGCGCCGCTGGTGCAGCTGCACACGCTGCGTGAGCAGGAGTACGAGCAGTTCTCCGAGGAGCTGAAGCTCAGCGGGCGCTTCTTCTCGGACTCGATCGAGTACACGGTGGGCCTGTTCTACTGGGAAACCGAGCTCGACTTCCGGCAAGGCACCAACCTCGTGCTGCAGCTGCCGGCCGCGCTGTTCGGCCTGACGCCGGCGCAGAACTGCCGGCTGCCGCTCGGCGAAGGCGCATCGCTGCAGTTCGGCGTGCCGAACCCGCTGCTCGGCGGCGTCTTCTGCCAGAGCGGCGCCTTCCCGGGCGACGGTTCGCCAAGTTATGCCGACCACCAGGCGGGGGAGGAGGTGACCTCCAAGGCGGTGTTCGCCGCGTTGAACTGGAACATTACTGACGCCATCGAGGTCAGCGCCGGCGTGCGCTACCTCGACGAGGAGAAGGACTTCCACACCCAGTTCGGCCTGCGGTCCGCACCGGGCGGGCAGCGCGATGAACGTGGCTTCCCGCTCCTGCCACCGACCGAGAGCGCCACGGTGTTCGCGGGTTTCCCGGTGGACGGCAACGACAGCTGGAACGACACGGTGTACAGGCTGAGCGCAAACTGGGCGATCACCGACGAGAACCGCGTGTACGCGTCCTACGCCACGGGCTTCCGCAGCGGTGGCTTCAGCATCCGCGCCACCGACCCCACCAACCTCGCCTTCGATCCCGAGGACGTGCGGCAATGGGAGATCGGCACGAAGAACACGTTCTTCGACGGCCGCGTGCGGCTCAACCTCGCCTACTTCGATACGGTGCTGGAGGGTGCGCAGTTCAGCTCGATCCTCACCACCTCGGGGCCGCCGGGAACGAACACGCTGATCCTGAACGCCAGCGAGGACTTCACGGTCACCGGCTGGGAGATCGAGGCGATCTGGCAGGTGACGGACGAGTTCTCCATCCAGGCGACCGCGGGCTTCCAGGACGCACAGGGTGACGGTGACGTGCACAGCTGCCTCGTGCGGCCGTTCAACCCCGATGGCACGGGCTGCAACGCGACGTCCAACCCGGGCCTGTTCCCGGGTGGCACGCCGGTGGCCAACCTGCCGAATGTCGAGACCGACGGTTCGGCAGGCTTCGCCGCGGCGGACTACAACTGGGCGCTGGTGTTTGCCTACAACGCGCCGGTGTTCGGCAACGACCTGTCCACGGCACTGATCATCCGCGCCACCGACGATGTGTTCCTGTCGACCAACAACGGCACGCCCAGCTTCGAGAAGGGCTACACCCTCATCGATGCGAACGTGACCTACACCTGGGCACAGTCCGATGGCAGCGAGGTGGTTGCATCGATCACCGGCAAGAACCTGGCCGACGAGGAATACGTCGAACAGGAACTCGAGCTCGGTGGCGGTGGCTTCCGCGGCTGGGGTCCGCCGCGGCAACTCGCGCTCGAGCTGAGCTGGCGGCACTAGGAAGGCTCGGTCTGCAGCGGGTCTTCCCCGACACCGGCCCAGCCGCACTCCACGCGGCTGGGCCGGTCGTCCAACTGCCGGAGCGCGCTGCTCCGGCTTTCAATTCACCCTGCGAATACCTGCCGCCAGCGTTGACTCGTTGGCGTTGCGCGCGTCAGAAGCGCGAGCCGGGTTCGCGCAGGAACAGCACTTCCTCGGCTGTCGAGATGCGACCGAGCACCTCGTTGCGGTGTGGAAAGCGGCCAAAGCGCGCGATCACGGCATGGTGGGCCCGCGCGTAGTCGAGCATGTCCTGCAGCGCCGGATCCGCCTGCGCCAATGCACTGAAACGGTCGACGGCAAGCAGCTGCATCGGCAGCGCCTCGGCATGCTCGAACGGCAGGTACACGAACGCGCGCGCGAGCGGCGGCAGCAGCATGTCCTGCCCGGCCGCGAGCATGCGCCGCGCAGCCTCGAGCGCCAGTGCATCGCCGGCAAACGCACGCGCCGTTCCCCTGAACGCATTGCGCGTGAGCTGATCGAGCAGCAACACCTGCGCGAGCGCGCCTTCCGGGCTCGCGGCCCAATGTGCAAGCTCGCCTGCCAGCGCGCGCTCGATCGCGCCACCGAAGCGCGTGTGTATCGCTGCGTCGAAGGCAGCATCCTTCGCGAACCAGGCCCGCTGGCGCGTGGGCTGGGCGAGGCCGCCTGGGGCGCCGAACCAGAATTCGAGTACCGCCGCGCGCAACATCTCTCCCTTCATCATCCGCCCCTCCTGCATCACGCTTTTTTCCTCATGGGTTCGTCCTCATGGGTTCTTCCTCCTGGGTTCTTGCGCGTCGCTGCTTGCCGATCCGTTCGCGCCCGCTGCAGCCTCGACACTGACGGTTCCGACACGCCGATCATCCAGCTTGACACCAGGCTACGGCTGTCGACTGCGCGAGAACGCTGCGCCGATGGCACCATCGCGTTCTCCGACGATCGCCTGGACCCGCCAATGCCCATCAGCCGCCGTGCATTCACCTTCAGCGGATTGCTCTCGGCCGCGGCAGTGGGCGCGCATGCTGCGGCGCCCGCCAGCATCAGTGGCAATCCACGCCGGGCAGGCGACCACGTGTTCGCGCACGGCCTCGCCTCCGGTGATCCCCTGCGCGACCGTGTGATCCTGTGGACGCGTGCATCGCCCACCCGACATGACCGCGCAGTGACCGTACGCTGGTGCATTGGCACCGATCCGGCGCTGCACGAGGTGGTCGACCAGGGCGAGACCAGCGCACTGCCCCAGCGCGACTTCACGGTGAAGGTGGATGCGCTGGGGCTCGAGCCGGGCCGCACCTACTACTACCGCTTCGACGCCGAGGGCGAGGCGACGGCCGTCGGGCGCACGCGTACGCTGCCCGTCGGTGCGGTGCCGCGCCTGCGCCTAGCCGTGGCTTCCTGCGCCAACCTGCCCTTCGGCTGGTTCAACGTCTACGCCAACATCGCCGCGCGCGCCGACCTCGATGCGGTGCTGCACCTCGGCGACTACATCTCCGAGTACGCCCCGAACGAGTACGGCGACGGCCGCGAGTTCGGGCGTGTGCACGCGCCGCCGCGCGAGATCCTGAGCCTCGCCGACTACCGGCAACGGCACGCGCAGTACAAGGCCGATACCGACCTGCAGGCGGCGCACCGGCAGCATCCATGGATCCTCGCCTGGGACGACCACGAGAGCGCGGACAACGCCTGGCGCGGCGGGGCCGCGAATCACGACGAGGCGCGCGAAGGTGCCTGGGCCATCCGCCGCGCCGCGGCCGTGCGTGCCTACGCCGAGTGGATGCCGATCCGCGAGTTGCCTGACGACGACACCGGACTGCGCACCTGGCGCAGCTTCGCCTTCGGCGACCTGTGCGACCTGCTGATGCTCGACACGCGCCTGCATGGCCGCGACCGGCAGGCGCGCCGCGGTGAGGATGCGGTGATCGCAGACCCGTCGCGCACATTGCTCGGCGCCGACCAGGCCGCCTGGCTTGCGGGCCAGTTGCGGCGCTCGCATCGCCGCGGTGCCGGCTATCGCCTGCTCGGTCAGCAGGTGCTGTTCGGGCAGATGCTGGGCGATGAACGCAAGGTACTGAACACCGATGGCTGGGACGGCTATCCCGTCGCGCGGCAGCAGGTGTTCGACCAGCTCGCGAACGAGCGCATCGACAACGTCGTGATGCTCACCGGCGACCTGCACAGCGCCTGGGCGCTCGACCTCTCGCCCGCGCCGTTCGGCGGCTACGACGCCGCCAGCGGCCGCGGCGCGCTCGCGGTGGAGATGGTCACCTCCGCCGTGACCTCGCCCTCGCCCTATCGCGAGCCGGATGCCGCCGCGAAGGCGGAGCTGCGCATGCTGCAGAACGGCCCGCACCTGAAGTACCTCAACTTCCGCCAGCGCGGCTACCTGCTGCTCGACATCACGCCGGAACGGGCCCAGGGCGAGTGGTACTTCGTCGACGACATCACCCGCCGCGGCAGCGCGGACCTGTTGGGAGCCGCCTACGCGAGCGAACGCGGCAGCAACCGGCTGCAGCCGGTGACAACGGCGAGTGCGCCGAACACCGAGCGCCCTGCCATCGCATCCTGAGCCGGCGAGCACGTGCTGCCGCACAAAGGCGTCTACCCGTCTTGGGTGGCACGGCTCGATCGAGGCTTTGGCCGGCGCGCATCAGTGCAAGGCAGCCCGCCTGCGCTTGCGTAGCTCCTCGCGCAGCCGCGGCCACAGCGTGTTGAGCGCGAGCCCGGTGACAACGAGCGCTGCGGCCAACAGTTTCCATGCCGGCAGGGGCTCGCCCAGCAGCCACGCAGACGAACCCATGCCGAACACGGGCACGAGCAGGGCGATGGGCGACACAGTGGCGGCCGGATACCGGGCCAGCAGCCAGGCCCAGGCCGCATAGCCGAACAGCGTGTTGCCGGCGGACTGCCACAGCACCGCAAGCCAGGTGCCCGGCCGCGCACTGACGACTGCGCCCGCCATCTGTCCCCATCCCTCGAGCACGAGGGAAGCGGCGAGCAGCGCTGCGGCCCCGAACAGGCTCGACCACACGACATAGGCGACCGTATTCACGCTGCCGGCAGCGCGCGCAACGAGATTGGCAACGGCCCAGCTCGCGGCCGCGAACAGCACGGCAGCAAGGCCGAGCGATGTCGTGCTGCCATCAGTGTTCACCGCGATCACGACGATGCCGAGCACCCCGAGCGCGAGTGCCAACCACTGAAACCGCGCCAGACGCTCACGCGCAACGAGCATCGACAGGCCGATGGTGAAGAACACCTGGGTCTGCACGACGAGCGAGGCCAGTCCGGGCGTGATCTCGCGCTGCATGGCCCAGTACATCACGCCGAACTGCCCGGCACCGATGAGCAACCCGTAGCCAGCGAGGTTGTGCCACGGCACTGCTGGACGGCGCACGAACAGCACAAGTGGCAGGAACGCGAACAGGAAACGCAGCCCGGCGAACAGCAGCGGTGGCAGGTCACCGAGCGCCCACTCGATGACGACGAAGTTCGTGCCCCACACGGTCACGACGACGAGCGCGAGCAGCAGTTGCGGCAGGCCGAGGGGGGTGACGGAAGCCATGCCGCGACGATAGCAGCCACCTGTCAGTGCAGGCAGGACAATGCGTGTGCTGCCGGGCCGGCGGGCATGACCCTTGCCAGACATCCTCGAGACCTATCCAATCCGTCTCGATCCCAGCTCGAATCCCGATCCCGATCACGGAAGTGCCATGTCTTCACCCGCCCCTACGGCGGCGTCCGCAAGGAACGCCGCGGCAGCAATGAACGAACTCGCCTTCTACACGCTGCCCGGCGCACCGAAATCGCCGCGCGACCTCATCGAGGAAGTGCGCGATGCCGAAGCCATGGGCATCGGCACCGCCTTCATCTCGGAACGCTTCAACATCAAGGAGGCGGCGACGCTCTCCGGGGCCGTCGGTGCGATCTCCGAGCGCATCGGCATCGCCACGGCGGCGACCAACCACAACACGCGGCACCCGATGGTCACGGCCTCCTACGCCAGCACGATGCACTTCCTCACCGGCGGCCGCTTCGCGCTCGGCCTCGGCCGTGGCATCGACATGATGTTCAAGGCCTTCGGTTTGCCGCCGATCAAGACCGCGGAACTCGAGGACTTCGCCGGGCTGATGCGCCGGCTGTGGCGCGGCGAGACGATCATGAACCATGACGGTCCTGCGGGCCGCTGGCCGATGCTGCGGCTCGACCCGGCGTTCCGCGAGGAGATTCCGCTCATGTTCACGGCCTTCGGCCCGAACTCGCTGGCGCTCGGCGGGCGTGCATTCGACGGCGTCATCCTGCACACCTTCTTCACCGACGAGACCACGGTGCGCTGCGTGAAGACGGTGAAGGAGGCGGCCGCCAAAGCCGGCCGCAATCCCGACGACGTACGCGTGTGGAGCTGCTTCGCCACCATCGGCGACCACATCCCCTATCCCGTGCGCCTCAAGAAGACCGTTGGCCGCATGGCCACCTACCTGCAGGCCTACGGCGACCTGATGGTGCGCACGAACGGCTGGGACCCGGCAGACCTGAAGCGCTTCTGGGCCCATCCGACCGTGGCCGGCTTCAGGGGCACGATCGACCAGACCGCGACCACAGAGCAGCTCGAGCAGATCGCCGAGGCGATCCCCGCGCACTGGCTCGCGGCCGCCGCCACCGGTTCGCCCGCGCAGTGCGTGAAGAAGATCAACGAGCAGCTCGACCTCGGCTGCGATGGCGTGATCCTGCACGGCGCATCGCCGGCGGACCTGGCGCCCATCGTCACGGACTACGCCAGGCAGCGCGATGCAGCACGTTTCGCGCACCTGCCGGCGAACCCCGCACTGGCACCCTCCCTGCACGCGAAGCAGCAGGCCCGCGCATGAGCATCGGCAAGACACATCCGTCAGGCGCGCCGCCGGTCGCGGCGACACCCGCCGCGATCACCGCCGAGTGGCTGACCGCGATGTGGCAGCACCTCGGGCACGACGCCGAGGTAGCGACGGTGACATCGCAACCCATCGGCACCGGCCAGTCCGCGCACAGCGAACGCTTCGAGCTCACCTATGCGCGCAACCCAGTGCGGCCCGACGGCGAGCAACTTCCTGCATCCCTCGTGGCCAAGCTGCCACATCCGGACCCCACGAGCCGGGCCACCGGCCACGTGCACGGCAGCTATGCGCGCGAGGTCGGCTTCTACCGCCATGTCGCGCCCAGCGTGAAGGTGCGCACGCCGCGCTGCTGGTACGCGGACATCGAGCACGGCAGCTCCGACTTCGTGCTGCTGCTCGAAGACATGGCACCTGCACGCCAGGGCGACCAGATGCGCGGCTGCGACGTGGCGACCGCGCGCCGCGCCGTGGTGGAGATCGCGGGCCTGCACGCGCCGCGCTGGGGTGACGCCGCGCTCACCGAACTCGCCTTCCTGGCCGGTGCTGCCCCGCCCGACGACGCCACCAGGACCTTCGTGCAGGCCTTCTTCGCGGACTGCTGGACATCGTTCGTCGACCGCTATCGCGATCGCCTGGAGCCCGCGATGCTGCGGGTCGGTGAGGGCCTGCTGAAGCACTACGCCGGCTACAGCCGCGCCTACGATGGGCCGCGCTGCCCGACGCACGGCGACTACCGCCTCGACAACGTGCTGATCCGTGAGGGCGACACCAACGCGCGCATCGGCGTGGTCGACTGGCAGACGGCCGGCGTCGGCTGCGGGGCCTCGGATGTCGCCTATTTCCTCGGCGCTGGACTGCTGCCCGAGGCGCGCCGCGCCAACGAACAGGCACTGGTGCGCACCTACCACGAGGCCCTGCGTGAGGGAGGCGTGACCGGCTACGACGCATATACGCTGTGGCGCGACTACGCGCGCTACACCTACGCCGGATACGTGATGGCGGTGGTCGCCTCGAAGCTCGTCGTGCGCACCGAGCGCGGTGACGACATGTTCATGGTGATGGCGCACCGCCACGGCCAGCACGCGCTGGACGTCGGTGCCGAACGCCTCATCGCGACGTGAGCCACATGCGCGCGATCGCGCTGCGCCTGCTGCTCGCCGCCAGCACCCTGCCCCCTGGCATCCTGCCCGCCAGCGCGGCGGAACTCCTCTCCGCGCGCGAGGCGGCTCGCTGCCGCGCGCAGGCCTCAGCCATCGAGGCGATGCGCAGCGAGATCGCGGCCACGCAGCCCGGCCTTGATGCAGAGAACGCGCAACTGGCCGCGGATGCCGCTGCGCTGGTGGCGCAGCGCGATGCCCTGACGGCGAGCGACGAGGCCCTGAAGGCCGAGCGCACTGAACTCGATGCCCGCTCCACCGCCATCGCGGGCCAGAAGTCGGTACTCGACACCCTGGCCGAATCCGCATCGGGCAGCGCACGCATCCGCACCTTCAATGCCCGCGTGGAACGCTTCAATTCCGATGTCGCGACGCTGAACGCGGAACAGATGGCGCACAACGAACGCGCCAGCGCGCACGACGCCGCGGTGACGGCCTACAACGAGGCGATCGCCACGCAGAACCGGCGCAAGGACGACTTCATGGCACGGGCGGCGCCGCTCGGGACGAAGGTGAACGCGCTGAACGCGGAAGTCGGCACCTTCAACCTGCGCTGTGGCGGCGGGCGCTACCGCAGCAACTGAGCTGCAGCCGCACCCTACGCCGAGTCCCGCGCCGCCGCCTGCGCCGCCTCGTTCAGCAGTGACGCCGTGCGTTCGCGCTCGTCCGGCGTGCGCGCAAAGGCCGACGCCGCATAGTCGGTCACGCCGGCCTCGCGCAGGCGTGCCAGGCCGTCCTGCACCTCGGCGGCACTGCCGACGATGGCCACATCGCCCGGTGTCGCCGCACCCTCGCGATCGAGCATCGCGCGGTAGGACGGCAGCTGGCCGTACATCGCGAGGTTGCGGTCGATCGTCGCACGCACCCCTGCAGGGTCGTCGGTGACGCACAGCGGCAGCGTCGCGATCACCCGCGGTGGCACACGCCCGGCAGCCGCGGCCGCCTCGCCAAGCCGCGGCACGATGTGCTCACGAATCGTCTTCGGGCCCACCCATGCGAGGGACACGCCGTCCGCCATCGAGCCCGCCACCTTCAGTGCCTGGGGCCCGAGCGCCGCCACCACCACCTGACAGCCACGCTCGGGAGCACGGAACGCGTTCGCGTGGCAGGACAGCGTGCTGCCATCCACCGCGACTTCCCCGCGTTCGAGCAGCGGCATGAGGATCGCCAGGTACTCGCGCAGGTGCCGGATCGGCTTGTCGAAGCCGATGCCGAGCTGCGCCATCATCACCTCGTGGGAGAGTCCGATACCGAGGCACAGGCGGCCATCGATCGCGTTCGCGACCGTGGTGGCCTGGCCTGCCAGCACCATCGGGTGCCGTGGCCAGGTCGGGATCACGGCGGTGCCAAGCTCGATGTCCGGTACCTGCTGACCGACCAGCGCGAGCACCGTCAGTGCATCGAAGCCGCCCGTCGGATGCTCGGCCAGCCAGTAGGAGGTGAACCCCTGGGCACGCGCCCGCTCGGCGTCAGCGACCACCGCCGCGACGGAAGCCTTCGCGACCAGTCCAGTGCCATTGATGCCGAAGCGCATGTCGTCGTTCCCTTCTTGAGAGTCGTGATGGTTGGCCGCGCGGCATGCGCAGAAACGCGACCGGATGGTGCGTGCGCAAGCGCGCGCCGAAAGGAAACGGGATCGTCAGCCGATCAGCTCGAGCGCCTGCTCGAACAGGCCGACGGTCGAGGCATGCAGGCGATCGCCCGTCTCCTTCGGCGCGAGGCCGGCAAAGGCCCGCGCGTGGGTACCCTCCAGGATCAGGCCGAGCCGATAGCAGGCGAGCACGCGATACCACAGCACCGATGACAGGTCGCGCGTGGTGCCCTTTGCATACTGCGCGATCACCTCGTCGACCTCCGGCAGGCCTGGCGCCTGCATGGCGACGACCGCAGTGCCACCCTTCTTCGGCCAGGACGCGAGCAGGTGGCCGAGGTCGAGCAGCGGATCGCCCACCGTCACCAGCTCCCAGTCCACCACCGCGGCAAGGTCGCCGCCATCGCGGCGGAACATCACGTTCGCGAAGTGGAAGTCGCCGTGGATGAGTCCCGCACGAACGTCCTTCGGACGATGCGCTTCGAGCCACCGGCCGACATCGTCCACGCCAGGGATGTCCGGCCCGGGATAGCCCGGCAGTTCGCTGTAGCTGTCCAGCTGCTTGCGCCAGCGGCTCACCTGGCGCTCGGCCCAGCCATCGAACTTGCCGAGGTTGCCGAGGCCGCGCGCCACGTAGTCCACGCGCCCGAGCGCGGCGATCGCCTCGGGCATCGCGAGCCCCATGCGGCGCTGGATCGCAAGGTCCGACGCATGAGGCTCAGGCAGGCCCAGCGTCGCATTGAAGCCATCGATGGGTTCCATCAGGTAGAAGGCCGAGCCGAGCAGCGCCTCGTCCGCACAGGCCGCGATGAGCGCCGGATGCGGCACCTCGCTGCCCGCGAGCGCGGCCAGCACGCGCGCCTCGCGGCGCATCGTCTCGTCGCTGTTCGCGCGCTTGTGCGGCGGCGGCCGGCGGAACACGTAGGTGCGGCCCGCACGGGTGAAGCGCATGAGGATGTTCTGGGTGCCACCCGTGATGAGTTCGGGGCCTTCGAGCGGCCCCGCGCCGAGGCCCTGCGCGTCCATCCATCCGGCGAGCAGGTCGAGGTCGACGCAGTCTGCGAAGAGCGCTTTCGAGTCGGAAGGAGATGTCATGTCAGACGATCCTGCTGGTGTTGTTG
>SXGT01099781.1_pt1 | contig 13651 bp, 16 predicted proteins | sample 3176221 | NCBI WGS metagenome assembly SXGT01 (sample SAMN11356862, study PRJNA531348) | freshwater metagenome | isolation source: freshwater sample F1-120 | place: China: Fuxian Lake, Yuxi | collected 2017-12-25 | reverse complement strand
GGCGGCGTCATCCCGCCGCACGCGCCGCTGCAGTTCGAGGTGGAGCTGCTGGGCGTCGCCTAGCGTACGAGGGGCGCTCCGCCCCCTCGTGCACCCCCGGAGGAAAGATCTACCGCGAAGCGATCAATCGGAAGCGTTGCATGCCGCGGTGCGCAGCGCTGCAAGCGTCCTGAGCGAGGTCCCCGGGTTGATGTTGCAGCCCGAGGACAGGATCAGGTTGCGGTGCCCGCCGGCCTGCGCCAGCGCGTCGGCGAGCTCGGCGCGGATCTCCGGCAGGGAACGCTCGTGCAGCTTCGTTTCGTCGATGCCGCCCATGATGCACTTCGCGGTCAGCTTGCGTCCCTCGGCGAGCGTCGGGTTGCCGGGCAGACGGTCCGACCAGCTGAAGGCCTCGCAGGGATAGTCGAGGATGCGGCCGATATCCAGCGGGTTGCCGTGCGCGTGCACGATGCGCACCAGCCCCTGCATGGATTGCAGCAGCCGCAGGTCGTAGGGGCGGTGGAAGGCGCGGTACGCCTCGTCGTCGATGCCGCGCGCGGCCGGCGGCAGGATGCAGCCGTTGGTGGCGTAGAACACGCCATCCACCGGTATGGCCTTCAATTCCGCGACGTAGTTCTCAAGCGTGTCGGTGAGCGCCGAGAGCATGGCGCCCGCCTCGCGCGGGTGCGCGCGGATGAAGGCGGCGCGCGAGAAGCCCACGGCGAAGAGCGTCGAGAAAAAGGGCTCCAGCAGCGTCTCGACCAGCGGCACGTCGGGCCCGATGGCCTTGCGCACGATGCGCAGGAGCTCGAGCTGCTCGGCGAACGGCCGCTCCCGCATCGAGCGGCGCGCAAAGCGCTCCATGTCCTGCGGCCGCTCGATGGTCTCCACGCCGGCCGGCGGCGCGAGCCGGTAGTCGTTCATCACCTTGCAGATGTCCCAGCCGCAGGCGGCGTGCCAGGCGAGCTGGCGGCGCGCGTTCTCCTCGCCGCTCACCGAATCGGTGGCGAAATTGCACCACGCGACCAGCGGCGCGCGGTCCACCGGCTGGCCGCTTACCGCGGCATGGAAGCGTTCCATCTTGTTCATCGCGGGGGCATCATACCTGCGCGAATCCGGCTGGCGTCAGGATGCGGAACGGCACGCGCCGCGCAAGTGCCAGCAGCGCAGCATCCTTGGTGATCAGCGCATCGGCGCCGCACGCGGCGGCGAGCACGAGGAACTTCTGGTCGTCCGGGTCGCGGCACGCGGGCAGGCGCAACGCCGGCGCTGCCTGCGTTTCCGGGCGGCGGCAGTGCGCCAGGCATTGCGCAAGGCATTCGGCCTGCCGGGCGGCGTCGATTGCGTGCCGGCCGAGCGGATAGGCGAGCACCCGCGCCAGCTCGGCCTCGCAGGCGGCGTCGATCCAGACTTCGGCGCGACCTTCCTCCACCGCACGCCGGATCGGCGCCATGCACGCGTCGCGGAACACCAGCCAGTCGAGCCATGCGTTGGTGTCGAGCACCAGGCGGGTTTTCATGTTGGACGGATTAGACTGGGCAGACCGGGAGAATACACATGAACGACGACCATTCCTTTGCTCCACGCCGCGCGCGCCTGCGCGAGCTCATCGCTTCAGGCCGCACCATTCCCGCCGTCGGCGCGACGGATGCACTCTCCGCGCGCATGATCGAGGCCCACGGTTTCGAGTGCGTGTACATCGGCAGCTACGCCACCGCGGCGAGCCGCTACGGACTGCCCGACACGGGACTGCTCACCCTGGACGACCTGGTGGGACAGGCGCGCACCATCGTCAACGCGGTGGGCGTGCCGGTGATCGCGGACGCGGAAGGCGGCTTCCACGACGCGCCGAACCTCTGGCGCACGGTGCAGGCGTTCGAGCAGGCCGGCGTGTCGGCGATCCACATCGAGGACCACGCCTTCGGCAAGCACGCCGACGTGCCGCAGCGGCTGCGTCCGGTCGGGGAAATGGTCGCCCGCATCCGCGCGGCGGTGGATGCGCGCGAGGATCCGGGATTCTTGATCGTGGCGCGCACGGATGCGAACTGGGTTTCGGGCGACCTCGAGGACGCCATCGCTCGCCTGCAGGCCTATGCGGCGGCCGGAGCCGACATGGTGTTCCCGACCATGGTGACGCCGCAGCAGCTCGCCGAGGTGCGCAGGCGCGTGCCGAAACCGGCGATGGTGGTGGACATGAAGGGCACGACGCTGGCCGACGAGGAGAGGGCGGGCGCCGCGATCGTCCTCTACTACGGATTCTCCGCGCTGGTGCAGTACTCGGCGCTGGAGCGGGCGCTCGGGGATTTCGCGCGCGCCCGCGATGCCGATGCGGTGCAGGGCTATCGCGAGCGCGTGGCGGCCTTCGAGGACTTCATGGGCTACCGCGAGTTCGCCGAGCGCGCGCGGCGCTACGGGCCGGGCTGACCCCACTCCCGGGGCTTGAGCTTCCCGGGCAGGTAGAGCGGGTGGGCAGGCTCGCCGCCGGCGTTGACGCGCAACGCGTGCAGCTGCACGCCCGCGCCGCGCAGCATTTTCAGCACGCGCGCGGAGCGCCCCTCGTGCGCCCCGTGGTTGCCCCATGCGCAGACCACGATCGCGCATTTGCGCGCGGCCTCGACGATGGCGCGGTCGTTGCCGGGTCCGACGGGGTCGCTCGCGGCTTTCATCTCGGCCGGATCGGTGGCGCGCCAGCCGAACACGTTGGTGACGACGAGCGCGCCGTAGCCCCAGCGCTCGGCGTAGTCGCGCGCGCGCGCGCAGGTCGGGTCGAGCCTCAACTCGTCCGCCGTGCTCGGGTTGAGCATGAGAAAATTGGCCGCCGGCTGCGCCGCCTCCCAGCGGCGCCAGAGCAGGTAGCGCCAGCGGCGGCAGCCGGAGAACACCGCGCCCGTGGGAGTCGTGGCGATGGACATGTCGTAAAACATAGTTTAACATCCGGTCATGCTCAAAACCATCAGCAAGATCGGCAATTCGCGGGGCCTGATCCTCGACGCCGCGCTGTGCGAACTCACGGGCCTCAAGGCGGGCGACCAGGTCAACGTCACGGTGCACGCCGGCGGCGCGGTGATGCTCACGCCGATTCGCCGTACGGCTTCGCCTGAAGCAGTGACAGCGGCAATCGGCAGGACGGTCAAGGACTACCGGCAGACGCTGCGCAAACTGGCGTGAGCCGGCCGGCAGACGACTGCATTCACCTCAGCGTCGAAATCGTCCGCCAGATCCACCGGGCGGTCCTCGACGCCTACGGTGGCGCCGACGGCGTGCGCGATATCGGGCTGCTTGAGTCCGCAGTAGCCGCACCACAGGCGACGTTCGGCGGCACATCGCCGTTCAAGGACCTGGCGGAAATCGCCGCCGCCTACCTGTTCTACATCTGCAGGAATCATCCTTTCGTCGATGGCAACAAGCGGGCCGCGATGACTGCCGCGATCGTGTTCCTGCGCCTGAACGACATCGAGACCACGCCAGACAGCCCCGATTGGGAGCAGTTCGTGCTTGATATCGCCGCATCACGGCTCGACCGCGAGCAAGCCACTGCCCGCTTGCGCAAGCTCCTGAGGGCTCGCAAGCCCCGCAAGAAGCGCTGAGCGCATGACCCTGCTCGTGGTTTCGGCGGCGCAGCTCGCCTACGGCATGCTGCCGCTGCTGGACGGCGCGACGCTCGCGGTGGAGGAAGGCGAGCGCATCGGCCTGATCGGCAGGAACGGCACCGGCAAGTCCTCGCTGCTGGGCGTGATCGCCGGCTCGGTCGCGCTGGACGACGGCGAGGTGCGCCGGCGCGACGGCCTGCGCGTGGCCTTCGTCGAGCAGGAACCCGCGCTGCCGCACGCGCCGACGCTGCGCGAAAGCCTCGCGCTTCGCGGTCGCCTGGCCGAGCAGCACCACGATGAGCGCGAACGCTGGCGCATGGACGCCCGCCTGACCGAATACCTGCACCGCTTCGGCCTGGATGAGGGCCTCGCGCCGGGCGAAGCCTCCGGCGGCGAAGCCAAGCGCGCCGCGCTGGCGCTCGCCTTCGCCCTCGAGCCGGACCTGCTGCTGCTCGACGAGCCCACCACCCACCTCGACATCGATGGCATCGCGCTGCTCGAAAATGCGGCGCTGAAGGGGCCGGCAGCGATCGTCGTCACGCACGACCGCGCCTTCCTCGACCGCGTGGCGACGCGCATCGCCGAGCTCGACCGCGGCATGCTGCGCTCGTACTCCGGCAACTACTCCGCCTACGAGCGGCTGAAGGCCGACGAGCTGTCGGCCGAAGCGGGCGCAAACCGCAAGTTCGACAAGTTCTGGGCGCAGGAGGAGGCGTGGATCCGCAAGGGCGTCGCAGCGCGCCGCACGCGCAACGAAGGCCGCGTCAGGCGCCTGGAGCAGCTGCGGCGCGAGCGCTCGGCGCGGCGCGAGCGCCCCGGCGCACTGAAGCTCGCCATCGACGCGGGCGAGTCGCGCTCCGGCAAGATCGTCGCGGACATCGAGGGCCTGGGGAAGAAATTCGGCGAGCGCTGGATCGTCCGCGACCTCTCCTTCACGCTGCGGCGCGGCGACCGCATTGGCCTGGTCGGGCCGAACGGCGCGGGCAAGTCCACCCTCGTCAAGCTGATCCTCGGCACGCTGCAGGCCGACGCGGGCCACGTGCGCCTCGGCACCAACGTCGTGCCGGCGTACTTCGACCAGATGCGCGAGCTGCTCGACCCCGAGCGCACGGTCGCCGAGACCATCAGCCCCGGCTCGGAATGGGTCGAGGTGAATGGCGCGAGGAAGCACGTCATGAGCTACCTCGCCGAATTCCTCTTCCCGCCGCGTCGCGCGCAGTCGCCGGTGCGCATGCTCTCGGGCGGCGAGCGCAACCGCCTGCTGCTCGCACGCCTTTTCGCGCGCCCGGCGAACGTGCTGGTGCTGGACGAGCCGACCAACGACCTCGACATCGAGTCGCTGGAGCTGCTCGAGCAGGCGCTGCAGGAGTACCCGGGCACGCTGCTGCTGGTCAGCCACGACCGGACGTTCCTCGACAACGTGGTGACGCAGACGCTTGCCGCCGAGGGCGCCGGTGCCTGGAAGGAGTATGTCGGCGGCTATGCGGAATGGATGGCGCAGCGCCCGTCGCCCGCCGAGGCGAAAGCGCCGCGCCCCGCCGCCCCGGCGGCGCCCGCGCGCGAACGCGTGCGCGCCAAGCTCAGCTACAGGGAGACGCGCGAACTCGAGTCCCTGCCTGCGGAAATCGAGGCGCTGGAGGCGGAGCAGCGCGCCCTCGCCGCGAAGATGAGCGAGGCGGAGTACTACCGGCAGGCGCCCGCAGCGATGCGCGCGGACCAGCAGCGCAGCGAGGAGATCGACGCGCTGCTGCATGGCAAGCTCGAGCGCTGGGAAGCGCTGGAATCGAAGTCGGGCGCCGGGGCATGACGCATGCAGCGCGGTTCTGTTACCTTTCGCCCTCCGGAGGCTTGGGGACCTGAATGACTGGATTGACCGAACGGTTGCGGGGGCTCCCTGCGTCCACGCTCGCGGGCATGCGGCGCGGCATCGAGAAGGAGAGCCTGCGCACGCTCCCCGGCGGCGGGCTTGCGCTGACGCCGCATCCGCTCGCGCTGGGCGCCGCGCTCACCCACCCGCACATCACCACCGACTACAGCGAGGCGCAGCTCGAGCTGATCACCGGCGTGCACGCCACGCCCGAGGCGGTGGTCGAGGAGATCACGCAGATCCACCAGTTCGTCTACCGGGCGATCGGCGACGAGATGCTGTGGGTGTCGAGCATGCCCTGCGGCCTGCCCACCGACGAAACCATCCCGCTCGGCCGCTACGGCTCCTCCAACGTCGGCCGCGCGAAGAGCGTCTACCGCATGGGCCTCGGCCACCGCTACGGCCGGCGCATGCAGACCATCTCCGGCATCCATTACAACTGGTCGATGCCGGGGATTTCCAACGAGGGCTACTTCTCCCTCATCCGCAATTTCCGGCGGCATTCGTTCCTGCTGCTGTACCTGTTCGGCGCGTCGCCCGCGGTCTGCTCGAGCTTCGTCGCCGGCCGCCAGCACGAATTGCAGCACCTCACCGAGCACACGCTGCACATGCCGCACGGCACCTCGCTGCGCATGGGGCGCCTGGGCTACCAGAGCGACGCGCAGGCCTCGCTCGCGGTGAGCTACAACAGCCTGGAGAGCTACGGCCGCTCGCTGCAGGAGGCGCTCACCGTGCCCTACCCGGCGTACGAGGCGGTCGGCATCCGGAACCCGGGCGGTGACTACAACCAGCTTGCCACCAGCCTTTTGCAGATCGAGAACGAGTTCTACGGCACCATCCGGCCCAAGCGCGTGATCTTCCCCGGCGAGCGCCCGCTGCACGCGCTGCGCGAGCGCGGCGTGGAGTACGTCGAGGTGCGCTGCATGGACCTGGACCCGTTCCGGCCGGTGGGCATCGTCGCCGAGACCATGCGCTTCATCGACATCTTCCTGCTGCACTGCCTGCTCTCCGACAGCCCGCCGGACACGCCGCAGGAAATCGCCGCCCTGGCGCGCAACCAGCATCGCGTTGCCGCGCGCGGGCGCGAGCCGGGGCTGCGCCTGGAGCGCGGCGACGGCGAGGTCCCGCTCGCCGAATGGGGCATGCGGGTCCTCGACGAATGCGCGCCGGCCGCCGCCGCACTGGACGCGGCGCATGGCGGCGGGCGCTACGCCGCTGCGCTCGAGGCGGCCGTGGCCGGCTTGGGCGACGCGAACACGGTTACCTCCGCACGCGTACTGGCCGCCATGCTCAGGGAGCACGAAGGCTCCTACGTCCGCTTCGCGCGCACGCGCTCCCAGCAGACCCGGGAGGCGACCCTCGCCCTGCCCTACCCCGCCGAAGTGGACGCGCGCTTCCGGCGCCTGGCGAAGGAATCCATCGAGAAGCAGGCCGAGATCGAAGCGGCCGACACCATGCCCTTCGAAATCTACCGCCAGCAGTACGTATCCAAGGAACGGCTTGGCATCTAGCTTGCCGGTGGAGTTCCCGCGCGACATTTCGCGCGAGGAAATGAACGCCCTGCCGATCCGCCGCTATGGGGGGGAAATCCGCCTGGTGCAGACGCCGGAGAATCTCGCGTGCGCCATGGCGGATATTCGGCAGGAAAGCGTGCTCGGCTGGGACACGGAAACGCGGCCGGCGTTCAAGGTGGGCGAGAGCTACCTGCCGTGCCTGTTCCAGGCGGCGACGGCCCGCGCGGTGTACCTCTTTCAGCTTGCGCACATGGATTTCTCCGGGGCCATCGGCAGCATCATGGCCTCTCCAGCGACGGTCAAGGCCGGCGTTTCCGTGGCCGACGACCTGAAGAAGCTGAAGATGGTGATTCCGTTTGAGGAGACCGCGGTGCTGGATCTGGGCCATGCGGCGAAACGACACGGCCTGAAGCAGACCGGCTTGCGCAACCTCACCGGCATCTTCCTCGGCACGCGCATTCCCAAGGGCAACCGTACCTCGAACTGGGCGGCACCGCGCCTCAACCCGGCGCAGATCAACTACGCCGCGACCGATGCATGGGCGTGCAGGGAACTCTACCTCCGCTTCGCGCAGCTCGGTCTGCTTTAGCCCGGCTTTAAACTTTTCTTCCGGGGCTACAAAAGGACGAAGGCCTTTTGTCCTTCGTGGCGAGGGGGCGGCGCGCCCCTCGTTACTTATTGCGGCCTGCCATTTCCTTGGCGCGCTCCGCGATGCCCGCGAGCAGCGCGGCGCCAAAGGCGGGACTGGTCTTCACCAGGTGCAGGAAGGCCTCGCGGTTGATGGCGAGGAAGGCGCAGTCGGTCTCCGCCAGCGCGCTCGCGGCGCGCGGCGACTGGTCCACCAGCGCCATCTCGCCGAACACCCCGCCCGCGCCGGCGCGCCCGACCACGCCGCCCTTGATGGAGATGGTCACGCGGCCCTCCAGCACCACGTACATCACGTTCCCCGTGGTGCCTTCCTGCATGATCGTCTTGCCCGCCGCGACGCGCACGGTGGCGCGCTCGCCGCCCAGCGCGGGCACCAGCGCGGCGAGCATCTTCTTGTCGAACACCGGCACTTCCTTCGCCTCGCCGGCGTGCAGCGCGCGGTTCGCCTGCAGTCGCGTGATGGTGCTGCGCAGGCGGCTGTTGATGACGCTCATCATCATGAGGGCGAATTCCGGCTTCTGTTGCAGCCCTGCCAGGAACTGCTTGTCGTCCATGCCGATCACCGTGCAGGCGCCCTTGGCGACGGCGGTCGCGGTGCGCGCGGCCTGCGCGATGGCGGCCATCTCGCCGAAGATCTCGCCCACCCGCACGACGCCGATCGGCTTGCCCTGCGCCGACATCTCGACCTCGCCGGTGAGCAGCAGGTACATCCGGTCGCGCTTGCCGAACAGGCCGCCGCCCTTGTCGTCCTCGGCAAAGATCTTCGCGCCGGCGGCGAAGCTCTCCGCCTTGCCGGCCGCACGGAAGAAATCCATCGCCGCGGCGGCGTTGTAGAACGGCGGGGGTTGCACCGGCCTGGGCGGCTGCGCCGGCGCGGGCTTGGAGAAATCCAAATCGCTCATGGTCGCTCCTGTGAGCGTTCAATCTTACTTCAGCCCTGCCAGACCGAGTAGCCTTCCCCGCGCAACGCGATGGCGAGTTCCACCTCCATTTCCCGCGCGGCCTCGTAGGGCATCGGATTGGCGTAGGCGTACAGGCCCGGCAACAGGCGCATGCCGTGCAGTTCGACGAAGCGGTTGGCCCGGATGCCGGCCTTGTGCTTCCTGAAGCGCGCCTCCGGCGTCAGGCCGGTCATGCCGACGTAGAGGCAGGGCTTGAGCATGTCGCGTTCCGGGTTGGCCTTGAGGAACCGGCGGCTGTTGAGCACCACCGGGTCGAGCTCGATGACGTAAACGTGATAGTGGTGCCCGCAGCCCGGTTTCTTCTTGCGGGCCTTACTTGCCGCCACGCTTCAGCAGGTCCTTGAGGCCGGCGAAGGGTTGCTGCGTCGCGCCTGGCGCCGCCCGCTCGCCGCCGCCCCCGGCAGTCGCATCCAGCATGCGAGCGTGCTCGTTCTCGTGGCAGTAGATGCACAGCAGCTCCCAGGTGCTGCCGTCCGGGGGGTTGTTGTCGTGATTGCCGTCCTTGTGGTGCACCGTCAGCTCGCGCAAGCGCTGGCCGCTGAACTCGCGCGCGCAGCGGCCGCAGATCCACGGGTAGAGCTTGAGCGCCTGCTCGCGGTATGCCTGGCCGTCGCCTGTGCCCGCCATCGCGCCTCCGTCAGCTCCCTTTCCCGAGTTCCCCGCTCTCGATCATCTTCGCCAGCTCGCCGGCGCCGCCGACCAGCACGCCCTTGACGAAGACGATCGGCAGCGTCGGCCAGCCGGTCCACATCTTCAGCGCGTTGCGCCGGCGCCAGCCGCCCAGGTAGCTGCCGTACTCCAGGTACTGATACGGCAGGCCGGAGGCGTCCAGCAGCCTGCGCGCCTTCTTCGGGAACGGGTTCTGGCGCATGCCGACGACGACGATGTCGTTGGCGGCCACCGCGTCCTGCACCTCGCGCACGATGTCGGCGTGGTGCCCCGCGACCTTGTCGCGGATGGCGGGGTGGATGCGGGCTTCCTCGAGGACGCTGCGGGGCATGCACTTCTCCTGGGTCAGGTACTGACTTTATTTTCAGGTGTCGACCCGATTGCGGCCGGCTTCCTTGGCCCGATAGAGTGCCTTATCCGCCGCCTTCAGGACCTGTGCCGGCATCCTGCGCTTCGCGTCCGGCTCCGCCGCGCCGATCGAGATGGTGACCGAGAGCGTCTTGTCGGGCTCGCCGTCGGCGCGCCGCTTTTCGCCGTCCTCGGGGTCGCGCGGGCGGTCATCCGACCTCACCGCCATCGGATAGCCCTCGATCGCCGCACGAATGCGCTCGAGATGCGGCAGCGCCTCCTCCAGGCTGCGATTGGCGAACAGCACCGTGAACTCCTCGCCGCCGTAGCGGTAGGCCCGCCCGCCGCCCTCGACCTCGTCCAGCCGCGCGGCCACCAGCTTCAGCACCTGGTCGCCGATGTCGTGCCCGTGCGTGTCGTTGAACTTCTTGAAGTGGTCGACGTCGGCCATGGCCAGCACGTAGCGCGGGCCAAGCGCCGAGAGCCGCTCCTGGAGCGCGCGCCGGCCGGGCAACCCGGTGAGCTCGTCGTTGAAGGCCATGCGGTGCGATTCCTGCAGCACGGCGACCGCCAGCATGGCGCCAGTAGCGCACAGGAACACCGCGAACACGCCTGGCCGCGCCACCCACTCGCAGGCGATGAAGAAAGCCGCCAGCGCGCCGCCGATGCCGATCTCCAGCGGCGATTGCCGCGGCCAGGCGCGCCAGGCGGCGGCCGCGATCGCCGCCGCGAACATCAGGCGCCCGATCCAGGGCGTCGGCGGCGCGCGCAGCGTCCAGTGGTCGAACATCGCCTGCCAGGCGACGCCCGAGATGGCGCTGCGTCCCGAGGAAGCGATCCACGCGACCAGCACCATCTGCGCCACGGCGATCAGCAGCCAGCGGTAGTTGTAGTGGTGCGACACGCCGCGCTCGGCCAGCAGCAGCGCGAGCAGCACGTTGGCCGGCACCAGGACGACCACCGAGACGTACACCGCCTGCGGGACGAAGCCGCCGGCGGCGGCGGCGAGCTGCAAGCCGGCATGCGCGAGCAACAGGGAGGCGGCGAACACCAGCGCGCGCCCGCGGTTGAACCATGCGGCCACAGCGATGGCGATGGCGAGCACGCCGTAGGGACCAGCCTCGCGCAGGCCGTCGAGCGTGGGCGGCAGGCCCCAGTCGCCCGCGGCAAGCACTGTGGCCGCCGCGAGCACCGCAGCCGGGGCCGTGAGCGGGCGCACCGACTGGAGCAGGGGCGTCACGTGCCCAGGCGGTCAGGCCGGAAGCCGACGTCGCAGACCTTGCCGCGCTGCGCCCGCTTGCCGTCGAACTCCTTCAGCATCTTCGCGTCGAGCGTTTCGCTCGCGCGGTTCTTGCGCCTGACGCCCGAAACCAGCAACTCGCGCGCGACGATCACCGCCACCGATGCAAGCGTTACCTTGTCGGGCAGCGCGATCAACTGCACGCCGACGCCGCCGTTGGGCCGCGTCGGCAGTTCGTCCAGCGCGAACAGCAGCAGGCGCGCGTCGCTGGACAGCACGGCCACCGTCTTGCCCGCCTCCACCAGGACCGGCGCCAGCGCCTTGCCGCCCTCGGGCACGCTCATGAACTCCTTGCCCTGCCGCGTCTTGGTGGCGAGATCGCCAAGCTTGCAGAGGAAACCGTTGCCCGCGGTATTGGCGAGCAGGAGGTGCGTGTCGGCGCCGCCGAGGCCGATCCAGACGATCTCGTCGGAGCCGGAATTGACCAGCGTGTTCATCGGCGAGCCGTCGCCGCGGCCCGAGGGCAGCGCCGCCGCATCCACCGAAAAGCACTTGCCGCTGGAGGCGAGCACCGTGAGCGAGTCGGTGGTCTTGCACTCCAGCTCCATGTGGCGTGCGTCGCCGTCCTTGTAGCCCACGGCGCTCATGTCCACGCCGTGGCCGGTGCGGCCGCGCACCCAGCCCTTCTTCGACAGGATCACGGTGATCGGCTCTTCCACCACGGCGCGCTCGATGCTGGCGCGCTCGTCGGCCTTGATGAGGCTGCGGCGCTCGTCGCCGAACTTCTTCGCGTCCTCGGCCAGCTCGGCGATGACGAGCCTGCGCAGCGCCTTGTCGTCGCCGAGGATCTCCTTCAGGCCCTTCCTCTCGGCCTCGAGGCCCTTCCTCTCGTCGTTCAGCTTCACGCCGTCGAGCTTCGTCAGCTGGCCGAGGCGCAGGTTGACGATGTCCTCGGCCTGGCGTTCGGAGAACTTCCACTTTTCGCGCAGCCTCGCCTTGGCCTCGGCCTGGTCCTCCGAGGCGCGGATCAGCCTGATGATGTCCTCGATCTTCGCCCAGGCCAGCATGCGGCCCATGACGATGTGCAGCCGCTCCTCGCACCTGTCCAGGCGGTGCTGCGTGCGGCGGCGCACCGTGCCGACGCGGAACTCGCCCCACTCGCGCAGGATGCCGACGATGTCCTTGGTCTCCGGCAGGCCGTCCAGGCCCAGCCAGGTGAGGTTCACCGCGACGCGCGACTCCAGGCTCGTATGCACCAGCAGCGCCTTCATCGTTTCCTCGGCGTTCTGGCGCGAGGAGCGCGGCTCGATCACCAGCCGCAGCTTGGACTTGCGGTCGGACTCGTCGCGCACCGTCTCGACCTGCTCGAGGATGAACTGCTTCAGGCGGCGCTGCTCCTGCGACACCTCTTTCTTGCCGGTGGCGGGCTTGGGGTTGACCAGCGCCTCGATCTCCTCGAGCACCTGCCGGCACGACACACCGTGCGGCAGCTCGGTGATGACGATGCGCCACTGGCCGCGCGCCAGCGGCTCCACCGCCCAGCGCGCGCGCATGCCGATCGAGCCACGGCCGGTCTCGTAGGCCTGCAGCAGTTCGTCCCTCGAGGCGATGATCTGCCCGCCGCCGGGGAAGTCGGGGCCGGGCAGGATCTCGAGCACGTCCTTCACGCCGGCCTTGGGATGCCGGATGACGTGGGCCGCGGCGGCTGCGACCTCCCTGAGGTTGTGCGACGGGATGCGCGTGGAGAAACCGACCGGGATGCCGAAGGAGCCGTTCAAGAGGCCGAAGGGCAGGCGCGCGGGCAAGAGCTGCGGCTCGTCGAACTTGCCGTCGTAGTTCTTGATGAAGTCGACCGTGCCCTCGCCGATCTCCGCCAGCATCAGCTCGGCGTAGCGCGAGAGCTTGGCCTCGGTGTAGCGGTAGGCGGCCGCCGAGTCGCCGTCGCGCGAGCCGAAGTTGCCCTGCCCGGCGATCAGCGGATAGCGCATGGAGAACGGCTGCGCCAGGTGCACCATCGCCTCGTAGGTCGAGGAGTCGCCGTGCGGGTGGTACTTGCCCAGCACCTCGCCGACGTAGCGCGCGCACTTCGCAAAGGAGGCCGCACCGCCCTGCGCTTCGCCCATGGCGTAGAGAATGCGGCGCTGCACCGGCGTGAGGCCGTCGGCCACCTCCGGCAGCGCGCGCGACTTCACGGTCGAAACCGCGTAGCCGAGGTAGGCGTGCGAGGCGTGGCGCTCGATCGGCGCGGAATCATCCCCGCTGTCGGTCGAGAAGAGGTCCAGCGTCTTGTCGTCGTCCATTGCCTATTCTTCGCGCATCATTCTTCGAAAAAATCGCGTTGCTTGTGGGCGACGAGCGCTGCGAACTCGACCGCCTGCTTGGCCTGCTTGAGGTTGTCGGCGACACCGGCCCTGGTGGCCGCTTGCCAGGTGTACTTGTGCCTGGCTTCCTTGCCGGCGTGGACGGTCACCTTGCCGAGCTTCTGCTTGCCCTGCCAGAGCACGTGGCCGTTGTAGCCGCGCTCCCAGACCGGTTTCTGCGACTTCCTGCCCTTCTTCTTCACCGCCATCGACCCCCCTTTCAAGGAACGCGCCCGCGCGTCAAATGTCGGCGTCTACGGTTCTCCAGTGCTCGCGCATCCAGTTTCGCCGCTGCTCTGCCTCGCCGGAGTCCATCAGCAGCTCGAAGGTCTGCCGCACCGTCGCGATACGGGCGGCGTCCAGCTGCATGCGCACCAGGCGGCGCGAATCGGGATTCATCGAGGTCTCCCAGAGCTGCTCCGGATTCATTTCGCCCAGGCCCTTGAAGCGCGAGATCTCCCAGGAGCCTTCCTT